>Ga0335085_10004226_pt1 | contig 24015 bp, 27 predicted proteins | sample Lox_Sample_45_FD_206712 | JGI IMG/M metagenome (GOLD analysis project Ga0335085, IMG submission 206712) | Soil microbial communities from Loxahatchee National Wildlife Refuge, Florida, United States - Lox_Sample_4.5 | ecosystem: Environmental > Terrestrial > Soil > Wetlands | place: USA...
TCGCGATCCCCTGCAGCCCGTGCAGCGTGCCGCTCGGGTGGTTCCCGGTGAACAGAACGGCCGTCCCGGACAGGATGATGAGCGGCCCTCCGATGAGCCCGAGCCATGTCATCCGGCGCGGGACGAGCTCGGAGCGGTACATCAGGTAGCCGAGGATCAGCCCGTTCCCCCAGCCGACGACCCAGCCCGGCCCGAGCAGGAACGTCCAGTCCTTGATCGCTGCGAGCGTGTACGCGACCGTGCTCTCGGCCGGGCCGGCTACCTCTCGCCTCAAGGTCACGACGCCGAGAATCGCGACGATGCCGACGAGGATGAACGTGCACTCGAACAGGCGAGCGCCGACGTACGCCAGCGACAGCTCTTCGTTCTGCCGCCTGACGATCGGGAAGATCACGACTGCCGTGCCGATGTTCGCGATGATCAGCAGCAGCTCCAACAGCACGCCGAGCAGGACATGCTTGTCGTGCCCGGCACCCGCGATGTAGCTCACCGGATGTCGGAGCACGGACTCGTAGAGAAGCAGCGCCGGGATCGACGTGACGAACGTGATCAGGAAGAGCACGCCGAAGACGCGCGCTCGCTTCTGATCGTGGGACATGCCTGCCATACCTGCCGGACCCCTTCCCCCGGCGACGGCAGCAGGCGGATTCCCGCTGCCGCCACTGACCGGATAAGCCGCGACCGTAAACGTTGCACCGCCGACAAGCAACGGCACCGCCGATGACATCGTGGGACAGCCGGACGCGCTACTGCGACGGGAGCGACGCGGCGTAGGCGATCGCGCCCGGTCCGGTCGTCACCTTGATCGCGTACGTCGTCGACGGCTTGAAGCTCACGCGCGGGAACCGCCACGCGTTCGGCTTCAGCGTCATGTCGACGAGCTTCGACCCGGGTGCGCCGATCTGGAAGCGCGCCGGATACGCGCCGGTGTTGTGGAGGTCGAGGGTGTACTCCGTCGAGCCGACGTGATCCTGCGAGAGGTAGAGGCCGCCGGCGCCGACGACGACCCAGAGCACCTTGAAGTCGGTCCCGTGCCTCGCCGGCGCGGCGGCCGCCGCCGCCGGCGAGAGCGCGAGAGCGACTGTGCCGAGCGCCGCGAGGCGGAGTCCGCCCCGCAGGCGCCCGGCGACGATTCGGCGCGCGGCAGCGAGCTTGCGGAAGACGCCGGCGACCGTCGACGCCGGCGGTGTCACAGGCTCGAGCTGCGCGCACCGAAGCTCCAGATCTGGACGGCGCATCGGCGAGAGCGTGACAGGTGCGGAGTCCGATGGACAGGAAGCCCACGCGTGAGTCGCGCTCGCGCAGGCATCACCGCCGCGGCTACCAGGACAGCGCGCTGAGGATGCTCTCGCCGGGCTCCCCGGCGACGAGCTCGACCGGGACGCCGTAGCTCTCGAGGCCGACCGCGATCTCGTCCACGACCGCGCGGCGGCGGACCGAGCGGCGGGCGTGCTCCGTCGGGATCGGGACGTACAGCTGAGCCGGGTACGCGATCGAGGCGCGCCATCCGCTCTCGGATTCGACGACGTCACCCCACAACGACACCTTTCCGATCACGCGCATCCCCGTCCCGACCGGTGACGGCACTCCGAGGTACCGCCGCGCGGCGGAGCGCGTCGACGCGGCGTAGATGCCACAGCTGCACTGCTCGTCCGGCGCGGCATGCTCGCTCGTGACGACGCGCCACGGCCGCCAGAGCGACCGTCGCCGATGCTCGCAGCGCGCCTCGAGCGCGCGGCCGGGCTCCCACACGGCGTCGACGAAGACGCTCTGGAGGACGACCCGGCCGTCGCGGCCGTCCACGCGCCAGACGCGCCAGCCCTCGACCGGGTCGAGATAGTCCGGCGCACCGATCATCCGGTCACCGTCCTCGCCGGCTCGGCGGCGCCGTCGCAGGCCGCTTCCCGGGCGGCGGCTGCTCGCGCGTTCGGCGCGGGACCGGGTCGCGGATCGGCTCGATCGTGTACTTCCGCTGCGGCTTGCCAATCTCCATCCGGCAGCACCCCCCTCGTCCCGGAGGATCGCCGAGGCCCGCGGCGCCGGCAAGGGGGCGGACGCGACGCCCGGCCGGGTGCGGTTACGCCCGCCTCAGGAGCCGAGCAGCGGCTTGCAGGCGGCCGAGCTCTCGAACGCCTTCTCGAGCTCGCCCTGCGCGTCGAGCTGCTGGAGGTTCGTCATCGTCGTCGTCACCTGCGTGACCATCGTCGAGAGCGTCCCGGTGGCGGTGGACACGGCCGAGAGCACCCCGGCCGCACCGGTCGCGTCCGAGACCGCGTCCTGGATCGTCTTCACGCCCTTCGACAGCTCGTCGGAGAGGTTCTGGACCTCGGTCTTCGCCTGCGCGCCCGCCTGCGTGTCGGGCTTGCCGAGCTTCTTCAGGCTCTTGCCGAGCTGCACCGTCGCGTCCTGCGCCTGGGAGACCGCGCCGTCGATCGAGTCCTTCGTGACGCTGCCGCTCTTCACGCTCGTCTCGATCGACTTCAGCTGGTTCTGCCAGGTCGTGATCGCCGTGCAGACGCCGCTCGCCCACGTATCGGTCGCGGTCGTGCCGCTCGAGCTCGAGCCGCCGCAGCCGGCGACGGCGAGAGCGGCAAGCACGGCCGCACAGGCGCCGATGAGCGTTCTCCGCATCACCCCGATCCGATCACCCGCGGGTCGGCGCCGCCAGGAAGCGGGCACCACTAGGCGGTGACGATCGCACCGCGCGCCGCCGAGAGCTCGCGCACGATGTGCGTGGCCGCCGAGGTGAGCGGCGCCGCGAGGATCAGCCCGGTCATCCCGAAGAGCGCGCCCGCGCCGATCGTGACGACGAGCGAGACGAGCGGGTGGATGTTCAGCGTCGCGCCCATCGCGAGCGGCTGGACGATGTTCTGCAGCAACCCGTTGGCGAGGATGACGATGACGAGCATCACGAGCGCGATGCCGACGCCCTTCGCGCCGAGCGCGAGCACGACCGCGAACGCGCCGGCGACGAACGCGCCGATGAACGGGATGTACGCCGTGACGAAGGTGACGACGCCGATCGTTCCCGCGAGCGGGACGCCGAGCACGAGCGCACCGAGGGTGACGACGACGCCGTTGAACGCGGCGACGATCGTCACGCCGAGGAAGTAGCGGCGCATCGAGTGCACGAGCTCGCCGGTCACCGTCCGCGCGACCGGCAGCGGCGCGCCCATCCGGCGGCTGACCCACTCGCGCATCATCGGCCCGTCCTTCAGCAGGAAGAACAGCGAGAAGAAGGTGAACGAGACGAAGAAAGCAACGGACGCGATCCCCTGAACCGCGCCGACGATGCCGTGGACGAAGGTCTCGCGCGTCGAGGACACCGCCGACGACGCGCCGGACGCCGCCTTCGACGCGCCGCGGGAACCGACGCCGACGTCCTTCAGCCACGACTGCGCGTCGTCGAGAGCCTTCCCGGCCTGCGAGGCGATCGCATCCGACTGCGCCGAGATCCCGGCGATGACGAGCACCGCGACGAGGATCGCGATCGCGAACAGCGCGAGCACGATCACGACCGCGCCCCAGCCGCGGCCCCAGCCGTGGCGCTCGAACCAGGTCACCGCAGGCGAGGCGACGCACGCGACGAGGAAGCCGACGAGCACGGGCTCGACGATCCCCGACATCTTCCCGGTGGTCCAGAGCACGGCCGCGGCGAGCGCGACGGCGCCGAGCAGGAGCCACGACGTCCGCCCGAGGTCGCGCACGACCGCCGGCGGGCGGAAGTAGCCCGCGAGCGCGGCGACGTCGCCTGGCCGAACGTCCGGCGGGCCGGCGCCGGCTGCGTCCGAACCGGTGTCCACGTCGCCACGTTCTTCGGCCCGCGCGCGGTTCCTGCAAGATTCGGCGGCAATGCGAAAGGTGATCTGGCGGATCGTGCTGCTGCTCGTCGGCGGGCTCTCGCTCTATCTCCTGGCGCCGAAGCTGATCGACGTCTTCACCTCGTGGCCGGAGCTGAAGACGGTGAAGCCGGCCTGGCTCGCGCTCGCCCTCGTCTTCGAGGCGATGAGCTACGTCTCGCTGTGGGAGGTGCAGCGGATCGCGCTCCGCGCGTCGAGCTGGTTCGCGGTCGGCACCGCGCAGCTCGCGAGCGGCGCGGCCGGCAGCGTGATCCCGGGCGGCGCCGCGAGCGCGGGGGCGTTCGCCTACCGGATGCTCGTCCAGGCGGGCATCCCGGGCGGCGACGTCGTCTCGGCGCTGACCGCGACGACGCTCGCGACGACGACGGTCGTCTTCGCGATGCCGGTGCTCGTGATCCCGGCCCTGCTCGGCGGGCTCGCCGCGCCTCACCGGCTCCTGGAGGCGGCGTTCGTCGGCATCGGCGGGTTCGTCGTCGTCGCGGTGGTCGGCGCGCTCGCCTTTGCATGGGACCGCCCGCTCGAGCTGCTCGGCCGGGGAGTCGGCAGGATCCTGCGGCGCACGCCGAAGCGCGACGCGGCCGAGCACCTGCCGGAGCGCCTGCTCGCGCAGCGCGACCGGATCCGCGACGCGTTCGGCGCCCGCCGGCACTTCGCGGTCGCCGGAGCGGTCGGCAAGGTCGGCTTCGACTACCTCGCGCTGCTCTGCTGCCTCGCCGCCGTCGGCGCGCGGCCGCACCCGTCGCTCGTCCTGCTCGCGTACGTCGCGGGCGCGCTGCTCGCGCTGATCCCGTTCACGCCGGGAGGGCTCGGCTTCGTCGAGGCCGGCCTGACGGGCATGCTCGCGCTCGCGGGCGTGAGCGGCCAGCAGGCGCTCGTCGGAACGCTCGCGTACCGACTCGTCTCGTTCTGGCTGCCGATGCCGGCGGGCGGCGTCGCGTACCTCCTGTTCCGCCGCCGCTACGGCTCGGCGGGCTCGAGCTCCGCGTCGACGACATCGCCGTAGGCGGCGAGCGCCTCGCGCACGCGCGGGAGGCCGTCGCCGACGAGCACGCACAGCACCGCGTGGCCGGGCTCGAGCTTCTCCCCCATCGCGCGCAGCCGCGCGTCGGGGATGCCGGTGTCGCGGAAGCCCCAGCCGCCGCCGGCGACGATCCCGAGCAGCGCGCCCGCGACCGGGAGGCCGAGCAAGAGCCCGGCGACGAGCCCGACGGAACCGGCCGTCACCGCGCCCTCGCCGACCGACATCTCGCGCGTCTGCTGTAGCTCGATCCGCCCGGCCTCGGTGCGGACGACGACCGCGGCGTCGTGCACGGAGACGCCGTCGAGCGCCTCGACCGCCTTCAGCCCCTGCTCGGCCTCCGCCGTCGTCCGGAACGCGACCGCGACGAAGGTGTCCGCCATCGCCGCTAGATGCCCGTGTGCTGGATCTCCGTGATCCGGCGGTCCTGCTCGCCCTGCTGCGTCATCCCGGAGCGGTCGTCGCTCCCGCTGTACGCGGGCTCGGGGCGTGTGAGGAGGTAGGCCACGACGCCGATCACCGGGATGAGGATGATGATCAGCAGCCACGCGACCTTCTTCACCCGCGGCATCGGACGCGTCGCGAGGTCGTACAGCGCGAAGCCCCAGAGGAACGCGAGCGACAGCATGATCAGCGCGTGCAGGAATCCCTGGTTGAAGAAGCCTCCGAGTACGAGCGAGTGCGCCATCGATCTCACCTCCGGGTCGGTGCTGCAGTCTACGGGGTCGGCTCGTCGCCCTCGAGCGGCCGCCGGACGATCTGGCCGTGCTCGTCGACCGTGAGCATCGCCCGGTCGCCGTTGTGGCGGATCACGGCGCCGAGCCCGCTCGTGCTCTCGACCGTCCAGCCCGAGGCGACCGCGCTCGCGACCGCCGCGTCGAGGATGCGACGCCGGCCGTCGAGCGTGCTGTCGGCCGTCTTCCTGCCGCGGCCGAGGAGGAACGCGACCGCCGCGACGAGGCCGATCCCGCCGACGACGATGAGGACGATCGCCCACGTCGGGAAGCTGCTCGTGCTCGTGTTCGTCGTCGCCGCCGGAGCCGTCGTCGCGGGCGCGGTCGTCGCGTGATTCGTGACCGTCTGCTGGACGGTCGTCTGCACCGTCGTCTGGACCGTCGTCGTCTGCTGCTCGGTGACCGTCACCGTCGGCGCCGTGGTCGGCTCGGTCGCCGTCGTGTCGGTCGACGCCGCAGCCGCCGACGCCGCGACGACGAGCGCGACGACGACCCAGGCCACGAGCCCGCCGAGAGCCCGTTGGACGCGCGGCGCGCGAACCAGCGGCGGGACGTTCATCGGCGGGCCGTGACCCAGTTCATTGCCGCTCAGCTCGCCGGCTCGCGGCCGCCGTACACGGCGAGGCCGTACACGGCGAAGATGCAGACCGCGATGATCGTGATCGACCAGAACGGGTAGGCCTGGATGAACCCGAACTGGCCGATGGCGCCGAGCGACGCGAGGACGATCCCGAACCAGCGCGCCCACTGCGCGCGCGCGAGCACCGCGAATGCCGCGAGGATCTCGAGCACGCCGAGAATGAGGACGATCCAGCCCCACGTGCGCAGGTCGCTGAAGATGTACCGCGCGCCCGCGACGTAGAACGACGACTTCGAGAGCGCGACGATCCCGTCGATGACGTTGAAGATGCCGGCGATCCCGAGGACCGTTGCCGCGAAGACGAGCCAGCCCGCACCCCGCTCGTCCGCCGCCGAATAGGTTGACACTGCTCCTCCTCCAGATGCTCGTTGGTGACGGCCCTCAGCCTCGCAGCGGCGGCCCGATGCGCCCAGGGGGTCGGCGCGACGCCGCTTCGGGTGCCGATACGCAGGCGCGGCTAGGCCGTGAGCGCGTGCCCGTGACGGGCCCAGAGCTCGCCCAGCACGCGCGGCTTGAGGTCGTGCTTCGGCAGCGACGCCACGGCGCCGCACCGGGCGGCGCGTTCGCCGGCCGTCTCCTCCGCCCAGGCTGAGACGAGCACGACGACCGTCTCCGGACGCCGCTGGAGGATCAGCTGCGCCGCGTCCGTGCCGCTCATCTCGCGCATGCGCACGTCGAGGAGGACGAGGTCGGGCTCGAGCGCCTCGGCGAGCCTGACGGCCTCGGCGCCCGACCGCGCCGTGCCGCTCAGCTCGAACCCGTCCGAGACGCGGACGACGGCCGCGGCCGCGCGTCGGCACGGCACGCTGTCGTCGACCACGAGCACGCGGACCCGACGCGAACCGACGCCTCGCTCGCTCATCTCCCCGACCGCAAGGACGCATCTTCATCGGATTACGACGTCGGCGCCGTCGTGCGCGCACGACAATTGGTCGATCGCGCGATGACTCAGGTCGAGACGCCCTGGAAGGGCGCGCCGGTCTCCGCCAGGAACATGAGGCTCGCAACGACGCGGCGGCTCACGTCGGTGTCGTCGGCGAGGTCGAGCTTGGCGAAGATCGAGTTGATGTTCTTCTCGACGGCGCGCTTCGTCAGGAACAGCGACTTCGCGATTGCCGCGTTCGACTTGCCCTCGGCGACGCCGGCGAGCACCTCGCGCTCGCGCGGGGTCAGGTGCGCGAGCGGCGAGTTCCTCGCGCGCGTCCGCGACTCGACGAGCACCTCGACGACGGCGGGGTCGACGACCGAGCCGCCGGACGCGACCTCGCGGATCGCGCCCATCAGGTGGTTGCGATGGCCGACGTGCTCCTTCAGCAGGTACGCGCGGCGGGCGGATCCGTCCTCGAACAGCTTGATCGCGTAGTGCGGGCTCACGTATTGCGAGATGACGACGACGCCCGTCTCCGGCCGGCTCTCGCGCAGCGTCGCGGCGGCGCGGATCCCCTCGTCGGTGTTCGTCGGCGGCATGCGGATGTCGGTGACGACGACGTCCGGGTCGTGCCGCTCGACCGCCTGCAGGAGCGACGAGAGGTCGGAGCAGAACTCTGCGACCTCGACCTCGTCCTCCTGCGCCAGCACCTGGCGGATGCCTTCGCGCACGAGGTACGCGTCCTCGGCGACGACGATGCGGTAGAGGCGTGCCGGCGCGCCGGCGGCTTCGGCGGCCATGCTCACGGGCTCACCGTCACGGCGCCGTCGACGTCGGTGCCGCGCCCGGGCGCGGAGCGGATCGAGATGCGCCCGCCGATCGCGCCGAGCCGGTCGAGCATGTTCGTCAGGCCCGTCGGCTCGGGATCCTGGCCGGGGACGAAGCCGACGCCGTCGTCCGACACGGAGAAGCGGAGCAGGTGCGGCTCCCACCAGAGGCGCATGCTCACGGCGACGTCCGGGCCGCCGTGCTTTGCGGCGTTCTGGAGCGCCTCGAGGCAGCAGTAGTAGACCGCAGTCTCGATCTCCTCCGGCAGGCGCCCGACGTCCTCGAGCTCGAGCTCGACGGGAACGGAGGCGCGGCGCGCGGCCTCGGTCAGCGCGGCGGCGAGTCCCTCCTCCGCGAGCAGCGGCGGATAGATGCCGTGCGCGACAGAGCGGAGCTCGTCGAGCGCGCGGTCGAGGTCGAGGGCGATCCGGTTCAGCTGCCGCTCGAGCTTGCTGGCCGGGTCGACCTCGCCGCGGGTCAGCTCGAGCTGGATCCGGATCGCGATCAGCATCTGCTGCGCGCTGTCGTGGAGGTCGCGCTCGATCTTGCGGCGCTCGGACGCGGCGACCGCGACGAGGCGTTTCCGCGACGCCCGCAGCGCGGCGATCGAGTCGAGCAGGTCCTGCTGGAGGCGGCGGTTCTCGAGCGCGAGCACCGTCTCCGCGCCGACGGCGTCCATCAGCTCGGGGTCCTCGTCGAGGGCTGCATCGTGGACGATCGCGAGCATCGGCTCGCCGTCGGTGCGCTCGAGGCTCCGCCACGTGGACGTCTCCTCCTCGTCGAGCACGACGCCGCGACCGTTGCGGTCGACGTAGCGGCGCGAGCGCGGGAGCCAGAACGCGAGCTGCGCCCGCGGGTCGTCGAGGACCTGCCGGACGACGCGCTCGACGCCGGTGACGGACGAGCTGACGCCGAGCTCGCGGACCATCGACGCGAGCGCCGCGCCGACGTACGCGTACGCGAAGACGATCGCCGCGATGAACCCGAACGGGAAGAGGATGGTCGTCGCGGTCAGTGCGAAGCCGGCCGGGCTCGACGCCGACGGCGACGCGCCGAACAGGTTCACGCTCACCTGGTAGGCGCCGGACGCGGCGAAGACGAGCGCCGAGAAGAGGTAGACCGGGCCGAGCAGCCGGCGGCGCGGCCGGCTCGCGCGCGCGAAGCGCACGGCGAGGAGCGTCAGGATCAGGGCGTAGACGACGGCGTGGCCGACGGCGTCGATGTGGCCGAACGCCGTCGCGAGCGACTGGTTGTCCCCGATCTGGAGCGGATTCGCGGGGCACGCGTCGCCGCAGCGCGCGAGCGGCTGCGTCGGGCTCAGGGAGCCGAGGAGGAACACCGCCGGGAGGCAGCCGACGAGGAGCACGCCGCCGGCGAGCGCGATCACCGCCCGGCCGGCGTGGTCCAGCCGGGCGGACGGGAACGAGAGCACGAGCCAGAAGACGAAGAACGCGCCGGGGATCTCGAGCAGGACGCCGAGGCTGTGCACGAGCGGCTGCGACGTCGTCGAGAGGCAGAAGAGCGAGGCCGCGAGCCCGTAGGCGACGAGGGCGAGCCCGTACGGGCTCCACGGGCGCGCACGGCGCCAGGCGATGCCGGCGACGACGCAGACGAGGACGTAGAGGGCGAGGATGAAGGCGAACCCGCTCGGGCTCGCCGCGACCCCGCCGGCGAGGACGACCGCCGCCGAGGCCGCGGCCGCCGCGATCGCGCCGATCCCGACCGCGAGCTCGACGCCGCTCGGCCGCCGCGCGGCGAGCCGGAGGGGGCGAATCTGCTCCCGGACCTCGCGGTCGGCCCGGAGCTCGCGCGCGGCCGGCCCGAGCGCGGAGTCGTGCGCTCCGGCGCCGTCGAGCACCGTCGTCGTCTGTTCCGGGACGGGTATCGGTGGCGTCACGCCGCCTCCTCCCTGTGGTCGAATGTCCGAGGCGCCGGCCGCGACGCCCCGCGCGCCGTCCACCTCGCCCGTGAGGATATCGCGCCGTCCGTTAACGGTGCGGAAACAGGGGAAACGTCGCAGTGCTATCCGACGCCGAGCTCGTGGGCGCGGGCGACCGCCTCGCCGCGCGTGGAGACGCCCAGCTTGCGGTAGATCGCCTTCGTATGGCTGTGGACGGCGTTGAACGAGAGATAGAGCTCGGCGCCGATCTCCCGCTTCGAGCGGCCGTCGGCGAGGAGGCGGAGCACGGCGAGCTCGCGCTCGCTCAACACCGGGTCGGAGCGCAGCCGGTCCGGGCTCGGGAGGATGGCGCGCTCGGCGCGGCGCAGGCGCTCCTCGAGCACGCCGGGATCGGCGCAGCCGGCGACGACCCGGCGCGCCTCGGCCAGCAGCGCCGCCGCCTGCCGGCGGCCGAGGACGGACGCGGCCGTCGGCGCCGCGGCGATCAGCGCGTCGGCGGTCTCGAGCGGATTGCCCCAGCCGCGGCGGAGCCTGATGCCGCGCTCGAGCTGGGCGAGCGCTCCCGATCCGGGCGAGACCGCGGCCTCCGCCGCCCCGAGCGCCGTCGCCACCATCCCGAGCTCGTGCAGGTCCGCGAGTCCCTCTCCGCGCACCGTCCGGTCGGCGGCGCGGGCGAGCTCGAGCGCCCGCTCCGCGCGCCCGCGCTCGAGCTCGATCCGCGAGCGCACCGCCTGCGCGGCGCAGCGGACGAGCAGCGGCGCCCCGGCGACGTCGTCGAGCGCCTGCGCCGCGCTCTCGAGGTCGCCGCTCCACCACGACGTCCAGCCGTACGCCCAAGCGGCGAGCGCGCGGCGGAGGCCCGTCTGCTCGATCCGCCGTGCCCGGCGGGCGAGCACGAGCGCCGAGCCGACGTCGTCCCACGGCACGACGCTGTGGAGCAGCACTCCCTCTCGGCCGACCGAGCCGTGCAGCGCCCGCGCCCCGGCGGCGCGGCGGGCACCCTCGAGCGACGCTTCGCTCTCGCCGCGGCGGCCCTCGAGCGCCAGCAGCCACGCGCGCACGAGCCCGAGCCGGAGGTCGCCGGCGACGTGCTCGTCCGGCAGCTGCTCGATCCAGCGCAGAACCCGCGCCTGCGCGCCCTCGTCGACGAGCCGCAGCCACGAGCGCCCGATCGCCCGGGCCGCCTCTGCGTGGCCGCCGCCGAGGAGCGCCTGCTCGATCGCGTCCTCCTCGCGGCCCGCGCCGCGCAGCCAGGCCGCGGCCCGGAGCCGGAGGGTCGAGACGAGCTCCGGCGCGGTCCGCTCCAGCTCGGACTGCAGCGCCCGCCGAAGCTCCCCGTGGAGCCGGTATCGCTCCCCCACGCCGTCGACCGGCTCCACGAGAAGGTTTGAGCGCGCGACGCGCCGGAGCGTCTCCGCCGAGCCGGTCGCCGCGAGCACCGCGTCGCACGACGGCCCCGACAGCTCGTCGAGAACGGAGGTGCGGACGAGGAAGTCGAGCTCGTCGGGACGCACGGCGCGGATCTCGTCGAGAAGACGCTCCGCGAGATCCTCGTCGCCGGGGCCGGCGGCGAGGCGGAGCGCGGCCGGCCGGCCCTCACAGCGGTCGATCCGCCGCATCACCTCGCGGACGGCGAGGCTGCCGCCGAGCGCGCGGTGGAGCAGCTCGGCCGCCTCGGCGTCGGTCATCCGGAGATCTCGCGGTCCGATCTCGAGCAGCTCGCCGCGCGCGCGGAGCTCGTCGAGCGGGAGCGGCGGGTCGACGCGTCCCGCGAGGACGAGGCGGGGAGCGGGCGCGTCCTCGACGAGGCGCCGGATCGACGCGTCGCCGTCCCGCCCGGCGATCCGCTCGCAGCCGTCGAGGACGAGCACGGCGGGCCGGTCACTGCGCACGAGCGCCTCGGCCACGTCCGCCTCGAACCGGTCCGGGTCGGCGTCCGTCTCGTCGAGCGAGAGCCAGGCGACCGGCCGGTCGGCCGCGGCGGCCCACTCGGCGAGGAGCATCGTCTTCCCGAAGCCCGCCGGCGCCGAGACGAGGGTCAGTCTCCGCTCCGCCCCGGCGTCGAGGAGCGCGCGCAGCCGCGGCCGGGCGACGAGGTCGCGGCGCAGCGGGGGCGGCCCGAACCGGGTTGCCTCCCGCTCTGCCGCCTCGAGCCTGACTCTGGCCATCGGCGCACGGTGGACGCAAACGGGGGACGGCGCAATCGCGCTGCCACGTCGGCGGCCGGGATACCGACCTGTTAACGGCCTTACGAGATTCCGGGTCCTCGGCGGCCCCCGCCCGGCCGCGGGTCAGGAGCCGCCGAGGATCCGCTTCTTCGCCTCGAGATACTCGTCCTCGCTGAGGAGACCCTGCTCGCGGAGCTCCGCGAGCCGCTCGAGCTGTTCGACGGCCGTGTCGTCGAGCTCGCCGGGCTCGTCCTCGCCCTCGGACATCTCGCCCTACGAGGAGGCCGCCTCGAGCTCGAGCCCGAGCGCGAGCATCAGCTCGGGCGCCGCCGCGATCACCTTCGGGATGCCGACCTGCGGCGCGACCGCCACGAGCACGTTCACGATCTCGTCGGGCTTGACGCCGGCCTCGATCGCGAACGCCACCTGGGCCACGTACGAGGCAGGCGGCGCGTCGATCGCGATCAGCGTCGCGAGCTTGATCAGCGAGTACGTCCGCGGGTCGAACCCCGACTGCTCGAGGTTGTGCATCTGCATCGCGAGCAGCGACGCGATCACGTCCTCCTCGGCGGTGGCGAGCGCCTCGAGGGTGTCGGAGGTCTCCTTCGTCACGTCGGCCATGCCTCTCTCCTTCGCTCGAAATGGGCCGTTCGAGCGTACGCGCGGCCCGTCGCGGCCGGAAGCGTGGACGCCGGTCACCGGGTTATGGTGTCGGCCCGGAGACATCGGAAAGGAGCCGCCGTGCTGGCGAGCACGTTCACGTTCTGGGACGTCCTCTGGTCGATGATCGTCTTCTTCGCGTGGGTCATGGTGATCGCGTGGGTGATCCTGCTGCTGATCGACAACTTCAGGCGCAGCGACCACTCGGGGCCGGCGAAGGCGGGCTGGGCCGTGCTCCTGATCTTCCTCCCGGTGATCGGCGCGGTCACGTACACGATCGCGCGACCGAACGTCGAGCAGAACGCATGGAACGCGAGCAACCCGCCGGCGCCGGGGTCCGGCCAGTCGGTCGCGGCGCAGATCGCGCATCTGAACGACCTGCGCGCGCAGGGCGCGATCACCGATGCGGAGTTCGACGAGCTGAAGAAGAAGGCGATCGCCGCGGCGTAGTCGCGGCCGACGATCCGGCGACGGCGTGATCCTCCTTCTCTCGATCCTGCTCGTCGTCTTCGTCCCGGTCGAGGAGCCGTGGGGCGCCGTCGTGATCATCGTCGGCTGCCTCCTCGAGATCGGCGAGGTCGCGATCCTCCGGCACTGGTCGCACCGACTCAACCGGCGGCTGAAGCCGGCCACCGGAGCAGGCGCGATGATCGGCCGCGCCGCGACGGTCGCCGACCCGTGCCACCCGCTCGGGACCGTCCGCGTGCGGGGCGAGCTCTGGGAGGCGCGCTGCGACGCGGGCGCCGATCCCGGCGAGACGGTGCGCATCGACGCGCTCGACGAGCTCACGCTCGTCGTCTCACCCGTCGAGCGGTCGTAGGAGTCTCACCGTCCCGCGGGTGCCTGCGCCCTGTCGGCGCCGCCGCGGCGGTGGTCCGATCCGAATGAGCTCGCCCTGACGGAAGGAGCCATGGCAGGCAGAGACGCCCTGTTCGTTCTCGTCGCGCCGTACGACACCGTCGCGGCCGCGACCGCCGACCTCGAGGCGGTCGAGGCGCTCTATCCGGGATCGTCCACGACCCACGGCTTCGACGCGGTCGTGCTCGAGCGCGACCCGGACGGGCAGGTGCTCGTCGTCGAGCACGTCGGCGCGCACGCGGGCCTCGCGATCGGCGTCGCCGCGACGCTCTTCCCGCCGATCGGCGTCGGCGCGGCGCTCGCCCTCGGCGCGGGCGGCGGTGAGGCGCTCGGCGCGATCGTCCGCCACGTGCACGCCGACATCCCGCGCGAGGAGCTCGACCAGCTCGCGGAGATGCTCGAGGCCGCAGGCGCCGGGCTCGTGCTCGTCTACGACGAGGCCGTTGCGGAGACGGTGGAGGCGAGCCTCTCGTCGGAGAGCCACACGATCGTGCGGGCCTCCGACGTCGACGCCGACGAGCTCGTCCGCGAGGCGCGCGCGCTGACCGAGTCGGTGATCGCGCAGGACTAGGGCGCGCGTACCGGCGCGGGTGCGCGCACCGTCGGCCGCCACGGGCATGCGCCCTTGGCCGGTACGGGCGCCGCCGGAAGGCTTCAGGGAGCTCATGCTGGAGCCCGTCAGCATCCCGGCGAGCGGGCCGGGCGCGTTCGAGACAGGTGTCGCGTCGGCGTTTCCCCCGCCGGCGCGTCGCGGCGTCGTCGCCCGCACGGCGCTCGTCGGCCGTCTCTGCTCGGCCGACGCGCCGGTGGTGACGATCGTCGCCCCGGCCGGATACGGGAAGACGTCGCTGTTGCTCCAGTGGGTCGAGCGCGACCGCCGGCCGTCCGTGTGGCCGCGTCCCGGCGATGTCGCCGAGGCGATCGCGCGGGCGTCGGGGCCGACGCTCCTGGTGCTCGACGACGTGGCCGCGCCGGACGGCCTCGAGGCGCTGGCCGACGAGCTTCCGGCCGGTTCGACGCTCGCGCTCGCGGCGCGAAGCGAGCCCGCGCTCCCGCTCCCGCGTATGCGCGCGGAGGGACGCGTGCTCGAGCTCGGCGCCGACGACCTCGCCTTCACGCGCCGCGAGGCGCAGTCGCTGCTCCGCCACGCCGGCGTGCTGCTGCCGGGACCCGAGGCGGCGGAGCTCGAGCGCCGCACGGAGGGCTGGCCCGCCGGCCTCGCGCTCGCCGCGCTCTCGCTCCGCTCCGGCGGCGACCCGTGGACGTTCGCCGGCGACGACCGCTACGTCGCGGACTATCTCCGCGCCGAGGTGCTCGACCGGCTGACACCGTCGGTCCGCGCCTTCGCGATGCGCATCTCGGTGCTCGAGCGGTTGACGCCGGCGATGTGCGACGCGGTGCTCGGACGAAGGGACTCCGCGCGCCGCCTCGAGGCCCTCGAGCGCGCGAGCGTCTTCCTCGTCCCGCTCGACCGGAGCCGCCGCGCGTACCGCTACCGCCGTCTCGCCCGCGGGTTCCTCCGCGCCGAGCTCGAGCGGCGCGAGCCGGAGCTCGTGCGCGAGCTGAACCGCCGCGCCGCCGCGTGGTGCGAGGCGAACGGCGCGCCGGAGTCGGCGATCGACCACACCGCGGCCGCCGGGGACCTCGACGAGGTCGCGCGCCTCGCGTCGCGGGTCGCGCTGCCGGCGTACCAGGAGGGACGCGTCGTCGCGGTCGAGCGCTGGCTCCGGCTGGTCGACCGCCTCCCCACGCTCGAGCAACACCCCGACCTCTGCGTCGCGGGCTCGTGGATCCACGCGTTGCGCGGCCGCGCCGCCGACTCGCAGCGGTGGGCCGACGCCGCCGAGCGGGGACTCGCGGCGGACGACCCGCGGCTGCGCCTGCTGCGGGCGCTCCGCTGCCCGGACGGCGCGGCGCAGATGCTCGACGACGCGGCCGCCGCCTGCGCCGCGCTCGAGCCCGGGAGCCCGTGGCAGCCGACCGCGCTGCTCGCGCACGGCGCCGCGCTCCGCCTCGCCGGAGACGAGGCGCACGCGGACGCCGCGCTCGCGCGGGCGGCCGAGGCGGCCGCCGCCGCCGGCGCCGCCGACACCCAGGTCACCGCACTCGGCGCGCGCTCGCTCGTCGCCGCGCAGCACGGCGCCCACGCCGAGGCGGACGCGCTCGTGCGCAACGCCGACGCCGTCGCCGGCTCGGGCCGGCTCGGTGCCTCGGCCGCCCGCGCGCTCCAGCTCGCAGCCTCCGCGCGCGCCGCGCTCTACCGGTGCGACCGCGAGCGTGCGTCCGCAGACGTCGCGCATGCGGACAAGCTCCGCCCGCTGCTGACGCATGCGGCGCCCTGGCTCTCCGTCCAGGCCGGCGTCGAGCTCGCGCGCGCACAGCTCGCGCTCGCAGACGTGGAGTCGGCGCGCTCCGTGCTGTACGAGGTCGAGGAGATCCTGCGGCTCCGGCCCGGGCTCGGCGCGCTCGTCGACGAGGCCGCCGTGGTACGCGCGCAGGTCTGCGCGCTCGAGGAGCCGGACGGACGGTGGGCGTCGAGCCTGACCTCGGCCGAGCTCCGCCTGCTGCCGCTCCTCGCCACGCACCTGTCGTTCCGCGAGATCGGGGAGCGCCTGTTCGTCTCGCGCAACACGGTGAAGACGCAGGCGATCTCCGTCTACCGCAAGTTCGGCGTGTCGAGCCGGAGCGACGCGATCGCCCGCGCCGCCGAGCTCGGACTCGTCGACGCCGGCATCGGCGAGAATCCGGTCAGCGCCGCATAGGGCGGCGAACGCGAAGGGAGAGGCGATGGCGGAGTTGGGCCCGGTGCAGATGATCGTCGTCGAGTTCGACGGCTACCGGTTCAAGGGCGAGATCTTCCCGGAGCTGGAGCGGTTGAAGGAGAGCGACGTCATCCGCCTGATCGACCTGCTCGTCATCCGCAAGGACCGGTCGGGCGCGCTCGCCGTGCTGACCGCGACCGACCTCGGCATGAAGGAGATGCTCGAGTTCGGCGCCAAGATCGGCTCGCTGATGGGCGCCGACGAGACCGGCGAGGCGTACGCGGCCGACGTGCTCGCAGGCCTACAGCGGGTCTCGACGGGCCACATCTTCGACGAGGCGGAGGCGGCGAAGCTCGCCGAGGACATCCCGCTCGGCACCGCCGTCGCGGTCGCCCTCATCGAGCACCGCTGGGCGATCCCGCTGCGCGGCGCGATCGAGCGCGCCGACGGCGACATCCTCTCGGACGACTGGCTCTCGCCCGAGACCCTCGCGGAGCTGGGCCGGATCGCGGCCGCCTCGGAGCAGCCGGGCCTCGGCCCCGGCGGCACGAACGGCCACAAGAACGGCGGCTCGAACGGGAACTGATCCCCTCCAAGTGACAAGTTGTCACTTGGAGGGTTAGAGCTCGCGCGGGACGACGTAGGCGGTGAGCTCGGCGCCGCCGGGTGCGAGCTCGTCCCATCCGTCGGCGGCGACCGCGAGCGTCGCGAGCGCGCCGGTCGGGAAGCCCTCGCGCAGGCGCTCGAGCGCGTCCGCGTCGCCGCCGCCCGCGAGCTCGAACGCGAGGTCGCCCATTCCCGGGTTGTGGCCGATCAGGAGCACCGAGTCGGCCGCGGCCGGAACGGCGCGGACGCGCTCGAGCAGGGCGTCGGCGGTTGCCGCGTACAGGCCGTCCTCGACGAGCAGCTCCGGGTCTCCGGCGAGCGCGGGCAGGATCGCCTCGAGCGTCTGCCGCGTGCGGAGCGCGGACGAGCAGAGCACGACCGCGGGCGCCGCGCCCTCGCCGAGGAGATACGCGGCGACGCGCTTCCCCGCCTTGCGGCCGCGCGGCGCGAGCGGCCGGTCGCGGTCGGCGACGCCGGGCTCGTCCCAGCTCGACTTCAGGTGACGGAGGAGATAGAGCCGCTTCATCGCCTGCCGGGTCGCCCGCGCTCGGCGAGCGACTCGATCAGCCCGATGCCGGCGCGGCCCGGCGCGAGCAGCGCCGAGAGGAGGTCGCGCAGCGCAACGTCGGCATCGTGCGCGGCCGTCTCGCCGAGCTGTCGCGCCCCGCCGGCGATCTGGGCGCGCTCGTGCTTGACCACCTCGTCCGCGAGCGAGCGCGCGAACCGCGCGGCCGCCTCGCGCGCCGCGTCCTCGGCCTGCGCGCGCCCGGCGAGCGCCGCCTCGAGCGTCTCCTTGCTGTCGAGCGTCTCGAGCCGGCGCTTCAGCCGCCACGGCAGGTCGAAGCCGAGCAGCAGGCCGGCGATGCAGACCCAGCCCGCGGCGACGAGCGTCGCCGCGAGCCACGGGCGGACGACGAGCGTGAGCCCCTGCTCGATCGCGAACGTCACCACCGCGAGCGCGAGGAACAGCCCCGCCGCGGAGACGACCGCCGCCGCGAGGTCGCGCGAGGCCGCACGCACCTGCGGCGCGCGCCGCGCTGCCGAGAGCTCGAGCTCCCAGCGGACGAGCACGGCGAGCCGGTCGACGAGTTCGCCCGCGAGATCGTCGATCGGGGGCGATTCGCTCCCGCGGTCGCCCGCTACAGCCCCTCCTCCACCGTGATCCGCCCGTCGTCCTTCGCCTTGATCAGCTCGGCGTAGTCCTTCTCGTTCTGGTCCGCGTACGCGCCCGCGAACTCGAGGAGCGCCTTGTCGAAGGTGTCGCCCTTGCCGAGGTACTCGCCGATCGCGATCCTGTCGCCCGAGCGCGCGTGCGCGCGCGCGAGGATGAACCCGCAGACCTGCGCGTACAGCTCGAGGCCGACCGGCAGGATCACGTCGAGATCGACCGACGTCTTCCAGTCCCACAGCTGGCGGAAGTAGAAGTCGCGCGGCACGCCGTCGAGCGTGTTCTTGGCGTCCGCATGGACCCAGCCGAGGAAGATGTCGCTCACGGACTGCATCAGCCGCTGGCCCATGACGACGCGCTGGCCGTGATTCGAGTACTCGCTCTTGCCGAGATACGGCTCGAGCACCGACGCCTGTGCCTCCTTGACCTGGAGGAACAGCGGATCGGTGTTGTCGCGGCCGAGCATCAGGAGGATCCAGCATCGCGTCCCGACGCTGCCGACGCCGACGACCTTCCGCGCGAAGTCGATCCAGCGGAACTCCTCGAGCAGGTGGCGGCGGTCGGCCTGCAGCGTCCTGCGGTAGTTGCGGAAGAGCCGCCTGAGGTCGCTCTCCGCGAGCTGCGCCCGCTCGGGGTCGTCGATCAGGTCCCTGACCGGCATGATCAACGGTGGATCCGAGATGATCCTCGGCTCGCCGTCGACCTCCTCCGTCAGCTTGGAGAAGGCCTTCAAGCTGTCCTTGGTCCGCGCCTTCAACGCCGCCGCCCCGACCGCCTGGGCCTGCTTCTCGGCGCCCTGCCGCCGGATCGCCTGCTCGATCGTCGTGACGTCGAGGCGCGCGTACCAGACCTGGAGGTTCGGCATGGCGGCGAGCCTCCGCATCCACTCGCGGTAGTTGCGCACGACGCTCAGCACGGCCTTGTCGCGCTGCTCCTTCGTGAAGTTGCGGTCGCGGCCGCAGATCTCGAAGCTCGCGGCGAGCCGCTTCACGTCCCACTCGAACGGGCCGGAGAGTGTCTCGTCGAAGTCGTTGAGGTCGAAGACGAGCTCTCGCTCGGGCGAGGCGTAGCCGCCGACGTTCGCGAGGTGCGCGTCGCCGCAGAGCTGCGCCTGGAGTCCTGCCCGCGGCGTCGGCGCGAGGTCGTGTGCCATGATCGCGGCGGCGCCGCGGTAGAACGTGAACGGCGAGACGAGCATCCGGCCGTAGCGGATCGGCACGAGCTCTGGGACGCGCGCCGGCGCCTGGTCGATCAGGATCTGGACGGAATCGCGGTCGGCGACGAGGTCGAACCCGGCGTGGCTCGTGCGCGGACACTCGGCGCGCGCCGCCTTGCCGCGCGCGGCCCGCTCCTCCGCGGTGAAATGGAGCACCTCAGGCGGGGCGTCCACCTTGTCCGTCTTCTTCTCCACGACCTCAGCCATCTCGTCCTCCCTCGTCCGACCGCCTGCCGGATCAGCACAGCCTCCCGGGTCCCATCGGGCCCCGAAAGAAGGTTCGCACGCTTGCGGCCGCCGTGCTGTCACCACCCGTTCACCTCCGGGGGAGCGCCGACCCGCGTGAGAGACTGGCCGGGAGATGCGGAGACCCCACGTCCGCAACCGGATGCAGCGCCTGCGGGCCGCCCACAGCTACGGGATCGTGCTCGCGTGGGTCCTCGCCACGGTCATCTTCGCGGGCCTCACCCCCGACAGCGACTGGTCGAGCAGCCTGCTCGTGATCATCGAGGCGGTCACGCTGGGCGTCGCGCTCTGGACCTCCGGCTTCACCGGCCCGGACTCGAAGCTCAGCCTCACCTTCGGAGCGGTCGCGATCCTCGCCGCGGTGGCGCTGCTCGTCTGGGGCGGCGCGACGCTCGACGGGATCGTCGCGATCCTCTCGGCCGTCCTCACGCTCCTGATCGCCGCGGCGATCGTCGTCGGCGTCGTCGACCAGGGCGAGGTCAACTTCCAGACGGTCACCGGCGCCGTCTGCATCTACCTCCTCCTCGGCTTCATGTACGTCTTCATCTACGGGTCGCTCGCGGAGTTCGGGCACGGCGCCCTGTTCGCGCAGGGCACGGACGGGACGCGCGGGGTCCGCGTGTACTTCAGCTACGTCACGCTCACGACCGTCGGGTACGGCGACTACACGATGCGGACGAGCGGCGGCCGGATGTTCGCCGTGCTCGAGATGCTGATGGGCCAGCTGTACCTCGTCACCGTCCTCGCGCTGCTCGTCTCGAGGATGCGGCCCGGGACGCGGTGGGGGCCGAAGCCCATGGACGAGCCCGAGCGGACCGAGCCGAGCTAGCTCGTCAGGCCGGCGATCCCGTTCCGCAGCAGCGCGGCGGCGAGCAGGATCACGATCACGCCGGCCACCTGCATCGCGTGCTTCATCAGGAAGTCGCGAAGGCGACCGAGCACGCGCTCCGCCCACTCGCGCGCGACGACGAGCATGATCAGGAAGACGCCGAGCGGCAGCAGCGAGATCACCGTGAAGCAGAGCCAGAGGACGCAGTACTGCGTCGCCGTCGGGTTCGTCTCGGAGATCTCCTTCAGCGCGAGCGGGATGAAGCCGCCCGGATTCGCGAGCGCCGCGCCCGCGCCGATGACGGCGATCGCCGGCGACGAGGCGAGCTTGCCCATCTGCTCGGTCATGCTCTGCTCCTTCTTCGGGTCGACCGGGTTCCGGATCCAGCGCAGGACCCAGGCGAGGAGCAGCACGGCGGCGACGACGTCGACGATCGCGACCCACGTCTTCGGCGTCGACGGCGTGCTCGACGCGGCCTTGTCGCCGAGCACGAACGCGGCGAGGATCCCGATCGCGATCGTCGCGGTGAAGGCGCCGAGGTAGAACCAGATCCCGGTGCGGAACGGACGGCTGCTCATCACGAGCGCGAGGACCGAGAACGAGAGCGTCGTCGGCGAGAGCATCGCCGCGAGCGAGGTGAGCGCCAGCTCCGAGTAGACCCAGTTCACGTTCTCGCCTCCCTGGGATCGCATACTCTCATGCAGCGATGGCGGCCACCAGCAGACCTGCCCGGGCGCACCGCCACGTCCACCTCACCGCCGAGGAGCGGGTCGCACGCGGCCGGGCGGCGCGCGACGCGGTCCCCCGGCAGAGCCACGCCGCGTGGACGACGGTGGCGGACCGGCCGGACCCGGTCGCGCTGCTCGAGGAGCAGGCGGAGCACCGGCTGCACGCGCTCGTCCCGATCCGTCACGGCCGGATGCTCGTCTCGCCGTTCACGTTCTACCGCGGCGCGGCGCTGATCATGGCGGCCGACCTCGCGGTGACGCCGCGCTCCGGTGTCAACGTGCAGCTCTGCGGCGACGCGCATCTCTCGAACTTCGGCGTGTTCGGCTCGCCCGAGCGCAGGCTCGTGTTCGACATCAACGACTTCGACGAGACGCTTCCCGGTCCCTGGGAGTGGGACGTGAAGCGCCTCGCGGCGAGCCTCGAGATCCTCGGCCGCGACCGCGGCTTCCGCGCCTCCGACCGCCGTGACGTCGTCCGCGAGTGCGTGCGCGAGTACCGCGAGACGATCCGCCGCACCGCGACGATGCGCACGCTGGACGCGTGGTACGACCACATGGACGTCGACGACGTGATGGAGCTCGTCCACGAGGAGGTCGGCGAGAAGCGCCTGACGAAGCGCGAGGCGAAGGAGACGGCGCAGGATCTCGCGAAGGCGCGCACGCGCGACCACGCACGCGTGTTCGCGAAGCGCGTCGAGACGACGGGCGGCGAGCTGCGCATCGTCGCCGACCCGCCGCTGATCGTCCCGCTCGCCGACATCGCCCCGCCCGGAACGGAGCGCGACGCGCTCGACGGCATGGTGCGCGGGCTCGTCCGCGACTACCGCCGCTCGATTGCCGTCCAGCACCATCCGCTCGAGGAGTTCGAGTACGTCGACAGCGCGCACAAGGTGGTCGGCGTCGGCAGCGTCGGCCTGCAGGCGTGGATCCACCTGTTCGTCGGCCGCGACATCGACGACCCGCTGTTCCTCCAGTCGAAGGAGGCGCAGCCGTCGGTGCTCGAGCGGTTCGTCGGACGGAGCGTCTACCGGAATCACGGCCGGCGCGTCGTCGTCGGCCAGCGGCTGATGCAGGCGACGAGCGACATCTTCCTCGGCTGGCTCCGCGTCACCGGCTTCGAGGAGGACGCGCGCGACTTCTACGTGCGGCAGCTGCACGACTGGAAGGGCGGCGTCGAGGTCGACACGCTGCTCGTCCCCGGAGCGAGCCTCTACGGGCGCCTGTGCGGCGCGACGCTGGCGCGCGCGCACGCGCGCTGGGGCGACCGGATCGCGATCGGCGCGTATCTCGGCAAGGGCGACGCGTTCGACGACGCGATCGCGGACTTCTCGGCGGCGTACGCCGACCAGAACGAGCGGGACTACGCGGCGTTCGCGCAGGCGGTCGCGTCGGGCCGGCTCGACGCGGAAGAGGGTTTGTAGGGGCGGCGACGGGGGTCTCCTGAGCCGTCGGACGTCGGAGACCCCCGGCCGCGAGCCCGACGGTCGAACTACCGGGGGAGGCAGAGTTCGGCGGCCGGCGTCCGCGTCCGATTCTCATCGGAGTGCGTGCGGGTCGTCTTGACCCGGGTGGGTCAATCGTCCTCGCGGGGCGCGTGCTCGAGCAGGCCGATGCGGTAGGCCTTCAGCACCGCCTCGAGCCGCGAGCCCGCGCCGAGCTCGCCGAGCGCGGCCTTCACGTGGTTCCGCACCGTCTCGGGCGAGAGGCCCATGAGCTCGGCCATCTGGCTCGTCGTCAGGCCGGAGCCGAGGAAGCGGAGGACCTCGTGCTGCCGCGGCGTCAGCGCCGGCGCCTCCCTCTCCCCCGCCGCCTGCGGCGCGACCGGCCGCTGCCGGTGCACGACGCCGAAGACGCCGACGATGGAGTGTCCCTTGCGCAGCGGGACGGAGCTGATGTCGACCTCGATTCTCCGGCCGTCCGGTGGGTTGATCACCGTCGTGTGGTCGGCGAAGGGCGCCTGCCCGAGGATGCGGCGCGCGAACACCCGCCGCGCCGACGGCACGTACTCCGGCGCGAGCACGTCGGTGAAGCGCTTCCCGCGCGCGCCGGGCACGAGCGCCTCGGCGGCGTCGTTGAGCCAGACGATCCGCCCCTTGCGGTCGAGGACGTACATCGGCACCGGCACCTCCTGGAGCGAGCCGTGGACGTCGCCGCCGACCTGCGCGAGTGCATCCTCGAGCGTGCTGATTCGCAGATCATCGCATCCGCTCCTTGACGAGCGGCGCCCGGGCGTCGCATGATCCCGCGGTCCGAAGCAGCCTGCGGCGCTGGTTCCACCGGGGGAGGAGCGACGCATGACCGCATCGGAGCATCCGGGCGACGAGCTGGGCGTTCACGGCCCGCACGAGCTGAACGCGAAGGACACGGCGGAGCTCGCGCGGTCGGCGCAGCCCGCCGTCGAGCTGCACGAGGCACCGCCGCAGCGCGGCGAGGCGCATCCGCCGGAGCCCGCGCAGCGGCTTCCGTCCGCGCCGCCGGGCGCGAGCGAGGCGCTGCACGACTCGGGCGGCGCCGGCGCAGGCCTCGGGCCGACGACGCCGACGCCGAATCCGACCGCGTCCTGGCAGGCGACGCTCACGGGCAAGGGCGGCTACCCGGCCGACGCGCAGATCTCGGTCTCGACGACGCACGTCGTCGTCACGAACCGGCAGGTCCTCCGCTACTACGACCGGAGCGGCACCCCGGTCGGCGGCGAGATCGGCTCGAACACGTTCTTCATGGCGGGCCTGAACCTCAAGGACGCAGCCGGCAACACGATCGACGTCTTCAACGACCTGCGGACGATCTTCGACCCGTACCTCAAGCGGTTCTGGGTGACGGCGTACGCGTACTACAGCGGCGCGGCGAAGGTGCCGCCGGCGAAGCAGCGGAGCTACATCCCGATCGCGGTGTCGAAGACGCAGAATCCGCTCGACGGCTGGTGGTT
>Ga0335085_10004228_pt1 | contig 24010 bp, 18 predicted proteins | sample Lox_Sample_45_FD_206712 | JGI IMG/M metagenome (GOLD analysis project Ga0335085, IMG submission 206712) | Soil microbial communities from Loxahatchee National Wildlife Refuge, Florida, United States - Lox_Sample_4.5 | ecosystem: Environmental > Terrestrial > Soil > Wetlands | place: USA...
CCTTCGGAGTCAGACGCGCATTCTTATGCACGGTTGTTCTCTCCCCCGGTTAAGGAAACTGACGTCTAGCAACATCAGCTTCTCTCCCCCGGGGCGAGGGAACAACCTATTGAAACATCACACCTAGGGCTCACCCAGGCGCGTAGCCATGAACTGATACATGAGTGCCCTCGTAGTCGTCGCCGGCGAGCGGCCCGCCGCCGAAGTGCCGCGTCTTCAGGGCTACCTGCCAGGCTTCGAGCGTGGCCCGATCTTCGGTGCAGAAGTCCTTGCAAGCTGCAAATAAAATTGTACCGCGGGCGATTGCGGCTCGCCGCGAAGCGCAGCCAACTCGCGCCAGATCTGCGCGACGACGACCGATCCTGGATCTGCGTCAGTCATGCCGAGACCGCCGCAGCCGCTTGCTCGGCGGCGATGAGCTGGCTTAGTCGACGCCGGAAACGCAACGGAGCTGAATCGATCCCGATGTCGATATGAGGGGAGCGCTCGTGGGTGAAGCCTTCGTGAACGGCCTTCAGGATGATCCGATCCTCCTCGAACACCGCTCGTACCGCCTTGTTCATCAGCTCGGAGACGGCCGCATCCTCGGGAGCGAAGTTGCGCATCTGAAACCAATAATAGAGCGTGCGCTCAGCGTCCACGGGCGTTAAGAAATTGTACGAGTGCATGACAAAGGCTTGCGGATGCCGCTCGGCGTGTGCTCCTGCGCTGCCCGCGGGCACGATGACCGCCTTGACGAGCGCATGGGATGGAAATCGCACCTCGTAATGCTGGAGTCGATCGCAGAGGCCGTCGAAGCGTATAAACGGCCGATAGAACGGTGCCACCTGCACGTTCCGCAGCCATCGCGAGGCGATCACACCCGCTGGGGTGGCTGTCACCTGCACGGCTCCCGTCTCGCAGGACTCGTCTCCGAACGAGCCGCGATGCACCCAGGCGACATGCGAGGGATCGAGCAAGTTATCGGTGACGAGGAGATAGTGCGCATCGACGCTCATGGCATCGCTCCGGTTCGTCCCCCATCCGGATTCGCCCCAATGCTCGACGGGGAAAATGCTCTGCGTATCTGCGAGTCCCGCCGCGCCCATCCAGATCCACAAGAGTCCGTTGCGCTCGGCGATCGGGTAGTTGCGCACCCGTGCGCCCTTCGGGATGAACTCGGCACCCGGGATACGCACACAACGGCCGCCCGCATCGAAGGTCAACCCGTGGTATCCACATTCGACGAGATCTCCCGTGACGCGTCCCATCGAGAGGGGCAACTTACGGTGAGGACAGGCGTCCTCGAGCGCTGCCGGGGTTCCGTCGCGCTGGCGGTAGAGCGCGATTTTCTCGCCCAGAATCGTGCGTGAGTGCAGGCCAAGTGTGATCTCGTTCGCCTGCGCCGCTACGTACCAAGCATTTCTCATGTACATGGAATCCACCCTGCGGTCCGGGGTAATGAGCGCAGAGTAGGCCCGTACCCTGGAGCGCCACATCCTTGACGGGCTGCCTTGTCTTTTAGAAAATCTAAACTGATTGACGCCGCCGCGCGGGCAACTCGATGCACAAGCTCCCCTCGCTCAGGGCAATTCAGGCTTTCGAGGCCATCGCTCGCACGGGCAGTGTCAGTGCGGCAGCGATCGACCTGGGCGTCTCGCCGGGAGCCATCACTCAGCAGATCCACGCACTCGAGAGGCAGCTGCAGTTTCGCGTCGTGCAGCGCACCGGCCGGGGCGTGGAGCTCACCTCCTGGGGACGTATCTACCTGCAGCGCGCCTCGGCCGCCATCACCCAACTGCGCAAGGCGCGCGAAGACGTCGAGCGCGTGCGCCATTCCAACCAACTCGTGGCGAGCGCTTTGCCGTCGCTGGCGATCGGCTGGCTGGGTCCCCTCATGTTCGAATGGAAGAAGCTCCACCCGAGCGTCAATGTCATCATCGAGGGCAAGGACCCCGAACCGCGCCTCGACGATGGCGAGGCCGACTTCCGCATCTCCTACGGGAGTCGTCATCGCCAGCATTCGCGCTATACGCAACTCTTCACCGATCGCATGCTGGTGGTTGCGAGTCCCGCGCTCGTTGCTTCGGGGCCGCGCATCGCGAAGCCGCGGGATCTGCTCAAGTTTCCTCTGATCTGGACGGACTGGGGACCCGAGTACGTGGCCCCGCCAAGCTGGCGCGACTGGTTCGCGGCCGCAGGATTGTCGATCGATGCTTTGAGGTCGGATCTCACGTTCTCGCTGCCGAGCGGTGCGATCTACGCAGCCGAGGAAGGACGCGGCATCGCCTTCGCCCAATACTCCATGGCAGCGAGCGCGCTTGCACGCGGTACGCTGGTGCGCGTCCTGCCGCCCGAGTTGCCGTTGCCCGAAGCGCATTTCGTGGCCTGGGGTGCGGCTGCCCTGGAGAAATCCTTCGGGAGCGCGTTCCACGACTGGGTCATCAACGTCGGCCGACGTTTCTAGTGCAGAATCTTCCGACGCCGCTTGACGAGCGTCGACCCATGATGCAGAAGACGATCAACGCGCGCATTCGCGAGGTCCCGGCACGCAGTCATGCATGCAGTCACGCACATCTTCGACGGCGAGCCGCTACGCATCGAGCGGATCGCCGCACTCTCGGCGCGTCCGCTTGCAGCGGACCTCTCGGCCGAGTGCTGGTCACGCGTGCGCCATGGACGCTCCGTGGTCGAGCGGGTGCTCGCCTCGGGGCAGCCCATCTACGGAACGACGACGGGCATCGGATCCCAGAAAGAGGCGGCCGTCGGCACCACCGAGCTCCTCGAATTCAGCAATCGCATGATAGTGAGCGAGGCGACCGACTTTCCGGGCGCAGCGTTCGAGGAGCGCGTGGTCCGCGCCGCGCTCGTCGTGCTCATCGGCTATTTGGCAACCGGGCGCACCGGGGTACGGCCGCAGCTCGTGCGGGCGCTCCTCGAGCTGCTCGCCGCACCGCGCTTGCCGACCGTGCGGCGCGATTGTGCCTTTGGAACCGCTGACCTCACGCCCCTGTCGCAATTATCCCTGGCGCTGATCGGTCGATCTCTCGATCAGCCAACGCTTTCCGAGCCAAGCTCGCTGCGGCTCGCCCCCAAAGAATCGGTATCGCTCATCGCGAGCAATAGCTTCGCGCTCGCCGAGGCCGCCCTCGCACTGACAGAGCTCGAGCGGCTTCTGCGCGCCTACGATCTTGCCGCAGCGTGCGCCTGCGAGGGATTCCGCGCAGGGCTGCAGCCTCATGGGGAGAGCGGCGCTGGCGGCTGGCGTGGGCAAGGTCAGGCGCGGGTGCAGCGCGCGCTCACGGCGCTGCTCGCGGGTAGCGCTCTGCATGAGGCCGGCGCGGCCCGCTTCCTCCAGGATCCGCTCAGCTTTCGTGCGATCACCCAGATTCATGGCGCCGCGTACGAGGCATGGGATTGGGCGCGCGCCCAGATCGAAGCGGAGATCAACATCGCAGTCGATAACCCGCTCGTCGATCTCGAGAGGGAGCAGTTGCTGACCTCCGCGAGCATGGTTTCGATCCTGCCCACCCTGGCACTCGATATGCTGCGACAAGCGCTCGCGAAGGTCGCCATTCAGAGCAATGAGCGCGCGCTCAAACTGCAGTCCCCGCCCTTTTCGGCTCTTCCGGTCGGCCTCTCGAGGGAGGGGGCGGCTGATGGTGGAATCCTGTCGATCAATCTCAACTACATCGGATCAGCGCGTCTGGGTACATTGCTAGCGGCGGCAGCTCCGGTCCTTTTGCACTATGTGGGCCACACGGCCGACAGCGTCGAGGATGTCACGAGCCTCGCGCCACTCGCGGTCACGCAAACAAGGACCGTGATCGATCGCGCGTGGGAAGGAGTTGCGTTGGAGATGGCCATCGCCGTGTGGGCGATGGCCCGTCGAGCGCTGCCGCCTGACAGGCTCGGTCACGGGCCGCGCGTCGTATACGACGCGTTGCTGCCGCTGCTGCATATCGGCGAGGAGGGCCAGCGGATCTTCGACATGGCGACGATCGTGGAGCGAGTCCGGGAGAGCGATCTGCTCGAGCGTGCCTACGGCCTGCAATCGGCCGCTGCATGAACGACCCTGCGATCGTGCGTCCCCTACCCCGGCGCGTCCCCATCCGCTGGCGGATCTTCGGCTTTCTGTTCGCAATCGGCCTTTTGGAGTATCTGCAGCAGCGCGGCTTGACGGTTGCCGCCGAGCGCATGATGCCGGATCTGAGCTTCACGCAGATGCAGATCGGCTGGCTCGAGCAGGCCTTCGTGATCGGCTATGCCTTCTTTCAGGTACCTGGGGGCGTATTCGGGCAGCGCTGGGGTGCACGCTGGACCTTCTCAGGCATTGGTGTGCTGTCGGTGTTCTGCATCCTCTCGACGGTGCTGGCGCCCGAGGCGCTGCACGGAACGGCGCTCTTCTGCGCGCTCTTTGCGCTGCAGTTGCTGCTCGGAATCGCCCAGGCACCGACCTTCCCTGTCTCGACCGGCGTTTTCGAGAGCTGGTTCCCGGCGCAGCGCTGGGCGCTCGTGCAGGGCTTGCAAACGATGGGTCTGGGACTCGGCGGTGCGCTCGCCCCGCCGCTCATCGCGATCCTCATGTCCACCATCGGCTGGCAACAGGCACTTCTGTGGACGGCACTTCCGGCGATTCCACTATTCCTTGGCTGGGCTTGGTACGGCCGCAACACCCCCCGCGAGCATTGCTCAGTCTCGGAGGCGGAGCTCTCCTTGGTGGGCGACCCGGAATCGCCACAGACGAACTCCAGACTCACTGTGGCGGAGCTGGGCGCTCTTTGCGCCGATCGCAACGTACTGTTGCTCGCCCTCGCCTATTTCTTGATGTGCTACGTGTATTACCTCTTAGGCAACTGGTGCTTCCTGTATTTGGTTCAGCAGCGCCACTTTCCCGTGCTGCTGAGTGGCTGGCTCGCCATCGGCCCTCCGCTTGCGGCGGGCCTCGGTGCCGGCGGGGGTGGCGCCATAGCGAGTGCGCTCTACGTGCGCCTGGGAACTCGCCGCGGACTGCGCTTGGTTCCCCTGCTCGCGCTACCCGCAGCGGGATTGCTGCTGCTCGCCGCCGTGCACGCGCAAAGCGTGTACACCGCGATCACTTTGCTCACGGCCTGCTACGGATTCGTGGAGCTCACCGAGGGATCTTTCTGGGCGGCTGCCATGACGGTCGGGCGCAGCAACACCATGGCGGTCGGGGGTGTCATGAACATGGGTGGCAGCCTCGGCGGCGTCGTCGGCATTCCGATCGTGGCGTACCTGTCCGGGCATGGCCATTGGGACCTGACGTTTCTGGTGGGAACAGGCGCGGCACTCGCAAGTGCCGCAGCCTGGCTGTTCATCGATCCGAGCCGCCGCGTCGCACCCTCGATCGTCCAGCGACCCTCGCTGGCCTCTGCATGACCGAGGCAGCGAGTCAGCAATCCCAAGGCTTTTCCTTGCGATGCAGGTGCCATCCGCGCCAGCCCGAGCGTCGCTGCGTGCGTCGCGCGTAAGTCTTGGGTTTTGGCGGCTGCGGTCCTCGGGTCATCGCTGGCATTTGTCGACGCGTCCGTCGTGAACGTGGCACTGCCGCGCATCGAAAGCGACCTGCAGACATCGCTTGCGGCCATGCAATGGGTCATCAATGCCTACACGCTGTGCATGTGTGCCTTGGTGCTGGTCGGCGGCGCGACGGGTGACCAACTTGGCCGCAAACTCATCTTCTTGATCGGTGTCGTGATATTCACCGTTGCTTCCATCGCATGTGGCTTGGCGACCGGCGTTGCGATGCTGATTGCTGCCCGAGCCGTTCAGGGCATTGGCGCCGCGTTACTCGTCCCTTGCTCCCTTGCGCTCGTCGGCGCGGCATTCGACGAGAAGGAGCGTGGCGCCGCCATCGGGATCTGGTCGGGAGCCTCGGCGATCGCCTCCGGCGTGGCGCCGCTTGTTGGCGGCTGGCTGGTGGATCACCTCTCTTGGCGAGCGATCTTTCTGATCAATCCGCTGCTGTCGATTCCCACCTTATGGATCACGGTGAGGGAGGTGCCCGAGAGCCGTGATCCGAGCGCACCGCCGCTCATCGACTGGCGCGGAGCAGTACTGGCATTCGCCGGGCTCGGCTCTGTCGTGTATGGACTGATCGACTCCTCTGCGCTTGGGTGGAGCAACTCCACCGTGGTCGGCTCGCTCGTATTGGGTGTCGTGTTACTCAGCGCATTTTTGCTCGCGGAAGCCACGAACCGCTGGGCCATGATGCCGCTCGAGCTGTTCCGTTCGCCTACGTTCTCCGGCATCAATTTGCTGACGTTTCTTCTCTATGGCGCGCTCGGTGGCGCCTTCTTCTTTCTTCCCTTCCTTTTGATCCAGGCCCGCGGATACTCCGCTACCGCCGCAGGAGCGGCGTACCTGCCCTTTACCTTGGTTCTCGGATTGCTATCGCGTTGGTCCGGCGGGCTCTTGGATCGGCTGGGTGCGCGCGGTCCGTTGATCGCCGGACCCATCGTGGTCGCGATTGGCTTCTTGATTCTAGCGAGCGGCGGGCACCCGTATGGGCTGATGCTCTGCGCCATGACCGTCCTGGGACTTGGCATGGCGATCACCGTCGCACCGTTGACCGCGACAGTACTCAATGCCGTACCGGGTCATCGCACCGGAGTCGCCTCCGGCGTGAATAACGCGGTCGCCTCCGTGGGAGGCCTGCTGGCGATCGCATTGCTCGGCTCGCTCGCGCTCGGCGCATTCGACCGCGCTCTCGACCGCAATCTCTCAACGATGCGGACCCCGGCCACCGTCGCGCACGCGGTGCAAGCCGCACGAGGAGCGTTTGCGGTGCCGTCGATGCCGGGAAATCTTACCAGCAAGGAGCGCGCGCTCGCTCATGCCATCGTAGCGGACTCCATGACGGCGACCGTGCGCCGTGCGTTGTGGATTGCAGCGCTACTCGCCCTCGCGGCCGCGTTGACGGCTGCCGTGACCATCGACAACGCGCCCCGATCGCCACCCTAGTGATCGATCTCCCCGCGGCGCTTCGTCAGCCGTTCGAGCTCCGCTTCTTGCTCGGCGATGCGGCGGGATATCAACTCTTCATCGCCCGCCCCGGACAACGCGGACGCTTGTTCCACGAGCTCGCGAATGTTGTTCCGGAGGATCGCGATACGCTCGTCTATCTCGGTGACATTCGCTGGAAGGTTGGCCATTCTCAAAGCTCCTCGGCGTGCCGCAGTGCGGGCTTTCTCTCATGCAACAGCTAATGCTACTCGAGCCGGGCGCGGTGCGTCACGAGACCAGGGCGAAGCCGGCATCCTGCCAGGCGTGTATGCCCCCGGCCAAAGGCCGTACGGGGTGAAATCCCAAGCTCATGAGCTTGCGTGCGATCCTGGCCGCGCTGGCCTCATTCGGACAGGCACAGTAGACAACCACCTCACCCCCGCGACGATTCTTCGCGCCCTCGAGCAATAGCTCAAAGGCGATGGCACCCGGAATCATGCCGTCGCGCGCTCGACTGGCGCTGGGGCGGGCATCGACGAGCAGCAGCGGCGCGCCTTCCTCGCGTAGGCGATGCAGCTCTTGAACGCTGATGCGGCTCATGCGCAGTTGTCGCAAGAACTGGTGGCGGCGCCAGAGCTTCAGGGCCAGAAAGGCAGCGAGCAAGGCGAGAATGAGTAGCCCGCCGACGCGCCCGAGTGCGGCGAGCTCCGAAAATACGTCATCGACTGCATCGTGAAAGATCGAGCCGAGCGCGACGCCGGAGCCTGCCCAGAGCGCCGCGCCGATGCTGTCGTACAACAGGAACCCGGATAAGCGCCCGCGCACCACGCCGCACATCGCGGTCGCGACCGCACCCAGTCCCGGGATGAACTTCGCCACGACGAGCACCCGTGACCCGAAGCGCCCGAACAAGTGTTCGGCATCCGATACGCACGAATCGGGCTCGAGGCTCAGGCGGCACATCGCCCGCAGCACGCGACTGCCAAAGCGCCAACCGGCTGCGTACCAGCCCAGATCAGCGAGCAGACAGGCCACGACCGCGATTGCCGTGATCTGTACGAGCGACGGCCCCCCACGCACCGACCAGGCACCCGCGGCTACCAATACCGGATAGACCGGAAGCGGCAGCCCGACTTGTTCCGTGAACACGAGCACGAACACAGCCAGAATACCGACGTGCCCGAACCAAGCCGTCAAGGTTGAAATGCGCACCTCCCCGCCGTTCACACGCAGACGGCGCCGATCATCGCGCGCAAATTAGAGTCGGATCATCCCCCGCTTGTGCGCGACCGCCACCGCCTCGGTGCGGCTGATCGCATCGAGCTTGGTGAGAATGGCTTTCACATGCGTCTTCGCAGTGCCCTCGGTGATGCTGAGGCGCCGCGCAATGTCCTTGTTGCTGCGCCCTTCGCCGAGCAACTGCAGCACATCGAGCTCGCGCTGCGTGAGGCTCGGCTTCGACATCCTTTGCAGCGCCTTGGCAGCGACCGAGGAGGATGCGTAAGGGCGGTCCTCGCTCACCGCACGGATTGCCGAGAGGATCTCCTGGCGGGGTGCATCCTTCAGTAGATAGCCCTTCGCACCGTGGCTCAGGCAGCGGAAGATGTCCTCATCGCCGTCGTAGGTGGTCATGATGAGAAGTCGGGCATGCGGATGCGCTTCGAGCACGCGCTCGACCACCGCAACGCCATCGCGTTTGGGCATGCGCAGATCGAGCACCATCACGTCGGGCTGATGGCGCTCGTAGAGCGCGGTCGCTTCCTCGCCGTCCGCGGCCTCGGCGACGACCTCCATGTCCGGTTGCCGGTTGATGATCGCGGCAAGTCCGTCGCGCACGACCGGGTGGTCGTCCGCCAGAATCACGCGCGTCTTGGCCACCGCGGCGCTCATCGGGCGGCAGCTCTTGCGGCCACGCGTACCGTGACTCGTGTGCCCTCACCCGGACGACTGTCGATCTGCCAATCCCCGCCGATCGCAGTCGCACGCTCGCGCATGCTCGTCAAGCCGAAGCCCTGCTGCGCACAGCGCTCAGGATTCTGCTCGAGTCCCCGACCGTCGTCCGCGACGCTCAGCACCAGCCCGGTGGGACCGCCCGACATCGAGATGCGCACGTTGCGCGGCTTGCCGTGCCGCACGGCGTTGCTCACGGCCTCCTGCGCGATACGCAGCAGCTCGTGCTCGTGCTCGGGCGGCAGCCCCGTCTCGAGCTCACTGCTCTCGAAGATGCAGGTCGTGCCACCCGGAACCGTCGAGCGCTCGCAAAGCTGTCGCAGCGCCTGATCGAGACCGTTGCGCCTGGTCTGATCCGGCCGCAGGGCCATGACGGAGCGACGTGCCTCGGCGAGACCCTCACGGGCGAGATCCCTGATACGCGCGCAGATCATGGCGAGCGGCGAGCCCTCGGTGACCGCCTCGAGCTCCTCGGCCGCACCGAGCTGCATGAGGATGCCCGTGAAGGCCTGCGCAAGTCCGTCGTGAATCTCCTGGCCGATGCGGTTGCGCTCGACGAGCACGGCGGCATCCTGCGCGGTGCGCGCCAGGCGGATGAGCTCGATGGCCAGGGTCGCCTGTTGGGCGAGCGCCACGAGCAGCTCGCTGTGCTCGTCTCGGACGGGCTCACTGTGACTGAAGACGAGGCCGATGCACCCCACGGTGCGCTCGCCGAACTGGAGCGGCAGCATGAACAGCCCCGTGTGCCCGTAGCGGCGCATGTACTCGAGCGCCTCCGGTAACAGCTCATGCGCGTTGTGCACCACATCCATTTGAAAGGGCTCGCGATGCAAAGTCAGCAGGCGATTGAGATCGGCCTGCGTCCTCGAGAGGAGCGCCGGCAAGGGCCCGAGCTCGATCTGGCCGTCTTTCACCTTGGCCTTCAGCCGCCATAGTCCCTGCGCGTCCCGGACCGCGACCAGGCCACCTGTGGCGCCGAGCTGGCGCGTCGCCTCGAGCAACACATGACCGAGGAAGCTGTGCAGATCGGGCTCCTTGGCAAGGCGCTCGAGATTGGCGCGGATGGCGGCGTTTGCGCGCGCCAGCTCCGCGACGCGCTGCTCCGCTGCAAGCTCTCGTTCACGGCGCACGGCATCGATCAGCCGCTCACGATGCAGAGCCGCGCCGATCACGCCGGCCGCGGTCTCCAGTGCCGAGAGCTCGGCGGAATCGATAGCGCGGCGCTGGCGCGTGTTGTCGAAGCCGACCACACCCAGAAACTCGTTGTCGACGAAGATCGGAACCACCGCTTTGCTTTGCGTTCCGACGCCGTCGAAGTCGGCGCGTCCCGTTTCGAGCTGGCAGGTATTGAGGCAGACACTGCGTCCGGAGCGCAGCTCTCGGGCGAGCGAATCGAAGCACTCCTCATTGCAGGTGCCCTTGGAAGGATGGCCCAGATGCGGCACGACGCCCGGCGCCACCCACTCGCTCGCGACCACGAGCCAGCGCTCGCCATTCGGCCCGGTGTTGGCGATCATCAGGTTGACCCGGTCGGCGTCCGCGGACTCACCCAGCAGGCGCAGTACGTCGGGCACGGCGCCCATCACATTCGGCGACTCGAGAAGCATGCGGCTCGCCTTGGCTGAGGCGGCAAGCAGGCTGTCGCGGTGCTGCAGAGAGTCGTTGATCTCGGCCAGCTTGTCCGAGCAGCGCAGCGCAGCACCGACCTCGAGCGCGGCCGGACCATCTACGGAAGTATCCGTGCGCTGGGCTGCATCGAGCAGCTCGACAGTCGAGCTTATGTTCATAATGGCTCCATCAACCTCCGCTGGATGCCAAGTTTAGCGCTCCGATCGGTCCGTCGCTGCGTGCCGGACGAGCCGCGGCGCGGGGTGCGATTTCCCAGGCCCCACCCAGGGCCTTGTAGACGGCTATCAAACTGGTCGCCGTGTCCGTTCGACTCTGCGCGAGCTGGTCTTCCGCCGCAAGCTGGGTGCGCTCGGCGTCGAGCACCTCCAGAAAGCCCACCATGCCGCCCTCGTAGCGCGCGTGGGCAATCTGCGCCGCGATGCGGCTGGCCCGGGCGGCTTCGGTCATCTGCACCAGACGATCGCGGGCCCGAGCATGCTCTGTCAGGGCATTTTCGGTCTCTTCAAGTGCGCGCAGCACCGTCTGCTCGTACGTCGCGAGCGCCCCGTCTGCCTGCGCGCGGGCACCGGCGATACGTGCGCGAACCCGCCCGAGATCGAAGGCCGCCCAGGAGATACTCGGCCCGATGAGGAAGGTCCGGGTACCGTTGGTTCCGAGCAGGCTCGGGGCGCTCGCGGCATACCCGAAGTTACCGTTGAACGTCACCCTGGGGAACAGATCCGCCACCGCGACACCGATTCGAGCCGTATCCGCAGCCAGCGCGCGCTCGGCGACCCGAACGTCGGGACGACGGCGCAACAGGCCGGCCGGATCACTGACTGCCGTGAGCTGCGGTAAGGCAGGCAGCTCATGAGGCGGACTGAGCCGTGCTCGAAGCGCGGTGGGCTCCCGACCCGTGAGCACGCTCAAACGATGAATGGAGCGCTCGATCGCGGCCTGCAGCGGCGGGATCGTGCCGAGGGTACTCGAAAGTTGCGCCTGCTGGCGCGAGGTATCGAGCTCGGTGCCACGCCCCGCCTCGAGCTGCGAGCTCGTGAGCTTGAGCGTCTGCTGTTGATTGGCGACGTTGCGGCGTGCGACGTCGAGCTCATTCTGCTGCCCACGCAACTCGAAGTAGGTGCGCGCGACCTCCGCCGTGACGCTCACCTCTGCATCGCGCAGACTCGCCTCGGCGCCTTGCACGTCGGCGTGACTCGCCTCGACGCCCCGACGCACCCGCCCGAAGAGATCGAGCTCCCAGAAGGCATCGAAGCCGGCAGTGTAGTAGCTCAAGTCGAGTGTTTGACCGCTGCCGAAGCTCTGTGAGGGCGGATACTGCTGATGGGTGTAGTTGCCCGAGGTCGTCACCGTCGGGACGAGATCGAAGCGCGTCTCGCGGTTCACGGCGCGCGCCGCCTGGAGATTTGCGACTGCGATGCGCAGGTCGTAATTGGCCGCGAGTGCCTCCTCGATCAGTTGATCGAGCAGCTCGTCGTGGAACTGCTCCCAGAACTCGGGCTGGATCTCTTGCGTCGAATATACGCTCGGCTCTGCCCCCACGAAGCTCGTTGCCTTGACCGGGGTGGTTGGCTGCACATAGTTCGGGCCGACCGCACAAGCCGCCGTAAGCAGACCCGCCGCTAGCGCCGTGCCGAGCGCCCTAAGCATGGTGAGCCTCGGGTGAGCCGCGCGCGGTTGCGAGTGCTGCGCTCGGCTGCGCGTGCGAACGCCGTCGGTCGGTGAGCCGCCGCACGAGCACATAAAACAGGGGCGTGAGCAACAGACCGAAGCACGTCACGCCGAGCATGCCGGCAAACACGGTGACACCCATCGCGTGGCGGATCTCGAAGCCCGCGCCGCGTGCGAGCACCAGAGGCACCACGCCCATGATGAACGCGAACGAGGTCATGAGAATCGGCCGCAATCGCAGCCGTGCCGCCTCGAGCACGGCGGAGCGGGCATCGCGCCCGCGATCATCCTGCAGGTGTCGCGCGAACTCGACGATCAGGATCGCATTCTTGCTCGCAAGGCCGACGAGCACCAGGAGGCCGATCTGCATGAAGACGTTGTTGTCGCCGTGATCGAGCAGCACCCCGCTGACCGCCGCGAGCAGCGTCATGGGCACGATCAGGATGATCGCGAACGGCAAGCTCAGGCTTTCGTACTGGGCCGCGAGCACCAGGAACACGAAGAGCACGCAGAGCGGAAAGACGAAAGTCGCCGTGTTACCCGAGATGAGCTGCTGGTAGGCGAGATCGGTCCATTCGTAGCTCATGCCGCGTGGCAGGCTTTGATCGAGCACGCGCGCGAGAGCCGCCTGCGCCTGACCGGAGCTGAATCCGGGGGCCGGACCCGCGCTGATGTCCGCCGAGCGATATGCGTTGTAGCGTTGCGCTACGTCGGGTCCGAAAGTCTCGGAGACCCGCAGCAAGGAGCCCAGTGGCACCATTTCACCACTGGCGTTGCGCGTCTTGAGCGAATCCACATCCTCGATCCGCGAACGGAAGGGCGCATCGGCCTGCGCAACCACCTGATAGGTGCGGCCGAAGCGGTTGAAGTCATTCACGTAGAGCGAGCCGAGATAGGTCTGCAGCGTCTCGAACACGTCCGAGAGCTTAACTCCCTGACGCTTTACCTTGACACGGTCGATGTTCACGTCGAGCTGCGGCACGTTGATCTGATAGGTGCTGAGCAGTCCCGCGAGCGCCGGCTCCTTCTGCGCCTTGCCCAACGCCTCCTGCAGCGCCGCGTACAGCGCCTCCGGGCCCGCATCGGCGCGGTCCTCGACGTTGAGCTTGAATCCGCCCAGTTGACCTAAGCCGAGGATCGGCGGGGGCGTGAAGACGATGACGAACGCATCCTGGATCGATGCGAGTTTCGCATTCAGCGCGGCCGCAAGCGCCGGGCCCGACAGCGATCGCTTCGCGGGATCGTCGAGACAAAAGAAGACGATGCCGGAGCTCGAGCTCTGTGTCCAACCGTTCACCGACATGCCGGCGAACTGCACCGCGTGCGATACGCCGGGCGTGCGCAACCCGATCTGCGCCATCCGGTGCACGACGGCTTCCGTCCGATCGATCGAGGCAGCGGGCGGAAGCTGTGCGACCGCGATCAAGTACTGCTTGTCCTGCGAAGGAATGAACCCGCTCGGCACGGCATTGAAGCCGACCCACGTCAGAACGATGAGCCCCGCATAGAGCGCGAGTGCGATGCCCCCGCGCCGCATGGTCGCCGTGAGCGCGCGCGAGTAGCCACTCGCTCCGGCTGTGAATCCGCGATTGAAGCGGCGGAAGAAACTCCCGCAGAGCCGCTCCATCCAGCGCGTCAGCGCATCCGGTGGCGCGCCGTGCGGCTTGAGCAGCAAGGCCGCGAGCGCCGGTGAGAGCGTGAGCGAGTTGAAGGCCGAGATGACCGTCGAAATCGCGATCGTGAGGGCAAACTGACGATAGAACTGCCCGGTGAGCCCGCTCACGAAGGCGACGGGCCCGAACACCGCGACCAACACCAGCGTGATGGCGATGATGGGGCGGCTCACCTCGCCCATCGCAACCTTCGTCGCTTCGAGCGGTGAGAGCCCCTCGGCGATATGCCGCTCCACGTTCTCGACCACGACGATCGCATCGTCCACCACGATGCCAATCGCCAGGACGAGTCCGAAAAGCGACAGCGTATTGATTGAGAAACCGAAACCCAACAGCACGGCCATCGTGCCGATCACGGAGACGGGGACGGCGACCAGCGGAATCAAAGAGGCGCGCCAGGTTTGCAGGAAGAGGATGACGACGAGCACGACGAGCGCGATCGCCTCGAGCAGCGTATGCAGCACGGCATCGATCGACTGCCGCACGAACTGCGTCGGATCATAGACGATGCTGTAGTCCACACCCTGTGGGAAGCTCTTCTTGAGCTGCTCCATGGTCTTGCGCACGTTGCTCGAGAGCTCGAGCGCGTTCGCCCCGGGAGCCTGAAAGATGGGCAGTGCCACTGCAGATTTGTCATCGAGAAAGCTGCGCAGACCGTAGTCCTGTGCGCCGAGCTCGACGCGGGCGACATCGCCCAGGCGCACGATCTCACCGTCGGCACCGGTCTTCACGATCACGTTGCGGAATTGATCCTCGTCGGTGAGACGCCCGGCGGTGTTGAGTGCGATCTGGAACTGCGCGCCACGCGCGGGCGGTGCACCGAGCTGTCCGGCGGCGACTTGTACGTTCTGCTCGCGGATCGCATTCACGACATCCGCAGCGGTGAGACTGCGCACCGCGAGCTTCTGCGGATCCAGCCAGATGCGCATGGAGTAGTCGCCGCCGCCGAATACCTGCACCTGGCCCATGCCCGGCAGCCGCGCGAGCACGTCCTTCACATTGAGCACCGCATAGTTGCGCAGGTACAGCGAGTCGTAGCGCCCCTCGGGTGATGTGAGGTGCACGAGCATCGTCAGGTCGGAGGAGCTCTTGACGGTTGTCACCCCCAGATCGCGGACCTCCTCGGGAAGGCGCGGCAACGCCTGTGACACGCGGTTCTGCACCTGTACCTGAGCGCGATCGATATCGGCGCCGATGCGAAAGGTCACCGTGAGATTGAGAGAGCCGTTCATGGTCGAGGTGGAGGACATATAGAGCATGTCCTCCACCCCGACGATCGCCTGCTCGAGTGGTGCGGCGACCGTGTCTGCGATGAGCTTGGGGTTGGCACCGGGGAAAGAGGCGTGCACGACGACCGAGGGCGGCACCACCTCGGGATATTCCCCGACCGGCAGCGCCAATAGCGCGATCAGTCCAGCGATCAAGATGAACGTCGAGATGACCCCGGCGAAAACGGGCCGATCGATGAAGAAGTTCGAGATCTTCACTTCGTCCTCGTGGCTCAGTGGGCGTTGCGCGCCAGCATGTCATCGCGCGCCCCGGCGGCGTCCGGGCGGGTCGCATCGCGCGGCGCACCCATCGCGACGCGCTGCGGGGTGATGGGCGCTCCGGGGCGGGCGCGTTGCAGGCCGCTCACGACAATCGTGTCCCCCGGCGCGAGCCCTTCGCGCACGACGCGCAGCCCGTCGATGACGGGGCCGAGCTTCACGGGCTGGTACTCGACGTGGTTGTCCTTCCCCACTCGCAATACATATTTGACGCTCTGATCCGTACCCACCGCACTGTCATTGATGAGCAGCGCCCGGTACTGCGAGCCGCCCGGTAGCCGCACCCTCGCGAACATCCCGGGGGTGAAGCGGCGGTCGTGATTGTCGAGCAGTCCGCGCGCCCGAGCCGTTCCGGTCGTGGGATCGATCTCGTTATTGACGAAGACCATGGAGCCCTCGTGAGGGTAGCCGGCCTCGTTGGCAAGTCCGACGTACACAGGTCGGCGAGCAGCGCGCCCGGAGCTGCGCACGAGCTCCATGTAGCGCAGGTACCCCTGCTCGTCGCCGTCGAACGTGACGTAAATCGGATCTTGCGAGACGATGGTCGTGAGCAGCGTCTGGCCTGCCGTCACGAGATTGCCCTCGGTGATCTCGGCTCGACCCACCACGCCGGAGATCGGCGCGCTCACGCGCGTGAACGTGAGGTTGAGCGCGGCGGAATCGACCGCGGCCTCGGCGCCGTCGACGTTGGCCGAGGACTGCTCGCTTGCAGCCACACGCGTGTCGTATTCCTCGCGCGAGATGGCATGCGAGTCCAGCAGCTTCGCGGCCCGTTCGCGCTCTGAGCGGGAAAGCGCCGCCTGCGAGCGCGCCTGAGCGAGCTCGGCCCTCGCCTTCTTGAGGTCCGCCTCGTACGGTCGCGGGTCGATGACGAAGAGCACCTCTCCCTTCTTCACCTCACGGCCCTGAATGAAGTTCACGGATGAGATATATCCCGACACGCGCGGCCGTATCTCCACGCGCTCGACAGCCTCGAAATGACCGGTGAAATCGTCGAAGTCGGTCACCTCGCGCGAGAGCACTTGTGCGACCGTCACTTGAGGTGGAGCTTGCGCAGCGCTCGCGATAGCCGTCTCACCCCGGGTGCAGCCGGACGTCCCGGTCGCAAGGGCGATGGCCATGGCGGCCAGCAAAATGGCGTTGCGGACGGGGCGGCTCTCTGGGACTGGCTTCATTGGCATCCTCCCTGCAGACTCTCTGGTGCACACGGCGCACCGAACTTGAGCAGCTATTGTGCGAGCCGTGGAGGCGATCGCACATTCACCCGGCGAATGACGCGCAGGGTGTCATGCAGGAGGGGTGGGCCTCTCCCTTTAGGGGGAGGACCGGCGTGCTAGGGCGCTACATCGCCCGCTCGAGCCGCGAGCGGACGGGCGAAGCTCACCAGGGAGAGCAAGAATTTTCCGGGCTCCTCCGTCATGGGCATATGCGCCGAGTGTTCAAACCAGACGAGCCGCTTGGCGGGGGCCTTCACCTTCGCGAACCACTCCGCGGCCACTTGCGAGTTGGCGTTGTAGTCATGGCGGCCTTCGAAAAGAAGCAGCGGACAATCCAGCGCGCGGATCGTGCTCCAATCCTGATCGACCAGGTCTGCGAGCAGGTAGCGCTCGGCGAAGTCGTTGCCTTCCCAGATGTGCGGCAGCTCCTGCAGCGTGTAGTCGGGTGACAGCTTGGAGAGGTCGCTGTCGGCATCGTTGCCGCGCCGATACGCCATCACCCCACCGAAGTAGCCGACCCACTTGCGCTCGATGTAGAGGTCCTTGAGAGGGCTCGGGTGGCCGGGCGAGAAGTATGGTGCGATGGATTGCAGCTCGCGCATGGCCTCCCCGTTGCCCGATTTGCGCGCCGCATCCATGGCGAATGTCCAGCCGCGCCGCTCACTCTCGGGCATATCCGCCATCTGGCCGACGCCGATGTACGCGTACAACTCATCGGGATGGCGGCGAGCGAGCTCGAGGCCGGCATACGTGCCCGCCGAGTGGGCGAGCACGAAGATCTTCTGCTTGCCGAATTCCTTGCGTAGCCAGCTGCTCATCTCCCGCGCATCGGTGAGCGAGCGCGCAAGAGTCATCGTGGGTGCCAGCTGCGCCGGGTCATTGAGCAGATAGGTCTTACCGGCTCCACGCTGGTCCCAGTGCACGACCGTGAAATACTCTTCCCAGTCGCGGCTGAGCCACCAACTCATGGGCATCAGCACGTAACCCGGTCCACCGTGGATGACGAGCAGAATCGGGTTGCGCTTATCACGTCCTCGTATCGACACCCACTGCTCGATCCCGCCGATGCGCACCGTCTCCAGTCGCTCAACGCCGTGCGGCGTCAGAATCTTGCGCGCATTGGCGATGATGTCTGGCGCGGCATCCCGTTCGGAACGGGCCGGCTCATCAGCGCGCGCAAGCGCGCTCATCAGTGCGGAAGATGCCCATAGGAGCGCAGCCGCCAGGAGCACGGCGCCCCCACTCGAGCGGGTCCGCGAAATTTCACGGCGGGATTCCATGAAAGATCTCCCGAGTTTGCTTCAAGGAGCTTAGCATTGTCGTATCTAGCGACCTACTCACGGCAATACTGCTTCAATGACCAGCCGATTTCTGACGAGCGAGGAGATCCTCGCCAACGCACGAGCGCTGGTTCCTGAGATTCAGCAGCGTGCGGGCGAGATGGCGCAGTTGCGCCGCATTCCGGCCGATCTGGTGCACAAGCTGAAGAGCGCCGGTGTCTTTCGCATCATGTTCGCCAAGAGCTGGGGCGGCCCGGAGATGTCGCTGCCACAGCAGGTCGAGCTCATCGAAACACTCGCCTATGCAGATCCTTCGGTCGCCTGGGCGGTGAAGATAGGCTCGGACAGCGGCTACTTCTGCGCGTTTCTAGAGGCACAAGCGGCGCGCGAGCTTTACCCGTCGATTGACTACGTGACCGCCGGCCAGGCGCCGCCCAACGGGCGTGCCGTTCGCGTGCGCGGGGGTTATCGCGTGAGCGGACGCTGGGGCTTCGCGTCCGGCTGCACGCATGCGAATGTCATGCTTGCGGGCTGCCTGCTGCTCGAAACCGACACAGCGTCTCCCGGCGGCATGACTTACATTCTCGCGCCGGCCACATCCTTCGAGCTGGAGGATACCTGGCATTCGAACGGCCTGGCCGGTAGCGGCAGCCATCACTACAAGACACGCGATCTCTTCGTTCCCGAGAATCACGCGTTCACGCTGGATGGTCCGGCCAAGATTGCCGGACCGCTTTATGCGGATGCCGGTTCTGCAACCGTCTTCATTCCGATGGCTGGCACCCCGCTCGGTCTCATGCGCCGGGCCATCGACGTGACGCTCGGGCTCGCCGCGGAGAAGGTGATCAGCTTGCCCCCACCACCGACGTTGATGCGTCACCTGCCCCGCGTGAAATTCGCACTCGCGCGCGCGCAAATGCTCTACGGAGCCGCCCGCGCTGCGGTGTATGAAAGCGTGAATCGTTACTGGACCGAGCTCCTGCGCGAGGGACACGGTTCACTGCGCGCGCGGCGCGACATGGGCCTGGCACGCATTCATGCGCACCGAACGGCACGTGAGGTCGCACAGCTGCTGTTCGACACGGTCGGCGCGCCAGCTGTCTACGAGAGCCTGCCGCTCGGCTCTCTGCTGCGAGATGCGATCGTGATCAACGAGCATCTCGGCTTCAACGATGGCGTCATCGAGCGCCTGGGTGGAATGATGCTGGGAGATCCGCCCGAGGGGGCGTTTGTCTAACGGCCGACTCCCAAGGCCTTGTCGATGTCGCCGGCCTCGTGTCTTTCGGGCACCTGGCCCTCCGGCGGGCCGAAGGTTCGATTGACGATCTGGCCGCGCTTCACCGCCGGTCGCCCGGCAATGAGCTCCACCCAGCGATTGACATTCTGGTACTCACCGACGGACAGGAATTCCTGCGCACTGTAGGCGTTGCGCAGCATCGAGCCGTACCACGGCCAGATCGCCATGTCGGCGATCGTGTACTCATCGCCCGCCATGTATTTGCTCTGCGCCAAATGGCTATCGAGCACGTGCAGCTGCCGCTTGGTCTCCATCGCGTAGCGATTGATCGCATATTCGATCTTGAAGGGCGCGTAAGCGTAGAAATGGCCGAATCCGCCGCCGACGAACGGCGCGGATCCCATCTGCCACATGAGCCAGTTCATCGTGGCTGCGCGCTGGTAATGCTCGGTGGGCAGAAAGGCCCGGAACTTCTCAGCCAGATAGAACAGTATCGAGCCGCTCTCGAACAGCCGGGTCGGCGGATTCGTCGAGCGATCGAGCATGGCGGGGATCTTCGAGTTGGGGTTGATCGCGACGAAGCCGCTCGAGAACTGCTCGCCATCACCGATCCGGATGAGCCAGGCGTCATATTCCGCGCCCTTGTGGCCCAGGGCCAGCAGCTCCTCGAGCATGATGGTCACTTTCTGGCCATTGGGAGTGCCGAGCGAATAGAGCTGCAGGGGATGCTTGCCGATCGGCAGCTCCCGCTCGTGAGTGGCGCCCGAGGTGGGGCGGTTGATCTTGGAGAACTGGCCGCCGTTCTCCTTATCCCAGACCCACACCTTCGGCGGAACGTAGCCGCGCGGCTGATTCAGGTCTGCAGGATCATCGTTGACCATGGCGTCTCCTCGAAGTATCAGAGGTGGAAGAGCTCGGCGAGATACACCTGAGCCCCGGGCTGTGCCGTGAGCACAAGTGCGCCCGGATCGTGCCCATCGACGAGCAGCACGTCATTGTGCTCGAGGCGGCCCCTACCCGCGGACTCATCCGCGCCTCCGGTTTCGGCCTCGAAGCTCACGCTGCCATGTCGGCAGAGCAGCGCGTTGATCGTGCCGGCTGGTTGCCAGCGCTCCCGCGCTGAGATCGGCAGCTGCCGCAACGCTCCGCGGTAGCGACCCCGACGAATCATCAGGTTGAGATCGGTCGCGGCCGGTTCGCTGCCGAGAGGCGTGGCGCTCACCGCCTGCTCACCGCCGAAGGCGATCGCGTCCTGCTCCGGTTCACAGCAGATGCTCGGCGCGCCCTCGATCTCGAGCCGCACGCGACCTTCAAGCATCAGCAACAGCCGATCGATACCCGGGAACGCGGAGAACGGCGCGGGGCCCTCGAGCTGCGCCATGCTAAGCCGGAAATCGAAGGTCTCGAGGCTCGCGCCGGCAGGTGAGACGAGTAGCTCCGTGGTACTGCCACGGCCGTTGCGCCAGGGCATGCGACGATGGGCCGCGGCAGGCAATACGCGCAAGCGTGTCGCCGTCACGGTCTCACGCAGCTGAAGTTCGCCGCGTCATCGCTGCTACCCTGCCCCGAGTAGCGCGCTACTTGAGGATAGGGACAAAGCGGGCGCGAGCGGGTGACCTTGTTGTCCTCGACGTGGCTTGCGCGGATGGAATCGGGCGGCCGATTTCTTTCCACCCAATCGATCAGCACCGTCATCGAATCGAAGCGGTCGGTGCCGCTGCCGCCGGCGCAATGGGTCATGCCCGGCACCATGAACAGCCGAAAGAACTCGGCCGTGTGCGACCCGTTACGCGCCACTGCCTGCTCGTAGTAGTGCACACCCACCAACGGCTGCAGAATGGGATCTGCCCAGCCGTAGGTCATGAGGAGCTTTCCCCCGCGCGCGCGGAACGGCGCCAGATCGGGGTTCGTGGCGTTGGCCTGCTTGCCCCATGCGTCGAGCAGATGCACATCGCGGTCGAAGTCGAAGGTGCGATAGTCGTAGTCAGGCTGGGGTGGCACGTGTACGAGGTAGCGCATCGTGTTCTCGGCGAGGCTGAAGTCCGCCGGTTTGACGTCCGGGCGCGCCGGCACGATGAGATTCAACCAGGCGCTCGCCTCATGCGTGCCGCCGAATCCAACCGCCACCACGGCCTCGCTGCCAGGCATGTACCCCGGGAAAAGCGCCCGCCCTCCAGCGTGCGGTCCGCCGTAGATCTTCATGATCGCATCGGCCTGCGCCCCTGTGAGGCATTCGGGACCGTCCGAATTCTCAGGACACGCGGGCACGTCGCGTCGGGCGTCGAAATCACATTTGCGGGGGTCCTCGATCAGTCCATCGCGCAGTCCATCGAGCGCGTCGCACCGCTCCAGTACCTTGCGAGACAGCAAGGCGAGCTTCGACGGCGTGAGCGGAGTTGCCTCGCTGAGCGCCTTCTCATTCCACAGGGCACCGATGGTGAACCCGGTCTGATCGATCCACGGCGCGTTGACGACCAGTCCATCGAAGTCCCGTGGGAAGCGCTGCGCCTCGATGAGTCCTTGGCGACCGCCGTTGGAGCAGGAATTCCAGTACGAGCGGGCGATCGGCTGCGCATAGTAGCGGCGCGTGATCTCCTTCGCCGTTAGCGCCGTGAGGTGCACGGCCCGGTAGGCATAGTCGATGGCTTTTTCGGGGTTGCTCAAGACGAAAGTGGCACCCGGCTCCTTGCGTGCGTCATGGCCGGTGTTGGTCTGCGCAAAGGCGAAGCCCATGCCGAGCGCAGTGGAGCGCTGCGCGGCGCGCATGGGATCATCGAGCGACTCGCCCGCATGCCCGCCGTTGCCGATCATGTAGAAACGGCCGTTCCAGCGTTCCGGCAGACTGACCTCGAACGCAATCTCCGGCGCCAGCATGCCGGTGACCCGACAATGCGCGGGCGTTGCTCCGTCCGCTGCCACCGATTCGGACCGGATCGAGACGAGCTCCTTGCCCGTGTACCGGGCGAGGTCGCCACAGGACACATGGGGGACAATTTGCGCGTGCGCATAGTCGACGAGCGCGCTCTTGGCCTCCGAGAATGCCTGCGCCATCGCGAAGTGAACGCCGCCGATAGCAGCGATCGCCGCCAGAGCGCTGAAGGCCGCGACACGCTTTACGAATCCGTGCATGAGAACTCGCCCAGTTGTGACGCACCACGACCCGACTGTATAGCACAGCGCCTACTTCGGCTGCGTCGAGTCGGGTCCGACCACCACCTGCGAGGCACTTGGGACATCGGCGTCCGCGAAGAACAGCTTCGCGATCGCCAGGGCAAGGGAATAGGCCTCGGGAGCATTGCGGTTGCTGAGCACGATCACCGTGAAATGCCGCTTCGGCCAGCGCACGATCGCATTGCGAAATCCGAGTGTCTCGCCGGAATGCCAGACGGTCTCCCCGGTGATGCGCCACCCGAGTGCATAATGAACGCACGGATCATCTGTCGGCGTGGCCGCGCTGAAAGCGAGCTGCAGTGATTCGGCCGTGAAAACACCGGGCGCATAGAGTGCCGCATCCCACTTGACCAGATCCTCACTCGATGAATAGATGCCGCCGTCACCAAGTATGGCGCTCGTGAGACTCTGATCGGTGCGCACCCATCGCCCTTCATGCAGGCTGTAGCCGAAGGCACGGCGGGTGACGCTCGAGACACCCTCCTCATAGGCGAGACTGCCTCTCATCCCCAGGGGCAAGAAGATCCTGTCCCGCAGAAAGCTCGCAAAGCTTGCACCCGCGGCCCGAGCGACGATCAGGGACAACAAGGCATAGCCGCCGTTGCTGTAACGATAGGCCGAACCGGGAGGGAAATAGCTACGATTCTGGGCCTCGATGAGTCGCAGCACGTCCTCGTCGTGGAGCTGATGAGTCCAGGTGGTGGGTATGAGCTCCTCGTAGTCGATGAGTCCCGAGGTGTGCGCAAGCAGTTGTCGAATCGTGATGCGGCGCACGGAGCTCGGCAAGGAGGGTAACCACTGGTGAGCGGTATCGTCGAGTGCGAGGCGACCCTCCTGCGCGAGAAGCAGAATGGCGGCGGCCGTAAACTGCTTCGTGATCGATGCCAGCCTGAAGTTAGTCGCAGGTGTCACCGTCGTGCGGCGTTCGAGATCCGCGCACCCGTAGCAGCGATGAACGATCTCTCGTGCATTGTGACTGACCAGCACGGACGCGCCCGGTACCTCGCCCTGATAGGCGTGCATGAGCGAATCGATCTGCCCGAGCGCAGGGCTGGCAGAGCCGCGCTCGATGCTCATGGCGAGCCCTCACGTTGCAGCTCGCGCTCGTGGGCCTTGTGTGACGATGGTAGTGTCCGCGTGCATTCGGGGGCGCCGCTGCCCGGACGTCGATCCGCAGCGGAGACATGGAATACGGAGAGGCCGTGGAACGGAACCATCATCAGCTGGTTGCTCTGGCGGCCTACATTCACCAGACACGCAAGGAAATTCTCGAGTCTTGGCAGCAGAGTGTCTCCGCGGACCCCGAGCTCACCACCTCCGCCGCGATCACCCACGCCCAGTTCACCGATAGCATTCCGCGGGTCCTCGACGCATTCGAGGAGGCGTTGCAGGCGAGTGATGGCGTACGCCTCACGCGCGCTGAACTCGAGCAGCGCGCGGGAGCCTCCGAGCATGGCCTGCATCGCTGGCAGCAGGGCTACGACCTGCGTGAATCCCTGCGTGAGTGGGCCCACTTGCATCGTTGCCTGCTGGTGCATCTAGAGCATTATGCGATGCGTGTCGCCGTGGAACCGCACCTCATGGCCCGGGCGCGCGAGACTCTCGTTCGCCTGTGCGGAGAAGGTGCGAGCGAGAGTGCGAGCCGCTATACCCAGCTGCAGCAAGCCGAGGCCGCGGGCCGTGTGCGCGATCT
>Ga0335085_10004229_pt1 | contig 24010 bp, 15 predicted proteins | sample Lox_Sample_45_FD_206712 | JGI IMG/M metagenome (GOLD analysis project Ga0335085, IMG submission 206712) | Soil microbial communities from Loxahatchee National Wildlife Refuge, Florida, United States - Lox_Sample_4.5 | ecosystem: Environmental > Terrestrial > Soil > Wetlands | place: USA...
CGGATGTTCTTATCTGGGTTGAGAGAAAGCGCCATTCAGCCGACCTGTTGGTGGATAGTTTCGAACAAAGGTATATTTCGACCCAAACCTATCTTGAGCTTCTCCAATATGCCAAAAACAAGGATCATGTCGCCAAGAGCAAGGGATATCTAAAGGACCTTGGTTTTAAAGTTCTTCCCATCACCGAAGAAATCAGCCACCGGGCCATGGTTTATATTGAGGAATATGGTTTGTCCCATGGGCTTGACGCAGGGGACGCTTTAATTGCCGCCACAGCTGTGGAACACGGGCTTACGCTCGCAACGGCGAATGAGAAACATTTTCGTGCTATTAAGGATTTGAAGTTGAAGGTTTTTAAGCCTTGAGTCAGGTGGAGATTAACTAGTTTTGGGTTTGAAACGTATTTTCATGAGCCATTCCACCAAAATCCCCACCAGGATGGCGAAGCCCAACCCCAAGGAAGTCTCGATAAAGCGGTCCCAGGCGTAAACCCAGGGCGAATCGCCGTGGAAAAGGATCACGATACCGGTGATGTAGCCCGTGATCTTCGCCGCTTCCCGGAATCCGGCCAATTCACATAAGAGAATGGAACCCAGCACGCCCGCCGCCATCACCAGCGGGCTGTGGCCCAGCAGGGACCCGATGGCCGCGCCCAGCACGGCCCCGACCACATTGCCCCCCAGGCGCAGCAATCCGGTGCGCCGGGTGACTTCGGGGGAGGCGTCGGTGACGACGATGGCGCCGATGACGGCGTAAATGGGGTAATCCATGCCCAGCCACAGGGCGGTCCAGGCCGCCAGCAGGCTGGCGAGGGAAGCCCGGATGCCGATTTGAAGGGCTTGGGCCCAGTTAGGGGATTTGGGGTTGGCGGTTGGGGGCTTCTTTGGCTTGGACAAGGACGAAAAGGTTAGGCGGGGATCAGCGAATCGTAAGTGCGGATCTTGGCGATGACTTCCTCGATCAGGTAGTCGGGGGTCGAAGCCCCGGCGGTGATGCCTACCTTGTTCTTTCCCTCGAACCATTTGGGGTCCAGCTCCTGGGCCGTTTCCACGTGGTAGGTGGAATCGGGCAGGTTCATTTTGCAGGTGTCCGCCAGCTTGTGGGTGTTGCTGGAGTTGCGGCCCCCGATGACGATCATGATTTGCACGTTCCTCGAGAGGGCGGCGGCGGCGCTCTGGCGGTCTTTGGTGGGCTTACAGATGGTATTGACCGGCACGACCTCGGCGCAGCGGGCCCTCAAAAGGGCCACGAACTTGTCGAACTTCTCCATTAAAAGGGTGCTTTGGCAGACCACGCCGATCCTCGACCCCTCGGGGATGTCCTGGATGTCCTCCTCGTGGTACACGATCAGGGGGTCCTTCATGCGGCTGGCGATGCCCTTCACTTCCACGTGCTTGGGGTCGCCGATGATGACCATGCGAAGGCCCTGGCCCTGCAGCTTCAGCCCCTCGTTGTAGATCTTGGTGACCAGCGGGCAGGTGGTGTCCACGATCTCCAGCCCCTTGTCCTTCATCTGGCCGATCACGTTGATGTCCAGGCCGTGGGCGGTGATGACCACCTTGTTGTCCTCGACTTCCTCCAGCTTGTGGACGATCTTCTTGTTGAGCGAGGCCAGGCGGGCTACTTCCTGGGGGTTGTGGATGAGGGAGCCGAAAATGAAGGCGCGGTCCATGGTCTCGGCCTTCTGGATGGCCTTCTTCACGCCGAAACAGAACCCGGCGGCGTTGGCGATTTGAATTTCACGCGGCATTTTTTATCCTTCGGATGGGTCGGGAGTTAAAAATTAGGAATTAGGAGTCTTTAACTTCTAACCCCTCACTCCGAACTCCTAACTCATGTGAAAGTCCTTGGCAAACTCAGGACTTACAGTGAAGGGGATTATATATAATGAAAACGCCGAAATGAACCCCACGCAATTTTTGAGGACTTTCACATGCCGGTTTCCCTCTATTTAGGCCCCTACCAGCCCTTCCTCGAAGACGAACTGGCCCAAGCAGTTAAAACCCTCCGTCAGTCCGATCCCTTGTCACCCTTGGTTGTCATTGTCCCAAACCGCGCCCTGGTGCGTCATCTTCAGGAGGAGCTGGCCCGGAAGAATGGTTCAGTCGTGAACGTCCGGGTGTTAACCCTGCATCAATACCTGCTCGAATTCACCGAAGAAAAATGGATTCGGGAAGAAACCCGGCTCTTGCCCGAATCCATCGTCCCCTGGGTACTGCGCGAGAACGCCAAGAAGATCCGTCCCAAGGGCGGCGGCCCTTTCATGGCTGTGGTCAAGACACCGGGATTCCCTAAGACCCTGCGGGCCACCCTTTCGGAACTACGACAAGGCGGGTTTGCGGCCAAGGAATTGGCCGAATCCGCCAAGGCCATCGGCAAAGCCAGGAACCGAAAGCGCTTAGCGGAGAAATTGGCCGAATTCACGGCCCTTTTGGATGAGAACCGGCAATGGAAAGCCAAGAACCGTTGGAAAGATCGGGAAGACCTCTATGAGGACGCGTTAACGCTTCCACCCCCCGCCGCCTATGTTTGGACCTACGGTTTCTACGACGCCTCCACCCTCCAACAGAAGGTGCTCCAGCACCTCTGTTCCAAACAGGACTCCTTTTGGTTTATCCCCTATGAAAAACACCCGGCTTTCGAGTATGCGAAGCAGTTCGTCGAATGGGCGAAGATGCTGGGGACCGTGAATAAGACGAGAGAGTTCAAGAGTGGCAAAGGGACGGCCTTGGGAAGGCTTCAGGACCAACTATTCCAACCCGACGAGGCGACCGCTTCTTCTTTTAAAGCCCCCGTGAACTTCGAGGAGTCGGATGTGAAGATATTGCTGTGCCCCGGCGAACCCCGGGAGATACGGGAAGTCGTGCGGGCCGTCACCGAGGAAGCTGAAAGGCGAAAGACCCAGTTCTCCCAATGCGGGCTCATCCTCCGTCAGTTCGAGACTTACCGCCGCATGATCGCCCCGGCTTTCGACGGGCAGGGCGTGAAGCTGGCCAAATACCCCTCGGTCTATCTGATGGAAACTCCCGAGGCCAAAGCCTTCCTGCTCCTGCTGGAATGTTTCCAACTGGAATTCCCCCGCGAGGCCTTGATGGACCTACTCGCCTGTCCCAACCTTGAACCCGAAGGTTTTGAAGTGAAGGAAGAGGATTGGAATCCCCATCTTTGGGACCAAGCCTCCAAGGAAGCGGGAATAGTCGAGGGAGAAGGAACTTGGATGGACCGTTTGAAGGACTACGCAAAACCCCGATCGGGCAAGGATGCTTGGGAAGAAGGGGACCTTCCCACCGAGGAGTCCCGGTCGCTCTTGGCTTTCCGCACCAAGGTGCTCCAGACCCTTTTTGACGCCAGGTACCGCTTCGAAAAGGAAAAGAACTGGATCGGGAAGACCGCGGTGCTTTTCGACCTGGCCGAGAAGATTTTCGTGAAGTCCGACGCCAAGGAAGAGCTGAAGACCCTGCGCCGGGGCATGGAAATCCTGTCTAAGGAGTCCTTCAAGGTGGACGAGGACGAACTTGAGGCCCTTCTCTCCGAGCTCATGGACGAGGTGAAAATTCCCTGGAAGGCGCCTGAGGCAGGCGGGGTTGAGGTCTCGGACCTCATGCAGGCCAGGGGCGTACCCTTCGATGTTCTCATCCTGCCTGGCTTGGTGGAACAGGGCTTTCCCCGGGTACCCCGGCCCGACCCACTGCTCCTGGACGAGGAAAGGCGTATCCTTAATGAACGCTATCCAGGCCGGGCCAAGGTGCCGGAAAAGGCCGAGGGGCGGCTGGAGGAAAAACTGCTCTTCCTGCTCGCGGTGCGCAGCGCCCGGCAATGCGTCATCTTGACCGCCTCCCACCTGCATCCCGGCACGGGGGCACCGAGGGTCCCTTCCGGTTATCTCCATGAGACCCTGCGGGCGGTCACGGGCGAGCGCCAAACGAAGTGGGACGGGGATTCCCCCTACATCCGCAAGGTTGCGGTGTCCGATTGGGTCCGTGACGGGGGCGAGACTCGCGTGGACGACCTGGAAGAGGTCTTGAGCCGGTTCCAGGAAGCGCGGGAAGGAAACCCCCTGCCCGCCCAAGCCTATGCCGCCCAAAAACCCTTCTTCGACGAGGCCCGGAAACTCCTCAAGGAACGCCAGGGAAGCCGCAAGTTCACGCCCTATGACGGGGTTTTCCAGGACCCCGCCGCCGTAGAAAAGCTCCGCCAGGACTACTCCCTCAAGGCCAAGACCCTCTCGGCCTCGCGGCTGGAAACTTACGCCGCCTGCCCCCTGCGCTATTTCTACCGCTACGTGCTGGGGCTCCAGGTCCATCCCGAACCGGAACGGGTCTTCCAACTGGACCCGGCGGAGAAGGGCAACCTCATGCACTCGATCCTGGAAGAGACCCTGGCCCGGGGCAAGAAGGAAGGCTGGCTGAAGGACCGGGACGGGGAAAAGGCCGCCCAGGCCTTGGCTGAGGAGACCCAAAAAGCTTTCCAGCAGTTCGAGAAAGAAGGGGTGACAGGTTCCCAGGCCCTCTGGCAATGGAGCCAGTTCAGCCTCAGCCGCGACCTACAACGCGCCCTGCGGAAGGTGCTGGCGGATGAGGAATGGACCCCGGTGGACTTTGAGAAAGCCTTCGGCCGTGAAGGCCAGCCCGAGGTGAGTTTCGAGACCCCGGCCGGTACCTTCCGATTGGAAGGATTCATGGATCGGGTGGACGTATCAGCGGACGGGAAACACTTAAGGGTGGTGGATTATAAATCGGGAAGCAAGGAAGGGTTCAAGAACGACAGTGTGAAGGAAGGCACCAAGATCCAGATGCCGCTTTACCTCTGGGCCTGCCGCACCCTTTACCCGGGAGTTGTGCCGCAAGAGGCGGTCTATGAATTCCTCACCGCCAAGGGGGACTATGGGTCGGTCGAATTCGACGCCACGGATTTTAAAAAGGTGGAAGAGCCTTTAAAAGTTCTTCTAACCACTGCGGCGGAAGCGGTGGACCAAGGCCTTTTCCCCGCAGCGGCCAAGGCTTGCGATAACTGTGATTACCGGATTTTATGCGGGCCAGGAGCGGAGAAGCGAGGGAAAAAAAAGAGAGAAGATATAAGAGTTGGGAATTATTTCAAGTTGGAGGAATTGATATGAATCAAAATAATATGAGGTGCTCTATCTCTGTCATTTCATTTTCTATCTTGTTCTTGGCGACTGGAGTTTTTCCCATAAGAACACTTGCCGATGATTGCAAAAAAGTGATGATAAGCGATTTCCCTCCAAAGGACTTGCCTTCCGATGCGGACCGAGAAGATTTAATTGGAGAGCCGTCTAAGAAATTTTACTACGGAATTGGAATTCCCGTTGATTACGTTAAGGCCCGGTATGCAGCTTTTTTGGAAATGGAAAACTTAATGGAAGATAAAACGGAAAGAGATAACGATGAAATTTTTGGGGGAGCAAATGTTTTGATGATGCTCTATGCCAATGGCTTAGGCGTTCAAAGAAATCTGGACCTTAGTATTCGTTTAGCCAGTTGCAATGTCCCGGGATCATTAGAAGAGATCCAAAACCGTGTCGATCATTTAAAGAGATTAAAATGGATTCCATTCACAAAGAGCTTTGATTTTTGTGACGATGTTTCGGGAGACAGCAGTATGAGAATCCGGTGCGAAGACCTCAAAGCGGAAAGAGTCGTTAAGCCCTTTGAAACAGAACTGGATACGAAGTTGAAAAAAATAAAAGGTCTTACAGACAAATGGACGCCAAAAACTACAAAGGCATTTGATTTTTTAAAAACAGCCGCTAACGATTACTTTTATAAGCGAATGTACAAAGAAGTCGATTCATCTGGAACCGATAGGAACAAAGCGCAATCGGAAGAATATGAAAAGTTACAAAATGATTTTGTAAAAGAATTAAACGAATTTGAAAAGGGAAGTTATCCCCACTATTCATCTTCTGAAGTTCAAAAATTAGATTTTGAAATGGATAAAACCTACCGTTCCCATTTGCAATCAAAAGATTTGTATAAATTCAGCACTATCAACCCAATAGGTGTTCGCATCGCACAACGTCGATGGGTTATTTATAGGGATGCTTGGATTAAATTTGCGGCATTACGATATCCAAATATTCCCGGCGATTCTTTCAACGGATGGCTAACCGCTCAAAGGCTCACTCAACTAGCTTATAATTCACAATACTTTTAAATATGTTCCAGGCTCTGTCTAAGATAGTTGCAGATCAAAGTGGCTTCTATTGGGGTTTTCAATGATTTCTGGTCAATCCGTTCGGAACCGGGTCACCCGCGACCATGAAACCCTCTTCGCGGTGGACGCAGGTAGATAAATAGTAAATGATGTGTATAATTATAGCTATTAATATAGCTATAAGGAGGGGCCATGAAGACGGTTCAAATGACTTTGGAAGATGAACTTATCAAATCCGTTGACCAAGCGGCCAAGCGACTCCACACGACGAGATCGGCCTTTACCCGTTCCGCTCTTAAGGAAGCGCTCAAAAACCTGAAAGTCAGGCAGTTGGAAGAGAAACACCGGCAAGGCTACCTCTCCCAACCCCTCTCCAAAAGCGAAGCCGTCGCTTGGGAAAAGGAACAGGTTTGGGGGGATGAATGAAGCGCGGCGAAGTGCGTTGGTACAAGTTCAACCATCCGGACAAAAAGCGCCCGGTTTTGATCCTTACCCGCGACTCCATTCTTGAATACCTGGGTGAGGTCACGGTAGCCCCCATTACTTCTACCATCCGTGATATTCCAAGTGAGGTTCCATTGGGGCGAAGTGACGGGATGGAGAAAGATTGCGCCGTGAACTGCGACCATCTTCAGACCGTTTCCAAAGCCAAACTAGGGGGGGTCATCACCACCCTTTCCCATGCCAAGTTGTTGGAAGTCCGCAGGTCGGTTGCTTTCGCTTTGAACCTATAAAATGATCTCCGACCAACCCATCAGGGACCGGGTCATCCACGACCACGAAACCCTCTTCGCGGTGGACGCGGGGGCGGGGACGGGTAAGACCACGCTCCTGGTATCCCGGCTCATCGCCCTTTTGCTCGAAAAGCAGGCACCCCTCAGCCGCATTGCAGCCATTACCTTCACTGAAAAAGCCGCCGCTGAATTGGCGGAACGGCTCCGTTCCAAATTAGAACAAGAACTCGAACCCGTTCGACTCGCTTCGCTCGCTCAGGGTGATCAAGGCCAACGAGTGGCTTTGATCAGAAGTGCCCTTGAGGATATGGAGCAGGCTCCGATTTCCACCATCCATTCCTTCTGCGCGGGGTTATTGCGGGAATATCCGGTGGAAGCGGGGGTGGACCCCCAATTTACCCTCCTGGACGAGGTCCAATCGGGGGCCTTCGAGGACCAGGCCTGGGACCATTGGCTGAAAAAGAACCTGGCCAAGCCCGTTGAACCCTTATTCCAGTTTCTCCGCTTGGGCGGCACCTTCGAGCACGTGGATGAGCTCAAGCAGTTCCTGAAGCGCAATCGAACCCTTTTGACCCTGTCTTCTCCTAAACCCTTGCCATCGCTGCAATCTTTCCGTGATCGATTCAATTACTTTGTGGTTTTGACAAAAAGGGAAGCTGCCCAATGCGCCAAGCAGGAGGACACCCTTTATGTAGCTTTGGAAACCTTTTGGGCCCAGTGCGCGGCTATCGAGGGGTCGGAGGCGGGCGATCTGGATTTCGCCTTGGCGAACCTGAAGGTTCCCAAGGTCGGCAACAAGGGTGCCCAAGGCAATTGGGGGAAAGAGCGGCTGGCGGCCCTGCGCGAGAGCTTCGTAAAGCTGGCGGAAGACCAAGAGAAAGTCTTTGCTCCCTTTAAAGAAGCGGTTCTCTTGAACCTGGTCCATTGGATTGGGGGGTACCTGGAGGAATGGGAAAGCCAAAAAGCCCAAGGTGGGTTCCTCGATTTCGACGACTTGCTCCTGAAGACCCGTGACCTGTTGAGGGACTATCCCGAAGCGCGGGAGGAAATGAAGGACCGGCTCGACTATCTTTTCGTGGATGAGTTCCAAGACACCGATCCCCTTCAGGTCGAGATTGTTTTCTTTTTATGTGAGGTCCAAAAGAAAGCCGAAAAGGATTGGAAAAAAGTGAGGTTGGAGCCTGGCAAGCTTTTCCTGGTCGGCGATCCAAAGCAAAGCATCTACCGGTTCCGCCGGGCGGACGTGGCCATCTACGAAGCCACAAAGGACCGCATCCTCGCCAACGGTGGCAAGGTTGAGATCCTCACCGAAAACTTCCGCACCGTGGGCGGGCTGGTGGAATGGGTCAATGGCCGGTTCCCCTCCCAATTCGAGGGTACGGGCATCCATTACAACCCCTTGAACCCCAGCCGGGCGAAGGGAAAAACCGAAGGCACCCTGCCCATCCTTTGGGGCTTGAGGATTCCGGCGGCGGGGGAAGAAAAACCCAGCAAGGCGCACCTGCGGCAGCTGGAAGCCGAATCCGTGGCGGCCTTCCTGAAAGACCAAGTGCTGGGCGGCGGGTTCACGGTGTCGGACGCCAAACCTCCTTTCGAGAAACGGCCGGTGCGAAAGGGCGACATCGCCATCCTTTTCCGGGACCTCTCCAACGACAACGAGGAATTCTGGGAGGAGGCCCTTCGCAAGCGCGACCTGTCCTACCAGATCGTGGGGGGCAAGCGCTTCTACAACCGGCCCGAGATCGTGGCCCTCTCCACCCTTTTGACCTGCCTTTCCTCGCCCGCCGACGAGGCGGCGACCGTGGCCGTCCTCCGGGGGCCCTTGTTCGGCTTCAGCGACGAGCAATTGTTCCTTCACCGCGCCGGGGGCCGGAACTTCCGTTTCCTGGAACACGCGCCCGGGAAAATCGGCGAGGCTTTCAAACACCTTCGGCAGTGGCTGGAGGCCACCCGCACCTTGGGGGTGTCGGACACCCTGGCCAAGCTCTATGAAAACACCAACCTGCTCGCGGTCACGGCGGGCCAGCCCCACGGGGAACAGCGCGTAGCCAATTTGATGAAGGTTTTGGACCAGGCCCGGGACCTGGAGACCTCCCAACACTTCACCTACCGGGCCTTTGTGAAATGGCTTACTACCCAACAAGAAGAAGGGACCATGGAGGGCGAGGCACCGGGGCCCGATTCCTCCGAGGACCGCATCACCCTCATGACCATCCATAAGGCCAAAGGGCTGGAGTTCCCCGTCGTGTTCGTGTCAGGCCTTGCCGCCGACCCGAAGGACTCGGGAAGCCTAATGGACCGCCAACACTCCGCCGGAGCCTTCAAGGTGGGCAAGGCGGATTTGGGCCTCCGAACCACGAATTACGAGGCTGTGCAAAAGGAAGAGGAAACCCAGCGTAAGGCCGAAGACACCCGCCTGCTTTATGTGGCGGCCACCCGGGCGAGGGATTGCCTGCTTCTACCCTACTTTCAATTCGCCCCCGAGGGAAAGACCCAGAACGAGGCCCTTTTCGCGGGGCCGCTGCTGAAGGCTTTGGAAGAGAAGGGCGCACCGGTCCATTGGGCCGAGGTGAAAGAAGGTGCTGAACCTTTGAGTGATCCTCCCGCCTGGGTGGTGCCGATGGATGAAAAACCAGGCGAGGCTTTAGACCAAGAAAAGGAAAAGTTGAAGATTGAACAGGAAGCCCGGACTGCGAAACTTGAGGGCCTGCGCGGCGAAAAGGAATTCAAATCCGTGACCTCGGTCCTTTCCGTGGACACTGATAAAAAAGAAAGGGAAGAGCGGATTTTCGACGAACCCGAAACCGCCTCACCTTGGGGCGGGAAAGACCTGGGTTCCTTTGCCCATCTTTTGATGGAAAAGGGTTGGGATTGGGATGCCCAGACTTTGAAGAAAGCGGCTTCATTCTATGCCGAGAAGATGGGGATTCCTAAGGAACCAGCGGATATGGCCGTGGGGTGGGTGGAAAAAACATTGAAAGACAAACTCGTCAAAAGAGCCAAAGATTCCAAAAAGGTCTTTCGGGAGTTGCCCCTCACCGGAAAGCGGGAAGATGGGACCTACTTAAACGCCATTCTCGATTTGGCGTTCCTCGAGGACGACCAATGGGTGATCGTTGATTACAAGTCGGATAGCGATGAAAAGGAAAGAAAAGAGAAATACCAGAAACAACTAGGTATTTATGGAGAACTTTTAGAAAAATTGACCTCCCGAAAAGTTAAGGAAATCTATCTTTATTTCCTGCGAAGTGGCAATTTGGAACCATTAAAATAGCCTTATGCCTCTTTCCCACGAACACGAACATTCCCACAGCCGGGCCGGGTTTCCCCACGGCCATGGACACCCCCAGGGGCCGGACCATTCCCGCGGCCCCAGCCGCCGCAGCCAGATGCTTTGGGCCATCAGCATCACCGGCTCCATCCTGGTCCTGGAAGTGATCGGCGGGTTCTTGTCCCACTCCCTCGCCTTGCTCTCCGACGCGGGCCACATGCTGACCGACCTGGCGGCGCTCTCCGTTTCCCTGACCGCCATGATCATGGCCGAAAGGCCCGTCAGCGACCGTCACACCTACGGTTTCGCCCGCCTGGAAGTGCTGGCGGCCTTCGGCAACGCCCTGACCTTCTTCGTCATGGTGGGGGCGGTGGGGTGGGAGGCCTTCCAACGCCTCTCCACACCCTCCCTGCCCGACTGGAAAACCATGGGCGTCATCGCCGCCATCGGGCTTTTGGCCAACGCCCTCTCGGCCTGGTTTCTCCACGGGGCGCACGAGGAAGACCTGAACATGAAAAGCGCCTGGATCCACGTCATGGGCGATCTGGCTTCCTCGGTGGGGGTCTTGGTGGGGGTGGCGGTCATCGCCAAGACCGGCTGGACCTGGGTGGACCCGGTGCTGAGCCTGGGCATCGCCGCCCTGATCGCCCTGAGCGCCTTCAAGCTCTTCTGGAAGGCCCTGCACATCCTTTTGGAATCGGCGCCCCGGGGGTTGACGCCGGAAAAGATCAGCTCCTGCCTGACCACCCACGTCCCCCAGGTCAAGGAAGTGCATCACGTGCACCTTTGGGAGGTGGGCTCGGGGGAAATCCACCTGACCGCCCACGTGGTCGTGGAGGACCAGCCCTTGAGCCGCGCCCAGGACGTTTTGGAAAAGGCCGTGGCGGACCTGGAAAAGAACTACGGCATCCACCACGCCACCCTGCAATTGGAAGTACCTGGAAGGGAAGCGGGGGATTAAAAATTTTCAGCACTGTATCTTTCGCAAACTAGGTTTTGCTTCCCCTTTGAAAAAGGGAGCAAGGGGGTATTCGTAGTTGTCAAACCATCCCGAAAAGGCTAACTCCCCCTTTTTCCCCCTCTTTCAGAGGGGGAAGAATTGACCCACCCACCGAAAAAGGGCCGCTGGTGGGCCCTGGCCATCCTGACCCTGGCGGGCCTCTTAATTATCCTGGAGCGTTGCCACACCTACTCCGAGCCCCTGGAGAGGGACATCACCACCTACGCGGTCATCGGGGAGGAACTGCTCAAGGGCCGCGCCCTTTACTCCGACCTTTGGGACCACAAACCCCCCGCCATCCACTTGACCTTCGCCCTGGCCGAAGCTATTGCTGGGGAAGGCCCCTTGGCCGTCTTCCTGCTGAACGTGTTGGCGGCCCTGGCGACGCTTGTCGGGCTTTACCAAGCGGGAAATAGATTGGGAGGCCGGGCTGGAGGTTTCTGGGCGGCGGCGATCTGGGCCGTCTTATGCGGCGACCTTGTCCTGCAGGCCAACCAACCCAACGAGGAAGTCTTTCTCAACGCCCTCCAGGCCTGGGTTTTCGCGTTGTGGCTTTCCGCCGACCCGAAAAAACCCGAACCCCGACGCTGGGTACTGATCGGCGCTTTGTGCGCCATCGCCTCCCTTTACAAGCCCTTCGCGGTGCTGGAAGCCCTAGCGCTGTGCGCGGCTTCCTTAGTCCTCCATTGGAATTCAAAACTCTTGAGGCGAAACATCTTCCGGCAGGCGGCCACAGTTTTCGCCTGCGTCCTGGCCGCTTGGGCCGGGGTCTCCGGCTGGTTTGCCCTCCAAGGACGGTGGGGCGATTTTAGGGACGCCGTCTTCACCTATAACTTTTATTACAGCGGGTACCACGCCGATTCGCTTTCAGACCTCCTGCGCAACATCGGAAGCCAGGTGTTGAACCTTCCCGCTCCAGGTTGGCTTTTTCTTCTCTTTGCGATCGCATGTTTCGGGTTTTCCGTTGCCGCGAAGAAGAAACAAGGGCTTGGGTCCTGGCTGTTTTGGGCCACATTCCTTTTGGCCGCGGTATTGGAATTATTTCTTCCCGGAAGGTTTTTTGCCCATTACGAGCAGCTTTTACTGCCGCCGCTCGTTTTGGGGGCGGCTTGGGGCACCAGCGCGATCGGCGAGAATACCGGGAAAAAATACTGGAAGTGCCTGCCCGGGGCTATCCTGCTGGTCCTCCTCATCTTCCATGAGGTCCCCTTCTACCGGCTCGCGCCCGAGGAATGGGCCAAACGGAAATACGCCGCCGACGGACCGCTATTCCTCCAATCCTACCAATTGGGCCGGGAACTGGACGGGATGCTCGAGCCCGGGGAAACCTTCTATGAATGGGGCAACGAATCCGAACTTTACTTCGCCGCCCGGCGGTCCCCGCCCAGCGGGGTTTTCTACAGCTACCCGCTCCTGGACAACCCCCTGGCCGGGGATTTGGCCGCGCGGGTTGTCACCGACTTGGAAAAGACGAGACCGGAAGTGGTCGTACTCAATATGGGTTACTACACCTCAGCGGATCTTTTCCTGCGCCACCCCGTTCTGCGGTGGGTCAAAGCAAACTACCGGACATTGCCCGAAAGCTATTACCGCGAACCTTTCCTTTTATTGATTCTTAAAGGGGGAAACCTGGAAAAGCGGCTGGCGGCGGAAAAACCCTGATTATTTTCCGGCGGCTTGCAGGGCCTTCAGGTTTTCGGCGGCGGGCGTCAGGTTGAGGGGGCATTTCAAGGCCTTCTCGAAGGCCTTCTTGGCGCCCGGGATATCGCCCATTCGGGCCAGGTAGGCACCGAGATCGTTGTAAAAAAGCGCCGTAGGATAGCCCCGGCCCAGTTCATTGCGGACGGCCTCCAGCATGGCCGGGCCATGCAAGGCCACGTCCTTGTCCCCGAAGGCGTTCTCCCAACCGTGAAAATTGAACGTCCATTCCCAATAGACGGATTCCAGAAAGGGATCTCCCTGGAAAAGGGGATAGGCCCGGGCCAGTTCGGGGAAGAGGGCCGCGTCATTCCCGTTCTCAGGCACATTGGCGCCCTCCCAAACGATGGCCCGCAGGGCCCGGTCGGCCCGCACCCATTTCTCCACGAAATCCATCCGGTCGTTCCCGACCGGGATAATCCCCAAGGCCAAATTAACCCCCTGCGGATCGGGGTTTTTCCCGTCATAAAGATTCCACCACTGCCCGTCTGTGAATCTCTTTTCCAAAAATGGGCGGTAGTCCGCGTCGGTCACGACCGCCACCCAAAAAACCTGGTCTTCCTTAATCCCCGGATTGACCGTGGCGTTGAAGCCATAGGTGGCCACCGCCAGGCTTTGGTCCGACTCATGGGGCCTCAACTCGAAGAGCAGGTAACCGGGTCCCTGCTTCCGGGCGACATCTTCCAGCAAGGGATAGGCCTTGGCCATGGCCAGGGAAGAAGGCTGGTTGGCGCCCGAGGCCCCCGGCTGGTAGGTCAGCCAAACCTGGCGCAGGTCCAGGAAAAGGCAGAGGGGCAGCGCCAAGCCCAGGGCGAAGGCCCGGGTGCGCGGCGCAATGGAAAGCAGAATCCGCCCCGCGCCCAAGGCCGCCACCCAAAGCAGAAGGGGCAGGAGCTGGGTGTTGCGGAAAAGGTCGAAGTTGCGGGTCACTAAACCCGGGGCCATGAGAAGCCCCAAGGCCGCAGCCGATAAAAGGGCCCAGGCGCGGCCACGGAAACGCCAAAGCTCCAACAATCCCAAAAAGAAACAGGCCCCTTCCAGGGGGTTCAAGACCCCGCCGGACACTGGGCCATAGGCGTTTTGCAGGTCGCCACCCCAGAAGAGGATGGTGAAGTTGGTGGCCGAATCCATCAGCTGGCGCAGGGGGTCCATGCCACCCGCGAAGGCCCAAAGCTGGTGGATGTGGACGCCGTTGCGGTCGTTCAGCGAGACCCAGGCGAAGAGCAGGGCCGAAAGGAACACGGGTCCGAAGAAGAAGGCCAACCGGCCCATCCCCGCTTTTTTATCCTTCCGGAAAAGCACAACCGCCGCGATGGAGGCGGCCAGGGCCACGACGGGCCAGGAAATGGAAACCCAGAAGCCCGCCGCTACCGAAAGGCCCGACAGGGGAAGCCCCACCCCCTTCCAACGGCCCTCCGGCGGCTTCACCCACAGCGCGAAGGCCGCCAGGGTGAAGCATTCCCAAAAGACCAGGCCGGTCATGTACATGCAGAACTTCCCGGCGTAAAGCGGCCAAAAGTTGAAGGCCATGAGGAAGGCCCAGAGAAAGGCGAAGGACCCGGAACAAAGCCGCCGGACCGCCCAGGCCGAAAGGGCCAGGGCCCCCATGGCGCAAAGGGCGGGGTAGAGCCAGAGGGCCGTCAGCGAGGGGGGAACAAGCCGGTAAAACAGCGCCATGCCCCAGTGAAACAAGGGCGGATGCTGGGTGGGGCTGAAGAAGAAGGTCCAACGCCAATGGTTGAGCAGTTCGATGGGGTAGTAGGCGAAACGGGCGTCATCCCAGGTGGGCCAATTGCCCGGCATGAAGAGGGGAGAGAGGCGGACCGCCAGTCCCAAAACCAGCACCAATATCCAGTAAAGGGGGGAGAGCCGGAAGGCGTCCGTTGTAGGGACAGCCGGTTCCTTTTCCTTGGCCTTTACCGTGGAAGCGGCGGCCATGAGAAAGGGAAGGAGGATGCCGAAGAGGAAGACACAGAGCTTGGCCGTCAGACCCCAAGGCACCCAGGCCAGGAGCGCGTTGGCGAGGGTGAAGAGGAGGAAATATCCCCAGGCCTTGCCGGGAAGGGTGGAGTTCACAAGGGCCTCCGGGGCGCCGGGGTTGGGTCCATCGAAGACTCCAGGCGGTCCAAATTTTGAAGCATTTCGGGCGGTAGAGCCAGGGAAGGAATGAGCTTCCCGGCCCGCAGGAAATCCTTCTTCGCCTCGCCGTAGCGTTGGGCGCGAACCAAAAGGTTGGCCCGCTGGAAATACCAACCGCCGTTGGGGCCGGCCCATTCCATGGCATGGTCCAGGGCGGCCAGGGCCTGGGGAAAATCCCCCCGGTCCCCTTCATATTCGGCCAGGCCCCGCAGGAGCCAGGCGGCAGCCTCCTTGCGCAGGGGTTGCAGCTCCAAGGCCTGTTGGATCAACGAAGGGCACTCGGGGTCTTCCGAACAATAATAAAAATACTTCATGCAAAAAAGGGTTTGAAGCGAGGGATCCTCCTGGAAGAGGGGGTAGCAGCTCCGGAAATAGGCGGTCACCCCGCGGCGGGAAAGGTTTTTGGGCGCGTCGCGGTAAAGGTAGTCGGCCCGCAGGATAGCCGACTGGGCCTCCTTCCACCGGGGAAGATCCGGACCCAGGTCGGACAAGGGGAAAACCGCCAGGTCGAAGTAATGGGCCCCTTCCCCCTGGCCCTCGTCCAAATTAAACCATTGGGCATGGGGCCATCGTTTTAGGAATTGTGGCCTCACGGACGCGGGCAGGAAAACCGCCCCCCAGGCGGGGATGGCGGGTTCCAGATTGGGGTTTTCCAGGGCGTTGAAGGGATAGGCCACCAGGTCCAGGGAAACGTCCCAGAAATCCGAGGTCCAATGGTCGAAAACCCAGCCGGGCCCGGACTGGGCCTGGATTTTTTGGAGCAGGTGCCAGGCCCGCTCTTTTTCCACCGTTTTCTGGGCGGTGTAAGTGCGGTTGACGTAGTCCCGGGTTTTTTCCAGGTTCACCAGGTCCAGCCCGACGGACAAAAGGGCCAGCGACAGGAAGACCCCCCACCGCCAGCGGGGCAGGAGGCGGGCCCACAGGACGGCCAAGCCCACCGCCGCCACCACGGTGAAAACCGGCAGGAGGGCGGCCAGCCGCAGGGCGTTGAAGATGCTGGCCAGGAGCATGGGCAGGAAAAGGACCAGGAAGGACGCCGCCAGCCAACGCGGCAGGGCCTTGCGGGAGTGCCGCGCCAGTTCCAGGATGCCCACCCCGAAAAAGCCGGTGAGCAGGGGATTGAGCAGCCCCCCCCACCAGGGGCCGTAGGAAAAATATTTCCGCCAGGTGCCGAAGGAAAAAACCGCGAAGCCGTAGAAGACCTCCGAGGGCTCCCACTCGAAGCCTTGGAATCCGGGACGGGTGATGAGCAGGCCGCCGATATAGTGCCCATAGCCCCCGGAGAGCAGGGTGGGGAGAAGGGGCAGGAGGGCGGCCAGCAGGCCCCCGGCGTACCAGGCGAAGGACGGCCGGGAAGGGCGCCGGAGAAATGCGTGAAGGGCCATGCCCGCGGTGAAGAGCGCCGCTAAAAGAACCCATCCGAAGTAGGTATAAAACCCCAAGCCCACGGCCAGGCCCAAGGCCAGGGCCCGCTTGGGGCCGGGGGATTTGAGGTAGAAGCCCGCCAGGGCCAGTGCGCCGTATTCCCAAACCATCATGAGGTTGACCTGGTGGGAAAACCGGCCCAGGTAGAAGGCCCAAAAAGAGAGGGCGGTCAGGCCCAGGCAAAGCCAGGCGAAGGAACGGGAGAAAAAAAGGCGGGCCGTGGGATAAGCCAGTGCCACGACGAACAGCGAGAGGAAGGCGGGCAGGAGCCAGAGGGCGGAGAGGGAAACGCCGAAGGCCTTATAAAGGACGGCCAGCAGCCAGATATAAAAGGGGGGAAGCTGGCTGTAATGGAAAAAGGGATGCCAGTCCCACTGTTGGGCCAGGTGGAGGGCGTAGTAAGCGTTGGTGAATTCGTCCATGTTGGGATAGGTGAAGAAGGAAGGAATCCCGTAGAAACGCAGGGCCAGGGCCGCCAGGCCCAAGGCCATCCCCCAGCCCAGGGACGGCGCCGGAAAAAGATCCCGGGCATAAACGGGTTTTTCCGAGGACGGCGCCGGGGAGGCGAGGTACAGCCCGGCGACACCCGGTATGAGGATTCCCAAAAGCAGAATCCAAAGTTTGACCACCAGGGGGGCCGCCGTATAAGCAATGGCCGCGTCCGACAGGGCGAAGAGCGCAAACCAGGCCCAGGGGTGATAGGCGAGGCCTAGGCCCTTCCCGGCGGTTGGGGTCTGGGTCCTAGCCATCAGGGGTTTCCTTTTTCCTTCGTTTCTTCCGCTTGGGCCCGGGCCTGGAGCCATTCGGCCATTTTCCCCAAGGAGGGATCGGAAGGGGCGAGCCGCCGGCATTGCCCGACGGCCCAAAGGGCGTCCTGGTAGTTTCCGAGGTTGGTTTCGCACAAGGCCAGTTTTTTATAAAAGGCCGGGGTGTCCCCGTCCGGGCCCAGGCTTTGGCGTAAAGCGTCCACCGCCGCCGGGTCGCCGGCCCCGTGGTCATGGAAAACCTTCCCCAGCCTTTCCCAAAAATATTCCTCCTCCCAGCGCAAGGAGGGATCGGACCGGCAGAGGCCGATTCCCTTTTCCAATGATTGAAAGGCCCCGCCGGTGAAGCGCGGGTCCCGGGCCTGGAGGTCGGACAATTTGTCCCAATAGGAGCATTGCAGGAAGGAGTCGCCCCCGAAGGAATCCCGGGAGGACTCCATCAGGCGGATGGCGGGGGCGGCATCGGCCCTCGGCACGTGGTAAGGCATGAGGCCGAAGAGGCCCTCGATCCGGCGGTGGGCTTCCAGCCATTTCTCCACGGCGGGCCGGTCGGAATCGTCCAGGGGGAAAAGAAACAGGGCCAGCCTTCCCTCCAGCGCCGGCAGGTCCGCGTAGAGGGGGTAAGAGCGGACATCCGGGAAGTGTTTTTGGAAATAGGGCTCGAAACAATGGGCGGCCAGTACGGCGGCCCAACGGGTCTTTTGGGGGTCCAGGGCCGGGTTGCGGGCCGCGTTGAAGGGATAGGAAGTCACGAGCAGCGACTGGTCGAAGATGTCGGGCACGAACTCGGTCAGGACCAGCCCCGGACCCTCCCGGGCCTGGACCTGCTCCAAAACCTGGAAGGCCCGGTACCTTTCGGGGGATTTGGAATCCCGGGACTGGGCGCCGGGAACGGCCCATTGGTGGTAAGGGCCGCCCAGGTGGTAAAGGTCCAAGCCGATGGCAAGGACCGCGGAAAGGACCAGGCCCCAACCCCGCCAATTCAGGGGCAGGGAGACGACCCAACAGTTCCACCCGAAGGCGGTGAGGGCCAGGACCAGGGGAAGAAGGGGAAGGATGCGCATGACTTCCACGGTGGTCGAAACGATCCCCGGCAGCAGCCCCAGGGCCAGCAGTCCCGCCAGGCCGTAAAAATAAACCTTCCGGCGCAGCCGGTAAACCTCCACCGCTCCCAGCAAAAAAGCCGCGCCGAAGACGGGGTTCAGGTAACCGCCCCAAAGAGGGCCGAAGTTGAAATAGGATTTGTCCAAGCAGCCCCAAAGCAGGGCCGTCGGGTAGGAAAGGGAAACCAAAGCCTGGCCGGGGGAAGGGGCGCCGGAAAAAAGAAGGTAATTCCGGACGTGGCCCGCCAGGATGTTGCGCAGGATCCCCAGGAAGATCGGGAGCGCCAGTACCAGGAGGGGTAGGCCGAAGGCCGGGAGGAAGCTTCCGCGGGCCGGTTGGGAGCGCCGCAGGTCCCACAGAAAAACCCCGGCCACCACCAGGATGACCGGCAGGGCCATGATCCAAATGTAAAAGCCCAATCCCAGGGAGATCCCCAGCCCGAAGGCCGCCCAAAGCCTCCGCCGGGCGTCCTTCGACCCCCACCCCAAGCCCAGAAGCCCCAGGCAAAGCCATTCCCAGGCCAGGAACAGCACCATCATCTGGCTGAAGCTCCCCACGAAAAGGGGCCAAAAGCCGAAGGCCAGGATCAGGATGCCGTAGGAAGAAAGGGAGGAAGGAAACCAGCGGCGCAGGGCCCAGGCGCCGGCGGCCAGGGCCAGCACGGAGAGGAGGGCGGGGAAAAGCCAGAGGGAGGCGAGGGAAGGCGGAACAAGCTTATAAAAAAGAGCCTGGGTCCAAAAAAAAAGCGGTGGATCGGATTCGGAGGAATAAAAAAGCCGCCAGTGCCAATCGTGCGCCTGGCCGATGGAATAGTAACTCCAAGAGGCGTCGTCCCACATGGGCCAGGCCGTCAGCGTGGGAATCCAAAAAAGCCGAAGCCCCGCCGCCAGGGAGAGGGCCAGGGCCCAGACCCAGGATGGCCAGGCGGCGGGGCCGCCCGACCCGGGGATTTCCCCCTTGGAGGGAGGAGCGGTTAAAAAGGCCAAGGCCAGGGGCGCCAGGATTCCCGCCATGCCCACAAAGCATTTGAGGGAAAGGCCCAGCGGGGAATAGGCCAAGAGAAGGTTGGCGGACAGGAAAACCCCAAAATAGGCGCGGGGATGGTAGGGAAGGCGGAGCGGTTTTTGAAGCCAAGGGGGAAAATGGCTCATCGGAAGGATTTTAGCCCAAGAGGAACCGCGGGGTTGGAAGAAAGAACGGCTTTACGCCGAAAGGACCGGGTCAAAATCGTTGGGAGCCCCACCGCCCCGATGATAAAATAACCGCCGTCAAGCCGCAGCCCCCCGGATCCGGCCGGAGTTTCCCCAAAGGACGCGCCATCCTGCACTCCCAACGGCAAGCCCCGCCCATCGACCAGTTGAAGGGGTTCCTTTCCCAACCCCTGGCGCTTTGCGCGGCCTGCCTGGCCCTGCTCATTCCCCTGCAGCTTCATTTCTTCACCCCCTTTTACGAATTCAACGACGATACCTTCAAGGTTTTCTTCACCGAGGGCGTGGGGACGGACCTGGCGCCCAGCGAGTTCATCGGCTATTCCAACCCCGCCTGGGGGTTTTTGTTCAAAGTCCTCTTCACCCATTTCCCGGGCGTCCCCTGGTACGGCCTGGCCCTTTTGGGCGTACAGTTCCTTTCCCTCGGCGCCCTGCTTTACGCGCTGATTTTGTCCCCCCGCCCGGGCCCCAAGGCGGCCGCCTGGGTCGCGGCCTACCTGGGGGTTTTCACCACCTTCTTCATCGGGCTCCAATACACGGTCACCTCGATCCTGGCGGCCCAATGCGCCTTCCTGCTGATGATCAGCCTCTGGCGCAACGGCGGGCCCTCCCCGAACCGCGCCGGTTGGGCGGTGGCGGGGTTCCTGTTGGTGGCGTCGTCCTTGATCCGCCTGGACGGATTGCTCCTGGCGGCCTTCGCCGCCCTTCCCCTTTTTTACTATTCCTGGCGCCAGGCCGATCCTTCCGCCCGGCGGGCCCTGAGGGCCCGGAAGCTCGCCCTCCTGATCCCGGTCCTGCTCATCGCCGCGGGGGCGCTGTACGGCCGCCTTTGGTACGCGCTCACGCCGGGCTGGGCGGATTTCAACCGGTTCGACCACCAGCGGCTGGAGCTGCAGGATTACCGCATCGATCCCTACAACGCCCAAACCAAGCCCTTCTTCGACGAGGCGGGCTGGAGCGAGAACGACTACCGCATGTTCAAGGAATGGTACTTCCTGGACAAGAACCTCTACGACGCTCGGAAGATGGAGAAGCTGGCGGCCCATTTCCCCCGGTTCGGCAGCGAGGGAAAGCCGGTGACCTACCATTCGCTAACGGAAATCCTGGGAGCCTACTGGCCCCAGACCGTGCTCCTTTATTTTCTCTGCTTCCTGCTGCTGGCCCCCTCCGGGAGGTGGGTCTTCCTGGCGCTTCAACTGGCCTGGGTCCTGGCTGTGCTGGCCCTGATGGTCTACGCCGCCCGGGCCCCGGACCGGGTGGTGGTGCCCCTTTTGGCCCTGCCCCTCATGACCGCCCTCTATTTCGCCGGCGCCCCGACCCCGAGGCCCAAGGGTCCCAAGCCGAAGTTTCCCGTTTGGATCGGGTCGGTTTTCCTCGCCCTGCTGGTGATCCTCAGCCTGCGGACTTGCGCCCAACTGCATTTCCTCAACCAGCACGCCCAATGGGGGGAGGGGCTGCTCAAGCAATGCATGGCCCAATGGAACCCGCCCGAGGACCAGCTTTGCGTCATGTGGACCTTCCCTTACGAGGACTTCAACGCCCTCGACGACCTGTCCGCTTTCCGCCGGTTGCGCCTTTTCGAGCTGGCGGTCTACCAGCGCAGCCCCAACGCGCAGAAGATGCTGGATCATTTCGGGATCAAGGACCTTTTCCGGGAAATGGTGGACAACCCCCGGGTTTTACTGGTCTGCACCCCGGAGGAATGCGGCTATTACCGGCAGTACATGAGGGAGAAATACGGCCTGGAGACGGTGATGGAAGAAACCTTCAAGTGCCCCTTCTTCCAGGTCTTCCGGGTGCGTTCCCAACCGCCGCTCCGGCGGTCCGGGGCCTGAGGCCGACCTTTCCTCAGGACGGACAGGCCTTCAGCCATTGGGCCAGGTGCTGGTCAATGTGGGTGAGGCGCTTGGCCCAGCGATCCTGGAGTTCCTTCGAGAGCAGGTTTTTCCTCACGCAGAGGCTCATCAAGGGCACGCATTCGTGGGTCAAGGCGATGGCCTGCTCCAAAAACCTTCCGGTGCGGGCGGGACTCCCTGAATCCTTGGCCTTCTGCACGGCCTGGGAGAGCTCGTGGACCTGGCGCTTCAGGCGCGAGACGGCCTCGTGCTTCAAGGCCCAGGGCAGGTTCTGGTAGGTCTTGTTGATCTCCCCGGCCAGGTCGTCGCAGAGGGCGGGCAGGTCGACGTTCAAGAAATCCGAAGAAGCCACCTTTTTCCCTCCGATCCCCAGCGGGTCCAGGACAAACCCTATTTTAAGTCAAACCGCTTTCAAGCCGAAAGCCCTTCGGACAGCCCGGTTGGCCGGGGCCTCGAAGAAACGGTAACTCAGGGTGGCCACCCCCGTTGAAAACAGCACGAAAAGAAGGTAGGCGCTGGGGAGGTTTTGCCAATGGACGATCAGGGGATAGGCAAAATAAAAAACGAAAATGTGTAGGAGGTAGACCCCGTAACTGTATTTCCCCGGCCAGGCCAGGGGGGCCAGGAACCGCGACCCGAAAACGGGAAGGTGCAGGCCGCCCAGAAGGAATAAAAAAGCGCCGAGGGCGACGAGGCTGAAGGCGAAATAGTTGTCGGCGAGGTTCCGGCCGGGGTCCGTGGCGAAATAGGCCGCCGCCAACAAGGCCGCCCCCGAAAGGCAGGCGGCCGCGCAAAGCCGGGAGCGACGCCTGAAAAAGTCCCCGTGGCTCTTGACGACGATATAAAGAAGGGCGCCCCAAGCGATCTGGTCGAAGGAGCCGAAGGAGGCGAACCTCGCCCTTTCGGCATAGGAAGGCGCTCCAACCGCCACCGCCCAGCGCCAGAGGGGGCCGGAAGCGATGACCGCCAGGAGGAAAACCCAAAGACGCCCCAGGCTGCCCAGGCGCCGGAGCAGGAGGGGATAAAAAAGGTAAAACTGTTCCTCCACCGAAAGGGACCACATCAGCCCCCAGGCGGTCCCGATGGCCCCCTGAGCGCCGAAAGCGCAATACCAGTTGAAGGTGAAGGTGAAAAGGGAGAGCCAGAAGCCGCCGTTGAACTGGCCCGGATCGGCGAAGAAACAGTACCGGAACCGGGGCATGGCCGGCGGTCCAAGAAAGGTCACCCCGAGGCCCAACAGGACCACCGCGAAAAAGAGCGGGGCGATGCGGGCCAGCCGCCGCACGTAAAACTCCCGGAGGGCGGGCTTGAACAATCCCTTTCCGCGGCCGTCGATCAGTCGGGTGATCAGGAAACCCGAAACCACGAAAAACACCACCACGCCATAGGCCCCGTTTTTCTGGAAGGCAAACCACAGCCAGCGGTAGAGGGGCCCGGGCGGCGGCACGAAAACGAAATGGGTGACCATGACGGACAGGATGGAGAAGGTCCTCAGCAGGTCGATGACCTGAAGTTTCCCGGTTCCGGCAAGCCTTCCGTGAGCCGGCAAGTCAGCGCCCCGCCGGGATGGACTTCAACAGGGCCTGGGAGGCGGTCAAATCCAACGGGGCGGACCGGGCCTTCAGGAGGCAGGCGCGGGCCCGGTCTTTTTCGCCCAGGAGCAGGTGGAAGACGGCCAGCTTGTAGTAAAGATGGGCGGCTCCGTAGCCTTTTTTCACCCCCTGCTCCAAATCCCCGATGGGCTTTTCCGGGTCCTTGAAGAGGCTGACCCTGAAGTCCAGGTCCGCGAGCTTTTCCCAGTAGCAGGATTCCAGGAAGGGATCGGTTTGGAAGGCCGGGTGGGCTTGGACGAGGTTGTCCCGGAGAATCCCGTAGTACCGCCCCGGGAAATTGACGTAAGCGTCGTTGGCCGCCTGCCAGCGGCGGAAGGTTTCCCCGTCCCGCGGTGTGACGGGCAGGACCCAGAGCATTTCGCCCCCGTCGGAAGCGTCGAGCCCCCCTGAAAGGTAATAGGCCTTCCCGCCGGGGAAGCGGCGGCTTAAGAAGGGTTTATAGCCGGCGTTGACCAGCAGGGCGGCCCATCGGGCGTCCTTCCAGGACAAATCGGGATTCTCGGCGGCGTTGAAGGCGTGGTCCGCCACCGAAAGGGTCTGGTCGCAGAGGCCGGGGGTGAAGTTGGAGTAAACCAGGCCCGGCCCTTTCTCACGTTGAATTTGGTCCAAAACCTGGAAGGCCCGGAAACGCTCCATCGGCTTGGCGTAACCCTTCCAAACCGCGGCCTGGTCCCAAATCCCGTGGTAACGCACGGCCAGGTGGTAGAAATCCAATCCGGCGAAGACCAGGACCAGGGCCAGCAGGAGCGGGGCCCTTTTCCCCAAGGGGAGCGGTTCCAGGAGCCGGCCAAGTCCCAAGGCCCAAACCAGCGCCAGCAAGGGGATGAGGGGGAGGTTTCGGAAGGGCTCCACGTCGTGGGTCAATGTCCCGGGCAGGAAGAAAAGAAAAAGCCCCGCCATGAGCCAGAGGCAGAAGGGTTTTCGCCAATCACGGAGGATTTCCAAAAGTCCCAAGAAAAAAAGGGCTCCGGCGAGGGGATTGAGTAGGCCGCCCCAGACGGGTTGGTAACTGAAGCGCCCCGGT
>Ga0335085_10004230_pt1 | contig 24009 bp, 19 predicted proteins | sample Lox_Sample_45_FD_206712 | JGI IMG/M metagenome (GOLD analysis project Ga0335085, IMG submission 206712) | Soil microbial communities from Loxahatchee National Wildlife Refuge, Florida, United States - Lox_Sample_4.5 | ecosystem: Environmental > Terrestrial > Soil > Wetlands | place: USA...
ACTCGTGCCATACCACTTGACGATTCTTCCCGCTTGGTCACGCAGCGGTACGTTGCGGACCAACAGCCATCGATATTGCCCATCGGCCCTGCGTACGCGCGCTTCGCTTTCCATCGCCTTCCCAGATGCCACGGCCGCGCGCCACTCGTCCACGAACCTGGGAAGGTCGTCGGGGTGAACTGCCGTCTCCCAGCCCCAACCCAGTCCCTCCTCCAATGAGACGCCGCTGAACTCAAGCCAACGCCGATTGATGAAATCGAGGGAGCCGTCCGGCAGGGCGCTCCAGACGTATCCCGGGATGGTGTCGATCACCTCCCGAAGCTGCTTCGACTTCGTTTCAAGTTGGTGGACCCGGAACTTGTAGGCCGCCCATACCAGGGCCAGAAAAATGACCGCGCAGAGGGCGCGAAACCAGTTGGTCCTCCACCAGGGGGGCGTGATGAGAATGGGCAGCGACACCCCTTCTTCATTCCATACGCCATCACTGTTTGATCCCTGCACGCGAAAAACATATTTACCGGGGTCTAAATTGGTGTAAGTAGCCAGGCGCTGCTTGCTGCCCACCTCGTTCCAGGCAGGTTCCAAGCCCTCGAGCTTATATCGATAACGGTTCTTCTGGGAATTTGCGTAACTCAGCGCCGCGAATTCAAAGGAGAAGACGTTGTCCCGGTAGGAGAGAGTCAGGGAATGAACGTATGGGAAGGCTTTCTTGAGCGCCGAATTAGTGCCGATGGACACAGGTTTGTTGAAGATTTTGAAGCTGGTGATCACCACCGGCGGCACGTAGGGGTTGTCGCGGACCTGTTCAGGGAAAAATGCATTGAACCCATTGCTGCCACCAAAGAACATCTCCCCATCTGGCCCTTTTGTATAACAGGCCGCATTGAACTCATTAGCCTGCAAGCCGTCGAACACGTCGTAGTTTCTAAAAGTCTCCGTTCGAGGGTCGAACAGGGAGATCCCTTTCTTAGTGCTGAGCCAAAGCCTGCCGATCTTGTCTTCCAGAATCCCCTGAATAGCGCTACTGGGCAGGCCCTGGCTTTCCGTGTAGCGGGTGACGGCTCCGTTTTGACGGTTGAACCGGTACAGTCCATCCGAGGCTCCCAGCCATAATGTTCCAGCCCGGTCTTCGAGAATGGCGTTGGTGTCGCCGCCCTGGAGTCTGTGAGGGTCACGCGGGTCGGGCGTGTAGTTCACAAAAGTCTTCGTCTTCTCATCGTAGCGGCTCAGCACGCCCTCGCCTCTCGATATCCATAGCACGCCGGAACGATCTTGATAGAAGGCCTCGGCGGCATTCCCATAGCTGGTCGGATTCCTTGGATCGGGCCGATAGTAAGTGAACTGCCCCGTCGCCGGGTCCAAACGAGTGACGCCGTCAATATGCCCGACCCATATCTGTCCGCTTCGATCTCCATAGATGCGGAGAACGTGATCAGAAGTCAAGTTGTTGGGCACGTCAGGGTCGTGCCGGTAATGCTTGAAACGCCCGGTGTGCTCATCGAACCGGTCAAGACCGCTACCCCAGCCACCTAACCAGAGATAACCGCGTGCATCTTCGTAGATGCTATTCACGTCAGTGCCTTTGCTAGTTGCGTTTCTGTCTTCCAGGCCGCGAACGTAATGGGTGATTTTCCCGGTCTTTCGATCCAATCTATCCAGGGCGCGAGGGGAGAAACCTACCCACAAAATACCCTTGGAATCCTCATAAAGCGAGGTGACCCTGCCAGGGGAGAGACTATAGGGGTCGCCGGGGCGATTGGTATAACGGCCGAACTGTTCTTGCTCGAAAGTGAGAATATTAAGCCCCCCATTCTCGGTTCCCACCCACAGCACGCCACCCCTATCCTGATAAATCGAGACAACGGCATTATCGTTGAGGCTATCCGGGTTGCTCTCGACATGCTGAAAGAGGCGCGTAAACTGTTCTGTTCGCCGGTCAAAGTAATAGAGGCCCAGGCTCGATGGTACCCAGAATCCCTTCTGCCCGTCGGCCAGAAGCTTGCTACCCTCCAGGCCGACAGCACGGGCGCCAACTGGGTATTCCGCGAGTCGCTCTGCCTGGCGATCATATTTGATGAGCCCGACGATCGGGGCATAGGCCAGCATCCACAAGTTGCCGGCCTCGTCTTCGTACACATAATCTGCGCCCAAGTCATTCCTGGTTCCAGGGGGGCGCGTAATCTGTCCTGTTTGAGGGTTCAAATGGAAGAGGCCACGCCTGCCAACAAACCAGATATCCCCTTCGCGACCCTCGATGAGTTTAGTGATCCTCCCCACAAACTGGCCATCGCTGTCATTTAGGTAATGAGTAAAAGATCCGGTCGATGGATCAAACTTATCGAGGCCGCTTGCTTCGGTGCCAAACCACAGAAAACCCCACCTGTCCCGGGCGATACTGTTAACCGAATCGGAGATGAGACTGTTGGGATTGCTGGGATCGTGACGGTAGCGTGTAAAGCATTCGGTTGCGGGATCGAATTTGTCCACCCCGCCAGTATAAGTAGCGATCCACAAATAGCCCTCATCGTCCTCCGTCAGATCCTCAATTCGATTGGCGCTTAGGCTTTCAGGGTCGTCGGCCTTGTTCTTGTATACGACGAAGGCGTTGCCATCATAGCGATTGAGGCCGTCTCGGGTGGCAAACCACATGAAGCCCCGGCGATCCTGCAAAATGGCAGTAACAGCGCTTTGAGATAGGCCATCGTTCGTGGTGAGGTGGGTGAATCTGAGGTCTGTCGCTCGAGCAAGGCCGCCCTGAGCATGGATATTCTGAGGTTGGCGGGGGATCGAGTCAGCTCTCCCTTCGCGGTCCCCGCGGAAGCCAGCCTTCGTCGTCGGGTGGGCGAAGCGTGTGTACCTGCCCTCGGCAATTGCCATTTTCGCGGGGCGGGGTTCAACTGCTACGGCATACGTAGCGTGAATAATGCAGAGAAGCAGAATCCGGCTCGCACCTCGCAAGGCCCGCGCCGTATTTTGGCGGATGGCGATCATGGAAATGGGACTGAATCTTACCTCAACAACCAACAACAGACCGTGATCCTGCTCACGTGGATGCGTGGTCTTCGGCAACAACAACCCCGTCCACAAATGCGATAACGGCCTTAGAATCATGCGACTCCGGCATGAGATTCTCCTTTGTGGTAAGTCGGAAGCGTAAAATTAAAGATTGTGCCCAGGCCGTCCTTGGCCGTAGCCCATAGCCGGCCCCCATGGACCTGAAGGATGGAACGGCAAATGGAGAGTCCCATGCCCATGCCGCCGGGCTTGGTGGTGTAGAACGAGTCAAAGATCCTGTCTATCTTCTGAGGGTCAATACCTGTCCCTGAATCCTCGACCGTTACCTGCACCTGGTCCGCATCAATGTTCTGCGTCGTGATCACCAGTTCTCGCGTCCGGTCACTTACACTGCTCATCGCTTCGATAGCGTTTATGACCAGATTCAGCAGCACCTGCTGAATCTGCACTCGATCTGCTGATACAGGTGGAAGCTCGTCGCCAAACTGCGTTCGGATGATGACGCTGTTTCTCTTCGCTTGGTCTCCGATGAGGGCGAGGACGCCCTGAATGGTATCGTTCAGATCGAGCCTCTCTCGAGCTGTTGCAGCCCTTTTTGTGAGCGCCCGAATCCGGGCGATCACCTCCCCGGCTCGCTTCCCGTCGCGGACGATCCGGCGGGCACTTTCCCGGGCCTCCTCTACATTAGGCGTATCCGCGGCCAGCCAACGCAAGCAGGCGTTGCCGTTGCTCACCACGCCCGACAGCGGTTGGTTAACTTCATGCGCAATCGATGCGGCCAGTTCCCCCAGCATGCTCACCCGGTTCAGATGGGCAAGATCCGCCTCGAGCTGGCGCAGCCTCTCGCGCTCTTCCTCCGCGCGCTTGCGCTCTGTGACATCGACTGCCGTGCCCACGTATTCAACGACTTCGCCCGTTTCGTCCAGGGCCGGATGGCCTATCAGGTGGATGTCTCTTACCGTTCCATCCGGCAGCACGATCCTGTAGTCTTCTATAAGGTCAGCTTTATCGCGGAGGACCTTTTCCCAGATCTTGGTAGCTCTGTCGTAATCTTCAGGATGGATCCGTTGCAGGAAGGTCTCCAAAGAGGGCGGCTCCTCATTGGGCGCGAATCCAAAGATTTTGAACATTTCCTCAGACCAGTAGTTCCGTTCAGCTCTTACAGGGTGCCAGGCCCAACTGCCCGTGTGGGTCAACCTCTGCCCTTCGGCAAGGTAAGCTTCACTGCGCCGCAGAGCTTCCTCCGCGCGCCTGCGTTCGGTGATGTCCCGGGCGATCGTCGCCGCGCCGAAGACGCGGCCACCGGCATCCTTCATCGGCGAGATAATGACTGACACAGCGATCCGCCGACCGTCTTTCGCCACCCGAACCGTCTCGAGCTCCTGAATCGGTGCTCCTTGTTTAAGGCGATCAGTGCTCACAAATTCTTGAGCCCGGTCAGGTGGAATCAGGATTGTGATCGGCTGGCCAATCGCCTCCTGGGCCGTATACCCGTAGAGCCTCTCCGCGCCACGGTTCCAGGATTGAATGGTCCCCTCCATCGATCTGCCGACTATCGCATCGTCGGAGGACTCCACGATGGAAGCGAGGTAGGCGCGCTCTTCTTCAGCACGCAAGCGGTCAATGATGTCTCTAGCTACCTTCAGCAAGAAGCAACGACCACCATACCGATAGTGAGTGGTGTGTACTTCGACAGGGAAAAGCGTCCCATCCTTTCGCCGATGCCAGTGTGTGTCGAACACGGCCTCGCCCGCCGCCGCCCGCTGCGCGACCGATTCCATCAGTGCTCGTTCCGAATCCAGGTGGAAGGCAATCGCCGTGGTCCCAATTAATTCCTGCCGCGTATAACCAAGGCTCTCGCAGGCCTGCCGGTTCACATCCACAATGGTGCCTTGCTCGAAGTCGTAGATGAAGAGGGCGTCCGCCGCGTGATCCACGAACGTCCGGAACCGCGTCTCGCTCTCGCGCAGTGCTTCTTCGGCCCGCGCGCGTGCGGCCTGGGAACGCAGGGTGACGATGCCGAACGCCAAATCGCCAGCCAGTTCCTCCAGCAGCCGAATCTCTTCCGACGTAAAAGCGTTGGGCTGTGCGGAATAAATGGTAAGGCTGCCGAAGGCATTCGCGCGTTCATCCTTGAGCGGCAGCGCGATGCCGGAACGAAAATCGCGCAGCAGAGCGCTCTCCCGCCAGGGCGCGAGTCGAGGGTCCGTTGCGAAATCCTGAATGCAGCAGCCTTTCCCGCTCCGGATGGCTGTTCCGGTGGGTCCGCCCGCTCGCTCCGTGTCGGCCCAAGTGATGCCGAGGCTTGCGAGATATCCCTCCTCGGCTCCTACCCACGCGGCGGGGCGCACGCTTTTGGCCTGGTCGTGTTCGGCATAGCCCACCCACGCCATGCGGTAGCCGGCCTCCTCGCAGACGATCCGGCAAATTTCTTCGAGCAAGCTCTGCTCGTCGGTGGCGCGCAGGAGGGTCTGGTTGCAGTTGCTGATCGCTCGCAGTTCGCGATTCACGCGGCGCAGGGCCTCTTCGGCCTGTTTGCGCTCCGTGATGTCGTTGTTGGTTTCCAGGATTGCGACCGGCGTGCCCTGCTCGTCCCGCTGCAAAGACAAACGAGTAGACACCACGACCTGAGTTCCGTCCTTTCGGGTATGTATAAGCTCGCCTTCCCAGCGGCCCCTAGCTATCACCTCCGCTTTGATCTGCTCGAGCGGGACCGGGAACACTGTCTTCAGCAGGTCCTGGACAACCCGGCCGACAGCTTCCTCTGGAGTCCACCCGTACCGCTCCGCGGCGCCACGATTCCAGTACTTAAGCAGCCCATCGATCCCCATCACAAAAATGGCGTCGTGCGTGAGATTGAGGAGATTTGCCTGCTCCTGCAGAGTATCCGCGAGCCACTTCAACTGCGTTGCCCTTGCGTGGAGCTGCCTGACACGCAGCCGATGGATACTGCCGACCAACAGCACGATGCCGGCCAAGAGAACCAGCCGGAACCACAACGTCTGGTAAAAGTGCGGCTTCAGCACGAAACGCACGGTAGCCCCCTGATTGTTCCAGATCGCATAGCTGTTCGCCGCAATCACCTGGAACGAGTATTTTCCGGGAGCCATGTTCGTGTAGTGAGCGGTACGTCGCGTGCCGGCATCCACCCAACCCTTGTCAAAGGGTTCGAGCCGATACTTGAAGCGCACTTTTTCCGGGGCGGCCAAGCTCAGGGCCGTGAAGCGGAAATCTAACGTGTGGTTGCCGGGGGGCACTGAAGTCTGGCCGTCGCGCGCCAGCGAGAACTTGTTTGCCCATGCCTCTTCCAACACCACAGGCGGGGGAAGGCGATCGCCTGCGGTGGGGTCAATAGCTACCACCCCGCGCAGGGTGGGAAACCATATCCGCCCGTCGGTAGTTTTCCAGCCTGCCGGGCTCCCATCATTGGATTCGGTGCTTCTCATGCCCTCGGCGATCCCGTACGATACAGGCGAAATGGAAGAGATCTTCCCAGCGGCAAAATCATTGAGTTCCTTTAGACTGAGGCGAAAGATACCCTGATTGGAGCTGAGCCAGAGATTGCCGTTACCGTCGTCCAAGATGCCCAGCAGCATGTTGCTGGGCAGACCGTCTGCGGTGGTGATCGCCTTAAATCGGCCGTCCCGCAAACAATTCAATCCCCCGCCGTAGGTCGCGACCCAGAGAGTCCCCGTCGGATCTTGGTGGATGTCAGAAACGGTGTTGCTGGACAAACCCTGCTTCTGGTCGTACAGGACGGTCTTGCTGTCGCGCATGTACTGGAGCCCTTGCAGCCCCCCTAACCATAAGCCACCGTCCCGGTCCTCGGCGATGGCACGCACATCGGAGATGCCGGGGACTTGGTCCAGTTTCCCGTCACGAAAGCGGTAAAGCGCGCCGGGGCGCTCCTCGGTCAGCGCGCCGATCCAAAGTGTGCCCTGCTGGTCTTGATAAATGGCCTTCACGGCCGGTGCTTTAACCTTAAAATGGCTCAGCACGCCCGCACTGAAGCGATAGAACCCACCGTATCCGCCGAACCACAGGTCGCCATCGCGTGTCTGAGCAACGGTGAGAATGTTCGCCACGCCCGGGACCACACGGAACCCATGCCCATCGAACCAGTACAGCAAATCTCCACCCAGCCAGAGGCGGCCTTCCCGATCTTGAAACACAGTACTGAAACCAGAATCCGAGAGACCTTCGGCTTTTCCGTAGGCTGTCAAGGGGGTTCGCCGGAGACGAACCAGCCCTGCCCCAATCGTTCCAACCCATAGGTCGCCTTCGCGATCCACCAGGAGGCTGCGTACCTTGGGCAATTCGCGGCCATTCGCCGTCAAGCGTAACGCTTCGGCGGGACCGAGCCTGCCATCTACAATCCGGCTGAGCCCGGCCGGGGTGAGCAGCAACAATTCCCCATCCGCATCCTCCGTCATCGCCAAGGAATACAAGGGAAACTCACCCGTCAACTCACGGCGCCCAACCGGCGGCAGCGGAACATCGGAGAATACGCCCTGGTAATAGCGCACCAGCCGATACTGGTCCCGAAGAGCAACCCAGACGCTTCCGTCGCGAGCCTCGTGGACGAGAAAAACGCTCGGCTTGATGGGATGCAGGGTCGCAATGGAGCCATCGGCTCCGAAGCGCACAACGTCGCCTCCGCAGCGGAACCACATGCTTCCGTCCCGTGCCTGTAGAAGAAACTCTCGGACCGCCTTTCCGCGGTGAGTGGGATAAGCCTCCAGCTTTGCCCCGGCAAAACGTGCGACGCCCGACGAAGTGTTGATCCACACGTTACCTTCGGCATCGCCGCGGATCGAGCTGATGAACCGGCTCGGCAAGCCGTCGCGCTCGGTGTACGTGGTGGCAACACCATCCTGCAGCCGAATGACACCGCCATCCACAGTGCCGATCCACAACGCCCCAAGGCGACCTTCGTACAGAGAGAAAATCTGATCGCTGCCGAAACCTGGCGTATCCCTGGAATCGAAAACCGTGAAGCGCTCGCCATCAAAGCGCGCGAGCCCCCCGAATGTGCCTATCCAGAGATAGCCGCGGTGGTCCTGCACCATCGCATTCACCGAGTTCTGCGGCAAATCTTGTTCCGTCTGCCAAGACCTAGTGACGTACTGCGGAGGTTGGGATTGAGCTCTCGCGCGAGCGATGAACAGACTAACGAGCAACCCTGCGGCAAGAGCAACTGCGATCCGGCGCTTCCATTGACGCTGCACGAGTTCCACGCGAATTCCTCGACCCGCTTCATGGATACGGTCCGGAGAAGTTCATTGGACCGCCTACCAACGGGTTCCTTTTGTCTCCATCCGTAGTATTTTTCGGCCCTCAGTTTCCGCAAGTGAGGATGACGTTCGTGTCGTAAACATGGGTCGCGTCGTGCTTCAGGTGTAGCTTGCCCAGCCTAAAGCACGAAAACACACGTGCTGGCCAACACAACCACCGATCTGGCCACAAACACGTTGTCCCGGCCGACTCGGCGGGTGTTGGGCACACGACTTTCCGTCATGATACAAGATGTTGGAGTTCGGTTCCATGTAGGCTACAAATGCTGGACAGAACGCCACCCAAGCAGTACAGGACTGCTTTTGTTGTGGGTTGGTCGCGACCCTTCCACGCACATCGAGCAGCGGTCTACACTTGCAATCGGGCTGCCGTTTGGTTTTTCGGTATTCTCGCCCCCATACGTTGAGAGTAGCATTGCCGGGTGACTTTCCACACCGAGGCAAACGCTCAATCGATTCGCCATCTGAGGGTGGTGCCGTTACAAGGACCTGTTCAAACGTCGCCACTCGAGGAAGCTGCGAATAGTCTCGGGCAAGGAGCACGCTCCAAGACGAGGCGCGGAAATTGGGCATCAGAAGGCCTACGCCTGAGTCTCCTCGCTTGACCCGATGTCAATTCGATTTGCAGAGACCTTCCGCCCTTCTTCGCTATTCGGCAATCATTCATAACAGATCGCACAGGCTATAGGCCTCAGCCAGGCACCATTAAGTGCCCAAATGATGTGCTCGCATTTGGGCACCAGCAGCGCGGCAGACGCCTAACGTTCCTATTCTAGTCGGTTTCCATTGGCACGGTAGTTGCATTTAGACGTCTTAGAGCAAGAGGTGCACGACACGTGTTCCGAATCGACGTTGACGAAGGAGATGGCAAGGCAACGATGAAGATCGCGGGGCAGTTGGGCGGCCCCTGCGCCGAGGCGGTAAGGTGTCAGGTACTGCGCTGCAAGAACGCGCCTTGTGTGGTGGTCGATTTGTCAGAGGTGACGTTCATTGACAACAGCAGCGAAGAAGTGCTGGCGTGGCTGGGTCGACATCTGCAGGCGGCTTCACTTATCCATCCTCAAAGACAGCGGATCCAGGCGTAGATTGCGCGAAGCCGTTGGTTGAGGGTTGTTCTGAGCGCGCGTCGAACTTGCCGACGACGACGTTCCAATATTCCCGACCTCGAATCGACGCCGCTTCGAGTGCGGCTTCGTCTCAGGAAATGGCAGGAATTCCCGAGTCAATTAGTCGTCATCGTCGAAGGACCTTAGTTTCCCCTCCATTTTCCCACCTGACAACCCGCTGCGGGAGGCCCTGAGTGGCTTCCCGCGGCCCCGCCATTAGGCGAGGACGGGGTTTGGGAGCTGTCACAAGACTGAATTCAGTCGGCGGACGGGAAGGCGCGAAACATCAAACAGTCGAACCTTGATGTAACCCGGTGCCCGCCAGCGGGCAGGATGCTCGTCATCTGGCATTATCGACTCAGAACCAGGGCCCGAAATCGGTCACGGAGTCCTTCTCCGCGGCGACTCAAGAGTCGTCGGCCGGTGCACGAACGTTCATGGTTTTCAGTTGGATGCACAAGAACCTTCGTCTTCTCCCGATCTCCCTTTTCTTGCCGCTTCTATATGGAACTTCGCTTGCCTCTTATATGGGCGATTCGCAAGGAAGCAACTGGCTGCTGTTTGGGCCGGAGGAATACCATGACTACAAATGCCGTCCAACCGAACAAACCAAGCCAATCGCCGTTGATCGGTGACTACCACATCCAGAAGCTGGCGTTGTTTTTCAATAGGGTCATCCCCTCGGACCCCAAAGTTCTCGATGACGCCGTGGAAGAGATCACACGGGTAATAGACGGCACTACATTTTGGGGCGACGTCGAGGGGATCGGGCTGGCGGTGCGCGAAGCGCTGGCCAATGCCATTGTTCATGGTAATCACAGCAACCCTGAGAAGCCGGTGGAGATCGCGGTCGCCGTCGATGAAAGCTGCGATCTAGTCATCATCATCAAGGATTCAGGCTCCGGCTTCGATCCAAGTCGCATTCCGAACCCAACCGTTAGCGATGGTCTCTTAGCAAACCACGGTCGCGGACTTTTCCTCATCCGGCTGTTCATGGATCAGGTCGCTTTTAGCTTCGACCAAGGGACCGAGGTCGTCATGCAGAGAAGGCGCCAGTGGCTCCAATAGTGCGCCCGGGCCTGTTCGTGTCTGCGTCGCTATTGCAACGATTAACCGGCAGTTTTGAATGAGCAGTTTGAAATCAAGGCTAGAGCCGAAGCCGAACAGTTCCAGGCGACGGCTGGAAAGAGAGGATGTCATGGTCATCATTGGGGCAGTGGGCGGACTTGTTCTGTTGGGCGCAGTCTTTGCCTTCCTCCGAAAGTTAAGCTATGCCTCTGCGAGACGGCACACCAATTCGCACATCGTTTAAGGAGGACGCGAGGGGCCCGAAGAAGCGGAGCGTTCACCTCGCGGTGAATCGAGCAGCGCAAGGGCCCCGCCCGCTGGAAGTCAGGAGTATATTCACATGATTCTTGAGTACGAGGCCGAACAGGAGTTGCCCGGGATCTGCCGTTGTTCGAGTGCTCAGAGCCATTGGGTGGTAAGCGACCAAGGTGCTCGAGCGGAGCGCGAACGCAAGCAGGTGTTTCAGAATGACTTCCGGCCTTCGCCAAGGTGATTGCTTTGCTCATTCATCCACTCGTGTAGCTGTTTTGGAACTTAAACTTGCGAGGTACGAGATTATGGACGTCATGATTGCACCTACTCCGGTAGAGGTGAGTTCCGAAGCTCAAACATCGGCGTTGGCGGGCTTGCTTGGCAAGATTGGCCGACGGGAAGCGCGCCTCGGGATTATCGGTCTTGGATATGTCGGACTGCCCCTGGCAGTGGATCTCGCCCACGTAGGTTTCTCCGTGACGGGATTCGACCTTGACCGCCAACGGATAGACCAAGCAAATAGTGGAATCAGCTACATCGCCGATGTGGCTGACCAGACTCTCAGGCGACAGATCGAGAGTGGTCATTTTCATGCCACAGATGACTTTGCTGAACTCTCCGATTTGGATGCTGTCTCCATTTGCGTTCCGACACCGCTGAGCAAAACTAAAGAGCCAGACCTTTCATACATCATCCAGGCGGTCCAGGCGGTCGCGGACCATCTCCATCGGGGGCAATTGATAGTACTGGAGAGCACGACCTATCCGGGTACGACAGAAGAAATCGCGTTGCCTATGTTGGAGCGCAGCTCTCTTACTGTCGGGAAAGACTTTTTTCTAGCCTTTTCGCCGGAAAGGGTGGACCCCGGGAATGCCACCTATCAGACCGGCAACACACCGAAAGTGGTCGGTGGGATCACACGAGATTGCACCTTGGCCGCGAGTGTGCTGTATGGCCTCTGCACAGGACGCGTGGTCAAGGTCTCCTCGGCGCGGGCCGCAGAGATGGTGAAGTTGCTCGAAAACACGTTTCGTAACGTCAACATCGGCCTCGCGAACGAAATGGCCCTTCTTTGCCACAAATTCAACCTCGATGTCTGGGAAATCATCGAGGCAGCCAGCAGCAAACCTTTTGGGTTCATGCCCTTCTATCCTGGCCCAGGTCTGGGCGGACATTGCATTCCCATCGACCCCGTTTACCTCACCTGGAAGGCACGGGCGAATGGCTTCGAACCACGGCTCATAGAAGTTGCTCAGCAGATTAACAATCGCATGCCCCATCACGTAGTGGACCGCATCAGCGCCGCCCTGAACGATAACCGCAAGCCGCTGCGAGGTTCGCGGGTGCACATTCTGGGTGTGGCTTACAAGCGCGACGTGGCGGATGTGCGCGAATCGCCGGCACTCGACATCATGCACTTGTTAACAGAAAGGAAAGCTCAGATCTCTTATTCGGATCCATTCGTTCCTCGACTTGTCGAGCCTGGATTTGACCTAGTGTCGGAACCGCTTGAGCAGGTTCGTAAGAAGGATTGCGTAGTGATCGTTGCCGACCACAGCGGCTTCGACTACCCGGCCATCGTCCGCGATTCCCCCCTGATTGTCGATGCTCGAAATGCCCTCGCTGTATTCAAGAGCGAGAAGATCTATCGCCTTTAGAGGGAACCGGAGATGAGAATGACGATGGATTACAAACGTTGCAGCAGATTTCGCGATCCCTCAACCTTGGAGTACCTAAATTAGAGAAGGGATGTGCGATGATAAACACGGAGGCAACACGAATTCCCAACTCCGGCGAGCCGATAGCGCTCCGGCACTTGGCCCAGGCGAGTTGCTCATCAAAGTTCAACACTGAATCCTCTCGAGCGGGAGACTCGCACAAGAGTACTCGAGGGCCCCAGCCTTTTATTCCTGGCTGGGACGTTTCAGGGATTGTCGAAGCAGTCGCTTCAGGTGTCCCGCGAGTTGATGAAGGGCGATGAAGTGTATGCAGTGTTTGTTTGTGGGCGATCAGATCCGGGTGCCAGGGCTGGCCGGTCCATTCATTGGTACCTACCGTGAAGCCGGATGTGGTACTTGGCGAAGGCAGGATCATCCTGATTTCGCTTCGATCGACAACGCTCGGTTGAAAGTGAGCCGTCCTCGTTCCTGCCAAGTTCAAAGATTCGTGATTGCCGGCCTTAAGCCGAGAGAGAAATCGAATGAGGGTGGGTTGTCGCTGCGCAATTGCATTAGTCGCGTTTAGCTCTGTTACGGGCCTTGCAACGGTGCTGCTTGGAACGCAAGGCGAGATTGGGCCAGGGGCTAACAGCGGTGCTCCCAACAGGACCGCTGTCACGCACGCATTTGATCTAACCGGCGCTCGTGATGTTCAGCGAAGGCTACACTGCCTACCAGCGACGTTGCGCGAAGGTCTGGAATTAGGCTCCCCGACGGACTTCGGAGGCATATCCGAGAAGGAGATGCATCTAGCGGGCGCTACCGTGCAGGACCCGCAACAGACTGCGAGGAGAGTGGCAATTGGAAGTGAAGCCGGTGAGGCGCTGTTTGCACAATCGGCTCAGCAGGGCCCCTCTTCTCAATCTCAAGCCGCGGAAGGCCCTAGCAGCATCCTGGGCGCTGTCCTGGATGCAGACGGAGCCGGTGTCCCGGGCGCGCGGATCACACTCACCAACACTGACGCATCGCAACATCACATCCTGGCATCAGGAGAGAATGGCCAATTCGCCTTTACCAATCTCCCTCCTGGAATTTACGTCGTTACTATCGATGCGAAAGACTTCGCGCCTTACACCTCTGCGGAGTTCACAGTATCAAACGGACAGGTCTTTGAACTGCCTAACATTCAACTGTCGATCGCCACTCAAAGGCAAATGGTGGTAGTCCGTCCCACCGAGGTCATCGCCCAAATGCAGATGAAGGCGCAAGAGAAACAGCGTCTGGTAGGCGTCCTGCCCAATTTCTACACCAGCTACGTCTGGAACGCAGCCCCGCTGAACACAAAGCAGAAATTCTCACTCAAAACGCGCGATATCTTCGATCCTGGCTACTTGCTGGGAGTTGGCGTGGCTACTGGCATTGAGCAGGCGAACAACAGCTTTGCCGAATACGGACAGGGTGCCGTAGGCTATGGAAAGCGCTTTGCGGCTGGGTATGCCGATCGCCTCATCGGCGGCTTTCTAAGCCAAGCAGTGTTCCCTTCCATGCTCCATCAAGACCCGCGTTATTTCTACCAGGGGTCAGGTTCCGTTAAATCCCGTCTGGTGCATGCATTAAGTTGGGCGGTGATCGCACGCAGTGACGGCGGACACTCCAGACCCAATTATTCGTATCTGCTTGGTGATCTGACAGCGGGAGCGCTATCAAATGTGTACTATCCGAGCGCGAATCGGGGGGTTGGCTTGGTCTTCACCAACTTCGCCATTGGGGTGGCTGGGCAGGCAGCTGACGGTGTCTTTCGTGAGTTCATCGCGAAACATCTGACGAGAAACGTCACTGGCAAAGGAAAGCCATGAAAACAGGCAATCCGGACGCATCAATGCGCTCGAAGAGGAAGGGCTCGAAGAAGAAGCCCACTCAAGCCGACCGTGACTGTTCGTGATCTCGTCCACGATTCTCGTGAATAGCCGGTCTTTCATCAGGGTCCGGTGCGCGTAGTTTACGATGTGGCTCACGGTGAACTCTGGCGAGCCGCCATTCACCGCCAGGGTCAGAATTGGCTCGAGGCCAGGATTCACGATCCGTTAATCGGTGAGCTTTCGGTAGGGCTGCGTAATCGGCCATCGGAAGGGGGAACAAGGGTGACAGCGACGTATGGCTGGTCAGTTCCTACGCTTCGTATACTTCGCAACGACGAAATCCATATCGTCCCCAACGCCATAGCCGAACTTTTGGCTGATCCGGCGTACCCGATCCAGCCTGGCGGCTAGGCCGTCCCGAACGCTGGGGGGCAACGTATTCGCAACGGTGAGAGCCTGCTCGAATATACGCACCAGGGCGGCAAAGTAGCTCTCGTCTTCATAGCCGATGTCGCTACAAAACCCGGCGGCCTGCTCGCAATAGAAAACCATCAACTCTGCCAGTCCAGCGGGTGCGCCAACTGCCTTCCTGTAATTGGCAATGGCTTGTTTAGCTTTGGCGACCGACGTGTCCTGGTTGCGAAGGACGTCAGGCCAAAGCCACCGCTCTATCGTCTGCTTGTATGGTTGCAGGACGTCCCCGCCCAGGCCAAAACGAGCGTGAAGAAACGTCTGATTATCCCTGTGTGCAGCGTAGAGATCCCGGAGCAGGTCCACCAATCCTGTATGATCAAAACTCGTGAGCTTTGCCTTAACCTCTGTCCACGTGGGTTGCGATTTCGACTGACGTTTGACCATGTGGCTGTTCGATCCTACCGATGGAGCCCAACACCAGTGAAGTCCGCATGATGGATGGTGCGGCCGAAGGTGAGCTCAGAACAGGTAGCCCTGGGCTACCCAATAATGCCAGTCCGCAATGGCTTGGTTGGTTGTTTCGTCTCCTTTGAGAGCAAGCAGTTGAGACAAGGGAACCGCCAGGTTCCGGCCTTGCCAGCGGATCAGCACGAGCATGTCGTTGGAGCAAGCATCCTCCGGAGCCATGCCTCGGACTTCGACAGTCTCTCCTTTGAGGAGCGGCGAAACCACCTTGGCAACGATACACTTGGCCTGGAATGGGAATCGGATTTTGTCTTCGAGGTAGTAGTACCAGCCCATGGCCTGCTCCTCCGGGCCATAAGCATCCACCACCGCCTCGTTGTGGATTCGCTCCTCCCGTACCGGGTCCCTTTTGCGTTTCGCCACCGTCGTTACAGTTCCTTCGCCGCCAGGATGCGGCGTACCGAGGTGCGTCCAATTTCCAAGCGGCGGGCAATCTCGGCTTTACTGACACCGGAACCATACAGCTTCCGTACCTGGTCGGCGTGGAGTGCTGCCGTTAACGGCCGGCCCAGGCGTTGGCCGTTCCGGCGGCCCTGCGCCAAGCCAGCCCGTACCCGTTCCTGGAGAATCTCGCGCTCGAACTCGGCAAAAACAGCCAGTAGTCCCGCCATCGCTCGGCCGGCGGGTGTCGTCAGGTCTAGCGCCTCGGTCAGCGACACGAAACCGACGCCGAGATGCTCCAGTTCCTGGAGGGTAGCGAGCAGATCGGTTACCGATCTTCCCCAGCGATCCAGCCGCCAGACCAGCACCACGTCGATGTCCCGGCGGCGCGCCGCCTCCAGCAATGTCTCCCGTCTCTCCCGCCGGATGGCACCTGAGCCAATTTCCTTTACCTGCAAAGCGATCGTCCAACCCCGTCGAGCAGCGTATTCCCGCATCGCACGGGTCTGCAAGGGAATGGTCTGCTGGTCCTGCGTGGAAACTCGGGCGTACATACCGACGCGCAGCTCAGGTTTAGCCCGTCCAGAGGGGTGGCCAAAAACCTTATGCGATTTCGGTTGGTGAGAGGCCCGTTTTTCGGCCATTTCCGAATGGCACTCCGCTATGGCCGCAGTCTATGGTTTCTGGCCAGGAGGATCATCATACCCCAGGAACGATGCTTTCCCGAGAAGCTCAGCTGACAGCCGTCCGCTGCAGCGTTTGGCGGTAAGTCCAGGGCATCCAGGCCGCCGGTTGGCTCGCCAGTTCCTCCGCATGGCGCTGCAGTTCGCTGAGATAGTCGAACGAGTTGGCACCGCATAACTGGCAGGTGTGGATTAGGCTCATGTAGAGATCACCGACCTGGGCTCCGTTCAGCGTTCGATAGAATAATGCGTTCTTTCGATGAAGAACGGCCCTCTTCAAAGCCCGCTCGCAAAGGTTGTTGTCCAAGGGAGCTCGGGGCTCACGCAGGAACGCCGTCAGCCCATTCCAATGCCGCAACAGATAGGTGATCGCCTTACCTAAACCCGAGTTCGGTTCCGTCTTGTGCTCCGCCAGTTGCGCCTCCAGCCACCGGTGCAGTTCCTGCATGACCGGACCGCTGTGCTCCTGATGAAAACGCAGCCGCTCCGGCGGCGCCAAGCCCCGATCACGGACCGTGGCCTCATGGCCGTACACTTTACCCAGCGCTTCCAACACATAGCGGCACTCGTCGGGGAAGCTTCCGGCCACGTTTACGAACTGCCGTCGTCCGTGCGCCAGACAGTTGGCTACCAGGATCTCCACGCCCCCGGCGAACTTGGGCACGTTTCGCGACAGAGCATCGCACATCTGAATAGCCGGTGTGAGTTCAGCGGCTCGCCGCTTCAATACCTCGGCCAGATTCTCACCCGCGTGCTGGCGCCCGGTGAAGAACAGGGCGATCTTCTGCCCTTGCCGGGTCGACACGATCCCGCTGGTGAACACACCCGTGCGCTCGTCATTCGGCTCGCGCACCAGCCGCAGCACCTTCATGCTGGTATCGTCGTTGTAGAGCACTTCCCCCTGGGCGGCTTGCCGGATCAGTTCGTCGCGCGCCGGTCTGATCAACTCCGCCGCCTCGGCCACCACTTCCCACTGCGTCGCCGCCGGCAACGGGATTCCCAGGTGACGCTCCAGATGAGCCAAGCGGTAGAACGGGGTCCCACTGCCATACTTGAGTTGCGCGATCATGGCCGCCGCCGTCTCGTCGTACCGCTCCGGCCCCACTCCCTTGGGCGCTTCGGCCGTGTAGACCTCCCCGCAAGCGTTGCAACGTAATCGCTCGAGGTCATAGAGGGTCGCGTCCAGCGGTGCCTGGCCTACAATGCGCACCAGCGTTCGCGCTTCCTTTTGCCGGTAAACGTTCCCTTGCCCACAACCCGGACAACGATCGCCATGCTTCAACTTCGGATGCGCTATTTCGATCCTCTTCGCTCCCCCAAAAGCCTCGGCTCCATTGCGTCCGTGTCCCGGGCTGGCGCCGGCGGGCTTACCTGCCGGGGCGCCACTGACACCTGGAGTGTCGGCGTCCGCCTTAGACCGGTCCTCAGTCTCTCCCAGGACCGCCTTGGTCTTCTCCGTGCTCCGGGATCGCGCCCATTCCGCCAGGGCATGCAGGGCCGTCTTCAGCTTCTGATAATGGTCTTCGCTCAGCGGCGCTTGCCGCGCCTCCTCCAGTACCTGGTCCAGTTCGTCCAGGTTCACCTCAATCCGCGGCCGGGCCATGATCTTCCTTTCCGGCGCCCAGCAACTCGCGAAAACGCCGCCTCAACGGATAACCCCACACTTCCTTGATCGAACGGTTCGGCCGCTTGGTCTGATCATCCTTGCCCCGGCCCGTGGTCCTCCCCATCAGCACCCAGTTGGCCGCCCGGTAACACGTCCCGCGATAGCGCTCGGGATCAATGAAGGTCTCCAGGAAGTAAATGGGGTGGCCGTAGATCTTCTCCCAATCCTCTGAAAGCTGTTTCGCCATGCGGCCCAGAATGTGCGAGGCCAGGTGTTCCACCTCGACCCAGGGCAGAATCAGAAAACGGGTGTTGTAAGCCAGGAAGCGGATATTGCGACCTCGCGCTTCCGCACTCCACCCGATAAAACGATCGCGGCTGCCCAGGTGGCGAGGCGCCGAACTCCATGCCAGGCATGCGACCGGACGTCCCTGCGCCCACACCAGGTACTTCAGGTGTTCGCCTACCGGTTGCTCATAGCCGAGGTAATGATGTTCTTCGATGAGACTGTTGAAGAGGGGCTCGTCCCCGCTGCGCCGCACCGGCTGAAACTCCAAGGGTCGAAGCCGGTTCAAGGGCTCGGACAAAGGCGAGGTATCGACCAGCACCGGTGCGGGCCGCGCTCGTCTCACCAGCGGGTTGTGGGGAGTAAAGCGAACCCGGGGTAACTCGATCTGGCCCGCCCGGTGCAGCATCAACAGCAGGCCGCGGCACACCATGTCGCGCGGCGCTCCGTTGGCCTGCTTCCATCCCCAAGCTTCACACAGCTTCGCCGACAATGCCCGCCGGCTGGCCCCGGCGTGTTCGGCAATGAACTGCCGGATGAAGACGATCTCTTCTGCGCTAATCTCTCGGCCCCGATATCTCCAGTCAGCGGGCATGGCCGTAGTGTGGCAGAGCGGAATCTGGAACGCAAGACCCCACCGCGATTTTTTCTACGTGCCCACCTTTCGCCACACCGGCGCCGCGGCCGCCTCCGGGTCGCCCGCCGCCATCAGCAACTGCGCTTGGTGGGCCTGTAACCTCCGTGTGGCTTCTTTCCCACTGGGCCACCACACGAACCTTCCCTTCGACAGCCGCTTCTGCGCCAGCCAAAATCCCTGGCCGTCGTAACTGAGTATTCTTATCGAGGTTCCGCGCCGGCTCCGGAAAACGAACAAACATCCCGAGAAAGGATCTTCCTGAAGCTTCTCCTGACACAGCCGGGCCAACGAGTCGATCCCCTTTCTTCCGTCCACGGACTCGAGGGCCACCAGAATCTTCATCTGAGGGACGATCTGGATCACTGCGATTCCCAAAACGCCCGGCCCAGCCCGCCCAAGTCCGGCGCCGCCATCCCTTTCCAATGAATGCGCATCTTGCCGCGCCGCCCTTCCAACTCAATCTGGCACTCTGATACCGTCCCGGCTGTCGGCGAGGCTAGCAGTTCCATGAAGGCCGCCGGCGCCTCAGACCGTACCCGGCGTGACTTCACCCCGGCCGCTCTTGTCACCACCCCGGACCTTTTTACGGCACCGCTTGATTCCAGCAGTTGCTTCAGCTTGCTGTAATCTAAACGCAAAGCCTTCGCGGTCTGAAAGACCCCGTGCTCTCCTGCCAGCCGAACCGCTGCAGTCCACAGCCGCTTCGGAATCGGCCACCGGCCCGTGTGCGCGCTCCGCCACCGCTCGAAGCGCCTCAGAACCTTCTGCATCTTTGGGGGAATGTCGGGCAACTCACTGGGCATCGTCGATCCTCCTGGCCGAAAGACCGACGTTATCAACTCCGGCAGGCCGAGTCACGCAGCTTCACCGAAAGGACACGCTCGAGGCCAGGATTCACGATCCGTTAATCGTCTGATATCCTTCCAGGTGTGCTGCGCATCCGCCATAAAGTCAGCGACCGTCTCTTGGGCGACGTTGAGCAGCATGGTCCTGGCGAACCGGTGATCACTTTGCGCCGTCAGCGTTAACCTTGATCTCGTCCCATACAAATCGAAATCCTCGAGTGTAGTTGAACACCGGCTTCTTGAGGGCGAGCGAGTTGGGAATCCGGGCCCGGCGGCCGTTGTGCAGACCTCCGCTCACCCAGTTTCCCGTTCCCAGCACTGTCGCGCATCGAGATATTGATCACATCGCCTTCGGTGGCGCCGATCTGGATTCTGTCACCCACGCTGTGCAGTTTGAAGCGCCAATTGCGAACCAGCCGCGGACGCTTGCCACCACGTCCTGCAGGGCCACCACGATGCTAGCGGCGGTGGCCCGAGGTTAATAGTTGAAAGTGAGTAGCGGCTGCAAATCATCTTACGCCACTTTCTCCTTTGAGTTCGCTGCTTTTTCGACCTTTCCCTCCAAGATGGCCTTCAGGGCCCAGAGGTCCTTATAGCCCATGATGGAACGGAAGTTTTGCTCCGTCCTCAGGTAAGCGGCGGCGGCCCAACGCTTGGCCATGTTCTTGTCTTTCCAGTGACAGATCTTCCGGGTTCTCCGGCGCACGCCCCCATTCGGGCTCTCAATCAGGTTGGTGGAGGCCAGGCAGCGGTGCAGCGAGGGCGGAACGTCCAAACGATTGATGGTGAAACATTCCTCCATCCCTTCCCGCAAACTGGCCGCCGCATCCGGATGCTCCCGTTCCAGCCACTGGGCCAGCTTCTCCAATTTCGCCATCCCCGTCTTGGCGTCCAACTTCCAAGCCGCCCGAATCAGCGAGCGGGTTTGCTGCTGCTGGTCCTTCGGCAAACGCTCCACCACGTTGCGCAGCTGCAGAGTAGGGTGCTGGCGCGGCAACTATAGGTACGGGGAGTCGCGGTTGCCGGCGGCTTTCGCCCGTTGCGCCGGTGCCTCATTCCGTTCCCTGGTCCCGTCTCCAGCACCCCCTCATCGAACCGTACGTGAAGTTTTCCCTCATACGCTCTCCGGGAGCCTGTCCCCCGGCGGCATTCAGCTCAGGTGCGCCACACGACCCTGTGTTGAATTACCAATCGGGATTCCGATCCGAGCCATTACGGATGCAAGATCTTTCCCCCTCCATGTTGTACGATTAAAACCGTGATCCCTTGGAGGAGAGTGTAAGATGCCGAACAGCGCGTCCTTGTACTTGGGGTCTTCCCACCTTACGACGCCCTTTCGGGCGGGAAACAGAGCGTCAACTCCATCGCGTCTGAATATCCGAATATGTTTCGTTACTGTTCTGCTGTAGATACCTAGACCATTGACCATGGAGCCCGTTGGTGCGGATTCCGGGGCAGGGCGGCCACGATTCCGGGATGATCCCGGTCACCATTCCGAAATGAAGCGGGTCACGATTCCGGGATGAAGCCGGGCACCGATTCCGATTTCAAGCCGGTCACTTTTGGCCGATGATCGGAACGCTGCCCGGGATCATTTCGGAAGGTTTCCAGGGGTGTGAAGGACGCTGGACAACGACGCCGGTAATGCGGCTCCACTGAAAAGTGGAGGGACCACATTGCCAACGAAAAGGTTGTCCATGCGAAAGCTCAAAGAAGCCCTGCGACTCCGGTACGAGCTGGGACTGGGGCAGCGGCAGATCGCCTGCAGTTGCTCGATCGGACATGGGACGGTCTATGAGTATCTGAAACGTGCCCAGGCGGCGGGTGTCACTTGGCCGCTCCCCGAAGGCTGGGATGACCGTCGGCTGGAAGAGGCCCTGTTTGGGCCGGTGCCACGGCGCGCCTACGAAAGCCGCAAGCCCGCTCCGGACTTTGCGCAGCTCCATGAAGAGCTGCAACGCCATCCCCAACTGACCCTGCAGTTGGCTTGGGAGGAGTATCGCCAAGCTCATCCTGACGGCTACGGCTACAGCCGGTTCTGCGATCTCTACCAGCGCTGGCGGCAGCAGTTAGACGTGGTGCTGCGCCAGGAGCACCCGGCCGGCGAGAAGCTCTTTGTCGATTACGCCGGAGCAACGATTCCCATCCATGACCCCAAGGGTGGGCCGGAGCGCCCGGCCTCGATCTTCGTCGCCGTGCTGGGGGCCAGCAACTACACCTACGCCGAAGCCACCGAGAGCCAGGAACTGGAGAATTGGATCGGCTCCCATATCCGCACTTTCGAGTTTCTGGGGCGAAGGTCGAAACCGGGGTGCAGATCGTGCAGCGCTGGATCGTGGCGGCGCTGCGGCATCGGAAGTTCTTCAGTCTTGCCGAACTCAACCAGGCGATCCGGGAGTTGCTGACCAAGCTGAATCAGCGGCCCTTTCGCAAGCGCTCCGGCTGCCGTACCAGCCTCTTCCAGGAACTCGATCGGCCGGCTTTGCAACCCCTGCCCGCCGAGCGCTACGAGCTTCACCAGTGGTCCACGGCTCGGGTCAACATCGACTATCACATCGAGTTCGAGCGCCACTACTACAGCGTGCCTTACGTGCTCACCGGGCAGATGGTCGAGATCCGGTCCACCCTGACCACCTTGGAGATTTTCCACCGCGGCGAACGCGTGGCTTCGCATCGGCGCAGCGCTCAGCCGTATCAGGCCACGACCAACCCCGAGCATCGGCCGCGGAGCCATCAAGAACACTTAGCTTGGCCGCCTTCACGCCTGGTGAGTTGGGCGAAGTCGGTCGGACCTTCCACCGCCCAGTTGTTCACCACCATCCTGGAGAGCAAGCCTCATCCCCAGATGGGCTATCGGTCCTGTCTGGGCATCCTGCGTCTGGGCCAACGCGATTCGAACGACCGCCTGGAAGCTGCATCCGCCCGAGCGCTCGCCACCGGAGCCTGCAGCTATCCCAGCGTGAAGTCGATCTTGGAACGCTCGCTGGATCGCCAGCCGTTGGAGACGCCGCCTCACCGCTCACCCCTGCAACACGCCAATCTGCGCGGTCCGGCGTATTTCGATTTCACTCATCCCTCTGATCAGGCCGGGCCTGTGGGCTCGGTCGAGGAGCCCTTATGCTAAATCAGCAGACGCTGGAAAAACTCCAGGCCCTACGGTTGGTGGGCATGGCCGAAGCCTTTCGCGCCCAAGCCGAACAACCCGACACGGCCCAGTTCAGCTTCGAGGAACGTTTTGCCTTGCTGGTGGACCAGCAGTGGAACTGGAAGCAGAACCGGGCTCTGGCGCGCCGTCTGGCCAATGCCAAGCTGCGCCATCGCGCCTCGGTGGAAGACATCGACTTCCGCTCTCCACGCGGCTTGGACCGCTCCTTGGTTCGCTCTCTGGCCCAGACCTCGGGCTGGGTGGGCCAGCATCAGAACGTCTTTCTGCTCGGTCCCATGGGCATCGGCAAAAGTTTTCTGGCTTGCGCTCTGGCCGAGAAAGCCTGCCGTGACGGCTACACCGCCCTCTATACGCGCGCGACCCAACTCTTTCGCGACCTGGCGCTGGCTCGCGCCGACGGCAGCTTGCGCAGCCGGTTCGCCCGGCTGGCCAAAGTGGATGCGTTGGTGGTTGATGATTGGGCGATGGCGCCACTCAACGATCTGGAACGTCGCGACTTTCTCGAGATCTGCGAAGACCGCTACCAGATTCGCTCCCTGGTTTTGACCAGCCAACTGCCCGTAGCCCAGTGGCACGCCCAGATCGGGGACCCCACGTTGGCCGACAGCATCCTGGATCGGCTGGTCCATAACGCGCACCGGATCGAGATGCAAGGGGAGTCGATGCGCAAAAAGCGCGGAGGCAAGGAAAACTAAACCGGCGTCGATGCGCTCCGAAAAAGCCAGGCTTGTGCGCGGTGGAAATGACGCCCCGTGGAAAGCGTGGAAAACTCAAGAAGCAAAGACGAGTTTCCCACTCCTTCCACCGGGCTTGGAAATCCGGCAAAAACAAAGACCCGGATTTCCACATTCCCACCGCGCCGGCGGCGGGTCGTTAGAAGCAGAAAAAAGGAAAGCGAGATGATACCGGAACAGAATTCCAGTTGACCGATCACGGTCACTTCACGCACCATGATTACGCCAGCGTCGCTACGCTCCGAACGTTACCGGCATGCCGTCGGAACGAGTGACCGGGATCAAATCGGAATCACTGACCACCTTCATCGGAATCAGCAGTTGGTACGCCGGAGAGATGAAATACTACAATTAGCGCACGGATTCTTTTGCAGCGCGAACGACCAGTCAAACAGGAGTAAAGTGTGGCTAGGTCTTTCGATGACAATGTGTTCCCAAGGTGTTGTTTCAGGCGCTCAGGCGTTACGTCGCCTAGTGCAAA
>Ga0335085_10004231_pt1 | contig 24008 bp, 24 predicted proteins | sample Lox_Sample_45_FD_206712 | JGI IMG/M metagenome (GOLD analysis project Ga0335085, IMG submission 206712) | Soil microbial communities from Loxahatchee National Wildlife Refuge, Florida, United States - Lox_Sample_4.5 | ecosystem: Environmental > Terrestrial > Soil > Wetlands | place: USA...
GCGCGCCATGCGCGAAGGCGTGATCCTTGCGCGCCACGTTCAAGGCCGTGCACACACTGTCGTGGGAGATCTTCCCGAGCGAAAGAATGGCGCGCAGCTTCGGCATGCCGGCGATCGTGGCGGAGAGAAACGGACGGCAGGTGTTGATCTCCGCCGGCAGCGGCTTGTTCTCCGGCGGAACGCAGCGCACGGCGTTGGTGATGGCGCAATCGATCAGCGCGAGCCCGTCATTGGCGCGCTCCTCATAGCGCCCGCGCGCGAGCTTCAGTTTCTTCAGCGTGCCATAGAGAAGCTGTCCGGCAAAATCGCCGGTGAACGGACGTCCCGTGCGGTTGGCGCCCTGCAATCCCGGAGCGAGGCCGACGATCAGCAGCCGCGCGTCGCGCGATCCGAATGTCGGCACCGGATCGTTGAAGTAGTCCGGATACTTCGCGCGATTGGCATGCCGGAACGCCGCAAGCCTCGGACACAACGGACAATCCCGCGGCGGTTCGAGTATGGAATCCATCATTGCATGATAGAGAACTGGGAATCCTCCGCGCAATTGACTTGTCCCTGACCTGCTGTAGCGTTCTCCTCGGGAAGGGGCTCACCGAATATGTGGAGAGGATTGTTTCCGGCCGTTGCGCTGGCAGTGGCGTGTCTGACCGAGCCGTGCGTGGCGGGCGGCCTTCGTCCCTTTACGTCGGCTGACGATTCTGTCGCATTTCGCCTGAATCCCGCCCGCACCAACAGCATCAACTTCAGCAGCGGTTTCTCGCCGTCGCTCAAGCTTGCCTGGTCCGTGTATGACCCCAATTTCAATTTCTACAACACCATTGTCGCGGGTGGGACTGTTTTCGTGGTCGACCACGGGGCTGGGAAGGAACTGCTTCGGGCATTTCGGCTCTCCGATGGCCGCAACATTTGGAATCGTCAAATCAAATCACCACCCTTGGCGAACGGGGCAGCCGCCTATGACAACGGGTCGCTTTTTGTCGTGGATGTCTTCGCAAAGCTTTGGAGCGTCTCAGCCCAAACCGGCAAAATCAATTGGTCGCTGAAGATCCCGAAGCAGAAGGTTGGGCAGACTGATCCGGTCGCGGTGAATGGAACGATTTTCGGCATGGCGTACACCACAGCCGGCTATTCCGCCATGTACTCCGTGCTTGAATCCACGGGGACACTTCAGTGGCGTACCGAGTTGTACAACGTTTACTATACATGGCTGGCGTATGACGGAAACAATGGTCTCTACGAGAATTCGCCCTGCAACTACTACAAGCTCGATGCAACGACGGGGATGACGATCTGGTTCGACAACCCCGACGGCTGCCATGGTGGCGGAAATACGCCGCCGATCTACATTGACGGACGCATCCTCATTCAGGATCCGGTTGTCGATCCCGCCAGGATCATCCTCTACGACGCCGCGAACGGCAGGCAAATGGGCCGGCATTTGGCGAGCGTCGACTATCCTCCCACGGCCTATACAGATGCCTCCGGTGCGTCGCATGTTGTGTCACTCAGCAGCGATACCAACACGCTGACGGACTGGGATCTTCGCACCCGGAAGGACAACTGGTCGTTCAGTGGCGGCGGTTTCGGGATGCCGGTCGTTGTGAATGGTATCGTGTTCGCGCCGAGCGGAGCGGATGTTTTTGTTTTCGACGGCGCAAACGGGAATTTGCTGAACGATCTACATGTCACTGATTGCGAGCACATCTTTTGCCCACGTCTTTTGCTTAGCGCGGGCGATGGTGCGCTTATCCTGAACGTCGGCCCCGAACTGCTTGCATACGTGCCGCAGTAAGACACTGGCTTCCAGTTCGACCGAAACTACTGCGCGTATTGCGGCGCGGCAGGTGGCGGCGCGGGCTGATGGGTGCGTTCGCTGCCAACCGAGCGGGGACCGCCTTCGCGCATGATCATCGCCTTGAGCTCCTCGAGCTCGATGAAATTGTCGGCCTGGCGGCGCAATTCGTCGGCGATCATGGGCGGTTGGGTGCGGATGGTGGAGACCACGCTGACGCGGCGGCCCTTCTTCTGCACGGCCTCGGCCAGTCGGCGGAAATCGCCGTCGCCGGAGAAGATGACAATGTGGTCCACCATGTCGGACAATTCCATCACGTCGATGGCGAGTTCGATGTCCATGTTGCCCTTCACGCGCCTGCGCCCCTGCGCATCGGTGAATTCCTTGAGCGGCTTTGTCACCACCGAGAATCCGTTGTAGTCGAGCCAGTCGACCAGCGGGCGCAGCGGCGAGAATTCCTGATCCTCGGCAACCGCTGTATAATAGAAAGCGCGCACGAGCAGACCCTTGCGGGCGAACAGCTCGAGCAGGCGCTTGTAGTCGATGTCGAAGCCGAGGCCCTTGGCCGCGCCGTAAAGATTGGCGCCGTCGATAAACAGGGCGAGTTTTTCCTGGGGGTAGAACAGCATGAAAATCCTCCAACTGCTGAAAACCAAAGAATGATGACCCCTTCGGCAAAATTCCCCCGACGGCCGCAGTCGATTCTAAAAGATCGCGATTGGGAAACAAAGGCGGCGCCTGTAATTGTGAACGCCCGATGATCCTGATCGCTCTCGGTGCCAACCTCCCTTCCGTTGCGGGACCGCCCGCGGAAACATTGCGGGCCGCGATTGCTGCGTTTCAGGCAAACGGCATTGCGCCGGTGAAAGTTTCACGGTTCCATGAAACGCAAGCGTGGCCCGATCCGTCCGATCCGCCATACGTGAACGCGGTGGCAGAAATCGAGACGCCACTCGATCCGGCGGCGCTGCTCATGAAGCTGCACGAGATCGAACGGCAGTTCGGCCGCGAACGGCATGCGCGCAACGCGCCGCGCACGCTCGACCTCGACATCATCGATTACAATGGCCGCGCGGAGGAGGGCCCGCCGGTGTTGCCGCATCCGCGCATGCAGGATCGCGCCTTCGTGCTGGCGCCGCTCGCCGAGATCGCGCCCGGCTGGTGCCATCCAGTGCTTGGGATGACCGCCGGCGAAATGCTGGCGCGGATCGCCGCTCGGGCCTGACAAAGCATCGCGTTGCGAGAAAGCAGACGGCGTGCGATTGCGCGCCTTCCGTCCCCGTGTTTAACAGTTGGCATGGACTGGCAGCACCTTCTTCCGTATCTCGCGCCGATTATCGTGCTTGCGCTGGTGGCGCGCCGGCTCATCCGCAACGCACCGCGCAAGGTAAAACCATGGCGCGTGTTCGTACCGCCCGCGATCATTGCGGCCTTGGTGACGCTGACCTTCGCAACGATGCCCATGCCGGCGCCGATCTGGACTGCCGGCTTCGTGGCTGCCTTGGCCGCCGGCGGCCTCGTGGGATTTCTGATGACCCATCATCAGGAATTCACAATCGATCGGGATACCGGCGAGATCACCGTTCGCGCCACGCCAATCGGACTTATCCTGGTGGCGGCGTTCTTCGTGGTCCGCTTCGGCGCCAAGTATGCCATGAGCGGCGGCAATCCCTACGCGGCGCAGAATTTCCAGCCCAATGCGCATCCCAGCGCCAGCCTCATCGCCTGGACGGATGTCGGCCTGATGTTTTCCGTCGGGCTCGTGTTCGCCCGCGCGATCACCACGTGGCTGCGCACGCGCCCGTTGATTGCCGAACACCAGGAGGCGAAAGCGGCCGCACTGCCGCAATCAGCGCCGGCCGAGCTCCCGCCAGGACACGAATAGCGTCGCGATCGCCAGCAGCACGGTCGTGACATTGATGAAGATCTCGAATTTCATCGCATCGCTGGTGCGTGCGAGCGCATACATCCGGTTCTCGACATCGAAGGTGATGTCCATGGCGGCGAGGTAGACGAGGGCGCTGCCGGCCATCAGGCCGAAAAGCGCCCCCCAGTCGCGTCCGCTCCACAGTCCGATGCCGGCAACCAGCATGCACAGCGCCATCCAGCCATCGGCGACGGGAAAGCTTGACTCGAACGCCGTGTACCAGCGCTCGCGGCTCGCCATCACGTCGCCGGCCGTGAAATAGCTCCACCAGTAGTACGCGGTAACCGCTGCGCCGATGATCAGCAGCGCGGCGAGAATTCTGCGGCTCATTTGATGTCGTGCTGCGCCCACGCCCAACCGGTGAGCTTCCAGACGCCGGCGATCCTCTGCAATGCCAGCGTCCACGCCGCGCCGCTTTCCACCACCGGCTTGCCCTTCTGCTTATAGGTGTAGGTGGTCGGCACCACGACGTAGCCGCGATCGCCCGTGACCGTCACGCGCCACGGCTTGCCGATCGTCACGACGCCGTCCGTCACGCCGCCTGCCTTCTCATAGGCACCGATGTCCTTGGTCCAGGCGCCGCAGGCATCCGCGCCCTGCCACACATGCGGCGCGAAATCGTCGATGATGATGGCGTTCGGCGCGCACATGGCGTTGGCCGTTTTCATGTCGCCCTTGTTGAAGGCGGCATCGTATGCCTTCACCACGGCAACCACATCCGTCTCGTCGGATGCGAGCGCTGGCGCAGCCAAGAAGGAAGCAGCGGCAGCGAACACAGTCAGTTTTGCAAGCGATGTCATTTCAGCCCCCAAAGGTGAATCTCGGGACGACGATAGGCGTTCGGCCGGAGTCCCGCAACGCGGGGCCAGTTGTGTGCCAACATGCTCATCCGATTGCGATTTCGCTCGCTTTGCGAAGCATCGATGCCATGCATATCTATAAGGCGGCATTTGGCACGGGAGAATCCCATGGCCTTTTTTCTTGTCGTCCTCGCAATTGTGGGTTTCGTGTTGCTCACCGGCTTCCGCATCGCCCAGCAATATGAGCGGGCGCTCGTGTTCCGCTTCGGCCGCTACATCGGTGTGCGGGGACCCGGCCTGTTCTGGATCATGCCGCTCGGCATCGAGCGCGCCCAGATCGTCGACATGCGCGTCTTCACCGACGGCGTGGAGCAGCAGGAAGCGATGACGCGCGACAACGTTCCGGTGAAGGCCAACGCCGTCATCTGGTATCGCATCGTGAAGCCCGACCTCGCCATCATCGAGGTGCAGAATGTGCGGAATGCCGTGATCCAGGTGGCGCTGACCACCTTGCGCAATCTTATCGGCCAGCATTCGCTGGACGACGTGCTCAAGGAACGCGACCAGCTGGCCGGCATGCTGAAGGCGCGCGTCGATCAGGTGACGGAAGCCTGGGGCGTGGAAATTCTAGCCGTCGAAATGAAGAATGTTGAGATCCCGCCCTCGATGCAGCGGGCCATGGCCCAGGAGGCCGAGGCGCTGCGCGAGAAGCGCGCCCGCATCATCAAGGCGGAAGCCGAGATGGAGGCGGCGGTCAAGCTGCGTCAGGCTGCCGACGAGATCGTCAAGACGCCGGAATCGCTCGAACTGCGCCGCATGCAGATGCTGACCGAGATCGGTGCCGAGCAGAACACCATGACGGTCGTGATGATGCCGAGCGAATTCGTCGCTGCGGCGCGTGCGTTGGCAAGCAAGTAACACGACCGGTCGGCCATGCATGGCCCGGACGGCGAAAGCGTGGCTAGACTAGCCGCCGGGGAATCGCCGGCGGGCATGCATGCGACCATTCGAGTACGGCCTGGGACTGGTCACCATCCTGATCAGCCTTGCGCTCGCCGACATGGTGATGTGTTTCCACCGGCTGCTACGCGGCGGAAGGCGCGTGACATGGGATGGCCGGGTTGTGGTCGCCACAGCACTCGTCGTGCTGGAGATCGTGCGCTCGTGGTACGCGGAGTGGACCATCCGCGACCTCGCGCAGGCGGAAGTGTTCCACGTGTTCCTCTGCCAGTTCGTGTCGATCATCGTGCTGGTGCTGCTGGCGGCGTCGAGCTTGCCGGACGAAGTGGGCGAGCACTGCGATCTTTCCGCCTTCTATGAGTCCAATCGCCGTTATTTCTGGGGGCTCTTCGCGCTCAATCAACTGATGTATGCACTGCTCGGGCTATTCGTGTTCGGCATTCAGCAGAATTCGGCCGGCGGGCCGGTCGATGTCTTCAACCTTCTGCGCATGTTCGCGCCGTTTGCGTTGTATGTGCTGCTCGCGTGCGTGCGCGTCCACGTGCTCGACTACGCCATCCCCATCGCCATCATGGCGGTGTACCTGTTCCTCTACTGGAACCAAGCGCTGGCGTAAGATGACGCCGCCAGCGGAAGTTGCGCAGGCGATTGACAGTCTGCTCGGTTGTACGTATTATTGTACAATGGCAATCGTGACCTACAGCTACGCCCGGCAGAACCTTGCCAAACTGATGGATGAGGTGGAGCGGGATCGCGCGCCCGTGTTCATCTCTCGTCAGCGCAAGCGCGGTGCGGCCGTCCTCGTGTCACAGGAAGATTGGAACTCGATGCAGGAAACGCTGCATCTCCTGAGAAGCCCGAAAAATGCGGCGCGTTTGCGTAAGGCGATCTCCGATCTGGATGCGGGCAAGGGCGTGCGGCGGCAACCGATCCCGGTCAAGCGGGCGGCGAAGTGAACATCGTCTGGGCGCCAGACGCCTGGGACGAGTATGTCGAATGGCAATCGCGCGATCCGAAGATCGCAGCCAAGATCAACACTTTGATTTCAGACATCCGCCGCAGCCCATTTTCGGGCGTCGGAAAGCCGGAACCTCTGAAGGCGGAACTGGCCGGATTCTGGTCGCGCCGGATCACCGATGAGCATCGACTGGTCTACCGTGTCATCGGCAAACGGGGAGCCGACCAACGCCTCGAAATCATCCAATGCCGATTGCACTACTAGCCCAGGCTGCCCCCTTGCCTTCGCTGCCCCGGCTCCTATATGTTCCGCGCCCCTTGAGGCCACTGGCCTCGGTCTGACCCACCGGATAAGGATCCCTGAATGGCTCGCGTGACTGTTGAAGACTGCGTCGACAAGGTGCCCAATCGGTTCGACCTGGTGCTGCTTTCGGCCTTCCGGGCGCGCCAGCTTTCGGGCGGCACCGAGCCCATCGTCGAGCGCGATCGCGACAAGAACCCGGTCGTGGCCCTGCGCGAAATCGCGGCCAAATCGCTCAAACCCGACGACATGAAGGAAGACCTCATCCGCTCGCTGCAGAAGCATGCCGAGGTGGACGAGCCCGAGGAGACGCCGTCGGACGAGGACGTCCGCGAGGACATTCACGCTCGCCAGGTCACCGAGGAGGAGCTGCTGCGCGCGCTCACGTCCGAGGCCCAGCGCCGCGCCGAGCCGCAGCCCGAGCCGGAAGGCGACTACGAGGAGTAGGCTCTGGCAGGAAATCGAACTCCAAGGGCGGTCCATCGGGCCGCCCTTTCGTTTTCTGGCCTCTGCCGGTCGTCGCCGTTGCCAATTGTTAACGGCCTAGGCACGAAGACCCACAAAAAAGGGCGAAAATCCGCCACCGTTCCTCTATATTAGCCATGTCATGTCAGACGTGACTGAGCCGGCCGGACCCAACGGCGCGGCGCAAGGCTCGACTCACCCCTCGGCCGCGCCGCCGTCGGCGCTCGCCCGCTCGGCAGAAATCCTGGGGAAAATCCTCAGTCCGCTGACCCCGCGCGCCCGGCCCAAGCTCATGCGGCAGACCGAGCTGGTCGAACGGGTGAAGACCTACGATCCGGACGCCGACGAGGCGCTGCTCAACCGAGCCTACGTCTACGCCATGAAGGCGCACGGCAAGCAGTTCCGCGCCTCGGGCGATCCCTACTTCACCCATCCCCTCGAAGTGGCTGCCATCCTGACCGAGCTCAAGCTCGACGTGCCGACCATCGTCACCGCGCTGCTGCACGACACGGTGGAGGACACCTACGTCACCATCGACGACGTGAAGGAAAACTTCGGCGAGGAGATCGCCAACCTCGTCGACGGCGTCACCAAGCTGTCGCAGCTGGAGTTGTTCAGCGAGCGCACCAAGCAGGCGGAGAATTTCCGCAAGCTGATGCTGGCGATGTCGAACGACATCCGCGTGCTGCTGGTGAAGCTGGCCGACCGCCTGCACAACATGCGCACGCTGCACTTCGTCGACAAGCCGGAGAAGCGCCGCCGCATCGCGCAGGAAACGCTCGACATCTACGCGCCGCTCGCCGGGCGCATCGGCATGCAGAACATGCGCGAGGAGCTGGAAGACCTCGCTTTCGCCGAGCTCAATCCGGAAGCGCGCAACTCCATCGTCACGCGGCTTGCGCGGCTCGATGCGCAATCCGGCGAGCGGATCGGGCGCATCGCCGACCAGTTGAAGTCGGCGCTCGACGAAGCCGGCATCCATGCCGCGGTTTATGGGCGGGCAAAACGGCCTTATTCGATCTGGCGCAAGCTCAAGGACAAGCAGCTCAATTTCGAGCAACTGTCCGACATTTTCGGCTTCCGCGTGATCGTGAAGACGACGGACGAATGTTACCGCGCGCTCGGCGTGCTGCATCAGCACTGGCGCATGATTCCGGAGCGCTTCAAGGATTTCATCTCCAACCCGAAGACCAATGGCTATCGCTCGATCCACACCACCGTGATCGGTCCGGAGCAGCAGCGCGTCGAGGTGCAGATCCGCACGCAGGACATGCACGATGTGGCGGAGCGCGGCGTGGCGGCGCATTGGCGCTATCGCGAGCACGTGGAGGACAAGGAGCGCACGGCCGAGAACGCCTATCAGTGGCTGCGCGACATGGTCGATCTGCTCGAACACGGCAATTCCGCGGAGGAATTCCTCGAGCATTCGCGTATGAGCATGTATCAGGATCAGGTCTTCTGCTTCACGCCCAAAGGCGACCTGATCAACCTGCCACGCGGCGCCACGCCGATCGATTTCGCCTACGCAGTGCACACCGATGTCGGCAACACGACGGTCGGGGCCAAGGTGAACGGCGCGCATGTGCCGCTGCACACCAAGCTGCGCAATGGCGACCAGGTGGAGATCATCCGAGCCAAGGAACAGACACCGTCGCCCGTGTGGGAGCAGTTTGCCGTCACCGGCCGCGCGCGCTTCGAGATCCGCCGCTTCCTGCGCCACGCCCAGCGCGACGAGCACATCCGTTTCGGCCGCAAGATCCTCGAACGCGCCTTCACCGACGAGAAGCGCGAGCTGACCGACAAGGCCATCGAGGAAGTGGCGAAGAAATTGCGCCTGCCCAAGCCGGAAGATGTGCTCGTGGATGTCGGGCGCGGGCAGCTTCGCGCGTCCGAAGTGCTGGAGGCGGTGTTCCCCGAGTTGAAGCGTGATCCCGACCGCAAGGCCGCGCCGCCTCGCAAGGATGCCAAGAAGATCTCGATCAAGGGCCAGACCGAAGGCATCTCCTACAAGCTCGCGGCCTGCTGCCACCCGCTTCCGGGCGACCGCATCGTCGGCGTGATGGAACCAGGCGAGGGCGCCGTGGTCCACACCATTGACTGCGGCGAGCTCGAGAAGCACCAGATGGAAGACTGGCTGGATGTCAGCTGGGGGGCGCATGCCGCCGAGATCGGGCCGTCGGTCGCCCGCATCCTGGTGCGGGTGCGGAACACGCCGGGCGCGTTCGCGGCGGTCGCCACCGTCATCGGCAACAGCGGAGGAAATATCTCAAATCTTAAGGTCGCGAGCCGCAATCCCCTGTTCTTCGAGTTCCTCGTGGACATCGAAGTCCGCGACGTGGCGCATCTGGAGAACATCATCGGGGCGCTGCGGGTTAACGCCGTGGTCGAGGCGGTCGGCCGCGTGCGCGATGCCGACGCGCCGCTTCCGGCTTAATCGATCCTTCAGTGATCCGGGATCAAACTTGGGCGGCGTGCGGGGACTTGACGGCTGACGTGCCGCGTGGGACCTGCACCATGGGACTGGCGTCGAACCCTGGGGCGTGTCGTGATCGAAGGCGGGAAGAAGCAGCCTTGGCTGGCTACTCTCAAAGTGCCGCAACTGCCGAAGAAGGCGGAGTTCTACGTCTTCGAAATCTTCGCGCTGGCATTCGGCGCGAGCGCGAGCCAATTCATCTTCACCACGGAAATTCACTGGCAGCAGATCATCGTCTGCGGGCTCGGCTATGTCGCCTCGTTTCTCATGATGGTGAGCGTGCGCTGTGCCCATTGCCGCGAACCGCTCGGCCGCGTGAACGGCAAATGGTCGCCGCTCGCTGCCGCCGAATGCAGCAAGTGTGGTCACGACCACCAGTAGGTTTTCGATGAGCCGCCTTCGTCTGGGCGTCAACATCGATCACGTCGCCACCATCCGCAACGCCCGGGGCGGCAAGTTTCCCGATCCTGTGCGCGCGGCGAAACTGGCGGCGGAAGCGGGCGCCGACGGCATCACGGCGCATCTGCGCGAAGACCGCCGCCACATTTCCGATGACGACATCGACCGGTTGTCGCGCGAGATCGAACTGCCGCTGAATCTGGAAATGGCGGCGACCGACGAGATGCTGGAGATCGCCCTCAGGCACCGGCCGCATGCGGCCTGCATCGTTCCGGAGAAGCGCGAGGAGCGCACCACGGAAGGCGGCATTGATGCGGCCAGTCAGCAAAACCGGCTGGCGCCGATCGTCCGCGCGCTCTCGCAGGCAAATGTCCGGGTGTCGCTGTTCATCGAAGCCGATCCGATGCAGCTGAAAGCGGCGAAGGCGCTTGGCGCGCCCGTTGTCGAATTGCACACCGGTGCGTATTGCGATGCGAGTGGCGCCGAGCAGGAGCGCCATCTGCGCGCCATCCGCGAAGGCGCGCGATACGGTGCATCGCTGGGACTGGAAATCCATGCCGGCCACGGACTGACCTACGACAATGTCAAACCCGTCGCCGCCATTCCGGAAATCATCGAACTCAACATCGGCCACTTCCTGATCGGCGAAGCGATTTTCGTGGGACTGACAGAGTCGATTCGGCGAATGCGTCAGTTGATGGACGATAGTCGTCCTTCGAGGCTCCGCGCATGAAGCGTCAGATCGATGGCAAAGTGCCGAATTGCGCGGAGCACCTCAGGACGACGCCCGTCATGGTGAGGTGCTCCGCGAAGCGGAGCCACGAACCATGATCATCGGGCTCGGTTCCGACCTCATCGACATCCGCCGCATCGAAAAATCGATCGAGCGGTTCGGCGATCGCTTTCTCGATCGCATCTTCACCGACGTCGAGCGGGCCAAATCCGACAAGCGCGCCGCGCGCGCCGCCAGCTACGCAAAGCGGTTCGCCGCCAAGGAGGCTTGCGCCAAGGCGTTGGGCACCGGTCTCAATCGGGGTGTCTTCTGGCGGGACATGGGTGTGGTGAATCTGCCGGGTGGCAAGCCGACCATTAAGCTCACCAACGGCGCATTGTCGCGGCTCGAACAGATCACACCGGATGGTCACGAAGCCGTCATCGATCTGACGATCACCGACGATTTCCCGCTGGCCCAGGCCATCGTTATCATTTCCGCTGTGGCCCGACCGCCGCAGATGACGCGGAATAAATGATGAAATGGGGTTGCGCCTTGACCTCCTCGCCCCCATTAGTTCCTTAGTGCAAAGGTGTCAGGGATGCCCGATAAGCCCGATATGAGTGAAGCGCACGACAGCAACGACACGCCGGCACCTGACACGTCAGACGAACCTGTCGTCGTGGCTGCGGCCGATCCTGTGACCGAGGACAGCGGCGACACCGACGCGGTCGTTCCGCCGGAGGTGGTAGACGCGGTTTCCGACAGGCCGGCGCCCGCGCCGCGCGTCGCGCCACCGCCACCGGAGCCGCCAGCCGCGAAGACCTCAGCCGATGGCGAGTCCTGGGTCGAGACGGTGAAGACCATCGTCTATGCGCTGCTGATCGCGCTGGTGATCCGCACATTCCTGTTTCAGCCATTCAACATTCCGTCGAGCTCGATGGAGGACACGCTGCTGGTCGGCGACTATCTGTTCGTCGAGAAGTTCGCCTACGGTTACAGCCGCTATTCGCTGCCGTTCGGCAATCTGTTTCCCTCGGTCGGCCGCATCATGGGCTCCGAGCCCAAGCGCGGCGATGTCGTCGTGTTCAAGATGCCCAACAAGAATTCGTCGGATTATCTGAGCGACTTCATCAAGCGCGTCATCGGTCTTCCGGGCGACCGCATCCAGATGATCGACGGGCAGCTCTACATCAACGGCAAGCCGGTGCCGAAGGTGCGTGCCGCCGACTACATCGAGACGATCGACGGCATCTCCTATCATGTGCCCCGCTACAAGGAGACCTTGCCCAACGGCAAGAGCTACTACGTGCTGGACCGCATTCCGAACGGGGCTGCGGACAATACCGAGGTCTTCACCGTGCCCCCCGGTCACTACTTTATGATGGGCGACAACCGCGACAATTCCAACGACAGCCGGGCCGATGTGGGCTACGTTCCGGCCGAGAATCTCGTAGGCAAAGCGGAAGTCATCTTCTTCTCCGTCAATGGCACAGCGCACTGGTGGGAAATCTGGAAGTGGCCATGGGCGATCCGGTACGACCGGCTCCCGACGGTCATCGACTAGGCACGATTTCGCCGCTCTCGAGAAGCGGCTCGGCCACGTCTTCCGCGACAAGGATCTGCTCGAGCGCGCGCTGACTCACGCCAGCCACAACGCCGGCGCGTCGAACGAACGGCTGGAGTTTCTCGGCGATCGGGTTCTGGGCCTGGTGATCGCCGACCGGCTCGATCATCTCTACCCCTCCGACACGGAAGGTGCGCTGGCGTTGAAGCTGAACGCGCTGGTTCGGAAGGATGCGTGCGCCGCGGCGGCCGCGGCGGCCGGGTTGCCGGACCATCTGATCCTTGCCAATTCGGAAGCCACCAGCGGCGGGCGCAAGAAGGCGGTCATCCTGGCCGGCGCCTGCGAAGCGGTCATCGCCGCGCTCTACCTCGACGGCGGAATGGAGCCGGCGCGCGCGTTCATCGAAGCCTATTGGGCAGAGGCGTTCGCCGCGATCAGCCCCGACATGCGCGATGCCAAGACGGCGTTGCAGGAATGGGCGCAGGGCCGCGGCGTGCGATCCACGCCCAACTACCGGCTGGTGAAACGCGAAGGGCCGGATCACCGGCCGCGCTTCATCGTGGAAGTGAGCGCCGGCAAGGAAGAGCCGGCGACCGGCGAAGGCGGTTCCAAGCGCGAAGCCGAGCAGGCGGCCGCCGCCGCGCTGCTGAAGAAAGTCCGGGAGCGTGGCTGAAGGTATGACGCGATGCGGGTTTGCCGCGGTGATCGGTGCGCCGAACGCCGGCAAATCGACGCTGGTGAATGCGCTGGTGGGATCGAAAGTGTCGATCGTATCGCCCAAGGTGCAGACGACGCGCATGCGCGTGCGCGGCGTGGCGATCCGCGGCGACACGCAGATCGTGTTCGTCGACACGCCCGGCATCTTCAAGCCGCGCCGACGACTCGACCGCGCGATGGTCAATGCCGCGTGGGCCGGCGCTGGCGAGGCCGATGCCGTGCTGCTGATCGTGGACGCGCCGGCGATCGTTGCGCAGCCGGATGGACTTGCCGCCGGTGACACACGCTCCATCATCGACGGATTGAAGCAGAACAATCGAAGGGCCGGGCTGATCCTCAACAAGGTGGACGCCTTGCCGCGCGAGAAGCTGCTGCCCTTGGCCGAAGCGTTGAATGCCGAAGGCATCTTCGAGCAGGTGTTCATGGTGTCGGCGCTCACCGGTGACCACGTGGAAGATGTCGCGACCTGGACGGCCGCGAAGATGCCGCAAGGGCCGTGGCTCTATCCGGAAGATCAGGCAGCCGACATTCCCTCGCGCTTGTTGGCTGCCGAAATCACGCGCGAGAAACTCTATCTGCGCCTGCACGACGAGCTGCCTTACGCCACCATGGTGGAGACCGAGAAGTGGGAAGAGCGCAAGGACGGATCGGTGAAGATCGATCAGGTGATTTACGTGCAGCGCGAGGGACAGAAGGCGATCCTGCTCGGCAAGGGCGGGCGTACCATCAAGACCATCGGCGAACTGGCGCGGAAGGAAATGGAAGAATTGTTCGAACGCCGCGTGCACCTGTTCCTGTTCGCCAAGGTGCGCGAGAACTGGCCCGAAGCGCGCGAGCATTACGCCGCGATGGGGCTGGAGTATCCGGAAGGTTGACCTGTGGAATGGTCTGACGAAGGCATCGTGTTGGCGGTGCGCAGCTACGGCGAGACCTCCGCCATCGTCGAAGCGCTGACGCGTGCGCACGGCCGTCATCTGGGACTCGTTCATGGCGGCGCATCGCGCAAGTCGAAGGCGATGCTGCAGCCGGGCAACTCGTTGCAGCTCGGATGGCGAGCGCGGCTGAACGAGCAGCTCGGGTCCTATCATGCGGAACTGGTGCGTTCGCGCGCGGGCCTGATGCTGGAGCACCGCGATGCGCTCGCCGGACTGAACGCCTTCGTGGCGGTTGCCTCCGCCGTGCTGCCGGAACGCGAACCGCATGCCAGCGTCTATGAAGCCGGAACCTTGCTGCTGGACGCCATCGCCGATCAGGATTTCGCGCACTGGGCGCCGCTCTATGTGCGCTGGGAAGCGGGACTGCTGGACGAGCTTGGCTTCGGACTCGATCTTTCCCATTGCGCGGCAACCGGCGCGACGGACGATTTGATCTATGTGTCGCCGCGTTCGGGCCGCGCCGTATCACGCGACGGCGGCGCGGCTTACGCGGATCGCCTGCTGAAATTGCCGGCGTTCCTGCTCGGCTCGCAGAACGCCGAGCCTTCGTCAGACGATATCGTCTCCGGTCTCAAACTCACATCGTGGTTCCTGCTCGACCGCGTGCTCCAGCCGCACGGCAAGGAATTGCCACAAGCGCGGATTCGATTGCAGGAACTGGCCCGGAAGTAACGATCCGGTTTGCAGAATTATTCGTCGTCGTCCGCGTCACCCGTGGGCAAGGCAACGCGGACGATGATCCCGTAGGGTTTGTTGGCGCTCATGCTGAGACGTCCGCCGTGAGCCTTGAGGATGGCCTTGCAGAGGGTAAGCCCTACGCCGCTGCCTGTGCTTTTCGTGGAAAAAAAAGGCTCCGCGGCGCGGCCGATATCGTTGTCGGGGATTCCGACGCCGGTATCTTCCACCGTGACAACAAGATCCGAAGAGTCTGTTGCCATGCCCGAAGAAAGCCGCAGCAGAGAGGGACGGCCGGGAACGGCGGCCATCGCCTCGATCGCGTTGGTGATCAAATTCAGAAACACCTGATGCAATTGACCGCCATCGGCAAGGATTGGCGAAAGCCCGGCATCCAGCTCCGTTCGGACGGTCACGTCCTGCTGCCGCACCTCGAGATCGACCGCGGCAAGCGCATCGCGGACGACCTGGTTTACGTCAAGCCGCCGCCGGTCGTGGTCGCTGCCCTTGAAGATCGTTCGCACGCCGCCAATGATGTCCTTTATCCGCTGACCGTCCGCGGCAATGTCGGAAAACGTGGCCTCCACCTCTTCAAGGTCGGGTTCGCCGTCTTGCAGCTGGCGCAGACCGGACTCAGCGTCGATGAGCAGCGCCGCCAACGGCTGTTTGATTTCGTGCGCGATTGAAGTCGCCATCACGTCCATGGCGATCTGGCGCGCATGACGGGCGCCGCGCCGCTGGATAGTCGCTCTGGCGAGATTTGCATAGAGCGCAGTCTGTTCGGACAGGAGGAGCACCAGGACGGCGAATGTCGTCGCCACTTCAAAGATGAATCCCGTATACCAGCCGAGCGCGTAGCGAGAACCGCCAAGGATGCCCACGAGCGAAATCTGAAAAATCCACGTACTGCACAGGACCATCAGCCAAAGATCGAGCACTGACGGCCCGCGCAGCCACAGCAGAACGAGCGCAATCACATTCAATGCGATCATCGGCAAGAACAGGGCGAGGTTGTCGTGTCCCGGAACGCGATACACATAAACCCAGGGCAGGATGTGGTCATTCGCGGCAACAAAGCCCCAGGTCATTCCGCACACAATCGCGGTGACCAGCACGATGCTCAATCCGATCGCCAAACCTGGCGCGCGCGGCCATACGCCGGCCGGCTCGTGCCAGCCCCTCGCGAGCACGGCGATGATCAGGACCAATGGCGATCCGAAATGCCAGCATATGGAAAGGTGTGCCGCAGTCTGCGGCCCCGCCCCCAGTAGACCGGAGGGCTCGAACGCGCCCGGAAACGTCAATGCGTAGGGGATGGCAATCAGCGCGTAAATCAGGAAGCCGCTACCGAGCACCAACAGCCATGTCCCGCGCACGACCCAGAACTGGGCAAATATCAGCGCCGCGATCGTCAGATCGATAAACGCCAGCGCAGTTCCATAGACGGGAATGAAAGCGGTGATGTGCGGCAGCGGGAGAGCCGCGTACGGCGCGGTTACGAGGAATATCGCCAGCAACCCGGTCGTGACGCCGTATGCGACCCGACGCTGTAGCCTTGACGGCGGCCGGGCCGCCAGGAGCAGTTGCTGATCAGACTCCGCGTACAGAATCACCCCCGACGCTGAGATAGTCCTGGGACGCTGCGCGGACGTTCGCAAGAGACCGATCGACCGGGTACTCAGGTCCAGTCATGGTGGCAGGATGGCCGATTCTCTTTCACGAACCAACTGACGGTCAGTCGGCAACCGGAGCGCCGGCGGAGAATCGCGCGGCGAGGGAATATGTATCCTGTCGCCGTAGTTTAACTTCACCACAAGAGGAGAGGGCGCTAGTTGACCCGCACGCAGACCTGCTGGCGGATGCTGCGCCACAGATATTCGAATTTCCGGTCGAATTTTGCCGACCAGTCCAGCAGCGCGCGGTGCTCATGGTCGGTACGGCCGTACTCGTCGAACAGCAGGATCGTGTCCTTCAGGATGAGGCGATCGATGTTGAACAGGGCATCAACCGTGGAGCTGTAAAGATCGGCATCGAGATGCACGAAAGCGAGGGGTGCTGTGGCCTGCGCAGCCCATTCCGGGACCTTGTCGATGAACCATCCCTTGTGCAGCACGACTCGTTTGGACTTGAATTTGGGAATCTCCGCTTCGCTCAATTTGAACGCGCCGGCTTTCTGCTTCCGGCTCCAGTCCTCCGGCAGGCCTTCGAAACTGTCGAACAGGTACAGCTTGCGGTCGCCCGTCATCAGGGAGACGATGATCTTCGCCGTGCTGCCCTTGAACACGCCGAATTGCGCGAAGTCGCCGGGGATCGTCACCTCGCTCACCGCTGCACGGACCGACCCGCCGCGTGCATTCTCCTTCGTGTCGGGATGGACCCGCAGCGAATTCATGAGCTCGCGCTGTTCGCGGCTCTTGCGCAGGTTTTTTATTTGCTCGCCACTCGATGGCATAATCTCGTTCATGCGCCCCTCCTTGCTGCCGGAGTCTCAGGATCGCCGACGGCTGACCGGTCGTTCCACGTCACGGCACCCATGGCGCGCACAACCTTGCGCTCCTCGCGGATCGATCAATCGGTTGAGCGGCAGGCCGCCTGCGCCGAACGCACGCATTCTGCAAGTCTGATCCAATCAACCCGATCCGGCGACAGGATATCCATTGCAGCAGTCCATAGAGGAAGCCGCGACCATATCGCAAAATCGGGTGGGGGCGAAACGCATTGCGCGATGCGACAATCGCCTCGGAAAACCGCGCTGTGGATAGCTGACGCAGAACGTTCACAAACCAGCGGACAGTCAGTCGGAGATATCTTGTCAGCAAGACTTGAATGGTCTGGGGCCGCGGCCTATCTGAATGCCGGAGCAAAAGGTGAAAATGTTTTGGGATGGAAGAGATCGCGCGGCAGATTCTGAATTCGACTGCTTTGAAACCTGTCGCACCACAAGATGTTGATAGTCTCGCGCAAATGTTGGCGAACAAAACAAACAAATCGGAGTTCGCGCCCGATACCCCGAAAACAAATAGGAGTAGGAGCGGCGCCCGTAACCGCAACATCTGCGAACACTGCGGCAGAACCGAAAAACAAATAGGCGCCGTGGAATTGCCGAACCAGCTTCCTGCGAATCGGAATAAGAAGGCCCATGGCCGACACCAAAGACGACATCCGCCCCGAGGCGCTGGCGAGCGCGCTGTCCGAGCGCTATCTCGCCTATGCGCTCTCAACCATCACGCAGCGCGCGCTGCCGGATGCGCGCGACGGGCTGAAGCCTGTCCATCGCCGCATCCTTTATGGCATGCAGCGGCTGCGGCTCGATCCCGGCACCGCCACGAAAAAGTCGGCGAAGATTGTCGGCGACGTGATGGGCACGTTCCATCCGCATGGCGACCAGGCGATCTACGACGCGCTGGTGCGGCTGGCGCAGGATTTCGCCGTTCGCTATCCGCTGATCGACGGGCAGGGCAACTTCGGCAATGTCGACGGCGATAATCCCGCCGCCATGCGATACACGGAAGCGCGGCTCACCGACATCGCGCAGGCGCTGCTGGAAGGCCTCGACGAAGACGCGGTCGATTTTCGCGCCACCTACGACGGTGCGGAACGTGAGCCGTCTGTGCTGCCGGCCGCGTTCCCCAATCTTCTCGCCAACGGATCGAGCGGCATTGCCGTCGGAATGGCGACATCCATCCCGCCGCACAATCTCGGCGAACTCTGCGGCGCGGTGATCGCACTGATCGAAAATCCCAACACGCGCGACGCGACCTTGCTGAAAACCGTGAAGGGTCCGGATTTTCCCACCGGCGGCATCGTGGTCGACACGCCGGAAACCATCGCCGAAGCCTACAAGACCGGCCGCGGCTCGTTCCGCCTGCGGGCGCGCTGGAAGAAGGAAGAGGGGGCCCGTGGCGTCTACCTGATCGTCGTCGACCAGATTCCCTACGGCGTGCAGAAATCGAAGCTGATCGAGAAGATCGCCGAGTTGCTCGACCAGAAGAAGCTGCCGCAGCTGGAAGACGCGCGCGACGAATCCGCCGAAGACATCCGTATCGTGCTGGTGCCGAGGAGCCGTGCGGTCGATGCCGACATCCTGATGGAGCAGCTCTTCAAGCAGACCGATCTGGAAGCGCGCATTCCCCTCAACATGAATGTGCTCGACAGCGGACTCATTCCGCGCGTGATGAGCCTGAAGGAAGTGCTGACCGCCTTCGTCAATCACCGGCGCGATGTGCTGGAGCGCCGCTCGAAGCATCGGCTGGAGAAGATCGCCGCGCGGCTGGAGGTGCTGGAAGGTTACCTCGCCGTCTATCTGAACCTCGACAAGGTCATCAGGATCATCCGCACCGAGGATGAGCCGAAGCCGAAATTGATGAAGGCGTTCCGGCTTACCGAGAACCAGGCGGATGCCATCCTCAACATGCGGCTCAGGTCCTTGCGCAAGCTCGAGGAAATGGAGATCCGCCGCGAGCACACGGAGCTGACGAAAGAGCAGAAGGATCTGAAGAAGCTGCTGGGTTCGGACGCGCTCAAGAACGCCAAGCTGATCGAGGAGACGAAGGCCATCGATGCCAAGTTCGGCGGCAAGACAGCGCTCGGCAAACGCCGCACGCAATTCGCCGAAGCGCCGGCCATCGCGGAGGAAGTCGCGGCCATCGAGAACTACGTCGAGCGCGAACCGATCACCATTGTCTGCTCCGAAAAGGGATGGCTGCGCAGCTTCAAGGGCCATCAGGAGCCGAGCGATGCCATCAAGTATCGCGAAGGCGATCGCGGCCGCTTCTGGGTGAAGGCGGAGACGACCGACAGGCTGATGATGTTCGCAACCGACGGCCGCTTCTTCACGCTCGATTGCTCGAAGCTGCCGGGCGGGCGCGGCAATGGCGAAGCCATCCGCACCTTCATCGATCTGCCGCCGGAAGCCGATCTTGTCGCGATGTTCGCGCACCAGCCGGGCCGCAAGCTGCTGCTGGCGGCGACGTCAGGTCATGGCTTCGTTACGAATGAAGACGAGGCCGTCGCCATGACGAAAAACGGCAAGCGCGTGATGAATGTGGGCGACGATGCGAAGGCGCAGGCCGTTGCGTTCGTCGAAGGCGAGTCCGTCGCAGTGATCGGCGAGAACCGCAAGCTGCTGATCTTCCCGCTGTCCGAAGTGCCGGAGATGGCGCGCGGCCGCGGCGTGATCCTGCAGCGCTACAAGGATGGCGGCCTGCTGGATGTGACGACCTTCAGGTGGAAGGAAGGTCTGAAGGATGAGAACAACCGTCTCTTCGAGTCATCCGAATTGAAGGACTGGCGCGGGAGCCGTGCCCAGGCCGGCCGCTTGGTCCCGCGTGGCTGGGCGAAGAGCGGAACGTTCGCCGGCTAGAGTTGCGGCATGGCGCGGGCGAGGATTGCGTCCGTGTCGAGCGTTGCGTCAAGCGCGCCGTAAGCAAAGCCCGGATGATCGGCGAGGCGGGCTGCGCAGAACGCGTCGCTGACGGCAGACGGCGCGTGGCACACCAGCAGCGAAGCTTGCAGCGCCAGCGCCAGGTCTTCAACAACGCGTCGTGCCTGGGACTCCGCGATGGGTGCGGTGAGGCGTTGCTTGACGTGTTCGACGGCGCGATCGAGATGCGCGCTGGCGCCACGGGCCCGTTCGATCTCCGCCAGCAGCGCCGCAACCGAGTCCGGCTCTCGCGACATGGCGCGCAGCACATCGAGGCAGATGACGTTGCCGGAGCCTTCCCAGATCGAGTTGAGCGGCGACTGGCGATAGATGCGCGGCATCACGCTTTCCTCGACATAGCCGGCGCCGCCATGCGCCTCCATGCATTCGTAGACGAAGTTCACCGCGCGCTTGTTGATCCAGTATTTGCCGATCGGCGTGACGATGCGCGAGAACAGCGCGGCGCGTTCGTCAGTCGCGCTGTCATCGAAACTCTGCGCAATGCGGAAGGTGAGGGCGGTCGCCGCGTCCGACTCCAGTGCCAGGTCTGCCAGCACCGCGCGCATCAGCGGCTGATCGATCAGTTTCTTCTGGAACGCCGTGCGGTGCGACGCATGCCACAAGGCATTGGCGAGCGCTTGCCGCATGTACGCGGCCGGGGCGAGGATGCAGTCGAGCCGGGTGTGATGCACCATGTCGATGATGGTGCGTACGCCGCGCCCTTCTTCGCCGACGATCTGCGCCCACGCGCCATGATATTCGATCTCCGACGACGCGTTGGCGCGGTCGCCGAGCTTGTCCTTCAGCCGCATGATGTGGATGGCGTTGCGCTCGCCGTCCGGCTTCCAGCGCGGTACGAGAAAACAGGTGAGTCCGCCCTCGGCATAGGCGAGCGTCAGGAAGGCGTCCGACATCGGCGCCGAGCAGAACCACTTGTGGCCCACAAGCGTGTAGGAGCCGTCGGCATTCTTCGTGGCGCGCGTGGTGTTGGCGCGGACGTCCGAGCCGCCCTGCTTCTCGGTCATCGCCATGCCGATGGTGGCGCCGCGCTTGGCGGCCGCCGGCTGCGACGAGCCATCGTATTGCGAAGCGAGAATGCGTGGCTGCCATTCGGCGAGCAGCTTGGGCGCGTGCTCCAGCGCGGCAAGCGAGGCATAGGTCATCGTCATCGGGCAGCAGACGCCAGGCTCAGTTTGCGCCATCAGGAATTCGAGTGCCGTGTGCAGCACGTGACCGCCCGATGCGCCGCTCCATGCAGCTGACGAAATCCCGGCACCAATGCCCAGCGCCATCAACAGGTGATAGGCGGGATGAAACTCCACCTCATCAAGGCGCTCACCGTAGCGGTCGAAGGAGCGCAGCTGCGGCGGGTTGCGGTTCGCCTGCATCGCCCATTCCGCAACTTCCGCTGAACCACAACGTGCGCCAAACGCCGCGAGCCGCTCGCGATGCGCGCCACCTCCAGCGCGTGTCACTGCCTCCTGCAGCACAACGTCGGACGTGAACAGATTCACGTCCTCGAAAGGCGGCGGCTGGTTGAACACGTCGTGGGTTTCGAGATGCGTCTCGGGGCGCAGCGGACTCATGGCGAACCTCCGCGTGCATGATAGCGGCATTTCGCTTTGCCTGCCGTCCGGTTCTGCTAGGGTCGCACAAAAGAGGGCGAGGGCTGGCATGGCAGTTGAGCAGGGCGGAGCAGCGGAGGCATCTGCCAAAAGTTCCGCCTTGCCCGGCTACCGGCACTACGTGCTGGTGATCCTGACGCTCGTGTATGTGGTCAATTATCTCGACCGCCAGATCCTCAACGTCCTCCTGCCGCTCATCAAGAAGGAGTTCGTGCTGCCGGACGTGGCGCTCGGCGCGCTGTCGGGAACCGTGTTCGCGGTGGTCTACGCGACGCTCGGCATACCGCTGGCGATCTTCGCCGACCGCTTCAACCGGCGGAACATCATCGCCGGATCGCTCTTCGTGTTCAGCCTGATGACGGTGTTCTGCGGCCTGGCGGCGCGCTTCTGGCACCTCGTGCTGGCCCGCCTTGGCACCGGTATCGGCGAATCCGGCACAGGACCTTCGATCAGCGCGATCCTCGCCGACTATTATCCGCCGAAGCAGCGCGCCACCGCGCTGTCGTTCTACTCCGCCGGGCTCAACATCGGTCTGCTGTTCGGTTTCTTCGGCGGCGGCTGGATTGCACAGAACTTTGGCTGGCGCGACGCGTTCCTCGCCGCCGGCATTCCCGGACTGGTCCTGGTCTTCCTCGTCCTGCTCACGGTGCGCGAGCCGGTTCGTGGAACTGCGGAGCGCGCGATGGATAGCGGTCACGCGCCGTCGTTCTGGTCGGTCGTGGCGCGGCTGTGGTCGCTGAAGTCATTTCGCTGGATCGCGATCGGCACGGGGATGAACTCGTTCAGCGGGTATTCGTTGGTGGCGTTCCTGCCGCTATTCCTGACGACCTCGCATCATTTCAATCCGCTTCAGACCGGCATCACGCTGGCGCTGCTCACCGGCATTCCGGGTGCTGCGGGAACGTTCTTCTCCGGAGTCATCGCCGACCGATTCGGCAAGAAGGATTTGCGCGCGCTGGTGATCGTGCCGATGACTGGCGTGCTGCTCGCACTGCCGTTCGGTCCGGTGGTGTTTCTCTCGCAAAGCATCACACTCGCTCTTGCAGCCGCAGTTGTTCCTTCGTTCATGGGGGCGATCTATGTCGGTCCCGGCCTTGCGGCGGTGCAGGGCATGGTGTCGCCGCGCATGCGGGCGACGTCCGTCGCGCTGTTTCTTTTCATTCTCAACATGATCGGGCTTGGTCTCGGGCCGCTGACCATCGGTGAAATCAGCGACCTGTTGCGGCCGTCCCTCGGCAGTGATTCGCTGCGCTGGGCGCTGATGTTCACCCTGGTTTCGGGCTCCGTCGCGGCCTTTTGCTACTGGCGGGCCAGCCGGACATTGCGACAGGACATAGCGTCGGCGCCTTCGGCTTGAGTTCCGGCGCAGGATTCATAAACTTTTACGCATGGTGCGGGTACGGGAAGCGGCCAGCGTCGCCACGCTGGCTTTCGGCGGCATGTTTGTCGCCATGGCGCTGCAGGCGCTGCATGTCCATCCGATTCAGATGTATCGCTACGCAGTAGTTGCCGAGGCGTCGAATGCGCCGGCGCCGGTTCACATTGTGCCTGTCAGGCCAGCGCCGAGGATTGCAGCAGCCAGAGTCTTCTCTGCACCTCAGCTTGCTCCGGTCGAGCAGGCGAAAACATCCACCGATCCTGTCGATGCGGCCGCCGTCGATGCACTGACGGGCCGCGCCACGCCGCTTGCCACGACGCCGTCACCGAACGCGCTGGCACAAGCGGCGCCACAATCGACTGAGACGGCGGTGACGAAGACGCAGCAGCTTGCTTTCGCTGCTCCTCCGCAGCCCGCGCCGGCAGCGCTGTCACCGCCGCCTCCACCGGCGAAACAATTGTCGATCGGTCTTGCATCCGGCGAACAGCCGGCAGCAATTGCGGCGCGCATCCGCGAAAGCGTGCCGCCGGAGCTGGCGCGCTACTTCAATGTGTTCCTGTATGTCAGCAAGGCGAGCGCCGGACCATGGGCGCAGCACATGTTCATCTACCATCGCGGCGATGACGGCGACCTCGTGTTCGAAAAGGCCGTTGCGGTTTCGACCGGCCGCGAGCGGCAGGAGAAATACTTCACCACGACGCCGACCGGGTTGTTCGAGCTCGATCCCGATCGTTTCGACCGCGTGCACTTCTCCGCCCGCTGGCATCACGCGCCGATGCCGTGGGCGATGTTCCTCAACTACACAATCCACGGACATCTGACCGGCGTGGCGCTTCATTCCGGCATCGGGCACGAGGCCGATCTCGGTCATCGCGCATCCGGCGGCTGCGTCCGGCTTCCGCC
>Ga0335085_10004232_pt1 | contig 24008 bp, 24 predicted proteins | sample Lox_Sample_45_FD_206712 | JGI IMG/M metagenome (GOLD analysis project Ga0335085, IMG submission 206712) | Soil microbial communities from Loxahatchee National Wildlife Refuge, Florida, United States - Lox_Sample_4.5 | ecosystem: Environmental > Terrestrial > Soil > Wetlands | place: USA...
CGATCGGGCAGTCCTCGGTGCCGACCGTCGGTCGGGTGATCGCCTCCACCATTTCGCGCGTGCCTTCTGGATCGGTGATCCACTTCTTGTAGAAATCGTAGGGACATACGACTTCGCCGCGGACGTCCTCACCGGAGTTGATTTTGCCGGTGTAGCCGCGGTGCACGAGCTTGAAGAGGTGGTTCTCCGATTGCATGTTGCGGCGCGCGTCGCGGATCAATGACATCGAAAGCGCGGCGTACTGGATGCCGTAGTCTTCCTCGCCGCACTCGCCGAGCGTGCGGCCGTCGAATCCGATGATCGCCGAGTGGCCGAAATAGGAATACACGCCATCGAAGCCGGCAGCATTCGCGACGGCAACGTAGACGTTGTTCGCCCACGCCATCGCCTTTGCCATGATCACCTGCTGGTCCTTGGCCGGATACATATAGCCTTGGCAACGGACGATCAGTTCGGCCCCTTTCATCGCGCAGTCGCGCCAGATTTCCGGATAGTTGCCGTCGTCGCAGATGATCAGACTGACCTTGAGGCCCTTCGGCCCATCGGACACGTAGGTGCAATTGCCGGGATACCAGCCTTCGATAGGAACCCATGGCATGATCTTGCGGTATTTCTGCACGACTTCGCCGGAATCGTTCATCAGGATGAGCGTGTTGTAGGGCGCCTTTTTTGGATGCTGCTCATGGCGCTCGCCGGTTAGCGAGAACACACCCCACACCTTCGCCTTGCGGCATGCTTCGGCGAAAATTTCGGTTTCTTCGCCCGGCACCGTCGATGCGGTGTCGTACATCTCTTTTGAATCGTACATGATGCCGTGGGTCGAATATTCCGGAAAGATCACAAGATCGAGCCCCGGCAATCCGGTCTTCATGCCGACGATCATCTCGCCAATCTTCTTGGCGTTGTCGAGAACCTCCGCCTTGGTGTGCAAGCGCGGCATCTTGTAGTTCACCACCGCAACGCCGACGGTGTCTTTGCTGCTTGAAATATCGCCGTGCAACATGAACGTTCTCCTTGGTGACAGGCTCTTGCATTAAATCCGAGTGCCGCGGCGCTGATGAGCCGCGGCGTCGGCAACAGTTTCAAACCGCCATATGGCGGTGGACCAAATCGTCGCTCAGATCGGAGATGTCGCCCGCTGCGACCACGCTGCCCTTTTCCATGATGGCGAAGCGGCGGCCGGCGCGGCGCGCGAACTCGACATTTTGCTCGACGAGAATTACGGTGAGGTGCTCGACACGATTGAGGCGCAGAATCACCTCCTCGATCTCTTCGACGATCGAGGGCTGAATTCCCTCGGTCGGTTCATCGAGCAGCAGTATCTTCGGCTCAGCGGCCAGTGCCCGCGCAATGGCAAGCTGTTGTTGCTGTCCGCCGGACAGCACGCCGCCCCGGCGATCCAGGTTCTCGATGAGATACGGGAATAGTTCGGGCACCAGGCTTGGAATCGATCGGCGGCCGTCGGTCCGAGCGAACGCGCCCAATAAAATGTTTTCGCGAATGGTGAAATCGGGGATGATCTCGCGGCCTTGCGGGACGTAGGCAAAGCCGGCGCGGGCGCGCCGGAAGGTCGGCTCGGCCGCGATATCGTCATCGCCAAACCTGATTTCCCCGGTCGCGCGATCCGTCAGTCCCATTATGGTCTTCAGCAGCGTGGTCTTGCCGGTGCCGTTGCGGCCGAGGATGGCGGTGATCTCGCCCGGCTGCACCTCGAGATTCACGCCGTGCAGCACATGGCTGCGGCCGTAGTAGCTGTCGACCTGGACGAGCTTGAGCATCAGCTGATCGCCCTCGAGCCGAGATAGGCTTCGCGTACCTTCGGATTCTGCTCGATTTCGGTCACGCTGCCTTCGGCCAGAACCTGACCGAGATGCATGACCGTGATGCGCTCGGCAATCTCGCGGACAAAGGCCATGTCGTGCTCGACCACGAGGAGGGTGTGCTTGCCTTTCAGCGCATTGATGATTTTGGAGGTCTTTAAGGTTTCCGCCTGCGTCATTCCGGCCGTTGGCTCGTCAAGCAGCAGGACCTTGGCGTTTTGCACCATCAACATTCCGAGCTCGAGCCATTGGGTCTGTCCGTGGCTCAGATTGGCGGCGATCGTAGAAGCCTGATCGGATAGCCCGATGAGTTCGAGGACCTCGTCGACGCGTTCTTCACCCTCGCGCGAGAAGCCAAATCCGAGGTTGGCAATGACCCGCGTGTCGCGGCAGCTCACGACTTCCAGATTGCGCCTGACGGTCAGATCCTTGAACACGCTCGGAATCTGGAATTTGCGTCCCACCCCGGCGCGCGCAATCTCGTACTCTTCCTTGTTGGTGATGTCGGCGTCGTAGAGGAATACGCGCCCGCTGCTACTTTTGGTCTTGCCGGAAATGAGATCCATGAGTGTCGTCTTGCCGGCGCCGTTGGCGCCGAGGAGGACGCGCAGCTCGCCCTCATCGACGATCATCGACACCGTATTGACGGCTTTGAAGCCGTCAAAATCGACCGAAAGACCGTCAACCGTGAGTGCTGCGGGCATCGCCGTTTCCTATTCCGCCGGCTGCACTTTGTTCGACTGCTGTTCATTGGCGGGCCTCAGCTGCAAGCCGTTGAAGCGGGCGACAAACCGGTCGACGAGGTCGTGGGCAAACCCCGCCAGGCCGCGCGGCAGATAGAGAACGACTAGGACGAAGACCAGTCCAATGACAGCCTTCCAGACTTCGGCAAAGCCTTTGGTCTCGCTGACCGTGGCGGTGAGGGTATTTATGAGGATGGCGCCGATGCAGGCGCCCAGGATCGACGCACGGCCACCGACGGCCGCCCACACCACCATGCTGATCGAAAAGCTCAGATCCATGAAGGTCGGCGAGGCGAACTCAGCCGCAATGACGTAGAGCATGCCGGCAATCGCAGCGATGCCCGCGGAAACCGCGAAGAAGAACGTTTGAAAACGCGGCACGTCAAAACCGAGATATCGCGCCCGGTTTTGATCGTCGCGGATCGCCTGCAAGATCAGGCCGGCGCGCGTTTCGATCAACAGACGCGCGGCGACGAGCACCACCGAAAGCGAGATGGCGATCAGGTAGTAGGTCTGAACCACATACGGATCGAACTCGAAGTCGAACAGCTTGAACCAGCCGAGGTCGGTCAGGCCGTTGAAGCCGTTGGTTATCGGCTGGGCGTCGATAATGAGAAGCCGGACCAGAAGCACGAGGGCAAGCGTTATGATCGAAATAAAGACGCCTGCGATTCTCTTGCGGAACAAGATGATGCCGAGCACGGCCGCCATGGCGACTGGCAGCACGATGCCCATGGCGACACCGAACCATTGATTTTGGAACGGTATCCACAGGAATGACGCTTTGTTGATGCAGCAAAGGGCGGTCTGTGAGCCGGGCTCGGCATTCCACAGCATAAAGTCAGGCACGGGCTTGTCGGACCCCTGCTGCAGGCTCGTTTGGCTCGCGAGCTTTAAAGACATCGCGAGCATGTAGGCGCCACCGCCGAAGAACAGACCCTGGCCGAGATTGAGAACGCCGGCGTAGCCCCACGACAGCGCGACCGCGATGCCAAGCATCCCATACACAAGATACTTGGCGATGCGATTGAGCCAGAACGGATCCATCACCAACGGCGCCATCATGATCGCCGCGATGAAGATCGCGTAAACGCCTATCTCGATGTGACGCTTGGTCATCGGATCAGCGTTCCTTGAACGAGAACAGGCCTTTTGGCTTGGCAACAATAATGAGGATGACGACGCCGAACACGACGGCGCGGGCGACGATATCGTTCGTTACCGAGGCGACGACGCCGTTTATTTCGCCGAGCATACCGGCAGACAGCACTGATCCCAGCAAGCTGCCAATGCCGCCGACGACCACGACCATAAATCCGTCGACGACCATCGGCGTTCCCATATCGGGGAACACGGTCTTGAAGCCGGACATCATCACACCGGCGACGCCGGCAAGGCCGGAGCCGAAGGCGAAGGTCAACGCGTTGATGCGTTCGACATCGATGCCGCAAGCGGAGGCCATCTGCCGGTTGCGGATGATGGCGCGCACTTGCGTGCCGATGGATGTGCGAAACAGGATCGCCCACGTGATCACCGTGAACACGATGGTTACCCCGATGATGAAGGTGCGATAGGCGTTGATCTCGATGCCACCGATGGAGAGGGCGCCTTGCAGCGCTTCCGGGATCGTCACGTTCTGTAATCCGGGCCCGAGGCCGGCGATATGAATGCCGAAGAACGACAAGCCGAATTCCAGCCGCACCGCCTGCTGGATGAGTATTCCGATTCCCCAGGTGGCGAGCAGCGTGTCGAGCATGCGTCCGTAGAGGCGCCGAACGATGACCCGCTCGATCACGAGGCCGAGCAGCGCCGTCACCACAAAAGCGAGCGGAATTGCAATCAGGATGCCGGTGTGCAGCCAGATGCCCGACATCACCGTGGTGTAGGCGCCAACCATCACCAATTCGCCATGAGCCATATTAATGACGCCCATGACGCCGTAGGTGATGGCGAGGCCAAGCGCCACAAGCAGCAGAATGGAGCCGACGCTCAGGCCAATGAAAAGCGTATCGATCATGGCATCACCACAGCGGCCGCCGAGAAACCCGGCGGCCGCCGCCCAGACCTGATCAGATCTTCTTGAGCTTCGAGGTGTCGAGCCCCTTGGCCGTGCAGAACAGATTGTCGTCGGTCTCGCCGTACGCCACGTAGGGCAGTGGTTTGATCGGCGCTTTGTATTGATCGATGATCTTGCCCTGACCGTCCGCTTGCCACTGTGCGATGCGCGGCGTCAGCCAGGTGTGCAGGTTTTCCGGCTCGATTTTGACGTGCCCGTTTGGCGCGTTGAACTCCTGGCCTTTCACCGCATCGCGAATGGCTGTCGGTGTTACTGCGCTCGCCTTCTCCACGGCCTGCTTCCAGATGAACACCTGGAAATAGGAGGACTCCAGCGCGTGATGCGTGACCGCCTTGGGATCCTTCACAAACTTCCGGTAGCGCTCGACGAACGCCTTGTTGATATCGGTGTCGATGGCCTGGAAGTAGGGGAAGGAGGTGAAGCTTCCGACCGCGTATTCCGCACCCATGGCTGCGATCTCGATTTCAGAGGTCACGGTCGCGCAGATCGGCAGCTTGTCGTGGGTGAGACCCTGGTTCTTGAATTCGCGATAGAAGGCGACCACGGAATCTCCGACCACGTTCGACAGAACGACGTCGCAGCCGGAGCTCTTGATCTTGTTGACCATCGAACCCCACTCGGAGTCGCCGAGCTCCAGATATTCGTCGGCAATCCATTCGCCGCCGCTTTTCTCAATCAGGATCTTGGAGACCTTCGCCATTTCGCGCGGGTAGATGTAGTTCGAGCCGACAATAAAGAATTTCTTCTTGCCGAGCGTCTTGATGATCCACGGAATGAAATTCGAGAGCTGCTGATTGGGAACGGCGCCCGTGTAGACGACGTTCTTTGAGCACTCGAAGCCTTCGTAATAAGTCGGGTAGAAATAGAGATTGTTACGCTTCTCGAACACCGGCAGGACCGCCTTGCGGCTGGCCGAGGTGTACGAGCCGAACACCGTCGGCACCCTGTCCTGAATGACGAGTTTGGACGCCTTCTCGTTGTAGGTCTTGGGATCGGAGGCGCCGTCCTCGAGGATCGCCTCGATCTTCATTCCCTTTACGCCGCCGCCGGCGTTGATCTCGGAGATCGCCATCATCGTCGCGTCGGCGAGCGATTTTTCGATGATCGACAGTCCGCCGGTCAGCGAGAACAACACACCGACCCGTATTGCACCGGCCGCTTGCGCGGATCGAATGAAAAAGTCCGGTGTCGCCAGCGCACCGGCGGCGCCCACAGCACCCGTTGTCGTAAGAAATTTCCGCCGATTTAGCATCACACTTCTCCCCTGTTGACGTCGTGAGTACGCACATCACCGCACTGGCGCGCCGGCGTCGCGCCAGTGAGAACAACTCCCCCGCGCCGGAGCCCGAAACCCCGGCGACGCTGTTATGAGAAGTCGACGGAGTAGCTTCTCCGTCGCCCGAAACAAAAAAAGCCCGCCGGGGTCGGAGAACCCCTCGGGCTTACCTAGCCTTGTCGGACCAACATCATTGGTGGCCGACGACGCGCCGCAACAATGTCACGGCGACTAAAAGCTAAACACCTTTCGGACGCGTTTGCAATAGCTCGTTTGCGTTGATGATCGCGAGCGCCATGTCTTCCACGGTTATGCGCTTTCCCATCGCTTGTTGACGCAATGCTTTGTAGGCGTCTTCTTCAGTCAGCCCCTGCTTCTCCATTAAAATGGTTTTCGCCTTCTGGATTTTCTGGATACCCGACAATTTCCGTTCAACCTTGCGCAATCGTTTTGCGGTCTCGCGCCGATCCATCCATAAACTGCGGGCGATCATCAGATTGGTGAGCAGCCCGAAAGGACGGATGGGGCGATCGATGACCGCCATCGCCCCGGATTCGAGAACCAGCTGCAGGGTCGACGGACTTTCGTAGCCGACGACCGCGAGCAGCGTGGGATTTTGCTCCTGGTGATTGCGAAACAGTTTGAGAAGCGCGTCTCTGCTCTCGTAGTCGATGGTGAGCAGCACGATGTCAGCGGTCGGCGCGAACGCATCCGGGATCGGCCACTGCGCTTCGACAGTGCAACCGATCCGGCGCAGATGCTCCACGAGCTCGACACCCTCGTCGTCCGGCGGATGAATGACCTGCACGCGCAAACCGCGAAGATCCCGCAGTATCGGGATAGCCACGACGTCCTCCGCTCAGGCGTGGATCGGCTGTGGACGATCTGCCGACCAGTCGTCGAGGCTCATGACGACGCAATACGGATCCGGCTTCACGCGGACGCCGGGGTTCCAGACAATCTGAAATTTTCCGCGGGCATCGAGCTTTGCCACGCGCGGCCAAAGGTAAGTGTGATTGTTGCTGGCGTCGATGCGAACGCGCCCCTGCGGCGCATCGAATTCGGCATCGCGCAACGCGGGCAACAGTCGTTCGGGATCGTCGGTGCCGGCGCGAGCGAGCGCGCCGGCGGCGAGATGCACTTGAAAATAGGCCGCTTCGGCGCCGGCGGTGACCGGAGCGTTCGGGCCGTAACGAAGCTTGTATGCACTGATGAAGCGGCGTGCCGCGGATGTGGCGAGCGCCTCAAAAAAAGGTGCGGCCGTGATATGGCCTTCTGCGGCCTCGGGCGACATCTCCGCGACCTCGGCTTCGCTCGTCGTCAAACTGGCAATCGGCATTTGGTTTGGATCGAAGCCGGCGCGCCGGTAAGCCTCGTAGAAGATGGCCGTCGATTGGCCGACGACCGTCGAGAACACCACGTCAGGCTTCAGGCTGGCGATTTTGCTGATCGGCTTGTCGAAATCTTTCGCCTTGGCGTCGAGCGGCACGTACAGCTCGTCCAAAACCTTACCCTTGGCCTGGGCGATGAGATCGGCCATCACTCGATTGGATTCGTAGGGATAAATGTAATTCGATCCGATCAACACAAACCGGTTGCCGTAGTGCTGCAATAAGAACTTGGCCAATTGCAGCGAATTTTGATTAGGAGCTGCGCCCGTATAGATGCAGTGAAGGGAGTATTCGAAGCCTTCATAGAGCGTCGGGTAAAACAATAGGCCGCGCAAAGCTTCGACGACGGGGAGCACCGCCTTACGCGTGCTCGACATGTAACAGCCGAAAATCAGCCGTACCCGGTCTACGGTCAGCAGCCGTTCCGCCAGCGCCCTGAACTGCTTGGGATCTGAAGCCGGATCGTAGATATCAGGCTCGATGGCGCGGTCCAGCACGCCGCCCGCCTTGTTGATCTCTTCGACGGCGAGCAATGTGGCGTTAAGCTGAGAACGCTCGATTGCCGCCGTGACTCCAGTTTGCGAAAACAATACGCCGACACGCCAGGTCATTTCATGCTGTCCGTACTTCTCAGCTACGTTTTCTCGAGTGCTTCGAATTGCCGCGGCGAAAACCTTCAAAGCAGGGAAGATGCCTACGTCAGGCCCCGACCGCGTGCCGAAGTCACAGTCGCAGACGTTTTGCCTATAAGCAACTCGATCAGGTTCGGCGAGAGCCGGCCGTTGCATTGCAACAACAGGCAAAGAAACTTAGGATCGGTGCGGGTCGCCCTGGACTGCGTGCCGGCTCGGTCCGCCCTTTTTTGGCGCCGAGATCGTCCTTCGTAAAAGCCTTGCGTCCAAACTCTGAAGTGCAACGGGCCATGCGCTTTTCTGTTATTGGTACTCAATGCGTCCGAATAGCACCGTTGAGCTGCTGTTGAGGGAGAGGCGTGCCCGACCGCGCATCTTGGAGCCGCGAGCTTTGGGCGCTCGGCCACACGGTACGGCTAATGCCGCCGAGCTGTTGGTCAGTCGGCCCAGCCACTCAGTCCCATCGTTGGAAACGGTGCCACACAGTCGTTCGAGGTGCGACAAGTCGCACCGTGGATCACAAAACAGGTTAAAACCGGCCGAAAATGGTACGACATCGACCGAGATGCTGAAGAAGTGCCTTAAAAAAATGAAAAATGCGCCGGAAAGTCGATCCCGCCGATTTTGCATCGCGCCGATGATGGAGTGGACCGACCGGCATTGCCGGTTTTTCCATCGGCTGCTGACGCGCCGGGCGCTGCTTTATACCGAAATGTTGACCACCGGCGCGGTGCTTCATGGCGACCGGTCGCGGTTGCTGCGCTTTGATCCCGTCGAACATCCGCTGGCGCTGCAACTCGGCGGTTCGGATCCGCTGGCGCTTGCCGCTTGCGCCCGCATTGGCGCCGATCTCGGGTTTGACGAAATCAATCTGAATGTCGGCTGCCCCTCCGATCGCGTGCAGGATGGCCGGTTCGGCGCCTGTCTGATGGCGGAGCCGGCGCTCGTCGGCGACTGCGTTGCCGCGATGAAGGCTGCCGTAACCGTCCCCATCACGGTGAAGTGCCGCATCGGCATTGACGATCAGGATCCGGAACAATCGCTCGATACGTTTACGCGTGCGGTGGAGCAGGCGGGCGCCGACGCGCTCGTCGTGCACGCCCGCAAGGCCTGGCTCAAAGGTCTATCGCCAAAAGAAAACCGCGAGCTGCCGCCGCTCGATTATGGACGGGTCTATCGTTTGAAAGTAACGCATCCTGAGCTGACAATCGTGCTCAACGGCGGTATCGATACGCTGGAAGCAGCGCGCGAACATCTTGTGCACGTCGATGGCGTTATGGTTGGGCGTGCCGCTTATCAGGAGCCTTGGCGGCTGCTCGCGGTCGATCCGGTGTTGTTTGGCGAAGCTACTTCCTTTGGGTCGCCGAAACAGGCGGCTGCGGCGCTGATTCCCTATATCGAGCGCGAATTGGCGGGGGGCACGCGGCTTCATGCCGTCACCCGGCATCTGCATGGACTGTTCCGCGCCGTGCCCGGCGCGCGCGCTTTCCGGCGCCGCCTGGCCGAGGCCGCGGGCGAGCCGCAGGCAAGCGCGGAAGTCTTGGCTGCTGCGCTTGCTCTGGTGCGAGACGCTGATCGCGAATTGGCGCACATCGCCGCGTGAAGACAACGGCTTAAGCACGCAGCAGATGTTCCTCGGCGTCGGGTTGCACGAAATTCTTTGGCTTGCACTGGCGATCGTCATCGGCGGTGTGATCACCGGACTGCTTGCCGGCACATTCGGTGTCGGCGGCGGTTCGGTCATCGTGCCGGTGTTGTTCGAAGTGTTTCGTGTTCTTGGCGTCTCCGAAGACGTGCGCATGCAGCTTTGCGTCGGCACTTCAATCGCGATCATCGTGCCGACGGCTTTTCGATCCTACCTTGCGCACCGCGCCAAAGGGTATGTCATCCCGGGTGTGATCAAGATTTGGTCGATACCCGCAGTCATTGGCGTTGCTTGCGGCGCGGTGATCGCGGCCTTCGCGCCGGCCGCCGTGTTTACGGTTTCCTTCGTGCTCATTGCGAGCTTCATTGCGATCAAGCTCCTGTTTGCCGGCGATCGATGGAATCTCGGCGCCGATCTGCCCGGTACGGTACCGATGGCGCTCTACGGATTCGGCATCGGACTTTGTGGATCGCTCATGGGCGTCAGCGGCGGCGCGATCTCCACGATGGTGCTGACGATCTACGGCAAGCCGATCCACAACGCGGTCGCGACCTCGGCGGGCATTGGCGTCCCGATCACCGCTGCCGGTGCCATCGGTTTCGCTCTTGCCGGCCTGCCCCACCAGGCGCTCCTGCCGCCATTCTCGCTGGGCTTTGTTTCGCTGATCGGGCTGGTGGTGATGGCGCCGGTGGCAAGCTTGGTCTCGCCTTATGGCGCACGGATCGCGCATCGGCTGTCGCGGCGGACGCTGGAAATCGCGTTCGGTTGTTTTCTGCTTCTGGTCTCGCTGCGTTTTCTGGTGAGTCTGTTTTGATGCCGTCTGTCCGCAGCGTGAGCCGGGACGAGGCTCACGGATATCCATGCAGCAACAATCGATCGCCGCGCACTTCCCAGCTTTGCAGCCGGTTGAGAAAGCTCATGCCGAGAAGACTGGTTTTAAGTTGGCCCGGCTGGACCACCAACGCGGCCACCGAATGTTCCACGAGGCCGCCGATCGCGATCCGGTCGAGCGTGACCGGCGCCGCTCGCGCGCGCCCATTGGCGGTTTCGATGTTCGTCGTATAGGCCAGCACCTCCAGCGGCAGGCCTGCGGCTTTGGCGTCCTCGCGGGTCAGCACCACGGAACTGGCGCCGGTATCCAGCACCATAGAAACGCGCGCGCCATTGATCTGTGCGGTCACGTCGAAGTCGCCGTTCACCATGCGGGCAACCTCAACGGTTCGTCCGCGGCTGACGACATGGCCGGGCACGAGCTCAGCCATGACGCGGTCGGCGACGTCGCGCAGTTCGTAACGATAGGTGTAACCGACGACCAAAACCAGGGCGAGCACGATCCAGAGCAGCGCCGCGGTCAGCGCTTTCACGAAACGCCCGCGGAACATGATCAGCACGCCGGCGCCGACAAAGACGAGGAGCGCGATCTTATAAACAAGCGAAACAGAATCGCCGTTTGACAACGCCCTGAACGTTCCGTCGCCGTGCCGGAGGAAAACAGCGACAACGCCGATCAGAAGGCCGGCGAGCAGAACCCATACCAGGCGTTGGCGCACCGATGACATCCTTCTCGACGCCGTCTTACGCTGCACTCTAGGAGATTTTCAGTCTGTCAAGATAAAGTCTGAGTCGAGCACCATCTCTCCGGAATACCGGTCGCGACTGTTCCGGATCATGCTCAGGTCCCAAACAACGCGCGGCGGGCGCGGTTTGTCGATTCGTCGGACGACGACGAGAACGGCGCGGACGATGACGAGCCGGCCTGCGGCGCTATTGGCGGCGCGCCCTCGGCGATCGGCGCCAACGCCGCCATCACCCGCTCCGGCGGAAAGGTCACAACCACTTCGGTACCGATGCGCAGTTTTGACTTGAGCGAAAATGTGCCGCCGTGAAGATCGATGAGATTCTTGGCGATCGGCAGACCAAGGCCGGCGCCCTGTTCGGCCGATTTGATCGAGTTTGAGCCCTGACCAAACGAGGCGAGCACGACGGGGATTTCCTCTTCCGGAATGCCCGGTCCGGTATCTTTTACGCTCATGTATTGTCCCCCCGACGCCGTCCAACCGACTTTCAACCAGATCTCGCCGCCCTGCGGCGTGAATTTGATCGCGTTGGAAAGAAGGTTGAGACAGATCTGGCGAACGGCGCGCTCGTCGGCCCACAAGCGCGGCATGTCGGGCTCGAACAACTCGTGGATGGTAATGCCGCGATTGCTGCCGCGCAGCTTGAGGAGATGGTGGCAATCCTCCACGACCCGATTGAGTGACACCGCCTCCTCATTCAGTTCGTAGCGGCCGGCCTCGATCCGTGACAGATCGAGGATCTCGTTGATGAGATTTAACAGATGCACGCCCGAACTGTGAATGTCTGCCGCATAGTCTTTGTACATCGGCACGGCATGGGCGCCGAAGATTTCACTTTGCATCACTTCCGAGAAACCGAGGATGGCATTGAGCGGTGTGCGCAGCTCATGACTCATCTGGGCGAGGAAGCGGGACTTGGCGATGTTGGCGGCTTCCGCACGGCGACGGGCCTCGTCCGAAATCGACTTTGATTGTTCAAGCTCGCCGATCAGCGCGTCTTTTTCGGCGCGCGCTTCGAGCGTCGCCAGGGTAGTCGAATAGAGCCGGTACGCCAGCAACGAAAAGTAGCCCTCGGCGGTCAGCGCCATGACCGCGAGGATATAATCGTGCAGCGTGCCCTTCAGCACGAAGTCGAGCGCAATCGCGATCGTAACCGGCAACGTCAGCGCCAGCACCGCAATCGGCAGGCTCGACGCAAGCATGCTGGAGATCGCCACCACCAGCAGCATGACGAACAGCATGAACATGCCAGACTGTTCATCGACGCCGAGCGGATGAATCAGGATGAAGGTCCACGCCATGCCGAAGAACAGATCGAGCATGATAAAACGCAGACGCCAGGAGCGGAGGTTAGCGGTGCCGGGAGGCTCGTCGAGAAACTGGCGGCAGGCGCGGATGATCATGAGATGAATGAGCAACGCGCCGCCGGTCCAAACCCCGGAAGTAAGCACCTGCGTCCACAAGCTCGACAATAGCCCGATGGTGACGATGAGAAGCAGAATGACCAGTGATGCGGACAGCCGGTTTTGAGCGAACTGGCGCAGCAGCTCGTAATCGAACACCGGCCGCGTGCCGCTGGTCGAGGTCAGCCGATCGCGTGCTTCGCGCACGTGCTGGGTGGCAAGACGCCGCTTCGTCGACGGGGCGGCGCCAAGCGCTGCTCCCTCGCGCGGTTCGGTGTTCGGGCTTTGCATTACTGTCCGCGGCTGGCGATAATTTGCCTCAAAAGTCGCCCAAATTCCTTAAGACCAGGCTTAAAACCGGCGTCGGCTGGGAGTTAACTGCGCGTAACAGCTTACTTTATTGTTCTTTTTTGGAGGGCCGGCTGCGGGCCTTTGGGTGCGCTGGCGGTGGCTTTCGGGGCACGATAGGGTCGTTCTCCAACGGAGTAAGAGGGCCATCGCATGAAGCTCTACGACGGCGGCCGCGCGGTCAATCCGCGACGGGTGCGCATCTTTCTTGCCGAGAAGGGAATCAGTATTCCGACTGAGCAAGTCGACATCGCCACCCAGCAACACCGAACCGCGACCTTCGCTGCGATCAATCCAATGCGAAGGCTGCCTGTACTGGTGCTGGACGATGGCACAGTGATCGCCGAATCGATTGCGATCTGCCGCTATTTTGACGCGTTACAGCCCGATCCGCCGTTGTTCGGCCGCGGCGCGCTGGAAGTCGCGATGGTGGAAATGTGGAACCGGCGGGCCGAGTTCAACCTCATGGGGCCGGTGACGACCGTTTTCCAGCATCTCCATCCCTTCATGAAGCCCCTGGTCAATCCGCAAGTCCCGGACTGGGGCGAGGCCAACAAGCCGCGCGTCTTCGAATTCCTACAACTCCTCGACGGGGAGTTGAAGAAGCGGCCGTACATCGCGGGTGACGATTTCACCGTCGCCGATATCACCGCCCTGACCGCGGTGGATTTCATGAAAGTTCCGAAGCTTCCGTTGCCCGAAGAATTCGCCAATGTACTGCGTTGGCACCAACAAGTATCCGCGCGCCCCAGCGCGGCAGCATAGCAGCCGTTTCGGCCCCGCGGTCCTCGAGGTGAAGACCTCATTCCACAGGGGTCACTTTCATGCCGTATTGGCCGGTGCCGAAGACATCCAGCATGTGCTGCATGTCACTATCCGGCCGTTTGGTCCAGAAAACCGAATGAGGCGTTTCGACACCGGTGAAGCCGTCAGTCGCCAACAGATTCTGCATGCCGGCGCGGCGGACGCCCGGTAGGACCTGAACATCATAAACTTCGGTCACACCGGAGGCGAATTCCAGAACCCCCAGGACTTCGCCGGTTCGCTCAGCGATCGCCGCGATTCCGGCCGTTAGCTTCCCAAGTCGTTGTACGATGGGCGGCGCCTCTTGCTTGCGCGAAGTGCGATCTTGCGACATGCCGACGAACAGGACGCCGTCGTAGGCTGACAGACCATGGGTGAAGGCCGGCAGCCGCGTCATGACGTCGCTGTGTCCGCTGTCGCGATCGACGCGCAACAGTTCGCCTTCGCCGCCGTTGAGCACGTAAAGCTGATTGTTAATGAGCCGCGGCGAATGCGGCATGCACAGGCCCGACCGCAGGATCGTGTTGCGGCGGGCATCGATCAAAATCCCGGCAGAGTGGGGCGTCTCCCTCCAGCCACCCGGCGTATCGGTAGCGGCCAGTGCGGTCAGATAATAGAGTTCGCCGGCAAATGCGGCGAACCCATTCAGGTGACATCGATCCTCAGCGCGCAGCTGACTGATGAATGATGGTCGCCACAGCGGCGTGAAACTGAAGTTGTCGTCGACGCGGCAGATGCATGAGAAATTCGTATTCGCGCCGATCACCGCGTTGCCTTCGAAGATCATGTCGTGCATTTGGCATTCGCCGGTGAACCGGATGGTGCGCGGGATAAACAACGCATCGTAGTAATCGCGCTTACCGGGGTAGTGCGCGGCGAGCCTCGCCACATTGGCGAAAATGACAATCGACCGGGCACCGGCCACAGCAATACGCCCGGTCTCGGCGGCGATCCCCATCGGCTGGGTCATGAGAGTGGCAGTGACCGTCAATGTGCCGTCGATCGAGCCCAAAAAGATCACGTGATTGGGTCGGGTGCTGAGGACGAGTGAAAGCCGCAGACGTTCGAGTATCGCCGCGAAATCTCCCCGGACCGACCAGGCGATCGGCTGCGCCGGTGCCGTAACACCTTGCGCCGCGGCTGCCGTCACTGCTTGCGGTGGAGCGTCCAATTGACCGTCCCTTTCATGTAATCAAAGTTCATAGTTAAAATTTCTGGTTACGGCGCTACACGCAGTGATGTTCCTCTAGCTCTCATTTCGCAACGCGCCTTCGCTTCGGCGAATCCAAAGAGCCCTGCGTCAATGTATGACTGTCATCGATGCGTCAAAGTCGCGGTCGCTTATATACAAGGACACTTGCAACCCATATAAGCACGTGCCTAGCCCGCAGCGGCGGTAACGCGCATCAATCGGTAAAATTCTGGGAGGATTGTCATGTCAAGCACCGAAGGTACGCCGGTAACGATTCATCAGCACACCGGCAGCGCGACGACGTTCGACGGGCCGGCAAATCCAAACGAGATTAACACGCTGGCACTGGACCAGCAGGGAGATGCGGTAATCGGTACCGCGGTTTTGACCGACGGCACCGAAGTCGTTGTCTCCGCCACCATCACCCAGGTTCCGTACTCATTCTATTATGCATATTCTCCGGGCTACGCGAGTGTACAAGTTACCAGCATCGATAATGGCACGCCGACGACCAACACGCTGTCGCTCGGTAGCTCTACTGACACCAGTGGAGGCGTGAACCCCAACCTGGCCGGTCGTGGGACTTCCGCAGAGACAGGGACCCAGGCTGCAAGCGATTTTTTGGATCGGGTGAATTACGCCGAAGACATGCAGATCGTGGCGCTCAGCGGTGGCGGCTATGTCATCGCCGAGACGACAGTCGACGACAATCTTGGTCCGGTGAATGGGGGGCTCTATTTCGAGGTGTTCAACGCCTCAGGTCAAATCGTCACGCCCTGGACGCTCGTGAACACAGTGGATCCGCCGTCCGGAAACATAAATGGCGGAACTCAATTCTACACGAACCCGAATAATCATGCGGATGCCTCGGAGAACGATAGCTTTCAATTGCAGGCCACGTCGGGCGGCGGTTTTGCCATTCAATGGGCGGAGAACGACGAAGCTAACGGCTATTTCGAGCGCTTCAATTCCACCGGCACCGCGACCGACACTCCGGTAAATTTCTGGAATAACGTGTCAGGCACGCTCGGTGACGGCTTCGCCGTCGACACCAACGGCAATATTGCCATTGCGATCCCGACTTCGGAGGACGTTTACACGCCCAGCACGCTCGCCATTTACAATTCGAGCGATACGCAAATTCTGGAGGAGACGTGGCAGGCCGCTGACGGGACGATGCTGCCGGTGATTTCGAACCCGGGTCATTCCGGAGTTTTACCGATCAACTCCGAAGGCTCGCCGCAATTTCAGGCGCTTCCGGGCGGCGGATTCCTCGCCGTCGTCACTGACCCGACTGGCCCGTGGAACGTCCAAAACGGCTATCCCGGCATCGACTACTACCTGCAGAGGATCACCGTCTCAGGCTCGACGGTGACCTTCGATACCCCAGTGCTGATTGGGGCCACTCTCGACTCCACTCCGGTAGTTATGAAGAGCGGAAACATCCTGCTCAACATTTCCACCACCGCGACGCCGGACTATGTAATTTTGGCCGCATCGGAATTGCCGTCCACGACCGGCGGCGTTGCGTCCTCGACACCGGCGACTTTGACGCCGCTCAGTTCCCTGTTGCCGAGCGGCGTGTCGATCGTCAGCGCCGTTGCAGATAACACCGGCGGTTTTTTCGCCGCCTTGCAATCGGGATTGCATAGTGCCTACTACGGCACGTTGGATGCCTCGCTGTACGCCGCCGATTTCACGCCTTGCTATTGCCCGGGCACTTTGATTCAAACCAAGCGGGGTCAGAAGAAAGTTGAAAAGCTCAAGATCGGCGACAAGGTGATGACGATGTCGGGGGAGGCGCGGCCGATCAAGTGGATTGGGCGCAGGAGCTACGGCCGGCGTTTCATCATGGGCCGCAAGGATATTCTGCCGATCTGCATCAAAGCCGGCGCGCTCGACGACAATGTGCCGAAGCGCGATCTTTGGATTTCACCAAACCACGCAATGTATATCGATGGCGTGTTGATTGAAGCCAAGGATCTCGTCAACGGCAGTTCGATCATGCAGGCGGAGAGCGTTGAGAACGTGGAATACATCCACATTGAGCTCGACAGCCACGACGTGCTTATCGCTGAGGGCGCGCTGTCGGAGAGCTTCATCGATGACGACAACCGCATGATGTTCAACAACGCGCATGAATACCGAACGATGTTCCCACAAGAAGCGGTGACGGTACTGGCGCAGTATTGTGCGCCGCGCCTGCAAGACGGTTACGAGGTCGAGGCGGCGCGGCGCCGCATCGCTCTGCGCGCCGGTCTTGCGTCCGAGGCCGAAGCAGCGCCGGTTGGCAATCTGCGCGGTCATGTCGATCGCATCACCGCGGAGTGCGTCGCCGGTTGGGCGCAGAACCTTGATCATCCCGAGGCGCCGGTCTGTTTCGACATCTACTGCGGCGGCCAGCTGATCGGTCAAGTCCTCGCCGGCCGCTATCGTGAGGACCTCGAGCGGGCCGGCATCGGCAATGGCCAGCATAGCTTCGAGTTCACGATCCCGCCGGACTTGAGCTTTACTCTCGACGAGATCGAGGTGCGGCGCTCGACTGACGGCACGGCGCTGGAACTCACGGCGGATGCATGGCGCATGGTGCGGCAGAGCGCGGGACGCGTGTTTGGTCGCGAGCTCGCTGCGTAACCAGGAAGACGATCTTTATGCCGCTGCGCGAGGCGATGGTTTGCGCCGCACGCAGCGGTGTAAAAAAGTCGGCTTGGTGGCGGCGGGTCCTGCCGTCACCAGGCCTTTGCGCGCGATGCTCTGATTGGCGCCCATGACGATGGTAAAGCCGGATATTCCGGCGAACTGGCGCGGTCCCGACTGCGGAACGGAAAAAACCACGTTCCGGCCCTACATCGAAAAGGCCGCGGTGAGCTGACCTCTGACGGTTACCGCTGCAGTAGCGCAATCAGGCTCGACGTATCCCAGCGCTTGCCGCCCATCGCCTGCACTTGCGAGTAGAACTGATCGACCAGAGCGGTCAGCGGCAGATGGCTGCCGTTTCGTCGCGCCTCGGCGAGGCAGATGCCGAGATCCTTGCGCATCCAGTCGACCGCGAAGCCGAAATCGAACTTGCCGGCGGTCATGGTCTTGTAGCGGTTCTCCATCTGCCAGGATTGCGCCGCGCCCTTGGAAATGGTGGCGATCAGCTTCTCGATATCGAGATTGGCCTTTTGCGCAAAGTGCAGGGCTTCGGCGAGCCCCTGGACCACGCCGGCGATGCAAATCTGGTTCACCATCTTGGCGAGTTGGCCGGAGCCGGAGGCGCCGAGGAGATTGCAGGCGCGCGCGTAGGCGGCGATCACCTGCTCGGCCTTCGCGAACACGCCGGCGTCGCCGCCGCACATCACCGTGAGCACGCCATTCTGCGCGCCGGCTTCGCCGCCTGAGACCGGAGCATCGATGAAATCGAAACCGCGGTCTTTGGCTTCCGCATAAAGCTCGCGCGCGATCTCGGCCGAGGCAGTGGTGTGATCGACCACGATGGCGCCTTTGCGCGTGCCGGCGAAGACGCCGTCGTTGCCGAGCATCACCTCGCGCAGATCATGGTCGTTGCCGACGCAGGTCATGACGAAATCCTGGCCCGCCGCCGCTTCCCTCGGCGTTGGCGTACTTTTGCCGCCGTATTCGGCGACCCACTTTGCCGCTTTGGCGGCGGTGCGGTTGAAGACGGTGACGTCGTGGCCGCCCTTGTGTTTCAGATGCCCGGCCATCGGGTAGCCCATCACGCCGAGACCGACAAACGCCACCTTTGCCATCATGTTCTCCGCAATTGTTTCGGTCATCCTGAGGTGCGTGCGAAGGCAAGCCTCGAGGGATGAATGAACGGCCCGGGCAACTCGGCCGCATCCTTCGAGGCGCGCCATCGGGCGCACCTCAGGATGACGGATTGCGGACGTTCTGCCAATTGAGCCCTTAGCTTCGGTGTCCTATCTAGTGCATAACGCACCCGGAGGCGGCCATGGCATTGCTCAAGGACGACGTTCTGGCCAAGCTCGCCACGGTCTCGGGCCCCGACGGCGTGCCGCTGTCGCAAAGCGGCAAGCTCTCCGACATCGTCGCCACCGACGGCAAGGTGTTTTTCTCAGTCACCGTTGACGCCGCTGCGGTGAAGCAGTGGGAAAGCGTGCGCGAGCGCGCCGAGAAAGCGGTGCGCGCCGTGCCAGGCGTGCAATCGGTCATGATCGCGCTCACCGCCGAGCGGGCGGCTAACGCGGGCGGCGCACAGGCGCGGCCGGCTGTCGCAGCGCCCGCAGCGCGGCCGCGTGAAGGCGGACACGCGCCGGCGGCGCGACCCGCGGGGCCGGCGGGCATCCCCGGCGTTGCTGCGATCATCGCGGTTGCATCCGGCAAAGGCGGCGTCGGCAAATCGACCGTCGCGCTCAATCTTGCGCTCGGCCTGCGCGACCTCGGCCTCAAAGTCGGCATTCTCGATGCTGACATTTACGGGCCCTCGATGCCCAAGCTCCTCGCCATCCGCGAGAGGCCGCAGACAATCGGCGGCACCCGACTAAAGCCGATCGTGCGCCACGGCATGGCAGTGATGTCGATCGGCTTTTTGGTCGAGGAAGAGACGCCGATGATCTGGCGCGGCCCGATGGTGATGTCGGCGCTGACCCAGATGCTGCGCGAGGTCGAATGGGGCACGCTCGACGTCATGGTCGTCGACATGCCGCCCGGTACCGGCGATGCGCAGCTCACCATGGCGCAGCAGGTGCCGCTGCGCGGCGCCGTGATCGTCTCGACGCCGCAGGATCTCGCCTTGATCGACGCCCGGCGCGGCATCGCCATGTTTCGCCGTGTCAACGTGCCGGTGCTCGGCATCGTCGAAAACATGTCGATGTTTATCTGCCCGCATTGCGGCACCCGCTCGGATATTTTCGGCCATGGCGGCGCGCGGCACGAAGCCGAGCGGCTTGGCGTGCCATTCCTCGGCGAAGTGCCGCTGGCGATCGACATCCGTGAAAAATCCGACGCCGGTGCGCCGGTGGTCGCGACCGATCCCGATGGCCCCCATGCCAAGATCTTCCGCGACATCGCCGCGCGCGTGCGCGAGGGCTTCCAGGCGGAGAGCCGCGCGGCCCCGAAAATCGTCATCGAGGCGTAAGCGCCGCTGCGCGTTACTTCATGTCAGGATCGGAAGGTCGCGGCTGCGGCTGTTGCGGCATGGTGGTTGTGTACGGTTGCGGCGTCTCGTAGACCAGCGTGGTTTGCCGGTTCTTTTCACCTTGATCGGCCAGCGCCAACCAGGCGCGGGCCATATCGAGAAGGATTAGCTTGGTTTCCCGGTCGTCGGTCTTCTGCGCCAGCCAAAGACACACACCACTGTGAATTCGATAGACCTCGACTTGCCCGTCCGCCATGCGCCGGATCCCCAATGTGTCAAATGACGCATGGGGCGGTAACCAAACACACCCGCTATTGTTCCGGCGTTCCGCGAATTCGCCAGTTTCCGGCGTCCTCAGCTCCCGAGCGGCTTACTGGAGGCGGGCGGAGCTTCGTCAGCTCCAAGGACCTTTCCGGTTTTTGGATTGACCAGGTGCATGCGGGTGCAGGCCAGGCACTTCAGCGATTCGTAAGCTTCGACGTCGCCCTCGGTCAGGTCATCGGCTGTATAGCCTTGGACCTGCAACCCGGTGTTTGGGCACCGATAAAGAAAAGCTGCCATTGACAATCACAAGCGTCGTTCGCGTTTCGCCGCTTTGATCTGACGCAAACTTGGCCAAGGGGCCGCCCAGAATCAAAAACGAGAAATCAAAAGCAAGAATCAAAAACGAGACATCAAAAGCCCGCGCATTTTTCGAACGGCGGTAAAGGGGCGCGAATGCCAGGGCCACCATCCGGATGAGTCGGTAAGGCCGAGAGGGAGATTGAAGCCGCGAGGACGCCAACGCGGCTGCCGACCGCGCGGCCTAGTGACGGCCATCCTTGCCGGCAGCTTCGCCGACCGGCGATTCGCCCGAGGCTTCGTCCAGAACTTTATCCAGCACTTTGCCGGTGGCCGGATTCACCAGATGGAGCTGATGGCACGACGGGCAGGTCACCGGCTCACAGGTTCTTTGGTCCTCCGAAATGTCTTCGGCGGAAAAGCCTTGAACGCGGTCTCCGGTGTTGGGGCAACGATAGATGAAAAGCGGCATGTAACATCATCCCGCTTCCCGTCATCAAACCGATTGATTTAGATCAATCGCCAACGCGGCCGCTTAGCCCCGACAGCCAAGGGCCGGTACCTTGGAGTCCGAAGCTGCCAACAAGACGAGGCTGCCGATCAAGGCGGCCTCGTCTGGGGGCAGTGATCTTACTTAAGCTGCGTCGAGATGCTCGAGAACGTCGTGTTCAACTGGGTGCCGAGCCCGTTGACCACCGCAATGATTGCGACCGAGATTCCGGCGGCGATCAAGCCATATTCGATCGCCGTTGCTGCAGACTGATCCTTCACGAACCGAACAAGAAGCTTTGACATGGTATGCGCCCTGGGGGTTGCCCTCCTCGCCCAGGCCGCAACTTACCGGGTTCCTCTTTTCAGTAAGTAAATTGACATACTTCAAATTACGACAGGACAATCGGCAAAATTTGAACAAGATACTTCGAAATTGCGAAACATCAGGTGCGCGCGCCGGTTGGAATCGGCCACTTGCAAAGCTTAAACCGGCCGCTGCCGCGAGCAGGGATCCGGTCATATCCCCTCGACGATGAACACCCGGTAGTCGGCGCCAAGGAAGCGATGCCGCAGCGCCTCCTGATAGGCCGGGCTGTGGTAATAGGCCCTGGCTGCGTCGACGGTCGGAAATTCCAGAATGACCGCACCCTCGATCGCCGGGCCTTCCAGCACCTCGTGGCGTCCATAGAGCGCCAACGGCTTCAGCGGATGGGCGGCGTTCGCCGGCCGCGACTTCTCGCGATAGATTTCGTACTCGCCCGGATTGCGCATCTTTTCACGGGTGAACACCACATAGGCGACCATCGGCCGGCTCCTTCGTCGTTCAAAACAATCCGGCTATTCCTTATGGTGTGGATTCAGTGCCGGCTGCATGATCTTGTCCGAAAACCGGATTCCAATTTCCGGGGTCGTGCTGCGATCGGCAATGAACGCGCTCACACTGTTTGGATTATGCGCCGTCACGGCGATGCTGGTAAGCTACGCGCTCGAACGGCGCAGCCATTGGTGGATTTTGGCCTTCGCCGCGTCGTGCGCGCTTGGTTCAGTCTACGGCTTCCTGCAGGGAGCCTGGCCGTTCGGACTAATCGAAGCGATCTGGGCGCTGGTTGCAGTGCGGCGGTGGCAAACCCGACAACGGCCGCTCTGAGGCCACCGGGCGCCTAAAAGACCAGCGTTAAAAGACCAGCGTCAACAGCCCGTAACCGAGAACGCCGACCCAAACCGCAGTGACCGTCAGCCCGACAAGAATTGCCGCCGGAGGCCAAACGCGATCAAACAATGAAATTCGGCTGGAAATGGCGGGGAGATTGAAAGTGGTGCCGTCAAGACCTTTATCGCTCATGGCTTTAGCCCTTTTTAACGCAGCGAATAAGACCGACCCCGCAGTGATTGTGCAACGCACAATAAATCAAGGCAAGCCTGAAATTGAGGCAAGACTCGAAAACGGCCACCCGCTCGAAATGGACAACCGCCAATTCGACAGCGACCAGGGGTACTGGAAATAAGCCAGTACACGATCAGTGACGGCGGCGGCCAGCGGGTCGCATTGAAAACCCGATGAGAGGGTAAACCGGCGGCCGAGTAGGCGACGCTACCGATCGCCGGCCTCGGAAATCACCTCAAGACACAGCCAGCATTCAAAGCTTCGCACATAAGGAAAACCCTCCACCCTCGGGCGGCCGGGCTCCATTGGCTTTTTGCATTTCGGACAGATCGGGGCGTCGTCTTTCGCCTTATGTTCCATGAGCGCGGTAATTCCCAAAAACGAATCCCGGGCGCGCGACAGTGAAAAGCCCCTTGGCTTTTTTGCAATTACGGATGTTTCCCTAGGGCACGGCCATCAAAACCGGCCGCCGCTTTTGCTCAAACGTGGTCACTGCATTGCAAACGGGATGAAAAGGGGACGCTAACCCGAGTCTTGAGCACCCGGCTTGAGCTCGATAAAATATGAGGCTGCCAGATGAGGCTGCCAAGTAAGGCAGCTTCAGGCCGCCGTATCGGCGCTATCGGCGCCCCAGACGGTAAGCCGCATCTCGTGATGGCATGCGGTGCAGGTATAGACGCGGATATGGGTGTCGCTTTTTTCCGACAGCCGCTGGGTGCGGGTGATTTGCATTTCCTTGCCGCAGCGACACTGGGGCAAGTCGATACACCCTGGCACCAACAAACGCTCGAAGTCGAACATACGGCTACCCTTAACAAAGGGTTAGCGTGACCTGTTGCGATGCACAAGATGAAAGTTCGATCAGCGTAAATGTGCGCGCCGCCGCAAAAATGACCATCGCAAAAATCGAAAACGGGAAGCATCCCGGTACCGGCAGCTGCGGCCATGACGGCCGCGGGCTGTTCGTCGCCATGCAATCCTTTGCGGGCAACCTCGAACGCGCGCCCCAAAATGCCGAGCGTCTCAAAAAAGGGTCAGCGAAGTGCCGCCGTGTTTGTAGACCGTGACGCCATTGGGCCGGCCATACGCGACCCAATGCCCGCCGGGATGATGGGCGGGCCAGCCGTTGCAGTGCGCGATCTCATGGCGGCGCATCAGCGCGATAAGCCGAGCATCCTTTTCGTGCTGCGGCAGGGCGATATGGCACGAATTGTTGGCCACCCACGCACAGCCCTCCGTCGGGCCGCGACAAAGCCGGAAGATTTCGCCTTGCGACAGCCGCTGCTCGATCACCTGACCGCGGTAAGGATGGTCATAAGCCGCCGGCGGCTGGAGCAGCAGCATCATGGTGACGAACCTCCCGACATCGATCTTAGAGTTGCGAGCGCAGGGCATGTCGCATAGTGAAATTGCACGGGCGATAGGAATGAAGCGGAGTACAGTGTCTAGTTATCTGCTCAAGGCACGGAAGACTTCGGAAGGCGAGCCAAAATGAAAACCGGCCACTGTTCGTTCCAAAACCGGCCACTTGACATCGAACCCGGCCAGTACCCACAGCCCAA
>Ga0335085_10004233_pt1 | contig 23999 bp, 20 predicted proteins | sample Lox_Sample_45_FD_206712 | JGI IMG/M metagenome (GOLD analysis project Ga0335085, IMG submission 206712) | Soil microbial communities from Loxahatchee National Wildlife Refuge, Florida, United States - Lox_Sample_4.5 | ecosystem: Environmental > Terrestrial > Soil > Wetlands | place: USA...
CCCGGAACGCGTCTCTCGGCGACGATCATCACCAAGTATCCTCCCCAAGTAACCACCGAGCGGCAGGTGACCGCCAAGGTGACGGCGCCTCCTCCGCCGGCGCCGGCTGCGGCCGCGGCTCCAGCCATGCCTCCGCCGGCGGTGGCCGCCGCTCCGGCGAAGCCGGCCAAGATGCCCAAGACGGCAAGCCCGCTCCCGCTGGTCGGCCTTCTGGGCGGTCTCCTGCTCGCCGCCGGAGCCGGGCTGACGCTGCGGCGACGGCTCGCTCGCTAGAAGACGCCGGGCGCCTCGCACGGGGCGACGGGAACGATGAGTGACCGGGGTCGGCGCGTGAACGCTGCTCTGCTCGTGTGCGCGCTGGCCCTCGGCGCGGGACTGACCCTCCAGGTGGCGATGAACACGCGGATGCGTGACTTCGCCGCCGGGCCGGTGGGCGCGGCGCTGGTCTCGTTCGCGGTGGGGACGGTGGGCATGGTGGCCATCCTGGCCGCGGCGAGGGCGCCGTGGCCGGGGGCGGCCGGCCTCTCGAGCGCGCCGTGGTGGACCTGGGCGGGAGGGCTGATGGGCGCCCTCTACGTGCTGGGGGTCATTGTCATCGCTCCCCGCATCGGGCCGGGCCCGCTCCTGGCGGCGGTGGTGCTGGGGCAGATGTCAGCGGCGCTGCTCCTGGAGCACTTCGGCTGGCTAGGCATCGTCCACCACCCGGTGAATGGGGCCCGTGTCCTCGGTGTGCTGCTCATCGTCGCCGGGGCGGCGCTGGTGCGCTTCTTCTAGACGGCATGGCAAAGGCCGCGGGCGGGGTAGGCGGCGCAGCTGGAGGGAACATTCCTCGAGGAACTGCTGGAGGAGGTCGACCTGCTCTGCGGAGAAGCGCCGGAGCATGTGGTGCTCGACCTCGGTGAGCGCCGCCCGGCACCGCTCGACGACGACCGTTCCGCGCCGGGTGAGCCACGCCCGGCGGACGAAGCCCGGCCCGACCGGCCCGGGCCGTTCGATGAGCCCCGCCTTCTCGAGACGGTCGAGGGTCTCGTTCATCGTCTGGTACCGGACGCCGCTGGCCTGGGCGAGCTCGCCGCTGCTGGTCTGCGCGTGGTCGGCGAGGCTCGTGAGGACGAAATAGCCCGCCCCGGTGAGGCCGAATCGTCGAACGAGCGGCTCGCGCACTCGGCGGACCACGCCCTCGAGCTGGTCGAGGGACTCGAGCGTCCTGGGCACTTACCCTCCCCCCTCGGGCCTTCGCCGAGACCTAAGACAGGTTTCCTGTAGCCCCCGAAACGGAAGAACGGGTGCAAAAACGAGTACTTCGGCCCGCGCAATGGCGACAGGTTTGCTGCATCTCCGAAAACGAAGAAACACTCGAGGTTGCGGTCACTTCGTCCAAGAAGGGGGCCACAGGAAACCTGCTTAGGGTCTCGCGCCGCCCCCCGACCCCCTGCAGCAGTCGCTCGGTCTCTCGCGCGCCGATCGCGGCCCCAAGCACGGAAGCGGACCCCGGCTGTCCGTCGGGCCTCAAGCCGGGGGTGCACGCCCGTCGATGCGAACCCGCCGAACCCTGAGCCGTCCGTCTCCTTCCAGGAGCCCCCTCTGCCAGAGCCCCCACGGGCGGTGGCCACGCCTCATGCCTGTTCCCCGAACGCCCGCCGGAACCTGTGGCTCGCGGCATCGAGGGTGCTCGACCCCCCGATCAAGAACCCCGGCCGGTCGAGCACCCGGCAGTCCACGGCGAGCTGAACGTCGGCGTCCTCGATCCTCTCGTGGCCCTCGAGATCGGCCCGGGTGCGGGCGAGCTTGAGGATCCGGTCATGGGCGCGGGCAGACAGGGCGTGGCGCCGCATCGCCGCCTCCAGCATCCGGACGGCGTGGGGGCTCATCCGGCAGTGCTGGCGCATGAGCCGCGGACCCATCTGGGCGTTGCAGAAGATCCCCCGGTGGCCGGCGAAGCGCTTCTGCTGCCGGGCCCGCGCCTCCTCCACCCGGGCCCGATACAGGGCCGACGGCTTCTCCGCGACCTCGGCGGCGAGGATGCGGCCGACGTCGACCGGCCGGCTGAAGAGGGAGATGTCGATGCGGTCGAGGAGCGGCCCGCTCACCCGGGCGTGGTACTCGAGCACCCGGCTCAGCGCGCAATTGCAGTTGCGCTCCCGCACCTGCCAGTAGCCGCAGGGGCAGGGATTCATCGCCGAGACGAGCATCACCCGGGCCGGGTAGCTGACGTTGTGGCTGGCCCGGGCGAGGTGAACCACGCCGTCCTCGAGCGGCTGGCGCAGCACCTCGAGCACGTTCTTCCGGAACTCGGGCAGCTCGTCGAGGAAGAGCACCCCGTGGTGGGCCATGGACAGCTCCCCGGGACGGGCGAGCGGCCCGCCCCCCACCAGCCCGGCGTCGGACACGGTGTGGTGAGGGGCCCGGAACGGTCGCTCGGCGAGCAGCGACTGGCCCTCGGGCAGAAGGCCGAGCACGGAGTAGATCTTGGTGACCTCGAGCGCCTCGGCGAATCCCATCCGGGGAAGAATGGTGGGAAGGCGCCGGGCGAGCATCGTCTTGCCGCTCCCGGGCGGGCCGCACATGAGGACGTTGTGGCCGCCGGCGGCGGCCAGCTCGAGCGCCTCCTTGAGGTCGCCCTGGCCGCGCACGTCGGCCATGTCCACCGACGCCGGGGCGGGCGCACTCTCGCAGCAGGGCGACGGCTTCCAGGGCGGCACGGTGAGAGCGCCCCCCAGGTGCTCGGCTGCCTCGAGCAGGGTGTGGACGGGGATGATGTCGATGCGGTCGACCAGCCCGGCCTCGGCGGCGTTGGCGGCGGGGACGAGGACGCCCTGGAACCGTCCGTCCCGGGCGGCGACCGCCAGGGGCAGCACGCCCCGGATGGGCTTCACCACGCCGTCGAGCGAGAGCTCGCCGGCGACGAGGTAGCGCTCCAGCGAGGCGCCGGGGAGGTAGCCGCTCGCGCCGAGCACGGCCAGGGCGATGGGCAGCTCGAAGGCGGCTCCCTCCTTGCGGATGTCGGCCGGCGCGAGATTGACGGTGATGCGCTTGCTGGGAAGGTCGAAGCCGCTGTTCTTCAAGGCGGAGACGACCCGGACCTTGCTCTCCCTGACCGCGCCCTCGGGCAGCCCGACGACGTGGAAGAAGGGCAGGCCGATGGTCATGTCGACCTCTACCTCGACCACCACCGCGTCCACGCCGATCAGTGCGCCGGAGCGCACCCGCGCCAGCATCGCCGCTCCCTGGAGGGACCTCGAGCGAGCGGAGGCCGACAGCAACCGGCGTGCCCGGGGCGAGCCTTCTCGGTGGAGCGTGGGGTGGCGTCCGCGGGCGAGGAGCCACGCGTCCGGGGCGCCGGAGCGCCGGCCGGTCAGCTCACTTCGGCGGCTCGGGAGCCGGCGCCGGGGGAGGCGCACTGCCCTCGGGCGTTCCAGCGGCGGCGCCGGCGGTGAGTCCCACCACCGGCTCGGTGATCACCCCGAGGATGCGGGCCCCGGCGGTGCGCGCGCCGTCGAGGGCGAACACCACCCGGCCGTAGTTGGCCTTCTCGTCGGGGATGAAGAACACCAGCCGCTCCTCGGGAGGCAGGGCGGCCAGGACGCGCTTCATCTTGTCGATGTAGTTCGCGTCCTCGATGACCTCGGAGTTGAGCTTCAGGGTGCCCTTCTCGTCGAGGCTGACCACCAGCTGATCGGTGGGCGGCTCGGCGACCGTTTCCTGGTCCTTGTCCGGGACGCGGACCTGGATATCCTTTTCCAGGAGGGGGGTGACGACCATGAAGATGATGAGCAGCACCAGCACCACGTCCACCAGGGGTGTGACGTTGATGTCGCCCATCGGCCGCCCCTCGCTGATGGCGAACTTCCGCTTCTTGGCGAGGTGTGCTCCGAGTCCGAGGCTCACTTCTGCCGCTCCTGGACGCCGAGCTTGACGCCCTTGGCTCCCGCCTTCTGCATGACGCTGAGCACCTTCCGCACCTCACCGAACTCGAGGTCCGAGTCGGCCTTGAAGAGGATCTGCTTCCACGGCTCGGGAGTGAGCCGGGCCTCGAGCGCGATCTTCAGCCCCTCCTCGTCGAAGGGGTCCTTCTCCAAGAAGATCTTCTTGTCCCGGGTGAGGGAGACGATCATCGGATCCGGCTCCTCCTTCGTCTCCTTCTGCTTGGTGGCCTGAGGCAGCTTCACGTCCTTGCCTCGCTGGAGGAGGGGGGTGACGACCATGAAGATGATGAGCAGCACCAGCACCACGTCCACCAGGGGCGTGACGTTGATCTCCGACTTGATCTTCCCCGCCCCACCACCTGAAGCCATTCCCATCGCGCGTCACCTCACCGTCGGGGCTGGTTACTCGGTCATCGCCGTTCCCGGCGTGCGGGCGTGGCCACCGATCTCCTTGGCCAGCACGTCGAGGAACTCGTTGGAGGACTCGCTGATGTCCACCGCGCGGGCGTCCACCCAGCCCTGCAGGTAGTTGTACGCCATCACCGCGGGGATGGCGACCAGGAGGCCGAAGGCGGTGGTGATCAGCGCCTCGGCGATACCGGCGGACACGGTGCCCAGACCGCCGGAGCCGGTGGCGGCCATGGACTGGAACGCCGAGACGATGCCCATCACCGTTCCCAGGAGGCCGACGAAGGGAGCGGTCGAACCCACGGTCGCCAGCAGGCCGAGCCCCCGCTTCAGGCTCTGCACTTCGCGCTGGGCCTGGCGCTCCAGCGCCCGGGCCACCGACTCCACCCGGAGGTCCTTGTCCGTCGCGTCGGAGGTGATCTTGAAGGCATTGAGCCCGGCGCCGATGACCCGTCCCAGGTGGCCGACCTTGGCTCCCATCTTGGCGTCGGCGGCGGCGGTGAGCCCACCCTTGGTCAGGAGGTTGGCCATCTTGTCCGCGAAGTTGCGGGACTCGCTCCGCGACCGGTTGAACACCACCAGTCGCTCGAACATCACCACGAGCGAGAGGACGGACATGATCGCCAGGACGAAGACGATGAGCTTGGCGAAGATGCCCATGTGAGACCAGAGACTGACGAGAGTGAATTCCATGGCTTTGGGAACGCGCCTCCGTATGCGCGGGTAGGGAGATGCTGAAGAAGTGCGACGGCCGTCCTACTTGGGCAGCTTGAAATTAAAGTTGAACGTGTAACTGACCTGCTGGGGGCGGCCCTGGAAAGTGACCGGTGAATACTTCGAGCCCTGCAGCCATTCCAAGACTGCTTGGTCCATGTGCGGGAGGGGCTTGATGATGTTGCAGTTGCGGACGTTGCCCTCGACGGTGATCACGCACTTCACGATCATCATCCCCTCGATGTTCGAGACGAGGGCCTCGCGGCTGTACTCGGGCTTGTCCCGTCCGTTGAAGCCGGAGATGAGCTTGGGCCGGGTCATCCCCTCGCCGAAGGGAACGGTGCCCGTGCCCCCGAGCACGCCGCCCAGGACGCCGCCGGCCACGCCGCCGGCCACGCCGCCGATCACCCCGCCGGTGTCCGGCTCCGGGGTGTCGTTGGGCTTGGGCTCGGCCTCGGGCGGCTTCTCCTGGGGGATCTCCTTGGGCTGCACCAGCTGATTCGGCTTGCGCTTCACCTGCTTGGTGGCCGCCGGCGGCGGGGGGGGCGGCGGCGGCGGCGGGGGCGGTGCCACCTTGAGCACCACCGCCACGTCCTTCTCCTTGATCGACGCCGGACGGGTGGAGAGCCAGATGGCGAGGGCGAAGACACCGACGTGGAGGATGACCGAGACCGTGGCGCCGGTCCCGAACCGGGACTTGGGGACGACGCCGTGACCCAAGACGGAATCAAACATCGATGACGGTCTCCTCGTGCCGCTGATCCTGCGCGGGCAGCGGACTCCTCCCGGGACAGTGCCGAAGGAATTGCGCGCCTACCTCACAAGGGGGGGGGCGCACAAGGTGTTCCATTTCCCGCCCGCTGCCCGCCCCCTTCCTCGGAGGGGGAGCCTCCCCACGCCGCGCAGCGTCGCTCGGGTGCCCAGGGCGGCGCAACAGGGTGAACCCGCTCACAGGCTCTCTGCAAACTTCTATTGACAGGGCGACGCTGGGCCGCCGATGCTCGCCAGCCGCTTTCCCGCTTTCCGACCACACTTGGAGGGGTTTCGGTGAGTCCAACTAGGAAAACCATGATCCGGGGGGCCCGGCTTGCGTTCGCGCTGCTGGGAATCCTGGTCGCCCGGGGGGCGTTCGCGCAGATCGGCGGAACGCAGCTCGTGGGATCGGTGGTTGACGCGTCCACCAAGAAGCCGGTAGCGGACGTCGTCGTAACCGCCACATCCCCACAGCTGCAGGGCGAACAGGTCGTCGTCACGGATGCGGGAGGTAACTACCGCATCCCTCAACTGAACGCGGGTACCTATACCCTGCGCTTCGAGAAGGAATCGTACAAGCCGTACAGCCGATCGGGCATCGAGCTCCGTGCCGAGTCGACCATCCGACTCAACATCGAGCTGCTCCCCGAGAGCCTGACCAGCGAGGAGATCGTGGTGGTCGGAAAACCACCCACCGTGGACGTCGGCTCGACGACCACCGGCTCCCAGATCTCCACCGAGTTCATCCAGAACGTCCCGGTGACCCGCGGAGCCCGCACCTTCGACCAGCTGGCGCTGGTTGCCCCGACGGTGCAGACGGACTTCAACGGCATCGCCATCGCCGGCGCGACGTCGCCTGAGAACACCTACCTGGTCGACGGTCTGACGACGAACAACTCCTTCAACGGTCTGAACGGCTCGGGCGTGAACGTCGAGTTCGTCGACCAGGTCAACGTCCTCACCGGCGGGTTCATGCCCGAGTACGGCAAGACCACCGGCGGAGCGATCGCCGCCTTCACCAAGTCCGGTGGAAACGAGTTCCACGGTTCGGTGTTCGGCACCTGGACCCCGGGCGGGCTCGCGGCCACCCCGCAGATCATCCACAACAACGGCGCCACCTACGACATCAACACCAAGGTCTACAACCGGTGGGACATCGGCGCGACCCTGGGCGGCTACATCATCAAGGACAAGCTGTGGTTCTTCGCCGGCTTCGACGCCAACCAGGTGAAAAACGTCCGTGACCGCACCATCGACGCCTACTCGCCGAATGCGGACTGCACCGGGACGACACCCGGCAGCACCGGCAACTGCCCGGGCTACGTCCTCGGCAACCCCGCTGCGTTCATGGCGGCTACGGTACCAAACGCTCCATACCCGGGACGGAGCATCGTTCCGAACGCCTTCGATCCGGCCACCGGCCTGCAGGCCTATACGCCGGTGCCCGGGTCGGACATCCGCGCCTTCTCCAACGCCACCGGCTACCAGTACATCGCCAAGCTCACGTATCTGGTCAATCCGGATCAGCGCCTGAGCCTGTCGATCAGCGGTCAGCCGACCAGCGCCTACAGCTTCCCGGTGACGGCCGGCCCGTTCGATCACAGCCAGGCGGTCGACCTGCCGGCGTCCTTCCTGGACATCATCGGCAAGTGGTCCGGCTCGTTCTCGGAGAAGCGGATCCTGCTCGACGTCACGGCCGGCTGGCACCACGAGTCGGCCGGCATCCTGCCCACCGACGGAAGCCAGCCCGGCGCGACGGCGGGTGACGGGACGCTGGCCGGCACCTCGACGGCCATCACCCGGAACTACCACAACCTGACCGAGTTCGACGCCATCCCGGGGAACGTCCAGCCGACGACCAAGCTGCCGCTGATCAACGGGCAGAATCCCTGCACGCCGATCACCTACGCTGCCGTACCGGCGACCGTTGGCCCTCCCGCCACCCCGGCCATCCCGGCCCGCGTCTTCTACCCCTGCCCGACGAGCGGCTCGCAGGCCTATACGTTTGGTGGCCCGGGCTTCATCAACGACTCGACCATCGACAACGTGCAGGGCAAGGCGGTGGCCACCTTCCTCGCCCGTGCCGCAGGAACGCACGTCATCAAGGGAGGGGCGGAGGTCTGGCTGCAGCAGTACAACAACACCCGGTCGTACACCGGCTACCAGCTGCTCCGTGAGAGCGCCACCGGCGGCACGACCTACACGGTCATCCGCGGGTACGGCGTCCTCACCGCGCCGGACAACCCGGTCTACTACCCGACCGAGACGGCCATCTCCAAGACCACCTCCATCGGCTTCTTCGTCCAGGACAGCTGGTCGATCCTCGACAAGGTGACCTTGAACGTCGGCCTCCGCTACGACGGGCAGAACATCTACGGGGCGGACGGTGAGCTGGGCCTCTCGGTGCAGAACCAGTGGGCGCCGCGCATCGGTGTGATCTGGGACCCGACTTACCAGGGCCGCTCCAAGATCTACGCCAACTACGGCATCTACTACGAGAACATCCCCCTCGACATGTCGGACCGGTCGTTCCCGGGTGAGCGGCAGATCTACTCCGCACGCCGCTTCAATGCCGGGAGCGCCGGAACCGCCGTCGGCGGCGCCGGGTTCCAACCGAAGTGCAACCCGATCCAGAACCCGACCACCTACACCCTGCAGTGCCAGAATCCGCAGGGCATCCCCAACGGCGCGCCGGAGGGCATCCTCAGCTCCAGCCGGGTGTGGCTGGTCACCGGTGGCGACACGGTGGTCCCCGACCCGAACATCAGCGCCCAGAGCTCGAGCGAGGTGGTCATCGGTGGCGAGTACGAGATCTTCGCCAACGCCCGCCTCGGAGCGAGCTACACCCGGCGCTGGATGAACAAGGTGGTGGAGGACATGTCCAACGACGAGGCGGCCACCTACTTCATCGGCAACCCCGGCTACGGCATCGCGGACAATTTCCCCAAGGCGGTCCGCAACTACACTGCGGTCACCGTCGCGCTGACCAAGAACTTCGCCGACCTCTGGCAGGCGCAGATCAGCTACACCTACCAGTCGCTGACCGGGAACTACGAGGGCCTGATCCTCTCCGGTTACGCCGGCGGACAGACCGACCCGAACATCACCGCGGCCTTCGACCTGCGGGACCTGCTCCCCAACAGCTCCGGACCGCTGCCGGGCGACATCACCCACACCCTCAAGGCCTTCGGGTCCTACGAGTGGGTGATCCTCCCGGTGTTCAGCGCCACCTTCGGCGGCGCGGTGGTCGGCAACTCCGGCACGCCCTACAGCTACCGCGGCGCGCAGGAGATCTACGGCAACGGCATCGCCTTCATTCTCCCCCGCGGGAATGCCGGCACGCTGCCCTGGGTGTGGGACCTGGACCTCAAGGTCGGCCTGAACTTCCGCGCCACGAAGGACACCACGGTGACCTTCGCCGTGGACTGCTTCAACGTCTTCAACAGCCAGCAGTACACCCTGATCGACCAGAACTACACGTTCGCCTCGGTGCTTCCGATCATCGGCACGGGCGCCAACGCACAAGCGCTGAAGGGCGATCCGAGCTCCCTGCGCTACGCGGACAACACCGTGTACTCGCACGCAGACGACAACCCCAACTTCGGCAGACCCATCGCCTACCAGCCGGCTCGGGTCTTCCGCTTCTCGGCGAAGGTGAGCTTCTAATGAACGCCCTCACCGCGAAGAAGAGCCAGGCCATGAAGATCCAACTCGCCGTCGTCACCGCCACGGTGGCCCTGCTGCTCGCAGGTTGCACCGAACCCGTACCCCCCTGCCTCATCCTCCGATCCAGCGGCGCCGCCTACGCGTCGCAGTGGCTCAATGGGACGATCACCGCGGGTGCGGGCGGCCCGAACTGCGCCGTGTTTGGCACCGGTCCGTTCACCGGCACGGGCAGCGACCCCGGCACCCAGGTGGATCTGGCAACCACGTCGTCCATCTATCCGTACGGGTTCACCGGCGGCTTCCCGTTCCGCGTCCAGCTGTTCGGCGTGGACAAGTACGCGCCGGCCTCCACCGGAGGGTCCTCGCAGATCTCCATCGCGCCGGAGATCTTCTACCAGGGGACTGATCAGGCCGGATACGTGATCGGGAACCTGGAGGCCGAGGACCCCAATGCCCAGAGCCTCTGCTTCGTGCCCACCTTCCAGGCAGCGGCGACAGGGACATTTGGATGGGGCGGCACCACCGGCGACCTGGACGTCAGCCTGACGTTCAGCAACATGACCCTCTACGAGACCACGGCCATTCCCGGGACGCAGTTCACCGCGGACGTCACGGCCACGGTGAGCGATGTGGGCGGCGGCAATGCCTGCACCGCCACCTACAACGTCCTGGCCTTCGCCCAGGCGACGACCTGCATGACGCTGGTCTTCTGCGATGCCAACAACGTTTGCGACCTCTCCAACGGGGGTCAGGCGCCGTACGCGGACGACCAGGTGCAGGACAACCTGTGCACCGACTTCAACCCGCCGTCGGGTGACCAGATGTGGATCAACTACGCGGCCAACGGCCTGCCCGCCGGGGCGGCCACCAACCGCCAGTTCCCCATCGCCTGCGACCAGACGACCGGGTACTGCGTGCTGCCCCCGCCCGCGACCGGGACCCCGACGCTCCCGGTAGTCGGCGCCGAGCCGCGTCCGTAGCCGAGCATCTCCGAGCCTGACGGCTCGTCTCCGGGCCCCGGTTGCCCCTGGCAGCCGGGGCCCTTTGTCTTGCGGGCGGCCGGTGTGGTTGAAGCGCTGGGAGGAAAGCCATGTCCCGGTACGACCACATCGGCGCCGCGCGCGCCCTGCTCGCCGCCGAGGAGGGAACCCTCCACAAGCAGGCCCGCTGGCGCGTTGCCCTCGCCTACCCCAGCCCCTACCACGTGGGGATGAGCTCGTTAGGCTTCCAGACCGTGTACCGCGAGGTCCACGCCCACCCCGGAGCCACGGCGGAGCGGGTCTTTCTCCCCGACGACGTCCAGGCCTTCCGGCGCACGCGCACCCCGCTCTTCACCCTCGAGTCCCAGAGCCCGGTCTCCGCCTTCCCGGTGGTGGCCTTCTCCGTCGCCTACGAGCTCGAGCTCACCGGAGTCCTGGAAGTGCTCGCCCTGTCCGGTCTGCCGCTCCTCTCCGCCGAGCGGTCCGAGCGCCACCCGCTCATCGTGGCCGGGGGCCCGCTCACCTTCTCCAACCCGGCGCCGCTCGAGCCCTTCGTCGACGTCATCGTCCAGGGCGAGGCCGAGGAGCTGGTTCACGTCCTCCTGGCCGCGCTGGAGGCGTTCTCCACCCGGCCGGCGCTGCTCGCCCACCTGGCCACCGTGCCCGGCTTCCGCGTCCCAGGGCGGGGGGGAGACCCGCTGCACGTCCAGCGTGCCGCCGACGAGCGGCTCCCGGCCCGCTCCCAGATCCTCACCCCCCACACCGAGCTCCGGAGCATGTTCCTCATCGAGCCCGAACGAGGGTGCAGCCGCGGATGTCACTACTGCGTCATGCGGCGGACGACGAACGGCGGGATGCGCACCGTCCCCGTGGAGCGGGTGCTGGCGCTGGTCCCCGCGGCGGCGCGCCGGGTGGGTCTGGTCGGCGCGGCGGTCACCGACCACCCAGGCATCGCCGAGCTGCTCGAAGCGCTGGTCGATTCCGGCCGCGAGGTGGGCGTCTCCTCGCTCCGGGCGGACCGCCTGACAGAGGACCTGGTGGGCACCCTCCGCCGCGGCGGGGCCCGCATCCTCACCGTCGCCTCGGACGGCGCGAGCCAGCGGATGCGCGACCTGGTGGACCGGAAGCACTCCGAGGAGCAGATCCTCCGCGCCGCCCGGTTCGGCGCCCGGGCCGGGATGGAGCGCCTCAAGGTCTACACCATGGTCGGGCTTCCCCTCGAGGAGGAGGCGGACATCGACGAGCTGGTGCGCTTCACCCGGGAGCTGTCCGCCATCCTTCCGGTGGCGCTCGGCGTGGCGCCGTTCGTCTCGAAGCGGCACACCCCTTTGGACGGTGCGCCCTTCGCCGGCATCCGCACCGTGGATGCCAGGCTCCGGCGCCTGCGCGAAGGGCTCCAGGGCCGGGCTGAGGTCCGGCCCACCTCAGCGCGCTGGGCCTGGGTGGAGTACATGCTCGCCCAGTCTGGGCCGGAGGCGGGGCTGGCGGCCCTGGACGCCTGGAAGGCGGGGGGGAGCTTCGCCGCGTTCCGGCGGGCCTTCTCCGAGCGGGGCTGCACGCCCTTCCTCGCCGCCCGGACCGAGGACGGGCGGAGGAACTCCACGCGGTGGCCGGTTGTCCCGGAGCAGCGGGCTCAGCCCGCGGCCTGACCGCCGGCCTCCCACCGAGAGCGCGGGACGCGGCGGGCGCCGGCCACCGCGCCCAGCACGTGCCGGGCCGGGACCACCGCCCCCACCGTGGTGTAGGCCTGGGCGCCCACCCGCGTGCGAGCGTGCCGGAGGGGATAGCTCGCGGCGTGGGCCAGGAACCAGGCCCGCGTCTCGACGAGCGGGAGACGGTGAACCTCCAGGGTCTGGAGGAAGACGTAGAGCAGGACGTCCGCCTGCGAGTAGAGGAAGCAGCCCGGGGTGTCCTTCTCCAGATTCGACACCAGCTCGAAGAAGTAGGTCCCCCGCCGCCCGGCCTGCCGGTCTCCCTTCACCTCCACCCCGAGGAGGCGCGCGCCGGTCCGCTCCCAGACCAGGTCCACGCCCCGGGCCTGGAAGCGCGGGTCCGCCTGGACGTCGTGGACCTCGCCCCCCGGGTCCTCGCTCCGGAGGTAGGTGCGGGCGACGGCCACCGCCCGGTCGGCGGCACCCCGCACGGCGAGCATGCTGTAGCTGCGAGCCATGTCCGACCGCCGAGGACAGCACGGACGGCTGCGATGGCGAAAGTCTTTGCTCGCCGTTCTGCCCGGCCCCTAGGCTCCCGGGCGGAGGAGGGAGCCGCCATGCAAGCCCGGTGTCCACGCTGCGCTTCCATCTTCAGCACCGACCGCAGCGGCCTGCAGTTCTGCCCCAACTGTGGGCAACAGGTGGATGTGCCTCCCTTCCCCGGCTCGTCGCCCGAAGGCTCGGCGGCGGGGTGGGGCGGACCGACCGGACCGGGCGGTCCGGGAAGCATGGGCCCCGGCCCTGCCGTCCGCGAGGACACTCCCTGGGAGCGGCGGGCCACGGTGGGCTGGTTCCAGGGGCTGTTCGAGACCTGGAAGCGGACCATCTTCTCGCCCCAGCACTTCTGGGCCTCGGTGAAGCCCGGCGGCTCGTGGATCGACGCGCTGATCTACGCGTGGATCATCTTCACCGTGGGGGTGGTGGTCTCCGCGCCGTTCGGCAGCCTCGGCCTCGGACGGTGGGGCTCGGCGGCCGTCCTGGAACAGCTGCAGCAGCTGCCGCCGGAATCGCGCGAGGCGCTGCGGCAGGTGATGGGCAACGTCGGCGTGGGCCACCTCGTCGCCTCGGTCATCCTCTACCCCCTGTGGATCATCATCGTCGCCGCCATCCTCCACCTCTCCTGCCTGGTGCTCGGGGCGGCGAAGAACGGCTACTACGCCACTTTCCGGGTGCTGGGGTACGCCGCGGCCACCAACATCATCGGGATGGTGCCCTGCCTGGGATTCTTGGCCTTCATCTACGGCATCGTCCTCACCGTGCTCGGCATCGCCTCGGTCCAGGAGACGACGCTCGGACGGGCCACGGGCGCGGTCCTGCTCCCGCTGGCGCTGCTCCTCTGCTGCCTGTGCGCCGGCATCGCCTTCCTCGGAGCGGGGCTGGCGGCCATGCTCGGGCAGCTCAAGACCTGACGCAGGGCCCTGCCGTGACGCTGAGCTGGACGCCTCGCACCCGCCGCTTCGATTTCCTGCACGCCCTCGGGGTCACCGGGCTGGTCGGGTTTCTCGTGGCGCGCTTCGTCCCGGTGGACCGGCTGCCCTTCTGGCGCTGCGCCATCCGCGAGCACACCGGGTGGCCCTGCCCCGGGTGCGGGCTGACCCGCGCAGCGCAGCGTCTGGCCCAGGGGGACCTCCTCGGGGCCCTGGATGCCAATCCCCTGGGGACGGCGGCCGCCCTCGGTCTGGCGGCGTGCACGCTCTTCGCCGCGCTCCAGCTCCTCTTCGCGCTTCCCGCTCCTCGTCTCTCGCTCGATGCGCGCGAGGCGCGCGCCACGCGGGGGCTCCTCCTCGCGGCGGTGGTGGTGAACTACGTGGTGGTGGTGGTGCGGGTCCGGTTCCTGGGCTGGCCGTGACCGGCGGTCTGGCCGCGCCGGCGGCGGTCGCCGCGGGGTACTTCCTGGGAAGCATCCCCTGGGGGCTGCTCCTCGCCCGCGTCGGGCGGGGGGTGGACGTCCGCACCGAGGGAAGCGGCAACATCGGCGCCACCAACGTCGCCCGGGTGGCCGGCTTCCGGCTCGGGCTGGCCGTCCTCGCCCTCGACGCCGGCAAGGGGGCCGCGGCGGTGAGGCTGGCGGAGACCCTCGTGCCCGGGAACCAGGGGGTGGCCGCGCTTGCCGGGCTGGCGGCCTTCGCCGGCCACGTGGCCCCGGTGTGGCTCCGGTTTCGCGGAGGAAAGGGCGTCGCCACCGCGCTCGGTGTCCTGACCGTCCTCGTCCCCGCCGCCGCCCTGGCCGCCATCGCCGTCTATGCGCTGGTCCTGGCGCTGACCCGGACCTCGAGCCTGGGGTCACTTCTTGCCGGGCCGGCGGCCATCGCCGCGGCGGGCCTGTTTCCGGGGACGCGCCTGGCGGTTGGGCTGACCGTGGCCCTCTACGGGGCCATGCTCTGGACGCACCGGGGCAACATCCGGCGGCTGGTGCGCCGGGTCGAGCGCCGGCTGTGAGCGCGCCGGGCGCGCGGCCGCCGGGGCGGGGTAGCTGAACAAGGTGCACGGGATGGCGCCGTTCCACAGCGCCCGCCGCCCGCTCGGGCGGTGGTGGAAGGCGCTCTCGAAGGCCGGGTTCCCGGCCAGGATGGCTGCTCGGAAGCTGCCCAGGGCGTCGAAGCGCTCGCCGAGCCGGAAGTAGAAGGACTTCATTCCCTTCTGTCCGCCCGAGGCGAGCCGGTCGCCGTACGGTGGGTTGGTCACCAGGAGGCCGCCGGCCGACGGAGGAAGGGGCAGCGCCGAGGTGGCGTCGGCCTGGCGAAGCTGGACCGCGCCGGAGAGACCGGCGGCGCGGACGCAGGCCCGCGCCACGGCCAGGGCGTCCGGGTCGCGGTCGAAGCCCCAGAGAGGGATGCCCACCGGCCGCTGGGCGGCGCGGGCGTCGGCCCTGAGCTCGGCGAGGAGCGGGCGCGCCCTGGGACCCAGCTCCGGCCAGCGCTCCAGGGAGAAGGTTCGGTCCAGGGACGGCGCGCGCCGCGCGGCCATCCATCCCGCCTCGATGAGCAGCGTCCCCGAGCCGCACATCGGGTCGAGGACCGGCTCATCGCCCTGGAAGCCCGCCGCGCGGAGGATGGCCGCGGCCAGGTTCTCCTTGAGCGGGGCTGGGGTCTGGCGGACGCGGTAGCCCCTCCGGTTGAGGGGCTCGCCGGCCAGGTCGAGCGACAGCTGGAGCCGGGTCCCGGCGAGGTGGGCCACCACTCGGACGTCCGGCGAGCCCGTGTCGACGTCGGGCCGCTTCCCGGCCCGCGCGCGCATCCGGTCCACGATGGCGTCCTTGATCTTCAGGGCCACGAAGCCGGAGTGCGCGTGCTCGGACTTCCGGAGCGAGGCCTCGACGGCGAATGTGGTGGCCGGGGTGAGGTGCTCCTCCCAGGGGATGGCCCGGGCGAGGGCGTAGAGCCCCTCGGCGCCGAAGGCCTCCCCCTCGCCCAGGGGCCAGAGGACGCGCATCGCCAGGCGGGTCCAGAGGCAGATGCGGAGCGCCTCGCCGAGGTTGGCGTGGAAGCGGACGCCGCCCGGGTCCCTGCGGATGCGCGCCGCCCCCAGCTCGGAGAGCTCGTCGGCGAGCAGGTCCTCGGTGCCTCGCGCAGCGCTGGCGAAGAGTGGCAGCCGTGGGGGCATCCCGGGGTCCCGTCCAGGAGCCTACTTCGCCGCAACCGGCGGGCGGGCGTACTGTCCGGAGCAGACAGCGTGAGCGTCGCTCCTCCCATCCGCCGCTGGCTGACCTGGACCCGGATCCAGGGTGCCCTCCTGGACATCGCCTCGGCGGCGCTGGTCGGAGCCGGAGCAGGCCATGCCCTCGGCCGTCCTCGCAGCGGGGCGCTTCTCGGCCTGGCGGCCGGGGCGCTCGCTTCCCTGCGCTGGACCGGGATGCGCGCCGCCCGGGCTGTCGAGCGCAGGCGGCCCGCGCTCGGCTCGGCCCTCGAGGCGTACCTGGAGGGTCAGGGCGGCAGTCTCCGCCCGAGCCTGGAGGCATGGGTCGGCGAGCGCGCCGGACCGGTGCTGCTTCCGGCCGCCCTGGCCAGGTTCGGGGCGGCGCTGCTCCTGTGCCTGGGCGTCTGGGCGCTCCCTCGTCCCGGAGCGGGGACGGTGGCGCTCGCGCCGCCCGCCGCGCCGTCCACCCTGTCCGTCACCGCGCGCGTCGAGCCGCCGGCCTACACCGGCTGGCCCACCGTCGAGGCGAGCCTCCCGAGGATCAGCGGTCTGCGCGGCTCCACCCTCCACCTCGACATCCGCGCCAGCGGGCCCCACGTCTCCTGGGCGGAGCGGGAGGGCGCGGAGAAGAGGCTCGCGCTCGAGGGAGGGAGGGCGACGCTCTCCCTTCCGCTCGACCGCAGCCGGAGCCTTCGCCTGGCCTCCGGGGCCGGAGGGGCGGTGGTGCTCCTCGAGCTGGAGGCGGTGCCGGACCGGGCGCCTCAGGTCACCCTGGAGACGCCGGAGACCGACCGGACGGTGACCGCCAGCCCGGGGAGGCTCGCCCTCCGCGCCTCGGCGCGCGACGAGGTGGCCGTGGCGGGCATCGACTTTCACTGGACGCTGGCCCAGGGGCGCGGCGAGGGGATGCGCTTCCGGAGCGGGCGGCTGCCGGGTCGGGCCACGCTCCAGGGGACGACGGCAGAGGTGCAGGGCGCCCTGGATCCGGCGGCGGTGGGAATGCGGGCCGGCGACAGGCTGGTGGTGTGGGCCGAGGCGACGGACGGGAACTCCCTGGACGGCCCGGGCGTCGGCCGATCCGAGGCGCGGGTCATCGCCTGGGAGGAGGCGCTCATCGACTTCACCGGCACCGCCACCGCAGCCCGCCTCCCCATGCCCAAATCGCAGCTCACCGAGCGGGAGCTCCTGGCGCGCACCGAGCGCCTGGTGCGCTCCGGCGTGAAGGGGGCCGCCCGGCAGCAGAGGTCCGCCGAGCTGGCCGACGACCAGCGGCGGATCCGCGAGTCGTTCGGCTTCTTCCTCCAGATGGAGCACGGGGAGAGCCTGCAGCTCGACGTCGACGATCCGGAGGTCGCCGAGAGCGGGGACGCCAGGGGGCGCCGGCTCCTCGCCCAGGCCGTGTCCGCGATGTGGGCGGCGGAGGCCGAGCTGGGAGCGGGGAATCCGGCCGGCGCCATCCCGGCCGAGCGCGCCGCGGTGAAGGCGCTCGACGCCGCTTTCGGGAACGAGCGGCTGGCACTTCGCGCCCTGAAACCTCCCGACAAGCCGGTGGACGAGAGCCGCCGCCTCTCCGGCGCGCAGTCCGCCCTTCGCCCCCGGGCATCGACCTCTGCCCGGGAGGCCGTCGCCGACACCGCGGCGGTCGAGGCGCTCGCCCGGCGCCTCCTCCTCGCCGCCGAGCAGGAGCTCGGACCGGAGTCGACCCGGGTGCTGGCCGACGCGCTGTGGGCGCTTCCCTCGGCTTCCGGCCTGCCGGTGACGGCCCTCGCCGCGCCGCTCTACGCGGCCGACGATGGCCCCTCGCGCGCCGCGGCCGCGCGTGCGGCCGGCATCGCGCTCTCGCGCTGGCTCCGACCCTCCCCGGTGGTCCTTCCTCCCGTGTCGCCGGAGGAAGGCGGGGTCCTGACCGGGCTCCCGCTTTCCGGGCGCCGGTAGAGGCGGCGGGCCGCGGCCTCGAGCGCGACCAGCGCGGCGAGGAGACAGAAGGCAGCGTCGCTGAAGCGGAGCGGGAGAGGCGCCGTCCACCGTGGCGCCGGGGGAAGGCGGGCGAAGGCGCGCGCCAGCGCCTCTGCACCGTCCGGTTCCAGAAAAGGGTGCCCACGCCGGGCGGCGGCCGCGCGCAGCCGGGCCCGGGGCCAGGCGATGAAGGAGCCCGGGTCCACCGGGTCCACGCCGAGGCCCGCCGCCCCCTCCTCGGCAGCAAGCGGGACCGAGCGCGGGCCGGCCGCCCCGAACACGCCGAGGGACGTCCAGTCCTCGGCGAGCACCACCCCCGCGCGCGAGGCGCGCGGCGCTTCGAGCCAGCCGACGAGCGAGCGGAGCACGCCCTGGTAGGCCTGCCGCCCCTGTCCGGGCGGCGAGAGCCTCCACAGGTCGGGCGCGGTGACCACCGCCAGGCGCCCCTTTCCCACCGACCGCCCGAGCAGCCAGGGAGCCGGAGACGCCTCCTCCCGCCCCCCGAGCCGCCCGAGCACGGTCGTCCCCGGCGGGACGAGGAGCGCAGAGGTCGGCGGGTAGGCCAACAGCGGGAAGGCCTCGCCGCTCTCGAGCCGTCCGAGCAGCGGGCGCTCGGGCGTCGCCGGCGGCGCGGCCACCAGCTCGATGCCCAGCGCACGGGCGGCGCCCGGGCTCTCGAGGAGCAACGCGGCGCCACCGGACTCCACGTAGCGGCGGAGGCCCGCGGCGGCAGCGCGGTCGAAGTCCCGCTCGGAGAAGCCCACCAGCACGAGGAGGTCCAGCTCGTCGGGCCTGGCGCCCTCGGCGAGGAGATGCCGCGGGTCCTCAGCCGCACGCCCGCGCGCCGCCACCGCCCGGGAGCCGAGGAGGGTGAGGGCCTCGACCCGAGCGCCGGTCGCCTCCAGCGCCTCGGCCGCGGCGCGCGCCTCCCATCCCGGGGAGGCAGCGAGCACCACCCTCCGAGGCGTGCGTGCCCGGGTGGCGAGCGCGAGCAGGCGGCCGTCCTGCGCCTGCGCTTCCCCGGCGATGCGGGCCTCGACGGCGACGAAGGAGACGCCCTCCGCCAGCGGGGCCACCACCAGCCGCACCGTCCGGACGGCGTCCGCGCCCTCGACGCGGAGCTCGCTGCTCACCGGCGCGGCTCCGGTGGACCGAGCGGTGACCGCGACCGCCAGGCCCGGTGCACGGCGGACGCGAACCGTGGCCCACACCTCCGCCGCGGACCCGAGAGGAACCTCGGCCGGAGCCTCCACCGAGAGCAGGTCCACCCGGGGACGCGAGGGGTCGAAGACCAGCGCATCGGCTCCGGGCGGAGGCCGGGAGGCCGACCCCACGGTGGCCACCTCCGTGCACGGCGAGAAGGCGCCGGGTGCGGCGCAGGGCGCATCTCCCGAGCGGGAGGCCACGGCGGTCGTCGTCCGGAGCAGCCCGGCGAGACGGTCGGCGTCCGGGCCGGGGGGCATGGCCAGCGCCACAGTCCAGGGTGCGGTGACCTCCGTGGACCAGGTCGCGCCGGTGGCGAGGAGACCGAGCAGGACGGCGGCCCCGAGGGCCGGAAGCCACGCTCGGCGGATGCGCCAAGTTCCGGCCAGGCCGAGTAACCAGAGGAGGCACGCCGCGCCGAGCAGCACCGTCGCCCAGGACGGTCGGCGCACGCCCGCCCCCGTCCAGGCGCGGCCCCCGAGGTGGACTAGGACAGCATCGTCGAGCGGGTCTCGCCCCACCACCTGGGGCCGCTCCAGCGGCAGGACGGCGCGCCCGTCACTCCGCCGGTAGAGCCCGGGGGCCACGTCGAGGAGACCGACCGGCGCCTGTCGCCCGTCCGGGGCGCTCCACCCCAGGGCGCCGCCGACCGGCGGCCGGAGCATGCGAGCCGGGGGTGGAAGCCCGGCGGCGAGGAGAGCGTGCGCCAGCGGAAGGAGGTCCCCCTGGTGCGCCCAGCGGCCGAGGTCCTCCGCCGTCGCCGCGACGGCCAGCTCGATGCCGGCGGCACCGCGGCGGAAGGCGGCCAGCGGCAGGAGGAGCTCGTAGCGCGAGTCGGGGAGGAAGGCCAGCGACGTCTGCAGGCCCAAGCCGGCCGTCCCGGCGCCGAGGTCGAGCGGGTCGGGGAAGAGAAGGCCGGTCGCCGGCCGCGACTCGACCCCGGGATGGGTGGGGCCTGCCGGAGCGACGCCCTCCGCCGCTGTGACGGTCAACGCCGCGCCTAAATGGACATCGCTCGTTCGATTCGCGTCCTGGACGATGACCAGGGGAGCTCCGCCGCCCGTCTCCGGCGCGCCGTCCCCGGCGGCCCTCTCCAGGGCCGCGGCCCAGACCTGGGCGGCCGCGGAGGTGCCCTCGAGCCGGATGCGGGGCCGCAGCAGCCCCTCCGGGGAAGGTGGCGCCGGCTCCTGCCCCGAGGCGCCCTCGCGGAGAAAGGAGAAGCCTCGACCGAAACGGGCCAGCGCCGGACGCCATGCGGCCGCGTCGAAGGCCCCGACGAGGAGGACGGGCCGTCCCGACGCCTGGGCGGCACGGAGGAGACAAGCCGGCCGGGTGTCGCTGCAGGCCCCGAGGACGAATCCGAGCCTTGCCGCGTCCGCCCCGGTGGCGCTCGGTGTGTCTCCCTGGAAGCAGAGCGTGGCAGCCACGCCAGGCAGCGCACGCGCGCGAGCGCACGCCCCGGGCTGTGCTCCCGGGTCCACCACCGCCACCGGGCCGCGATCCGCCGTGCAGCCGCTGCGGGCGGACCAAACGCCGAGCACGGCCAGGAGCAGCGCGCCGAGGCGGAACAGGAAGGGCAGGGGCTCCTCCAGCGGCGGCGACCTGCGCCTCGGCGGGCTCGCCCCGAGAAGGTGCTGGACGGAGGGCACGGCCACCGCCCGGACGGCCCCGGCGCGGCGGAGCTGGAGCCAGGTGAGCACGGCCGCCGAGCCGAGCGCCGTGGCGACGAGCAGGAAGGTCAAGGACGCCCTCCCAGCCAGCGCCGGAGCAGCGCGCCGGGGGGCTGGCCGGCGTCGATGCTCAGCCACTCCCCGCCGGCCCGCCTCACCCCCCGCTCGAGGGCAACGGCCCAGGCGTCCACTCGGGTCCGGAGCGAGGTGGCGTCCAGGGCCGGGGCGGACCGTGTCTCACCCGTCTCCACGTCGCGGACGGCACCTGCTCCGGGCGGGAGCGTCCGGTCGTCGTCGGCGAGGATGTGGAGCACGCTCAGGGCCGCGCCGCCCTGGACGAGCTTCTCCACCCCCCGGAGGAGCGCCGCGGAATCCCCGTACAGGTCGGAGAGGAGGACGAGGTGGCTGGCGGCGAACCGGTCCGGCGACAGCGAGGCCAGCTCACGGCCCACGTCGGCCCGGCCGCCGCCCGCGGCGCGAGCGACGAGAGTCTCCACCGCGCCTTCCGGGTTGCCGTCGGGCAGGATGCGTCCGGCGGGGAGGAAGCCCCGCGGGCCGAGGCGCTCCAGGGTCACCGGGTCCCGGCGCCGGAGGGCGAGCAGCGCCAGGGCGGCGGCCAGCTGCCGGGCGCAGCGCTCCTTGGTCCTCCCGCCGCGCGGGAAGCGCATCGAGTCGCTCGCATCGAGCAGGAGCACCAGGGGCTGGCGGAGGGGCCGGTGCCGCTCCTTCACCACCAGGTGGCCGATGCGGGCGCTGGCCCGCCAGTCCACCGAGCGCACATCCTCGCCTTGCGTGTACGGGCGGTGCTGGAAGAAGTCCTCCCCCGGCCCCGGTCCGGACCCGGGGTGCATGCCGGGGAGCACCCCCCGCACCCGGTGGACGGGGAGCTGCAGGCCGACCAGCGCCGCGCGGAGCGCCCGGTCGAGCAGCGGCTCGCGCTCAGAAGCCGGAGGCGCTGAGGAGCTGACGGACGACGGCATCGGCATCCACTCCCTCGCCGGCCGCGGACCAGGACAGGACCAGCCGGTGCCGGAGCACGGGGAGGGCGAGCGCGGCCACGTCCTCGGCCGAGGCGGCGAAGCGGCCCTCGAGCAGGGCGCGGGCCTTGGCGGCGAGGAGCAGCGCCTGGCCTCCGCGCGGGCCGGCGCCCCAGGCCACCGGGCCGGCGGACGGATCCGCGCCGGGCGTCCCCGGGCGGCTCCGGCGCACCAGCCGGGCCACCGAGCGCACCAGCGACTCGGCCACGGCCACCTCGCGCACCAGGGCCTGGAGACGGAGCAGGTCCTCCGCCTCGAGCACCGGCTCGAGCCTCCCCGCCGGGGCGCCGGTGGTGGTCTGCAGCACGCGGACCTCGTCCTCCTCCCCTGGATAGTCGATGCGGATGCAGAGCAGGAAGCGGTCGAGCTGGGCCTCGGGAAGCGGGTAGACGCCCTCCTGCTCGATGGGGTTCTGGGTGGCCACCACGCAGAACGGCTCCGGGAGGCGGTGCGAGGTGCCGCCCACGGTGACCTGATGCTCGGCCATCGCCTCCAGGAGGGCGGCCTGGGTCTTGGGCGCGGTGCGGTTGATCTCGTCGGCGAGGAGGAGGTTGACGAAGACCGGTCCGGGGAGGAAGCGTAGCGCGCGGTGCCCCTCCACCTCGTCCAGCACCTCGCTCCCGGTGATGTCCGAGGGGAGCAGATCGGGCGTGAACTGGACCCTCTTGAAGGAGAGATGGGTGGCGTCGGCCAGGGACCGGGCGAGCAGCGTCTTGGCCAGGCCCGGGACGCCGCGGACCAGGGCATGGCCGCCGGCGAGGAGGGTCACCAGGAGCTCGCGGACGACGGTGGCCTGGCCGAGGATGCGGCGCTGGATCTGCGCCTCGAGCGCGTGCGCCCGTCCGAGCAGGGCGTCCACGCCGCCCTGCGCGGCGATCATCGCACCAGGGCGTGGGTGATGATGTTCACGCCGAACTTGGTGTTGTCCTCGGCCAGGTACTGCTTGCTGGAGAGGTCGTAGTCCCACTCGCAGCCGTAGTCCTTGTTCGAGTAGAGGACGCCCAGCTTGCCGCGCACGGTGATGCCCTGGAGGTGGTCGTGGACCAGGTTGTCGCCCCAGCCGTTGAGCTCGTGGTGGGTGGCCGGCGGCCCGTCCGGGAAGACGAAGGCCGCCGCGTAGAGGGGGTGGGTGGTGGGCAGGGGACGGAGCTGGCCGGGGAAGAGGTCGGCCATCTCGCGCTCGAAGCTCTTGGCGAACAGCCCGGTCACGTCGTGGTTGCAGTCGTCGACGAAGACGAAGCCCCCGTCGTCGACGTAGCGGCCGAAGGCCTCCTTCTCCGTCCGCGAGAAGCGCACCAGCCCGTGCCCGGTGAGGTAGAGGAAGGGGAAGGCGGAGAGCTCGGCGCTGTCCAGGGCCACCACCTGCTCCCGGGGATCGACCAGGACCCGGGTGTACTCCACCAGCGAGTTGAGGAGGTTGGCCGGCATCTGGGGATCGGCGTCCCAGTCCCCGGAGTGGTAGCGGGCCCGGGCGAAGGTGAAGCGGCCCGGGGCGGCCCGGGCCGGGAGGGGCAGGGCGGCCGCCGCGGCGACGGCGCCGGCGGCCTGGAGCACGGTGCGGCGGCTGATGGGACGGGACATGGGCGGCTCTCGCTCCCCTACACCGCGTCGGACAGCGAGGAGAAGGTGAAGTCGGTGACCTTGAGCGCGGGAAAGGCGAGGGCCGAGGCGATGTCGCGCTCGCTGGTGATCACCCGCCGGGTGGGCCCCATGGCCTGGATGTTGCGCAGCATCTTCACCGGCGTCTCATTCCACCGGAAGTTCTTCACCGGCCGTGTGACCTTACCGTTCTCCACCAGGAAGCATCCATCCCGGGTGAGGCCGGTGAAGAGGGCGGTGTGCGGATCCACCGGGCGGACGTACCAGAATCGGGTGACCAGGAGTCCTCGCTGGGTGGAGGCGACCATCTCGTCGATGCTGGCCGCGCCCCCGCTCATGATCAGGTTCTGCCATGCCGGGAGCGGCTGCCGGCCGGTCTTCTTTGCCCAGTAGCGGGAGCAGGCGATGGACTTCACCACCCCGTCCTTCACCCAGTCGGTGCGGTGGATGGGCAGCCCCTCGATGTCGAAGTTGTTGCCGGGCGCCTCGCGCGAGGCCGGGTCGCTGATCAGGGTCACCTTCTCGCTGAACAGCTTCTCGCCGGCGGCGATCTGCTTCTGGAACTGGGAGAGGAAGCTCCGACCCTCGTCGATCCCGCGCTGGTCGAATCCGTTGAGGAGGTTGACCGCCAGATCGGCCACGCACTCCGCGGGGAGGATGGCGGTGTAGTTGCCCGGCTCGAGGGCCACCGGCTTGGCGCTCTTGAGCGCGATGTCCATGGCGCGGGCGGTCATCGAGG
>Ga0335085_10004234_pt1 | contig 23996 bp, 20 predicted proteins | sample Lox_Sample_45_FD_206712 | JGI IMG/M metagenome (GOLD analysis project Ga0335085, IMG submission 206712) | Soil microbial communities from Loxahatchee National Wildlife Refuge, Florida, United States - Lox_Sample_4.5 | ecosystem: Environmental > Terrestrial > Soil > Wetlands | place: USA...
CTCAAACGTCGTATCCAGTTCGGCAGTCTGCTTGATCATGGCACCGACGGAGCAATATTTGTCTTCGGAGAGACGGATGGCTTTTTCGACCGCGTCCGGGTCGATTTCGAGTCCGGTGACTGCGTGATGTATGCGGACTTTTTTGAATACTTGGGGAGGCGTCTCCGCCTGATCCGCTTCGACGCTCACTTGATAGCCTGTGACGCGCTGATGGTGTTTGTTCCGGAGGATCATGATTACGTCAAAGGCCGTGCAGCCGGCCAGCGCGAGCGCCGCGAGTTCGATGGGCTTGGGGCCGGTTGCGCCCTCGGCGTCGTCCAAAATGATGTGATGGTTCGAACCGGTCGTACCGATGAATTGGCGTTCGCCTTTCAATGGCTGCGTTAGCTGAACTTTCGCGCTGATCATGTCGTCTCACCTTTGCATTACGTCCACAATCCAATTGGACCATAACGCAAGGCTGGGGCCTGTGTCCTGCGTCACAAATGTTCTGTGCGGAAACTGGGCTGCAGACTCCGTAGGATTGCGAGATAACCGCGGCTTCCGCCGAGGAGTCTGTGCCATCGTCAGATATTCCCAGAAGGAATTGAAAGGGGTTGTCCCCTAACTTGCAAACAGGCATATAATTGCGCCGATTCCGACGTGTACGTTACCAAGCGGGCGAAATGAGCTTTCGCCACGCGGGCCGTCTCTCGATATCAGGCGGATTGCTCCGCTAAATTGAACGCAAGGGGATTGAAATGGCGCAAATTATAACTTCGCCCACGACTTACGACGCGGTGATCATTGGCTCAGGCGCGGGCGGAGGAATGGCGGCGAAGGTCCTCACCGAGGGCGGATTGAATGTTGCGCTGCTGGAAGCGGGGCCGAAGCTCAATCCCGAAAAAGATTTCAAGATGATGATGTGGCCGTACGACCTGGAACATCGCGGCGAGGGCGTCGGTGGACGGGCACGCGCGAACTTTGGAGAATTCCTTGCGCCGAATGGCGCATGGCACATCGAAGGCGAGCCGTACACGAATGCGCCAGGCAGCACGTTCAGCTGGTTCCGGTCACGTATCGAAGGCGGGCGAACGAATCACTGGGGGCGAATCGCGCTGAGGTTTGCGCCGATCGATTTCAAGTCGTATACGCGCGATGGATTGGGCGCCGATTGGCCGATCACGTATGAGGATCTTTCGCCTTACTACGACAAGACGGAGTCGTACATCGGCGTCTTCGGCACGCGCGAAAACATCTCGAGCGCGCCTGACGGAATTTTTCTGCCGCCTCCGGTTCCCCGCTGCACTGAGACGATCATTAAAAAGAGTTGCGACAAGCTGAATATTCTATGCGTGCCTTCGCGGCTGGCGATCATCACCAAATCCGTGAACGGGCGATTGCCTTGCCATTATTGCGGACAATGCGGGCGCGGTTGCACGCAGGCGTCGAATTTTAGTTCGAGCCAGGTGCTGATCCCGCCGGCGATGGCGACGGGCAAACTGACGATGATCAATGGGGCGATGGCGCGGGAGATTCTGGTCGGCACAGATGGCAAAGCGCAGGGCGTGGTTTACGTTGACAAGGCGACGCAGACGGAAAAGCGCATCAATGCGCGTGCGGTGGTGGTGGCGGCGAGCGCTTGCGAGTCAGCGCGGTTGCTGCTCAATTCAAAGTCGGCAGTCTTTCCCGACGGCTTGGCCAACTCATCCGGCCAGGTTGGCCGCAACTTGATGGATTCGGTCGGCAGCGACGGCTCGGGATACATTCCCTACCTCGAAAAAATGCAGCCGCATAATCACGATGGCGTCGGCGGCATGCACCTTTACGTACCATGGTGGAAATTCGACCGGAAGAACGATTTCCCGCGCGGGTACCACATTGAGTTGGGCGGCGGACGCAACATGCCGGGCGTGGGCATGTTTGACGGGCTTTGCGATCGCGAAGAAGGATACGGATTGGATTTGAAGCAGCGCGCACGGCGCAATTACGGGACCACGATCAGTTTTGCCGGACGGGGCGAGATGGTTGCGAATCCGGACAGCTACTGTGAGATCGATCCGAACACGGTGGATCAATGGGGCATTCCGGTGCTTCGGTTCCATTTCAAGTGGTCGGAATACGAGTTGCGGCAGGCGAAGGACATGCAGGAGACGTTCCGCGCAATCGTGGAAGCCGCCGGCGGCACTTACATGACAAAGACAGCAATCGATGGCGAGTTGCCCTATGGAATTCACACGGGCGGCAGCATCATTCATGAGGTGGGAACGACGAGGATGGGGCCCGATCCGAAGACGTCTGTGCTCAACGGCTATTCCCAGGCGCACGACGTGAAGAATCTTTTCGTCACCGATGGCGGGCCGCTGGTAACGAATCCGGACAAGAATCCGACGCTCACGATTATGGCGCTTTCGTGGCGCGCGTCCGAATACCTGCTGGATGAGGCGAGAAAGGGGAACTTGGCATGAGCGCGATCAGCCGACGAGATATTTTGAGAACGCTGGCAACGGGAGTGGCGGGCGGTGCTGTGTTGCAGGTGATCCCCGCACAGGCTGCGGCCTTTGCGCACGCTGTGGTGCAGCAGGAGAAGGCGGCTTCGCCAACGGGACAGTACACGCCAAAGTATTTTTCGCGGGCGCAGTATGCCACGGTCGTCTCGCTTTGCGATTCGATCATCCCTAAGGACGACCATTCGGGCGGCGCGGTCGAGGCCGGTGCGCCGGAGTTCATTGACTTGCTGACGAGCGAGAATGACGAATATGCGCTGCGGCTCGGCGGCGGGTTGATGTGGCTCGACAACTACTGCGCGAAGCATTACGGCGGTTCGTATATGGATGCCACTCCGGAGCAGCGGAAGCAAACGCTCGATCTGATCGCGTATCGTGCGAACGCGAAAAAGGATCCTGCGTTGAGCCAGGGCGTGGCGTTCTTCGCGTTTTTGCGGAAGATGACTTGCGACGGCTTTTATACGAGCAAGATTGGAATTGACGATTTGCAATATATCGGCAACGTGCCGCGTCCGAGCTTTCCCGGGTGCCCCCCGGTTCCAGAGGCATAACGCCCAACCGGTGGGCTACTGTAGATAAAAGGCGTAGAGGCTGTCTCCGCCGGCCACGACAACATATTGGTGACCATCCAGCATGTAGGTGATGGGATTATTGGACTGGCGCGCGGCGCCGAGAGAGCAGTGCCACAGAATTTTGCCGGTCGCTGCCTCGAACGCGATGAAATTGCCGGAAGGATCGCCCGAAAAGAGCACGCCTGACACCGTGGTGAGCACGCCCGGATAAGTCGCCGAAGAGAACCCGTCCTCCTGATAATCGTGCTCCCATTTCACATTTCCCGTTCTGTAATCGAGCGCTTTGAGCGACGAGACAAAACTGCCTGTGTGCCATTCGCCTCCACGGCCATAGCCGGATGGCGCTGAAGGATCGGGCGGTAAATAGAAAATGCTGTAGGTCGAAGTGGAATTTACGTAGAAGAGACTCGTGAGCGGATCGAATGACGGAGCGGGATAATTCGTCGCGCCGTCCGATGTGGGTGCAACAAGCGACCCGCCGGGTGAAGGCTCCTTCTCTTTGTTCGGAATAAGAACTCCATTCTTATCTGTACCTTCATAGGTGTTGCTGGCCGCGAATTGCTTTACGATGACGCTCTTGCCTGTTGCGCGGTCGAGAACGAAATAGTAGCCGTTGCGCTCAGCGAGGGCGACGAGCTTTCGCGGCTTTCCTTCGATTATGCCATCGATCAAAACGGGCACTTCGGTGCCGTCCCAATCGTGCGTATCGTGCGGCGAAAACTGGTAATACCATGCGACCTTGCCTGTATCGGGATTAATCGCGACGAGGCTGCACGTATAGAGATTGGCGCCTTCACGCGCGCGGCCATTGTAGGTTGGCGTGGGATTCCCGGTCGTCACGTACATCAGATTTAGCTCGGGATCGTACGTGGGCGGTTGCCATGGCCCTCCTGCGCCGAGTGTTGCCGCCTCTGGGCTCGGCCAAGTCTCAATTCCGGGCTGACCTGCGGCGGGCGTGACGACCCACTTCCACTGCAGATCACCCGTTTCGGGATCGATGGCCTCGACCCAATCAGAATTTCTGCCAGAGTCTCCGCCTGCGCCGAGAATCACATGATTGGCGATCACAACCGGCGCGGACGTGGAGAAATTCGATGCTCCCTCTGGCGCGAGTCGCTGGTGCCAGCGTTCTTTGCCCGTCGTAGCATCGAGTGAGACGACACTGTTGTCACCCGTTTCGAAATAGATCCAGCTTCCGTACATGCCCACGCCGCGATTGCCGATCACTCCGCGGCCTTGCCAGAAGTAGTGCCAAACTTCTTGGCCCGTGCGCGCGTCGACGGCCCATGTGTGATTTGGAACGGTGAGATAGAGAACGCCGTCGACCATCAGTGGAGTCGCCTTGATCTGCGGGCCGGTGTTGCCTCCACGCGCGGGAGCCGGGCCTCTGCCCGGAAAGGGCGGCTGAGCCTGGCCGCCAATGATCGCTCCTTCGCTGGAACTTGTGGTGCGGAAAATCCAGGCGAGCGTGAGCTCATGTGCATTGGCGGTGGTGATTTGCTTCAACAGACTGAAGTGACGGCCTGTATAATCGCCGTGGAACGTGGGCCAGGCGTCCGTGGCGGGCTTCGTCAGCAGCGCAGGATCGAGTGGTCCTTGTCCAATCAAGCCAAAAGGGACCGCCAGCGCAAACGCAGTCGCGAACAAAGTTCGGATTTTCATTTCAGCGTCACCAGATAGGCCGTGAGATCGTGCATTTCTTTGTCCGTGAGCGTTTTCATCAAATCGATATGCGCCTGCAGCGGGTCCGTGACGACAACCTTGGGCACGTTGCCGTTGCGCGCAAACGTTCTCCGAATACCGGCGCTATCGCGGAGCACGACATCAAAATCGGAGATCGAAATCATGTCGCCGGTAGTGACGCCGCCGTCCGGCATTGTGACGGTTACCTTCTTCGGCACGTCCGGCGGATTCGTCACCTGAAAGGGCGAAATGATATTCGGCCATCCACCCCTGCCTCTTGGCAACACAATGTGCCCCTGTAGTGTGATCGCGTCATATTTTGAGCCGATGCCTTTGAGATCGTCCGTCACCGAGTGGCACGTATTGCATTTGCCCGCGCCATTGAAAAATTCCTCGCCTGCTTTTGCGTCGCCGACTACAACGGCAACAAGCGGTGCGCGCCCACCGGCAATAAGATTTTGCGAGTGGACAAACGCCTCGATGTCACTCACCTGCGCATCGGTGAGAGTATCGAACGCCGGCATTTTCGGCGGTCGACCGATCTTAAGAAACGCAGCGAGCTGTGCCGACGTGGGATCGCCATTGAGGATTGCCGAGCGCGTTAGGTCAACGCCGCCCTCCGCGCCGCCGCGAGCATCCGGCCCGTGGCAAAACGAGCAGTCTTGCAGGAACAACTGCTGCCCTCGCGCTGCGGCTTCGCGGTCGATTGGCGCTGCTGCGTTGCGAGGCGCGCCTGCAGAGTCTACCGGCGGAGTCGGCGCAGGAGGATTTTGGGCTGCAGCCGGCGCTGGCTTCTCGGCTGACGGCTGCTGCTGAGCCCGCGCGAACGCAGCGATTGCAACCGTGAGACACCCCAGCGCGCCTACGATAATCCACAACCTCGGCACTTTCATCCCCTACCTCGTGGATCGTGAATCCGAAATTCTTCTTCGCGCGACACCTTACATTCTTGCCTTGGAGGTCCGCTATAAGGCTTCAGTTTGCGAAAATCGCGCGCGTGGCAGGATACACGCGCCGAAACGCGGCATAAGATTTTTTCATCGTTGCCGCAGATTTGGTCTCGGGAGCGATGCGTTCCGCTACGCGAACAACCGCGGCGGCTGCAGCGCCCACGCTCGGCCACGCACTCGCGCCGACTCCCGCGAGGATCGCCGCTCCGAATGCCGCGCCTTCTTCCGCCGCCACGATTTCCACTTCGCGACCATACACATCCGCCTGAATCTGCCGCCAGACACGTGAACGCGCTCCGCCACCGCCGAGGCGTATGCTTGTGACCGGCACGCGCATTTGATCGAAAATAGTAAACGTATCTTGCAGGCTGAATGCTACACCTTCCAGAATCGCGCGGACGATATGAGCACGCCCGTGCGAAGCTGTGAGTCCGACGAGCGCCGCGCGCGCGTTCGGATCGAGGTGCGGTGTGCGCTCGCCCATCAAATAGGGAGTCCAAAGCAGACCGTCGCAGCCGGGCGCGACCGTCGAAGCCTCGGCCGCAAGGCGATCGTACGGATCGCCCGGCCCTTCCTTCGCGCCAAACTGCTCGCGAAACCAACGGAGCGAAAGACCGGCAGCTTGCGTTACGCCCATCACATGCCAGACTCCAGGAATCGCGTGGCAGAACGTATGCAGCCGGCCTCGCGGATCGAGCGCCGGCCGATCCGTCGCAGCAAACACTACACCAGACGTGCCGATCGTTGCGCTCACGGCGCCGGGGTCGACAATGCCCATGCCAGTCGCTCCCGCTGCCTGGTCGCCCGCGCCGGCAACGACCGGCGTGCCCACGACTAATCCGGTTGCTTGCGCACCGGCTGAGGAAACACGTGCGCAAACCTCCGGCGATTCGTAAAGAACCGGAAGCAAGCGTTCATCGATTTCCGCCGCCTGCAAAACATCCTGCGACCAGCGTCGATTCGCCACATCGAGCAGGAGCGTACCGGAAGCATCCGCCACGTCGATGGCGCGTTCGCCGGTAAGCCGGAATCGAACGTAATCCTTCGGCAGCATCACGGAGTGAACGCGTTTCCAGTTCGCGGGCTCGTGCTCGCGGACCCAGAGGAACTTCGTGAGCGTAAAGTTAGGCAATGCGGGATTGCACGTAAGCTGAATCAGGCGCTCCGCGCCGATTTTTTCAGTGATAGCGCGGCATTGCGGCTCAGTACGAACATCGCACCAGATGAGCGCGGGCCGAACCACGCGGTCGTGCGAGTCGAGCATCACCGCACCGTGCATCTGCCCGGAAAAGCCGACGCACGCAATGTCTTCGCCGCGAAGACCCGCCGATGCCAGCACTCTCCGAACCGCGATTCCGCAGGCGCGCCACCAATCCTCCGGCTGCTGCTCGGCCCAACCGATGCTGGGCGACGCGAACGGCGCATGATCCTCCGTGGCGGATCCTACGATTGTGCCGCGCTCATTGAGCAGCAGCGCGCGGGTGCCGCTTGTGCCTACGTCAATCCCAAGGAAATTAATGAAAGGTCTCCCGCCGTTCAGTCTGACGTTAGCGTACACGACCGAACAGACCGTCCGGGATATTAGACCGAATCTGTCTATTCAGAAAAGAGATTTCGAGGCAGAAATTAATGCTTGTGCGCGCCGCTCACTTTTCGTGAGCGAGCTTCAGAGTCATATCGATATCGCGGCGGGAATCGTAGCTGGAAACCTTGTGTGTGCTCGAAATCATCTTGCCGTGCTCGGCGTGGACTTCGTAGTCTACGTTCGGGTCCAATCCGCTGAAGTGGTACTCACCCCTATCGTCGGCAAAGTAGGTCCTCACAGCCTGAGTCTTTGTATTCAGCAGGTAAACCACGCTAGCCGGTGCGGGATTGTCGCTTTTATCAACAACTTCGCCGTGAACCGTTCGAAGCTGTGAACTCTGAGGGTAGGCAGGTACGCTAAATAGTGCCCAGCAAATGACCAGTGCCGCAGGCAGCGCGCGGCTATAGCTACGTGGTTTCATCGCGATACACTCCTTTCGACAAGGTGTGCCGCAACCATTATAAGATTATATGATTAGATGACATTCGGCAGTACAGGGTTTTCCCGAGTGGTTATTCCTCGTCGTCGTCGAGTTGATCCTCGTCTTCGTCGGCTTCCTCTTCGTCGCCTTCGTCTTCGGACTCTTCATCCTCGTCGTCATCGTCCTCGGAAAGGACGATAAGATGAACGGGATGGGTCTGCGTCACTTCGAGTTCGGCATCGCATTCCGGGCAGGCTAGAATCTCGCCCTCTTCCACTTCATCTTCGTCCAAGTCGATTTCCGCATCGCATTCCGGACACTTCGTCACGTGACTTTCCTCCGAACGGGACGTTTCGCTCAAAATCGTATTATATACCGTGACTGTCAAGCTTTTTGTGAGAGAAAATCGCGAGATGAGAGAAAACCGTGAATACCCCGCGCGTCCAATTGTCGGCGTGGGTGGAGTGACGATTCGGGATGACCGAGTGTTGATCATGCGCCGCGCGTATGCGCCCTTGCAAGGCGAATGGTCCATCCCGGGCGGCGGCCTCGACGTGGGCGAGACGATCGCGGAAGGTGTCCGCCGCGAGGTGGAAGAGGAAACGGGTATTCATGTGCGCGTTCTCGATCAGATCGAGACCTTTGAACGAATCTTGCGCGACGATTCCGGCCGCGTGCAATACCACTACGTGATTCTCGATTATCTTTGCGAAGCGATCGGCGGCGAACTGCGCGCCGGCGGCGACGCCACGGACGTGGCGTGGGTCGCGGAGGGCGATCTCGCGAAATATGCTCTACGCGACACAGCGACGCGCGTAATCGTGAAAGCCTTCGCCATGGCGAGAGGCCGTTTTGTGTAATCCGAGGGAAAGAATTCTGTTGGCTGCAGAGTAGGTTCGCAGTATTCCTATTTCGGCTTGGAATGAGCGACACTCAAGGCATCATGCCGCCCGGGTCTCTGCTCGATTATTTCCGCCCCGATGCACGTCCGGCGAATGAGGCGGCCGTCGTGTGGCGCCGCAGCTACCGGCGCGAACGTTGGACGTATTCAACGCTTCTCTCGCACGCAACGACGTTCGCAAACGAACTGGAGTCTCGAGGCATTTCGAAGGGCGACCGCGTCCTCATTTGGGGCGAGAATTCCGGCGAATGGGTTGCGGCTTTCCTCGGCTGCATCTTTCGGGGAGCCATTGCCGTTCCGCTTGACGCGATCGGTGAGAAAAGCTTTGCCGAGCGGGTCGCAAAACAAGCCGGCGTACGACTGGCGATTGTAAGTCGCAATCTCCCCGCAGGTAATCTCGCAGAGCAGGTCATTGCGCTCGACGATCTGCCGCAAATCAACGCCAATCGTGCGGCAGAGAACTTCTCGCCCGTGTCCGTCGGCCATGATGATCCGGTCGAAATCGTCTTCACGTCCGGCACAACGGCCGAACCCCGCGGCGTTGTCCTAACGCACGGGAACATTCTCGCCAATATCGCGCCGATCGCAGCCGAATTCGAGCACTACCGCCGTTACGAACGCTTCATCCATCCAATTCGCATACTCGATCTGCTTCCGCTGAGTCACGTCTTCGGCCAGTTTCTTGGGATTTTTCTTCCGCAGGTGTTTGGAGCAACGATCAACTTCATGGACACGCTGAATCCTGCCGAAGTGATTCGCGAAATTCGCAGTCAGCGAATTATGGTTCTCGTTGCCGTGCCGCGGCTGATCGAATCGCTTCGCGGCCAGATCGAGCGCGATCTTGAATCCAGCGGCAAACTCGAGAAATTCCGCCGCACGTTCGACGGCGCCGCTAACGTTCATTTTCTTCGGCGATGGTGGCGCTTTCGCGCAATTCGGCGCCGCTTCGGAAGGAGATTCCTCGCCATGATCTCCGGCGGTGCCGCGCTACCGAGCGAGACGGAAACGTTCTGGACCCGCCTCGGCTATGCCGTCATTCAAGGTTACGGGCTCACCGAAACGACGTCCCTTATCAGCCTAAACCATCCGTTCCGCATCGGACGCGGGTCGATCGGCAAGCCGATGCCCGGAAATGAAATCAAGCTTTCCGATGAAGGCGAGATTCTCGTGCGCGGCAAGAATGTTGCGCCAGGCTACTGGAGCAAAGAGGGCGTAGCCCAGGCTGTCGATGCCGAAGGCTGGTTTCATACGGGCGACCTCGGCGAATGCGACGCTGCCGGCAATCTCTACTTCAAAGGCCGGAGCAAAAACGTGATCGTCACGCCCGAGGGACTGAAAGTCTACCCCACCGATCTTGAAGCCGAGCTTCGCAAGGAGCCTTTGGTTCGCGACGCTGTGGTTGTCGGCCTCGATAGAGACGGGAACGCCGAAGCCTGCGCCGTTTTGCTTCTTCGCGATGGCGGTTCGTTGTCTGCCGACAAAGAAGCGGCAAACATTGTGCATCGCGCGAATCAGCGTCTCGCGCCGTTTCAGCAAATGCGCCGATGGATCGTCTGGCACGATCAGGATTTTCCACGTACGCCGACGCAAAAACCGATCCTCAGCAAAATTCGCCAGACTGCCGAAGCTGAATTGCTCGGCCGCGCTCGATCAACATCAGCTGGAAATAACGATCCTCTCGGGCGCCTCACGCGCGGCCGTGCGCGCGGCGGCAGCTCAAACGAGCCGTTGCAGCTCAGCTCGATCGAACGCGTGGAGCTGATGGGCGAACTCGAAGATCGCTATCAAGTAGATTTGAGCGAAGCCGATTTCTCGAAGGCCGAAACAGCGGGCGACATCGAAAAGCTGATCCAATCCCCTACGGCTCGTGCGCCTGCATTTCAATATCCCACATGGCCGCAGAGTTGGCCGGCGCGCATTTTTCGGGCTGCTGTGTACAACTGCCTCGCCATCCCCGCAATGCTCATACTCGGCTGGCCGCGCATCACTGGGCGCGAAAATCTCGCCTCACTGCCCGGCGGCGGCCAGAAAGCGAATCTCATTGTTGCAAATCACGTGACGTACTTCGATCCGGCTTACATCATGCTCGGCTTGCCCGAGCGATTTCGCAGCAAGCTTGCCGTTGCTATGGATGGCGAGCTTCTCGAATCGATGCGAACGCCGCCGCCCGAGCGAAATATCTTTCTCGCGCTGGTAGACCGCGTCACCTATTTTCTGCTCGTCTCGATATTCGATGTCTTTCCACTGCCTCGTCATGCCGGTTTTCGGCGCAGCTTCGCGTTCATGGGCAATCTGATTGATCGCGGCTGGAACGTGCTCGTTTTTCCCGAAGGGGAGCGCACGAAAACAGGGCGCCTCAGCCCGTTTCGCGCAGGAATCGGCTTGCTCGCCACGCGGCTGCGGGTTCCGGTGATTCCGATGTATCTCGGTAATTTTTGGGAACTAAAGCAGCAAGGAAAACATCTCGCGCGGCCTGGAAGCGTTAGAGTTGCAATCGGCGAGCCTGTGAGCTTTGCGGAAAACGACGATCCCGAAAAAATCGCGGAGGAACTTCAGAGCCGCATAGAGGTACTGGGGAAAGAGACGCAATAAAGATACAGAAGGCGCCTAATTACGCGACCCCCGCATCGGCCTGACTGCCGACGATCCATCCATCCGCAAGTTCGATGGTGCGGTTTCCATAGGCAGCCCAAGCGTCATTGTGGGTCACTTGAATGATCGTGGTTCCCTCGTCATTCAATTTTTTCAGAGTGTCCATAATCATCTTGCCCTGGCTGGAATGCAGGCTCCCGGTTGGCTCATCTGCAAGAATCAATTTCGGCTTGCCGATCACCGCCCGCGCAACAGCCACCAACTGCTGCTGCCCGCCCGAGAGTTGGCTGGGGTAAAGGTCCTTCTTGCCCACGATCTGGAATTTATCGAGCGCATCGGCCACGAGTCCCTGGCGATCGGACTTGCGCATATCGCGATACGAGAGCGGTAGATCCAGATTTTCCGCAACGGTTAGATTATCGAGCAGGTGATATTGCTGAAACACGAAGCCAATATATTGTTTGTGTAGTTCCACGCGACGGCGGTTGTTCAATTTGTGGACCGCATTTCCGAGCAGGTAGTATTCGCCCTTCCAGGCGCCATCAAGCATGCCGATGATCGCCATCAGCGTGGACTTGCCGGCACCTGAAGGGCCCATGATCGTGATGAACTCGCCTTCGCGAATCTCGGCGGTGATTCGCCGCAGCACCCAAGTTTTCGTCGGGCCTGCTTCGTAGAATTTTTCGACGTTCGTCAGCTTAATCACTTACTGGCTCTTACCCTTGATCGAGTGCAGCTCGACTTCAAAGATCAAAGTTGCGTTTGGACCGATATCAGGCCCCGCGCCGCGCGTACCGTAGGCAAGGTCCGGCGGAATGAAGAGTTCCCATTTCGAACCAACGGGCATAAGCTGCAGCGCTTCCGTCCAGCCCTTGATCACACCGCCGACAGGAAAGGCTGCGGGCTGGCCGCGTTTGTAAGAACTGTCGAACTCCTGGCCATTGATGAGCGTGCCGCGATAATCGCAAACGACCGTATCTGCAGCCGTGGGCTTCGGACCAGTGCCCATGGTGATTACCTTGTACTGCAAGCCGCTAGGTAACGCAACGACCCCAGGCTTCGTTTTATTGCCGGCTAGAAATTCTTCACCCTGTTTCAAGTCTGCCTCCCCAAGTAGCTTGTTTTCCGCTTCCGCTTTTGCCGTAGCGAGGCTCTGCAACTGCTCGAGTGCGGCTTTGATTTGGTCGTCGGTAAGTTGTGATTTGTGTTTCTCCAGGGCATCCCGCATGCCCTGCAAAAACGGTGTGACGTCGATATCGATCGGCTGCCGTGAGAGATCCCGGCCCATATTCATGCCGAGCGCATAGCTGTCCTTTTGTTTATCGGTGGCCAGCGTGGAATGCGTAGCGCTGGGCGCAGGCGCCGGGTGTGTTTTCCTCGCCGCCGGCGTGGTCGGTTTTGCGGCCGGCTTTGTGGTTGGTTTTGTGTTTGGAGCCGCTTGCGCGGGTTTGGGAGATGTGTGCGATTGCTGAGCACGCGCGGGGGGCCGCAGAAATATTCCCACAACAAAAATGGCGGCAATAGAAATTCCCAGCCGCGCACAAACATTCGTTTTCGATACGATTCGCATCAATTTTCCTATGTGGAGTAATTCCGGGCACAAGTATTGTCCCATCCCGCGTCGAGTAGCGCAAACTGGGATTCGAGCGGGAGTGTTCGCCGAAGGCTAAAAATTAAAGCCCATGTAAAGAAAAATCTGGCGGTTGGCCGGGCCGTCGAAGTTCAAGCTGACGGGCTGCAGAAATTTGGGGGAGCTGATCACGCCGACGGGCTGTCCGTAATTGACTCTGTTGAAGACGTTGCGGCTATAAACGCTGAATTGCAGGCTGTAGCGGCCGGTTCGCCCTGCCTGAGCGCTTGCAGAAGAGGACGAGGATGTGGAATCGGCGGCGTTTGCCGGCATTTCGGGCGGCGGTCCGAAATGAAAGGTCTCGCCGACGCTGAAATTGGTATTGAATTGCGAAGGCCCGGTTCCCAGATTGATCGGTATTGCACTCTCGCCCGGCGCGGCAAGACCGTTGTAGAGATTGCCCCAGGGTGTGGCATAGACATCCGGCGTGCCTAGCGGCAGACTCGTGAATGACGGGCGGGAGTTCTGAGCCGTGGCACTGGTGCCATACAGATTTGTGCCAGACGTAATGTTGAATGGCCGCCCCGACGTGTAAACCTGATAGAGACTCATCTCAATGCCATATTTGAAGGTGAAGGACCCGCCGACGAATACGCGATTGCGAACGTCAAAATTGGTTCTGCCGTAGTCCAGCTGCGGATTGTAATAGTCGCTGAGCATTCCGCCCGTAGTTCCGTGCGCGTCGTTGAGCGCGTAGTAGCTATACAGGCTGAGAATTTTGCCGATTTTCCCGTTGAAGTTTACGATCAGCTCATTCTGTTTGAAGATGCCCCCGGACTCATACCGATCGATGTATCCCGCATCGTAACCAAACGGATACGACGCCGCCTGCGGATTCGCCGGGTCGAAAGTGCCCGGCAGCGGCGTATTGATATTCGCTGTGTAGAACTGGTGTACGCCGCGCGCATTGATGTAGTTCACCGTCAGAGTAGTGCCCTTGAAGACCTGCTGTTCGAGCGTGACGGCCGCCTGCATGGTATATGGAGAGTGAAGCGACGGCGAAATGCGGTTAACCGTGGGAAGCGAACTCGTTGCGCCAAGACTGACGATGTTTGCAGGCACATTGGGGAAGAAATCGGGATTGCTCACCGTGTAGGTGATTTGATTCACGCCGTTGAAACGAACGGCGTTGAGCAAGTCCGACTCGGGGAACCTGTCGTAGAAAATGCCCCAGCCAGCGCGGAGAACCGAGCGCGGCGCACCGGATTTTGTCTTCCCAATGCCGTAAGCGATCGCGGCGCGCGGCGCGAAGTCGGCGCGATCTGGGATGCCGCTCTGCGTTTCAAAGCGAAGCCCGCCGCTAAACGTGATGTTTGAACGCCATTGCCAATCGTCTTGGGCAAATATGCCGGCATCGAACCGATTCGCCGCTGCTACCGGTGAACCGACGCCCAGTGTAAAGGCCTCCGGATAGTCTGCCGTTGCTACCCCATTGCCCTGCGAGACTGCTGTCTGCGCGGCCATATACGCTGCGCTGCTCGCGAATGTAAACGAGCCATTGGCCGTCGAAAGCGAAGAGTTCCAGTGCGTCACTTCACGCAAACGGGCACCGAATTCAATGGTGTTCTTGCCCTTAATCATTGTTGTGTAGTTCTGAAACTCGAAATGATTCTGACGATCGATGGTGCGGCCCATGGGATTACCACCACCGCTGACGTAGGCAGGCGCGCTGAATGCTACTGCGCTGGAAATTGGAGTATTCGCGGCATAGTCGCGCAGATATTGAAATCGAGTTTGGTTGACGATCGTGTCGTGAAAGATCTGCGTGTCCGAAATTTGCAATTGGTGCTCGTAGCTGTTGGCGTTGTAGGCCTGGCTGGGAAGAGTGAAACTCGAAATGCCATCGTTCTGGTCGTTATTTTTCCAGTATTGGTAGAAGACCGTAAGCGTGTTATTTGCCGAGAGCTGGTAGTCGATGGAACCGCCTATCGAGGTGCGGTAGTGCGGATTCACAACGGCTTGCGAACCGGGCGACACATTGATCGCGTTCTGATCGAGCGACTGCGCTCCGAGCTCCACATAATGGACGTTGCGGCGCTGCAATGTGAGCGAGAAGGATGTCTTCTTATTCAGCGAGCCGCTTAGATCGCCACCCTGAAGAAATGTGTAGTAACCGGGACGATCGTTTGATGCGACGAACGGGCTCCAGCTATTGAACGGCTGATCCGTACCCCAGCCGAAATAGTCTCCGTGGAGGCGGTTTGTGCCGGGCTTGGTCAGAATCTCAATCCGGCCGAAGCCAACCGAGTCATATTCTGCGGAAAAAGGGTTTTGATTCACTTTGATTTCGCGAATCGATGATTTCGGCGGCAGTTGCCCAGCCGTGAATCCATTCACGTACATTTGGCCGCCGTTCGGCCCGGTTGCGGGGCCGGCGAGTGCTTGCAGGTCTTGTGCCAGCTGGTCGGGATCGTCGGAAAGCGCGTCGAGATCGTTTCCTTTTAGATTGATCGCGCCGGCGTTTTTCTCAGGACTTACCTGCAGCGTCGGAGCCGTGTCGGAAACTTGCACATGCTGCTGCTCGATTTGAATGGAAAGCGGAGCATCAAGCGTTTGCGCCTGGCCTGCGGCGATCGCCAGGTTCTGTTTCTCGTAATCCTGAAAGCCGGGGGCGGTGATTTTCACTTCGTAAGTGCCCGGCGCCAGTCCGCGAAGCTCAAACGCGCCTTGCAAATTGGTGGCGATCGTCTTGGACTGGCCTGAGGACGACGTGGCGGTCACGGTCGCACCAAGCACGGCAGCACCCGAAGGGTCCGTCACAGTACCGCGCAAAGCACCAGTTCCCGATTGTGCTGTAGCGCCGCCCACCAATAACGCAAATGCGGCTGCGAGGATGCATGCCAGCCTGACGCGGAGGAGCCCCAATGTTCCCTCCTATTGCTCAACTTTCTCACCGGATGCATTGTCGCCCCGTTGAGTTGTCAAGTGTATAGAATATATCTGTGGAAATTCACAGTATAGTAAAGAGTAGGACGATTTTGCGGTGGACCGGCAAGACGCACGCTGCATAAGTGCCAGAGTATTATTGGCTTAATTGTCGTAAGCTGTGTGGGCACAAGTGGTTAAACGCCGACCGTGGCGCCAGACTGCGGTTAGGCCATCGGAATTTTGGAGGATACAGCCTTTGGGCAGGCTTATTTTTCAGATCCGTACTTGCCGGCGCGCGAGGTTAGCGTTCGCGCAACATCATCAATTACCGCGCTGGGCGCCCGCTCCAGGATGGTCCCTAGAGCCGTATATAGTTGGTCTTGAAGTTCTTCAGAAACACGCCGCGAATATCGACGCGTTCGGGTTCCGCCAAGCAGAGCCTGCAACGAGCCTGCTTTCTTATACTCGCTCCACGCCCAATTCCAGATAAACTCGACCAAATCCGTTCGATGGCGGCGCGCTTCGGCACGAACGGCATCCTCTATTTCCTGCAGTTGTGAAAATGCAATCCGGAAACTCAGCGGTACATTCAGCTCACGCGTTGTCTTTGTTTTCAGCACGGCTAACATCCTGCACTTCAAAGTTTTGCTTGACAACAGAAAAAACGGTTGTACTGTATGACTTGTATACATACACTACGCTTCCCTCTCGAAGCGGTGGTCCAAGGCAATTCAACTGAACGTGGAGATAGATGTGATGGGCCACAAAAATGCAAGGCATGCCGATGGCAGATCCACGCCGGATACGGTCGCAAGCCCCGCACGATACGAGCGGAGTTCATCGCTGCCGATGTTTTCGGCTCGTTGTGAAGTTCGCAGCGTCCGCCATTCCTTCGAGAACGCTCAGAATCTCTGCCTCTGCGTTAGTCAGCGACTTCGAACGCGCGGTGCGGAGCAAGCATGGGATACGGTGATCGTCCAATGCGGCGAGGAATTTGACGGGACTTTGGCGGTAAAAGTAATCATCTCGAATCCGGATTGGGATGAGCCGCTACAAATCGCGAATCTGAGGTCGCGCCCGAGAGATTCGAATTCGCTCACCGCTCTGGGATGCAATTTGGACCATAAGATCATCGCTCCCTAGATCCGTTCGATCCGAGCCGCTCTTCTAAACCGTCATCTGTTCTGCTAGCGTGTGTAGGCGCGCGCACAAACGTGTATGGGAAATCCACTGCCATCCATCGTGATCGTTGGCCGCCCCAATGTGGGCAAATCGACACTATTCAATCGCCTGACCGGCACGCGCCGATCCATTGTTACAAATGAGCCCGGTATCACGCGTGATCGCATTTACGGCACGGCGGATTGGGAAGGCCGTCCTTTTGAAGTCGTTGATACAGGAGGGATTGTTCCTGAAGATAAGGCGGGGATTCCCGGTGAAATTTTGCGTCAGGCGCGCGTTGCTATCGAGAACGCGAGGCGCGTAGTACAAGTTGTCGACGGACGCGCCGGCCCTTTACCGCTCGATGCGGAACTCGCGCAATTGCTGCGACGCGCAGGCAAGCCGCCCATAATTGCTGTGAACAAAGTGGATTCGGCGAAGCAGGCCGATCTGGCGGCGCAATTCTATGAATTAGGCGACGAAGTTTTTGGCATTTCCGCGGAGCACGGATATGGCGTCGATGAGCTGCTTGATTCGCTGACGCAGGACTTTGCTAAGGGCGAGGCGGCAGCACCGAGCGCCGATGTGAACATTTCGATTATCGGCCGACCGAATGTAGGCAAGTCTACGCTGCTCAATCGTTTGGCCGGAGCGGAACGCTCGATCGTGTCCGATGAACCGGGGACGACGCGTGACACGGTGGATACTGTAGTCGAGAGAAATGGGCGAACATATCGATTTCTTGATACGGCGGGGATTCGGCGCAAAGGCAAAACGAAGCTGATTGCAGAGAAGTTAAGCGTAATTATGGCGCGGCGGCATTTGGAGCGTGCGGATATTGCGCTGATGGTGGTCGATGGCTCCGTCGGAGTAACTTCGCATGACGCGACGATTGCGAGTTACGCGGAGCAGTCAGGGCGCTCCGTGATTATCGTGATGAATAAGTGGGACTTAGCGCTTGAGGCGGCGCGCAAAAAATCGGACTCAGAAAAAAAAGCGGGCGGGAAAAATTTCAGTCCGAACAAATTGATCGCGGACTACGAGGCGATCGTGCGGAACAAGCTGAAATTTTTGAGCTATGCGCCTGTGGTCTTTATTTCCGCGCTCACGGGACAGCACATCGAAAGGCTTTATTCTCTTATAGATAGAGTGGCGGAGGCGCGACGGCGGAGAGTGACGACGGGCGAGATCAACAGATGGTTGAAAACAGTGGACTTGGAGCGCGGGACTTCGCCGGCGAGCCGCCAGGTGAAGATCTATTACATTACGCAGGCGACCGCCGCTCCGCCAACGTTTGTACTTTTTACGAATCAGGCGAAGCCGTTACACTTTAGTTTTCAACGATTTCTGGAGAACCGGTTGCGCGAAGAATTTGATTTTACAGGAACACCGATTCGGTTCACGCAGCGTCTGAAGAAGCGGGAGTCGAACAGAAGAGAGCGCGCTTCGCGAGAAGCTTGAGGACGAAACGCTCGTCGCAGATGTGCCAAAAATGGCGCGATTGGCGCCGTAAAATCGCTTAAAGTGCCGCGTTTTGGCCGCAAATGGCTTGAATGGGCACCTAAAAACGCCTACGATACCGGAAATGGCGACGCCCGCTCCAATCCGGATCGATGAACCCGAGGAAAGGCTTTTCCGCATCGGTGAAGTGAGCCGACTGACCGGGGTGAAGGCGTTCGTCCTACGGTACTGGGAGCAGGAGATTCCCACCTTACAGCCCGTGAAGACGCCGACCGGGCACCGCCTCTATCGCCGCGAAGACATTGACACCGTCTTCGAGATTAAGCGGCTGCTCTACGAAGACGGCTTCACACTAGCAGGCGCACGGAAACATCTAGCTGAAACGGAAGCCGAGCCGCAATCGTCCGGCGAACAGAGCGGCAATGGTTCGGGCGAGCAGAAGCCAAGCGTAATGGCGGCACCGCGGCCGACGAGGTTTTCGAAGGCGCGGCAGAAGACGTTGCTCGATCTTCACGACGAATTGTTGGCGATCTTGACCCTTCTCGAACGCGGGTGATAGGCTGGTTCATCTGCAAGCAGTCGGGACGTGGCGCAGCCTGGTAGCGCGCACGCTTGGGGTGCGTGAGGTCGCTGGTTCAAATCCAGTCGTCCCGACCATATTTTTCCTCTGACTTTCCAACCTATTCATGTGGATCACTCTTTGTCTCCGCTATGTGAAGTCGCGTTCAAGTATGTGCGCATTTTGAGAGAGTGAAGGAAAGCAGTTTACTGCGCGGACCGCTGAGCTAACCCCAACTCAGGATTCAGTGTTGCGGGAGGCATGGCCGCCCCGGAAGAAGCGGTTCACGAGGAAATCGCTGGTGACGGGTTCGCCGCTAAGGACCATGGCGAGCAATTCGCCTCCGAGCACTTCGGGCGCGATTACAATGTCTGGCTGGACGAGCTTAATGCGGTCCATGTGCTTGCTGTCACTGATGGCGACGACTGTTTTCGCGCGTCCCTTCAGCTCCTTCACGGCCAAGGTGATGAATGCATTTTCCGAATCGTCCGCGCGCATCGCCAGCACTGCCTGAGCCTCGTCCGCACACGCCTGGCGCAGGATTGCGAGGCTATTGGCATCGCCGACGATAAGATCGTTCGGATCGATATCTCCGGATGTAGGCGGCTGCGGCATGATCAGCACGACCGATTGATTGCGCTTCTTGAATTCGCGGTAGGTGTTGTACGCGAGCGGCGTTGCGCCGACCACAATGAAATGGTTTGTACGCTTCATGCGTCTCTCCTTCGGAGCAGTGAGGCGGGCGATCATGGGTCCGGCAATGGCGGTCACGGAAGTGGCAAATACCGCCAGACCCAGAAACATCACGGAGACCGCGAAGAGCCGCGCATTTTCGGTCTTCGGCGTGATATCACCGTAGCCTACCGTACTCATGGTAACGACAGAATAGTAGAAACTGGTCGTCAGGTCGGTGATCGGCGGCGAAAATTGGTTACCCAGATACAGGCTGCCGAATACAGCATAGATCAGGAGCAGCAGCGCGCTGGTTAATGCGAAGAGCGTTCCGGCGGCAAGGCTGGTTCTATCGAACCACGAGTAGGAGAGCAGCAGTGCGACCAGCAGGGCTCCATCGTAGGAGATTAGCCCACGGAGCTGCGCACGCCCGACGATCGCGGCGCTCAGGACCATCGACGAAGTCAAGACGATCGTGATGATCCACGCGAAGCGCGAGCGGAACAACAGTCCGACGGACATGACGAGCATCGCCACGCCGATCAGGACGTAGGGCATCGTCTGCGGCTGAAAATCCAGAATGTTATGTGGAAAATCGGAAAGCAGCAGTTGTCGCTGCGAGTAGACGACAGCGCGGAGAAGCAGATATCCCGCGCCCGCGAGTGCAAGAGCCAAAGGGACGTGAGGGAACCAGTAACGCGTCCGCGCCGCTTGGCCCACACGACGCGCTGCAACCATGAACCGGGCCAGATAGCCTGGCCGCCAAATCCAGTGCGCTACTCCTCGCTCATCCGGCAAAACGTCCCCGAATACATCCAGAGGCTAATATAGCAGGGGTCGTTGCGGCGGATTACGGCGAAGTATTTCTTTCGAAGCGGCGAATAAGATCAACGGGCTACGGCGAAAGCGCACAGCCGGGAGCGGCTGTTCACCGACCACTCTTTACTTCCTGCCGATGTCGATGGAGCCTTTGCAGCGCGCGCCATCGTCGATGACGATGCGTGCTGAGGCTATGTCACCAATGATGGAGCCGCTGGATTTGATCTCTACGCGTTCGCGGGCTTCGACATTGCCCGTCACGGAACCATAGACGACGACCTCTTTCGCGGCGACGTTTCCTTTTATGCTTCCGGCTTCGCCGATGCTGAGGGCGGCGTCCGTCAGTCTGACGGGGCCTTCGATCGCGCCCTCGGTGATGAGATCTTCGTTCCCGGTGATTTCGCCTCTAATGCTCAGCCCCGTGCGGATATAGCTTCCGCGGCGGGCGTGCTCGGCGTTCTTTAGTTCATCGAAAATTTTGCTCATGGTTTCCGTCCTTAATTACGCGCAGTGGACTCGACCTGTAATCCTACGGCCGCACACCTGGGATTTTCAGGGTGATGCGATAGACGCTGGAGCTGTCCGTGATGTAGAGCGTGCGTGCGTCGGGGCCGCCCCAGGCCAGATTTGACATTTTTTCAGGCATATCGATGGTGCCGAGATGCTTTCCTTCCGGCGAAAGAATCCACACGCCGCCGGGCCCTGAGCCGTAGAGGTTCCCGCTGCGGTCCACTTTGATTCCGTCCGGCCCGCCGATGCGCTTATCGCCGGACGCATCGGCGAAAAGCCTTCCGTCGGTCACAGAACCATTCGGCTGTACGGTGTACTTCATCCAGATTTCTTTACCGCTGTCGCTCACATAGAGATATTTTTCGTCGGGAGAAAACGCGATGCCGTTAGGCCGCGGAAGATCTTGAATGATCATCTGCAATTTCGCGCGATCCGGCTGCGCGCCGGGCGCCTGCTGCAATGCGCCGGGGATGCGATAAACGCCATTCACTTTGAGCTGCTTCTCAGGATCGGTGTCGTCCTGCGTGCGCAGACCGTAAGGCGGATCGGTGAAATAGAGCGAGCCGTCCGACCTGTAAACAAGATCGTTGGGGCTGTTGAGCCTTCTTCCCTGGTACGAGTCCGCCAGAATCGTGATATGTCCCTTTGGATTGAGCGTTTCCAACCGCCAAACGGTGCGACCGGCGTGTCCGGCGACGGTAAGCCGGCCTTTGCTATCGAGAGTCATGCCGTTGGAGCCTGGTTCGGGGCCGCCATACGGGACAGAGCCCTTGTATCCGCTGGGCTGGATGAAAATGCTCGCGCCGCCGGCGGGCGTCACTTCGCGAATGCTGTCGCTCGTGATTTCAGCAAAGAGCAGATAGCCTGCGTGAATCCAGACCGGTCCCTCGGTCCACGTAAAGCCGCCGGCTACTTTTTGCAGTGTTGCCTTCTCCGGCACGATCGCATTAATGGCGGGATCGAGCCGCTCGATCTTCGCCGGCTGCGGTTTGCCAAGCTCGGCGGCGAAAGCGCTTGCCGCGATCAGTGCGGCCAGTGCTGCGAGCCCAAAACCCCTTGTCCGATTCATAAGCATCCCCGGCTAATCGCGGACCGTATCGCGGCGGCAACTGGCGTGTCAACCGAAATTCAGCGGTTACCGGATGGTGGACAGTGACGGCGGTCTGGATTTTGGATGCGGGGGTCCGAACATGCACGTTGCACGTGGATGACACTGTTGTCGTCAGAACACAGCCAAGAGCGAGTGGCTGTGCCATAACGGCGGGCACAACTTATGCGCCGGGGCGTTCGCGGACGAGGTGTATGGCGCCGTTGATGGTGCGCAGTGAGATTTCGCCGCCGCCAGCGCCGAGTTTGGCGCGGAAGGCGCCGAGATTCGTGGGCGCGGTTGCAGCGCTGACCGGCAATTCGGACGAAAAATCGCCATTCATGTTTTGTACTTTCAAGTTGGCGCGGGTATTCGAAGGGAGCGTGAGGACGACGGAACCGTTTACGGTTTCAATGTCCATGGGAGCGCCGTTAGCGACGTCGCGCAATTGCAGCGTCAGGTTGCCATTGGTCGTTTTCGCGTTGAAGCGCCCGGCGCTATCCGTGACCTGAACATCGCCATTGACCGAGCGAAGATCGCCCCCGCCCTGGACGCCATGGACGAGCACGCTGCCGTTGACCGTTTTCACAGCGGCGAGAAGCACGCGGAATGGGACATGAACATGATATTCGACTGTGACTCCGTTTCCGGTGCTGCTGGGATACAAGGTGTGAACGGCGATATGACCGGGCACGCTCTCGACATCGATCTGGACTTGATCGAGATCGCCGGGATCGCTTTGGGCGGTCTTCACGGCGCTTACTTCGACCTCGTCGCGGTCCCAGCCTTCGACCTGGACCGAGCCGTTGATGTTATCGAGCTGGAAATTACCGCCCGCGGAGAGCGGATAGGTCTTGTCGAAGAGCTCGTTGGCGGTGGCGGAGCTGGGCTGGGCGATTGAAAACAGCGCGGCAAGCACCAAAGCAACATATACAGCCATTCGCGAAGGGAGGCCGTGGTGCAAGAAAAAACGAGCGAGTGTGGTGCAACGCTTTGTTGTCATCGGTTCACCCCTTGTTCGAGGACAGATACTGCACAAATCAACCGCGCTGCATTGCGCGGCATGCGTTAGCGTTGCGATTGCGGGAAGAGCCTCTGCTGTAACTCCTCGAACTGCTTCTGGAGGCCATCCATTTGCTGATGGTACATCTGCATCTGTTTATGGGCATCGCTCAAGACGAAACGGATATTTCCCGCGACGGTGCGGAGGTGAAGCACTTCGCCGCCGCCGTTGAGGTCGGCCGCGGCGCGGGCGACACGCTGGCCCTGCGCATTATCGTCATATTGAACTTGAATCGGAAAGGCCGGATCGATGATGAAACCGTGGGTCTGGCCCATCTCGACCTGCGCATCGATCGTAACCGGCATCGTTCGGGCGAGGTAGACGACGATGTCGCCATTCATCGATTGCAAGTCGCAATCGGCGGAATCCTTCGGCGGAGACATGAACCATGCTGTGATGCCGCCGGTGGCCGTCGATGCCTTTATGTTGTTCTCGGCCTGGGTGACGTAGATGCTGCCATCGGCTGTCTGCAAATTGGCGGGTCCGGAACTGCGTGCTACACGGATGCCGCCGCCTTCCGTTTTCGCGCGAACCAGACCGGCGGCCTCGCCGACCTGAATTTGCCCTCCCGCCGTCTCCGCGACAAGATCGGCGCCGGCGCGCTCGAGGGTGATATTGCCGCCATCAGTGACGAGATGCGCCGTACCATCGATCGAATCGGAGCGAATATGGCCGCCATGCGTGTGGAGAAACGCGTTGCCGCCAATCGTACCCGTGGTGATGTGGCCGCCGCCGGTCTCCGCGACAAGCTCTCCGGTGACATTTTTGACGCTGATGTGGCCGCCGGCGACGGCAGTCAGGCGGGCGCCGCCGCTGATATTTCCGGCGGTGATGTTTCCACCCTGCGTGAGCAGGGTTTCGTGGCCGGCAAGATCGTCAGCGGTGATGTTGCCGACGCCCGTGGAAACATCGAGTGAATAATTCTTCGGAATCGTCAATTCAATCGTGACCCACAAGCGTCCGGCGGGAAGGTGAG
>Ga0335085_10004235_pt1 | contig 23988 bp, 25 predicted proteins | sample Lox_Sample_45_FD_206712 | JGI IMG/M metagenome (GOLD analysis project Ga0335085, IMG submission 206712) | Soil microbial communities from Loxahatchee National Wildlife Refuge, Florida, United States - Lox_Sample_4.5 | ecosystem: Environmental > Terrestrial > Soil > Wetlands | place: USA...
TGCGTTCGTCCAAATGCGGCCAAACCGAACGGAACTTCCGCTTCAATTCGGATAGGATGCTCATGCCTACGGAGCATAACGCATTGGTTCATAAGATGGTATCTTTATTTATTTACGCAGCCTAACCCAGCCCTGGGCAACGCCCGGGCAACGCCCAGGGTGATCGGGCCCGCTCGTAGAACACCCAGCCCTGAAAGGGCGCACCAAGAAGCTGGGCATACCTTGCAGAGCGCGAGGGCCATTCCCATCAGCTCAATGGGGCGCCCTTTCAGGGCTCCAGCATCACAGAAAACTGCGATCCATCTCCAACCCAGGCCGCTGGCCTGGGCTAAGTTCGAGCGCCCTTTCAGGGCTCGAAATGCATAAAGACCTGGCACACCTCAGCCGCGCCCTTACACCCTGCGCACAACCCAATGCGCTCCGTATGCGGAAAAAGCCAGTTCTATCGAAGGGTTTCAAACCTGCAGAACAAATTAGGAGGGAGAACAAATCACTCCCACGCAGGGAAATCCCTCGCAGAAGTCATTTGCCCCGAAGGGCGGTTAAGGGCGAACTCCAACGCCCCAACCCAGATTATCATGCGGCCGCGCCTGTCAATTCGATGGGGCTGTGGGAACTGGTGTCATTTGAACGCCCCGACGCAGATAGGTCCCTCATCGGAGTCGCAGGTGATAGCCCGCTCGCGGATCGAGCACTTTGATCTCAAACCGCTCATAAATGCGAAGCCAAACGCGCTGTCGGAGGTATCGTTCCTTATCCTCATGTCCCTGGAGCCAGCGCGGAGAGCTGTCAAGAATGCCCTTTCGCACGCCTTCCTGGGAACCAAGGTCTACTAAGCTGAGATAAAAGGCCCCTTCAATATCAGCGAGCTCTGCCTCATTGCTGGCCGGCGTCTTCTGAATCCACTGTACGCAACTTGCGACATCCATGACACAAGCTGCCTCCGGGCTTGACTGAGTGAAAACCCTGAATACGGGGACCGAGCTTCCGTCAAGTGAATTCCGACGAAATTACGAGGCGTGACTTCGCCTAATTCGCGCTGCCGCCCCTGCTCCCTGATGGCGAGGCGTTCATGTTATTTGACCCTTTCAGGGGTCGTTCTTAGATCGTGATCCCGTTCCGGGGGCGACTGCCCCCGGCTATTGCATTGCGCCCCTGCAGGGCGCTCCTGTTCTCCGGACCGCTCCCACTTCCGACCACCTGCTCCGATTATCTGCTGACGACCGCCCGGCGCCGCACCGCCAGGAGTGGCGGTGCCACCGTGCTGACTGCCGACTGCCTACCGCCTTTCGCCGCCACCATAAGCCCGGCCCCAGTAGGTAGCCACGGGTTGGCTTCCCAACCCCGGGCCCTTACCGATCGAGAGAACCCACCGTCAGAAAAACACTGACCGTGGCCAGCGTGCGCGCCGCGGCAGGATTCGCACATAAATGGCAGGATTTGCCTATCAATTCCGCTTGACGCCCCCAAAACGTCTGGTACCATCGACCTGTTTCGGCCGACGCGTGTAGCTGAGAATTGGACGTCGAACAACAGAGCCACAACAAGCAAGAAGGAGGAAGACGGCGAATCCCTACGCAGGCTTGGTGCAGGATAGCGCCGGCAACCTCGACGGCACGACCTACTACGGCGGCGCTAACGGCGTCGGAGTGGTGTTCAAGCTCAGCCCTCATTGATGGGTTGGGCGTGGCGCGCAGAGCCGCCTGTGCCGCTTCGGCTCCCTCGGCGCGGGCGCTACGGCTCTTCCATGCCGCCAATCGACTCGCGGAGCAGTCGGTCGCGATTCCCAAAAGAGAGGGACGGATCAGTAAATTCAAATTCGAATCAGGGGGTAAACGATGACAGCAACCGGGGAATCACTTACACCACAGCTTTGCACTTCGGAACGCGAAAACCAGCAGCATGCAACGAATGGACGCCGCCTGCGGCTGTTCCTAGCCGCGTCCGCCTGCGGCCCCTTGCTCTTGATGGGTCTCGCGGCCTCCGCCTCTGCCCAAGCGATTCTTTCGCCGAACAAGCTGATGTTCGATTGTCGAAGCGGCCACCCGTGTAAGTCTCAGACAACCACGCTGACGAATGAAGGATCCGCGACCTTAACGATCAGCAGTATTGCCATCACAGGAACGTCCGCGGGAAAATTCTCACAAACGAGTAGTTGCGGCGCTGAGCTAAAGGCGGGCGCATCCTGCACCATCTCGGTTGGCACAACACCGATGCCAAAGGGGAAGCTCACTGGCGCGCTCATTGTGAACGACAGCGCTCCCAACAGTCCACAGAAGTGTTTGCTGGAAGTGCTCGGTTCCTGATCCCAAATCCCGGTGCCAGCCGATGCTATGTTGGGTCGGGCAGCGGAGCAGCATCGCAGGCTGCAGTGCGACGGGAGGGTGTCCCTCGCTAACGCCTTCTGAAGCGGGCGTAGCGCGGGGCTCGCTTTCGGCCCTGCGGTTTTTCGATTCCGTTGGATCAAATGACAGAAGAAAAGAAATGGAAAAGCCGCAGGGCTTGAGAAACGAGCCTGCGCTACGCCCGCTTGATATATCGGGAAATGGCCCCAGGGTTACCGACTGGTCGCCGACGGTCACCGTGTTGGCCGGCGCGTTGAAATCCCGCTTCAGCACGCCGGTAATGGGGCCCCAGAGTGCGGCCGTAGCGGTTTCCTCCAACTGTGGAAGAGTCTCCCCCTGGCCGACACAGCTTCTGAAAAGGTTCCGACCAGCAGGGAGTACGCTGCGCGCTCATGCCGCTGCTAGGTGTCTTTCCGTACCGTCTTTCATTGGCTCAGCGTCACCACGCAACGGAATCCGAGGTGGTTGGTTCCGGTGTCAACGTCACCCTTGCCGCGCGTGCCTACCATGTAACGCGAGCAGTATTGATCCGTGCACAGAAATGAGCCCCCGCGCTGTACTTTCTTCGCCTGTCCTGGCTCCGACGGATCGTATGAGGAGTTCGGTCCGTGCGGGTTTCGCGCCACGCCGCCGGCAGCCGCAAGCTGCGCGTAGTAGTCCGGACGGTACCAATCGCTCGTCCATTGCCAAACGTTGCCCGCCATGTCATACAACCCGTATCCGTTGGGCTGATACTGGGCCACCGGCGCGATACCAACGTAGCCGTCGTCACCCGTGTCCTGATCCGGAAAATGGCCCTGGTGAGTGTTGGCCATCCATTTACCGTTGGGCCTGAAAGTATCACCCCACACGAACGGCTCACCCGAAAGACCGCCGCGGGCCGCAAACTCCCACTCGGCTTCCGTGGGCAAACGTTTTCCAGCCCACTTTGCGTAAGCCTGTGCGTCGGCATAGGCGACGTGCACCACGGGGTAATTCTCCTTACCTTTAATGTTGCTGCCCGGCCCAAGCGGATGCCGCCAGCTGGCCCCATGGATATAGCTCCACCACCGGAGGTAGTTATCGAGAGGAACCGTGTGGTCCGGTTTGGAAAACACCACCGAACCCGGCACCAGATTTTCGGGAGGCGCTCCTGGGAAGTCCTCGGCCCGGGGCTTACGTTCGGCGATGGTCACGTAACCGGTGGCTCTCACAAATTCTGCGAACTGGCTATTGGTAACGTCGGTTTTGTCCATGAAAAAACCGTCGACATACACCCGGTGGATCGGCCGGGCATCCAGCGTCGCCTTCATGCCGACGTTGTCCATATCCGGGGGATCGTGCGCGCCCATCGAGAACTCGCCTCCGGAAATCCACACCATGCCTTCCGGCGCCGGAGCTGGCAGGCTGGTTGAATTGGGTATTGTGGGCTCAAAGGTCGGCGGGGCAGGTGAAGCGGCGTCTATAACCTCAGGGGAGCCGCTATGCCGCCGCGACCAGAACAGCCACACAACCGCGACGATTAGCGGGATCGCGACCACACCAAGCAGGAGTTTGCGGCTAAAGCCTTTCCCGGGGGTCGCCGGCAACAGCGGCTCAGCGGGTTGCTTGCGGCTGGCTACGGGTCCGTTACGCCCTGAGGCTCGAGACCGCTTGCGCCCGTTCGACATATGGAGAGTGACTAGCCGTTATAACGGTAGAGCACGGCTCTGTTTTCCACAAAGCGTTGGATCAAAGCTCCGGGCTCCAGCTGCGGAAGCCCAGAGCTTAGACCAGCAGGTTGCGGAACAAGAGGATCTGTCATGCTGAGCGCAGCGAAGCATCTGCTGTATCTTATCGAAAACAATTAAGCAGATCCTTCGCTGAGTTTACCCTGAACCCCTTCGCTCCGCTCAGGGCCGTTCGCAGAAGAAAGGCGAACGGGCTCAGGATGACATGTCCCGTGGACTTTCTTTCCGCAGCCTCCTATAATAGGTCACCGACTTGCTACCATAAAGGCGCAATCAATTGCTGCTGCCTGCGGGGTTGTCTAATTTCTTCATTGCCTCATCGATCGCTTTCTTCATGCTCAAAGTGTCGGCGCCCTGCCGTGGCGGGTAGTCCTGCAGGCTCTTGAGATGCGCCGCGAGGAACGGCCCGGCCGCAGTTGGAGCCCAAAGCTTCGCCGCGAAGAACTTGCGTCCTTCGTACTCATAACCGGGAGCATCCGGTGTGACCTTTTCCATCGGATCCATCAAGAGATTCGTGATGTACGGGACGCTGGGGTATGACTTCTCGTCGAACCAGTCGCCGTTGTGCTTCACCCCGATGTCCATCTTCCAGCCATCAACTCGAATGGCCATCAGATCAGTTTCGTCGTAGTAGAAGAATTCGCGCCGGGCGGACTTGTCGCTCTTACCCGTCCAGTAGTCGAGATTGTTGTAGCCGTCGAGGTGGACCTTGTAGTTCGTACCATTCATGGTGTAGCCCTTGAGCAAATCGTCCTTGAGGTTGGGCAGGCCCGCAGCCGCAGCCAGCGTGACATACAGGTCTTCGTGACTCTGAACGCCATTTGCCTCACTGCCGGGCTGAATGTGTCCCGGCCAGCGAATCAGGCACGGTACGCGCAGTCCACCTTCCCAGGTGGTTCCCTTTTCCCCGCGGAACGGCGCGTATCCGCCATCGGGCCAAAACATGAACTCGTTGCCGTTGTCCGTGGTATAAACCACGATCGTGTTGTTGGCTACACCGAGTTCATCCAGCTTTTTGAGAATCGAGCCCACAAGCTCATCGTGCTCTAACATGCGGGCGCGCACCACATCTTCCTCAGCGCGTCCCTCGTCCACCGCCATCTGCACGTACTTGGGATTGGGATGCGACCAGATGTGAATGGCCGTCGAGTTATACCACAGGAAGAACGGCTTATCGCCTTTGCCGACCCTGTCCATCCACTGCAGCGTCACATCAGTGACTTCCTTGTCTATGGTCTCCATGCGTTTGCGGGTCAGCGGGCCGGTGTCTTCAATTCTCTGCTTGCCAACGCGACCGAACTTGGCGTCGGTGGTCGGATCGTCAACGTCGGTGGCATAGGTGTGAAGAACGCCACGAGGCCCGAATTTCTCCTTGTAGGCGGGATTCTTCTGGCCGGGGTAATCGAGCTCTTCGGGCTCTTCCTCGGCGTTCAAGTGGTACAAGTTACCAAACCACTCATCAAAGCCGTGCACGGTCGGCAGGAATTCGTTGCGATCGCCCAGGTGGTTCTTGCCGAACTGGCCGGTTGCGTATCCCAGAGATTTGAGCACCTCAGCCAGTGTCGGGTCCTCCTTCTGCACACCGCGGGTGGAGCCAGGGATGCCGACCGTCGTCTCACCTGTGCGGACGGGCAATTGTCCCAGGATGAAAGCAGCGCGGCCGGCTGTACAACTCGGTTGACCGTAGTGGTCGGTGAACAGGATGCCCTCCTTGGCAATGCTGTCGATGTTCGGTGTCCGGCCCATCATGCCGTGCGTGTAGGCGCCGACGTTCCACATGCCAATGTCGTCGCCAAAGATCACCACGATATTTGGCTTCTTCTCTTGGGCGCCTGCGCCGGGCGTCAAGCTTACGAACAGTAACCCTGTGAACGCCAGCGCCGCGGCGAACTTCTCAATGAATCGATTTCGTTTCATAACACTCTCCTTTTGTTAAGCATCATCAAAGTCACCCAAGCGAGAACTGAGGTTCCGGCCGCGAGAAGCTTCTTAGGGGTATTCCATGCAGTTCTTTCTACCTCACGTCGCTAGCGGACCTTGACGACGTCGTCGGGCTTCCATGTCTGGTCGTAAAAAGCCGATCCGGCGCCGTAGAGCGAGCGTAGCGCGAACCTGGTTTGTAGGTCCGCGGCTTTTCTTTGCGCTAGGAATACCGCGGACTTTGAGGAAGCAGACGCCCTACCTTGTTCACCCTCACGATCGCGCGTCACTACGACCCGGCGGCCAACATATCGCCGTGGTGAGGCAATGTCAAGGAATTGCCGATTTTCGATTGCCGATTGCTGATTGATTGCAGAATGGACGATTGGCGATGGATGCGCTCATGCTGCCGTGACGTAGGTTCGGGCAGGGCGGCGGGCCGGCAGAAGAATCGTAGCGCAGGGCCCGCCTTCGGCCCTGCGGATTTTCGATTCCGTTGGATCAAATGACAGAAGAAAAGAAATGGAAAAGCCGCAGGGCTTGAGAAACGAGCCCTGCGCTACGCCCGCTACGCCCGCTATGCGCCATCCGGCCCGCGATTTGCAATCCCGAGCGGGAGACGCTACCCTATGGGCATGACGCTCGAGGCCATAAAGCAGGCGATTACAAAGCTTCCCGAAGAGGACCAGACCACACTCGCGGCCTGGGTGGCGCAGCAGGACGCGAGGGCCTGGGACAAGCGAATCGAAGAGGACTTTTCCGAGGGCGGGGCCGGCACGGCACTGCTTGAGGGATGGGATGCTGAGATCAGGGCGGGCGAGTCTGTGTCTCTGGAAGAGTTTCTTGCCCATCGGCCATCGGCTCGCAAAGTGGGTTGATGCCTCTCCGGTTTTTCCTGACAACAAGCTTCCGAAAACTCTACGCTGGCCTGCCTCCTGCGGTCCAGAATCTCGCCGACGAGAAGTACAGGCTTTTCAAGCAGGACCCTTTTCATCCCTCACTTGAGTTTCAAGCCAAGGGACGAGTGTGGACGGTCGCCATCGGCCGTTCCTATCGGGCCATCGCCAGACGATTCGACAACGATCTTCATTGGGTTTGGATTGGTTCGCACGAGGATTACAATAACATCCTCAGGAAGCTGAGGTAGGTTCCCACGTCCCGGTCAACAGACTCTCGCATACATGCCAAAAGGCAGCATGTATGCGCCACCCGCCGAGTGGCATCGACAAGTCGCTTCGCGAGATCACAGACCCCGTAAACCGAGGGTCTGCGCCAGCCGGCGACTACGAGCGGCATCGACAAGTCGCTTCGCGAGATCGCAGACCCCACAAACCAAGGGTCTGCGCCAGCCGGCGGTTGGTGCTTTACAAACCGTGAGCCTTGGTGAGTCCGAAGAACCCCGCCGTCAGAAAGGCGCTGACCGCGGCTACCCTCTGTACTCACGCCTTCCACCCAGTCTTGAAGCCAAGTTCTCTGTTCACCTTGAAAGGTGTGCAGCAATCAACTCCGAATGTCATACAAACATCGGGGATTCTGCGGTTCTGGCGTTTCTTGCCCGGAGCCGACACTTCCGTCGTCACAACGCAACGCTCAGCCCCGGAAAGAGCATAGCAATCAGAAACGGATCACGACCGATCTCCTCCAGTTCATCATCCGTCAGATCGGCAGCGTATCCCGCTTCCACCACTGTATTGACCAAATCAGGATCGACAACCTCATTCAGCAACAACGCCTGCCGATTTTCCGCATCTCCTACCCATGCCAGAAGCGGGTCATCGCCCTTCTTGCCAGCAAGGATTTCCTCAATGATTTCGAGGGGTAACTTGATATTGCCGCCCAGCCCCTGAAACTGAAGCCATTCCCAATATTCCGGCACTTGGTCAATCGGATAATAGGAATTGTTCGCGGTAATCAGGACATTTGCATCGAAGAGATACAGCACTCTACCGGAGGCCTCGAGTCGGTCCGTGACCCAACAATGGCTGCACATTGGTGGGCTTAACGCCAAGAACACGGCCCGCTTTCGTATAGGTGATAGCACCCTCATCTAGCGCGCGGCGCATCAAGGCGAGCAGAGCCTCTCCTACCCGATGACGCTTGACCACGTAATAACTCGGTCCCCCTTCGCTGGCTCTTTGTTGCTCCGCCTTTCTTTCTTTAACGGCCAGCCACTCTTTGCGGAAATGCGCATCGAGCCTCTCCCAGACAGTCCGACTGATCCTCCCGCGACGGAATAGTTTGTAAGCCACCATCGACCGGCTTACCCGCCGCGCCTCCGCGAAGTCCGATATTGCCGCAGCCATCCGCTCGAATCCGGATAGCCGCGCGAGAGCCGCCAACTCGGGCGCTGGGACCAGAATCTCCCCTGCCACGTCGTTGCAATACCGCTCTATTTGCGCCCCAGCGTCCCTCCCGCTGATGCCCGTCGTCCCCAGCCAAATATGAACCAATTCGTGAAGCGCTGTGAACGACCATGCTGTTCTCGCATCCTGATCGTTGATCACGATCATCGGCGCCAGGGGGTCGGCAATGGCAAAGCCCCGAAAGAATTCCAACGGAATGTTGCTGTGATGGCTCCCCAAGTTGCCGAGCAAAAGCACAAAAACACCGGCAGCTTCGATCTGCGCCCGTAGATATCCGAATGGGTCATTGGCTGTTTTTTCGCCACGAAATGCATTCAGGGAGAAATTCAGTTTTTCCACCATCCGGTCAGCCAAGACGGCCACCGGCATTTCCATCGTCGCCGCGCCGACGAATCCGGGCCGCTCCGCTTCCTCATCTTCGAGTACCGACCGAACAAGTCCCTGACGGCTCCTGATGTCCCTAATCAGTGCGTCCAACTCTGGATTCCGGCGGTCTTCGCCGGGAAGGGTCCGAAAATCTTGCCCACGGTCTCCTGTTCTTGGCGGCTGATTCAGATAAAAGATCAAAAGCGGGCGGCGATACTTTTTAGCCATCTGCAACAGGACCGAACGCGGCGGATCGCCCGTCGCCTCGATCTTCGCCAGACGTTCAGGTCCGGTTACGCCTCGCGCGGTTTTCAAACCAACTGCACGGGCCGCGTCTTCACGAGAAAGCCCCGCCGTCTCTCGCGCCCACGTCAAAATTTCCGGTCGTATCGCACCCATGGGAATACCACTCTAACTCATCTTAAACGCTCACTGCACAAAATCGCCCCCGTCAACATCCTGTCCTAATGATACTTGAGTAGATGGGCGAATATAAAGCGAAAAGAGCGACTCGTGCCCACATGGCTGGCGGCCGCATGGCACAGCTGCGCAAAGTTCCTCATCCCTGTCGTTGACACTCCAGGCTCCACCTACGACCCGGCGGCCAACATATGACCGCGCGCGAGGCAATGTCAACAGAATTGACGATTTACGATTGTCGATTGCCGATTGAAAACTACCCGAGCTACTCTCCCGCAGCGGCGAGTAGCTTGGCTTCGAGAAGAGGAGCAATGAAGAAGCGAGCCTTGTGGCGGAGAGATTGAATTTCCGGCCTCAGGGCGGGAATGTGTCCGCTCTGCTTGGCGCGGAGAAGGATGCCCAGCACCCCGGTGACCGAGAGCCCGGCCTGGGCCGCAAGCTGGCGGCCTTCCTGCTCGTCGATTAAGACCACGTCAGCCTTCAGGTCGGCGGCAAGCGCGATGGCTTCGGCTTCTCCACGGTGCCAAATTGGCTTAGAAGCTCCCGGAACCTGTCATTCCGAGCGTAGCGAGGAATCTCGCTTTGAGAGTAAGGGCAGTGCGAGATTTCTCGCTACGCTCGGAATGACAGGTTCCGGAGAGGCGGGTGTTATCCACGCCGCTTGGATCGCGGCTTGAATTTCCGCAAGGGCGACAGGGTCGGGATGGGACTCTAACTCCTGTACCACTGCGGGCGGAACCCAGATTTCCGAGAATTGGGACTTCAGAAGCGAGAGCCGGCCGATGACGGCGAGGTTAGAAAGGGGAGACGTGTTACTGACGGCGCGCATAGGCCAAGTCTTGCGCGAGATCTTCTTCCGTGTAGTGCCGTGGGATGTCACGTTGCGCGAGGAAATCAGCAAAGCTGGCGCGGGAAAGCTCGGCCAATTCGTTCGCCTTGCCGAAGGGAAGAATCCCTTGCGCGTAGAGGGCAACGGCGAGCTCGGCCCGCAGACGGGGCGCGACCTCCGATGCCGGAAGCCTCAGGCTCTTGGTAACGGACTCTGCGATATCAAGATGAACGGTCATGTTCCTGGTCACCTGCGAATTGCCCCGACCCTGACGCTACTTTACGATAGAACCGGGACTTTGTCACCTCGGAAACCCCCGGGCTGGCGCATAGCGCAGTTATGCGAACTCTTCAGTCGTGTTCCTTAACTGTTTCGGCTGCACTTACGACCGACGGCAAACGAAGCTATAACCGCTCAGGAAACTGGTCTGCGGATGCAAACTCTCTGGCGACGGCTGGTGGCACCAGGATGCACTGAACAAGGCGGGAAGAAGTTTTTAACTGACGGATTCGCTCCAAAGCGATGAGAGGACCTGTATCTGAAACGACTGACAATTAGAGTTTCCTGCTCTGGGAGACTTCGTCGTTCCACTCCTGGCTGGTCAAATCAAAATAAGGAGCGCCCGCCTGAGAAGCAAGTTGCAGAAGATCTGACCGTCCGATGCCCAAAAGCTCGGCCGCTTTGCCAGCGGCGATCCGGCCCTCGCGGTAAAGCTCCATCACGATCAGTTCACGAGCACTCTGCCGCACGGGACGGTGGAGCGAGCCCAACACCTCGAGAAGGTCTTCTCCAAGATCGAGTTGCGCTGTACTCATCGGTCACTCCTTCGATTGAGTATATCAGGATTGCCGATTGCTGGGATCGCCGGTTTTCGATTGCCGATTGCCGATTGCGTGTGCAGTGACTGTTCCCACTGAAACTTCGGCATCCGTCAGCGGCCGAGAATGAGGTCCCGGAATTCATCGACGAGTTGATCTTCGCTCGCAGGGTCGCTGCTGGCAAGGTTCTGCTTTAGCTTCTTGAAGCACTCCCGCTTTCGTATTTCCTGCCCCTCGAGGCCGAGGCGCACCAGGGCCGCAATGGCTTTGCTCATACTCGTGTCGGCGGTTTCGGCATAGCGTTCGACGCGACGGGCGACGTCGGCAGGCAGACCGACCGTATAGCGCGACTCAATTGCGCGCCTGCGGACTTTGGCCCCAACGCGCCTGCTCCGCTTCGTGGCTGTAAGTTCAGAGTAAAGCGAGCGTAGCGCGGACCTGGCTTGTAGGTCCGCGGCTTTTCTTTGCGCTAGAAATACCGCGGACCTTGAGGAAGCAGACGCCTACCTTGTTCACTCTCAACGATCGCCTTTCCCTTACGACCGACCGCGAATGCGGCCTTCAGCCGAGCCGCAAGCGGTGCCGTTTGCGATCCGAAGGGCGCGCGGTGCGATGCGAGGGCGCCCGGCGCGTCTTCGGGAACACCGGGCTCGGCAGCCTCATAAACCTGTCGGGACACAAGAGGCTCGCGACCGAAATATCCTCATCGATAGCCTCCCAATGAATCCCGATGCCGCCGCCGATCAGCTCCCAGCGGCCTCTCTCCTTCGGCGTCGCGCTCAACAGCCTCGGAAACCAGACAATGGGAACCGAGACCGTGCGTCCATCGTCCAGCACAACCGTCAGCGCGTCATCCGAGCACCGAACCTCCACCGCCACCGCTTCACTGCTGTCCACCAAAGTAGGCATTCCACTTCTCCAAGAACAGGCTTCGGTGTTTGAGCACCAACTCCCGTATTACGGTCAATTCATGGCTGCGAAAGCCACGGTTTGAAGCCAAGCCGACAGGATTGAGCCAGAACTTGGCGTACCGTCCGGCTTGAGCAACGTGGATGTGGGGCGGCTCGCGGTCCTCCAGGCTGTAGAAGAAGAACCGGTAGCCGCGAATCCGAAGCAGGGCCGGCACGTGCTTATTGTATACCCTGGCCTTCGGAGCAAGGTATCAGCAAGGTAGCGCAGGCCCCGCCTTTGGGTCTGCGGCTTCTCTTCAAATGCGGGTCTGCTCGTCCGACGGCAGCACAACCCGGTCGATACTCAAGATCGGGTGGACGCTCGCCGGTGCCCGCAGACACTCCGTCTGCCTGATGTCCCTGGCTTCACTTACGACCCGGCGGCCAATATTTCGCCGCGGGGAGGCAATGTCAACACATTGCCGATTTTCGATTGTCTATTGCCGAACGGGGAGGTCATCTAGGCTTACGCGCCGGTTGTCCGCCCATTATTCCGGCGCCAGCGCACGTTGAACGGACGCCTTCAGCTTGGGTAGATCATCCTGCACGGTTTTCCAGACAGTGTCTAGTTCGATGCGGTCATATTGATGCCGCAGCCAGTTGCCGATGCCACGAATGTCCCCCCAAGGCGGGCCGGGACAGAGCCGCTCCCCATCCTCGCCCAGTCGAACGGCGGCTTCGCTGATCACCTGCGGCTTGCGTTCGACCGCTGCGATGGTCTTGGCATCGGTCCGGAAAGCCTCGAGCCTGCATTTCTCACCGGAATTCGAAAAGGGCGGGGCTTCAGCCCCGCCGAATCCTGCGAAATCGTGGCCTTTGTGTTCCGCTCTCGGCGCAGCTTGCCGTTAGCAAGCTGCGCCGAGAGCGGAACACGTCAAATATCAAACCGACGCTGTAACGGCGGGGCTGAAGCCCCGCCCTTTTCGAACCCCGGTGAGAAATGCAGGCTAAGTCCATGCCCTCGGTAAACGATTCGATAGCGGCAATGGCAGCGAGGATATCGCGCAGCGCTAAGACAGGTTCCTTAAAAGGCAAGCACGGCCTCGCGGTCGGCTTTGCGGCGGACAGGATCTTTGAGAGTGGTGGAAGGAGAGAGGTCTACGCGTGTGCCCAACATTTCGGCCAGCCGGTTTTCAAGCGCCACCCTGTCAAGAAGGGAATACTTGCGAGCGGCGTCGAAATCCGCGATCAGATCCACATCGGAATTGTCCGAAGCATCCCCGCGCGCTACGGAGCCGTGCAGGCGCAGATGGACCACGCTGGCAGCTTCGAGCTCCGCCTGATGGTCCCGCAACGTCGCGATAATGGTACTCTTGTCCACGATATTAATGTGCCATAGGCCGCGTTCCCGTGCCAGCCCCTGCAACTCGCTGGCTTCACATACGACCCGGCGGCCGACATGTCGCCGCGGGGAGGCAATGTCAACACGCACCATTGGTGATTTAGAGATTTGTGATTGGTGATTGCTGGGATTGCCGGTGGAATTGCCGATTTTCGATTGCTGATTGAGCCTCCGGCGGCAGATATCCCTTATAGAGGTTCGCCCCGCGCCGTCTGACCCGCCATTAGGAATGTGCTCGGATATTCCCCTCTACCACACCGTTTGAACGTCCCAAAATCCTTGTACCAGTCTCCTTCAGGTACATCGGGGTCTTGGGCTTTCCATTCCGCCAGTTCAAAAAGGTCTTCCATTGAGATCTCGCGTTCCTTGGCGCGCTCACGGAGGCGCGTCCACTTCTCTCTGGGGAGTTGTTCCCACTGAATCTTCGGCATCCGTCAGCGGCCGAGAATGCGTTATTGATCAAAGTTTGGTAGTTGCCGCCGCCGGCTCGTTCCACCCGGTTGCGAAAGTACTCCAGAATGTCCTTGTCAAGGCGGATCGTGATTGAGGCGAGGCTGTTGCGTGGGTTGGTATGAGGTCGATTAAAGAGTGTGATAACGTCCTTTATGACGCTCTATAGGCCGAGCGCCTCGTCTTATCTATTGAGAATCAGATTTCACTTGCTTTTGGCTTGATTCGTCATACACTGAATAGTAATAGGAGCGTGCATGTCAGAGTCGGGTATGTCGCAGTTCAAAATGAGAGCAGCAAGGGCTGCAGGCCGCACCGAAACCGGGACGGCTGTGTCGAGTGCACTTGCTGGCGGTCGGGCCAAGGCTCCGCGGAGCTTCTGCGCGGAGACCGTATTTCGTCGTGGGCGGCAGTTTCCTATTTTTGCTCGGGGCAAGTTCGGCGAATTGAGAGCGAGTGAGGAGCCAAAAAAATCGCGAAATGAAGGAGGGTCCCACGATATTATTGATAACAAAGGGCAGATTTTTGAAACCCACGATGTTTATGAAAATAAAGTAGATAACTCGATAATTCCACGATATTTATGAAAATAAAAGGGTTGGTGTTGGCAGCAAGGCGAAAAGTGCGGGCTTGTTTCCGGGCGCTGCTTGGCGCTCAGCCCTCAGCGACACCGAATACACTGACTCAAGTTGTGACTCGCCGAAGTGATGGCGAAATGCAATTTGCGCGAGCCGCCTGCGGAATGCCATCGCTTACGGAGCCCCCTCAGCGCCGGGCTTCACGTATCGCGACAGGGATTCGGTCGCAATGAAGGATGTATGATCGAAGCCTAAGACTCCTTTAGAATCAACACAAGTTTGGAGTCAACCCAGCATCACATTGATTTTAAATGCCTTATCTAAAAAATCCCAGCATCTTATTTATATTAAAATACTTAATGCTATTTTATACCACTCTGATCAACACGGATTCCGAGCGATCCCATCAACTGTATGATTCTAAATATTTTATTTTAACTAACCCAGCATGTAACTGATATAAATATACTTAATCATGAGCTCGGCTCGGCAGCTTCGTGTCGAAGCTCGGAAGGTGCGATTCAGGATCACGAGGGTGCTGTGGGAAAATGCATCCTGGTATTGACGAAAGGGCATCTATGTGTTACAAATAATAGGAGTAGCGGGGTACGAGAGCTTGAGATGAGCGTCGCCCCTAGGCTTCTAAACTATGCCAAATAAAACAGTTAAAAGAAACTCAAGCGTGGCTCGCGCTGCGGCGCCCAAGCCCTCGCGCTTGTCGGGTCGGGTGGCGAAGGCAGGGTCTAATCACCATTCAAGGCTTAAAGCTAAGCCTTTGTCTTCAAGCAAGTTAAGTCCTTCGAAGCTAAAGAAGGTCAAGACTTCTGCTGCGCGCGTTGTGGTCCGTGCGCCGGTGATTGACGAACGGCATGCAGCGGCTGTCCGCAATTTCGAGGCGGCACTGCACCTGGAACAGCGGCAGAACTTCAAGAAGGCGCGCGAGATCTTCGAGAAACTCGTAGCCACGGCGCCCGCCGACATCGCTGACCGGGCGCGCGTGCACGTGAAGGCTTGCGTGGAGCGGGCGGGGCAGGTCGCCAAGCCGCCTAAGACTGCCGGGGAGTACCACGTGCTGGGTGTGGCCGAGCTGAACCTCCGCGAGCTCGACAGCGCGGTGGAGCATCTGGGCAAGGCCCAGAAACTTGAGCCGAAGCGGGAGGAAATCCGCTATGCCCTGGCTGCGGCCTACGCGTTGCAGGGTAACGCCGATGCCGCCTTGGAACAACTGAAGGCGGCCATCGCCCTGCGCCCGCAGAATCGCTACCAGGCGCGTCACGACGCTGACTTCCAGCCGCTGGCTCAGGATCCGCGCTTTCTGAGTCTGATGAGTCAGGACGGTTCCGGGGCCGGGCCGACCCTGTGACGGCGCGGGTGGGCTGAGAGTGCCTCGGGAGGTCGCGGACCCACCATGAAAGTGGTGGCCATTGGCGGGGGTACGGGGCTCGCGACGCTGCTGCGCGGGCTCAAGCCCCATGTGCCGCAACCGGCGGGGGAGGCAGCGCTTCATCCGGCCATCAGCCGTCTCACGGCCATCGTGACGGTCACGGATGAAGGCGGCAGTTCCGGCCGCCTGCGGCGCGACTTCGGCATTCTTCCTCCCGGTGACATCCGTAACTGTTTGGTTGCGCTTGCTGAGGACGAGCAGCTCCTCACTAGGCTATTTAGCTATCGCTTCACCGATGGCCGGGGCCTCGCCGGCCACAGCTTCGGCAACCTCTTCCTGGCGGCCCTCACCCACCTGACTCGTGACTTCGCCAAAGCCGTGCGCGTCTCCAGTGAAGTGCTGGCCGTGCGCGGCGAGATTTTTCCTTCGACCTTGTCGGATATTCGTCTCAAGGCCCGCCTGGTGAATGGCCGCACGCTCTCCGGCGAAGCTCGCATCAATCAAACCTCCGGGCGCATCCGGCGCCTGGAGTTGGTGCCGCGCGGATCGAGAGCGCTTCCGGAGGCCCTGGCAGCCATCGACGCGGCTGACCTCATCACCATGGGTCCCGGTTCGCTGTATACATCGCTACTGCCGAATCTGCTGGTGCGCGGCATTGTCCCGCACATCGCGCAGTCACGCGCCGTGAAGGTATACATCGCCAACCTGATGACCCAGCCGGGCGAGACCCGGGATTACACAGCTTCAGACCACCTGAGCGCCATCTGGGAACATTGCGGACGGCGCCGGCTGTTCGACTACGTGGTGCTCAACAACCAGGCTTTGTCGCCCGGCTTGCGGAGGCGCTACGCCGCTGAGGGAGCTGCCCCGGTATTGATGGACCGCGACCCGATCCGTGAACTGGGGGTGCAACCGGTGATGGCGCCGCTGCTGGGAAAAGATCGTGTCGCGCGCCATGACCCGCGACGCTTGGCGCGGCTGCTACTGCGATTGGTGCAGGAGCACAGGCCACGCACCGAGAAGAGGAGCAACCGGAGAGGGACGATGCTTCCGGCTTGACCGTTTGCCGTCGGACCACCGAGGTGATGAGATGCCACCCTTTGTCCGCTGCCTGTCCGTGGTTTTGATCACCCTTGAGCTGGCGTTGGGCGCATCGACAGGCGTTCACGCCGCGCAGGGCCAGACGGCGCGAACGCAGGAGACGATATCCTGCCGCGTGATGGAATCGAAGACATCGTCTACGCTAGGTGTGGAGCTGGTTCTGTTCCACCAGGCTGAGGCTGCGTCGCGAGAGCAGGTTGGCGCATTTCTCGACAAGCACGATGGGGCAAGCGTTGAATTCCAAACAGCGGGACGTGACTGGCAACCAGCCACAGTGTTTCGCTTGAAGAGCTGCTTTGGTCGCGGCCTGCTCGCCTTTCCCGCGGCGAGCGCGCGCCTAACTCCCGGCCAAACGCTCCTGGTCCGAACGACCGGCCGCAGCCAGTAGCAGCAGGGAAGTGCGATGCGCTGTTGTGAGCACTACAGCTCAAGGTGACGTGGACGAGGTACGTTGGCGCTAGACCATGGCAAGCTCTGTGTGGGCGCCCGGTTCGCTGCGCTGAGGTGGCGTGAAGCCGTCCGGCAAGTCGCCGTTGTCAGGCCGAAGGTGCTGCCAGTAGTTCGGTCTGAGTGAGGCAATGAGTTCCTTGCGAGACTTTGTCTTCAGAGGTTTGCCAAGGTAGATTTTACCCATCTTGGCGAGACGCTCCTCCGAGATGGCGCCCGAGAACATGAACAGTGGCCAGGTAAAGTTAGGACCGTTGGCGCGGCGCAGCTTGTAAAGCCACATGACAATGGAACCCACACGCCATGCCGTTGGACCCCACCAGCTCCTCTGTCCCGGACGCAGGTTGAACTTCCAGCACTTCATCATCACCTGCCACTGGAGCGGGGTGAGCTTGCGCGTCTCGGAAACGCCTTTGGCTTTTTCCAGCCGGGTGTCATGGAGCGGAGTGAAGATCGAGGGTACCAACAGGGCAAAAAGACCGCGGCGTTCCATCTCGTAGATCAGGTCGAGCGTGGCCATGGAATCCTCATCGGACTCGTCGGGACTACCCACGATCAGAGTCATGACCGGGAACCAGTTATTCTCGTTGGCCACTCGCAACCCTTCCAGCACCACGCTGGGCCAGTCCTCAATCGAGAAGGGAACCGCCTTGCTGGGCATGATCTTCTTTGCGATGCGCACCGAGCCCGTCTCCAAACCGATCAGGGGAGACAGTACTCGGCCCTCGGGATCACTGCTCACCAGCGGCAGCTTGATGGGACTCTTGGGCAACAACAGCTCCGACAACTTCCGGATCAGGGCCGGGTCAACCACGAAGGGAGCCATGGTGGCGTGACTCAACACGTGATTCTGCACCCCGGGAGTCTCCACGATGCTCGAATAAAGGTCGAGCAGCGCCTCACGATTGGGGAAGAAAAAGGGCGTACCCGTCCGCACCTGGCCCCAGATGAACATGTCCTCTGTGGCGAGCGATACCTGGTTGTTGCCCTCACGCACGTTGGCTCGCACCGCAGCCATGATCTTGTCCTTGGGGACATCAATCTGCGGGTTCAAATCAGGCAGGCAGAACTGGCAACGCCGGCCACAGCCCGTGGTCATCTCCACGACTCCGAAGGTGGTGCGGCGTTCGGGCACCAGAATCCCGTCACGCGTTGCCGGATGTGCCACGCTCAACTCCCGCGGCAGTTCCTCGCCTCGGATCGCCTTGTGAAACAGATCCAACACATCCTGAGATTCGCTGCGGCCTTCCACCACGCAGTCCACACTGAGCTCGTCAAAGCTATCGGTCTGGCTAATCTGCCAGCCTCCGGAGCCGCCGACGATCACACGGAAGTTATGGCGATACGGGTTGTTTTTAAGCTTGGCGAAAAGATCTTTGGCGTAGTGCGAATTGATGGGCTCGCGGGAAGAGCCGAAGATGGAGGCGTAGACACCCGCCGCAAAAGTCACGCCCAATGGGTTGTGGGTGGAAACGGCGACAACTCGAGTCCGCGGCCCAATGAAACGGTGCAGGTCATCCGGGAAGCAGGCCACAATATCGTCAGTTGGAAAAGCACGTTGGATCGACGCTTCCACCAACCGTGTGCCCGCCGGCATGTAACGCGCAGTACCGTCGCTGTTGCGCTCAACATTGCGCCAAGCCGGGTACTTGCTGTTGATCACGCCCTCCATCCACATGGGAAGGGATGCCATCGCCATCTGGATAAAGTATCCGGCGTGGTCCACCGTCTCGGTTAGCGGCGCGGTGAGAACGATTAACCTGCCTCCGTCCGAGGGCCCGCTGATCGGTGGAGCATAACCGTTTCCGTTTGTCGCCCCAGGCGGCCGCGGCCGCCCATTTGCATTTCCCATGGTCACCTCGCAAAGCCAATTTTTGGAATCGTCGCTTGCCGCTGAACGACGCGCGGACGGTGAACCGTCCTGTTTCGTTGCGCCAAGTCTTCGGACTGCGCGCCGAATCGGGAGCGGTCCCTCTTGCACCCTACGGTGGGCATGAGGCCGCGCAGCCCACGGGGTAATCAGCCACTATAACATTAACGTCAACTCTGGTTGACTGCCGGTCAAGAGTGCGCGGCCGCATGTGGCATTAAATCGAGATGCGCGCAGTGCCCGGCGCCGTGGCCACAATTTCGATTGACAGCCAGAGACAGAGCGTCGAGAGTAAAGAGCTTGAGTCGAGCTGTGCCTTAGGGCGCTCATCAAAGTTGACTCTCGATAACTCCCTCGTGAGGTGTTGCGAATGTCGGTGAAAAGTGATCGTTGGATCAGGAAAATGGCCCTGGAGCACGAGATGATTCGTCCCTTCGCCGAAAGTCAGGTGCGTGAAGGTGTCATCTCCTATGGGTGCTCGTCGTACGGTTACGACCTGCGCGTGGCCGACGAATTCAAGATTTTCACCAATGTTAACAGTACCACCGTTGACCCCAAGCATTTCGACCCACGGTCGCTCGTCGAGTTCAAAGGCGACGTCTGCATCGTGCCCCCGAACTCGTTCGCCCTGGCGCGCTCGGTGGAATACTTCAAGATTCCGCGCCAGGTACTCACGATTTGTGTGGGCAAGTCCACCTACGCTCGTTGCGGCATCATCGTCAACGTCACGCCCCTTGAACCGGAATGGGAGGGTTTCGTCACGCTCGAGATCTCTAACACCACTCCGCTGCCGGCGCGCGTGTACTCTAACGAGGGCCTGTGCCAACTCGTCTTCTTCGAGTCCGACGACATTTGCGAGGTGTCGTACCAGGACAAGAAAGGAAAATATCAGTCCCAGCAAGGAATCGTGCTGCCGCGAATCTGAAGCGGCAGTAGGCAGCAGGCAAGATGGGCCGCAGGATTGCTGGGCGACGGCGGCTGGGCTCGAATTGGAACAGCATCCAAGTGCGGACATCCGCAGCCTTGAGATCCACAGGAAGAGCTGAATCACGATGTGGCATGGGTGGTGCAATCGATCTTGGTTGTTGCTTTCCTTGCTCGAATTCCTTTTTGTTGCGACAGTCCACGCGAGTTCGCCGTGCCAACGAGCAGCCCAAACCTCTCCGAGTGTTGCTTGCCAGATGTTGGCGTCTGCCATCTGCCCAGGACCTGCTGCCAACCACCTACTGCCTACTGCCTACTCGCAGTCTTCGGCAACCACCGGGGCTGCCGGCGCCGAGGCCGCGCCTCAACATTACACCCTCACTCCTGCCCAGAGGACTCGCGCCGAAGCTTATGCGCGGACCCGTTACGTCGTCTACTTCGTCGACACTCTCCTCGCACTCGTCATCTATCTGCTTTTCTGGCTCAGCCGCTTTGGCGTGGCGCTTCGAAACCTGGCGCGTCGCGTGTCGTGCCGGCTCATCGTCAAGTGCCTCATTTTCGCGCCACTATTCATCGTCGCATTCTCAGTACTGATTCTCCCGCTTGATTACTATTCGGGTTATCGGATCGAGCGCCAATTTGGGCTTTCCACGCAGACCGTGGCGTCCTGGTTCGCGGACTGGGGAAAAGGGCTCGGACTGTCGATCATCGCTGCCGTCGTTTTGATGTGGGTGTTCTACGGCGTTGTTCGGCGCGGCCCAAGGCGCTGGTGGCTTTACTTCTGGCTGGCGACTATTCCGCTCGAACTGTTTGTCGTGTTCATTGAGCCCTGGGTTGTGGAGCCCCTCTTCTACAAGTTCACTCCGCTGGCCGAAACGCAGCCTGCTCTCACAGAACGCATTGAAGACATGATGAGCCGGGCCGGACTCCAGATTCCGCCTTCGCGCATTTTTGAAATGAATGCCAGTTCCAAGACGAAGACCCTGAACGCCTACGTGTCCGGTCTCGGTTCTAGCAAGCGCGTGGTCGTCTGGGACACAACTCTGGCCGCACTGACACCTGATGAGACGCTCTTAGTACTCGGCCACGAAACGGGCCATTATGCGCTGCACCACATCCCGAAGCAATTTGCGCTGGTTGAGTTGGTGCTGCTCGTACTTTTCTACGGGGGATTCCGTGCCTTCAAAGTGCTCGTCCAGCGCTTCGGCCCGAGTACAGCTCTTGAAGGCGAGGGCGATCTTGCCTCTCTACCGTTGGCGCTGCTGCTGCTCACGCTGCTTTCCTTCATTGGTTCTCCGGCCTTCAACGCCATCTCGCGCCATTACGAGCACCAAGCTGACCAGTACGGACTCGAGGTCGCCTACGGCGTTGTCCCAGACCCGAACGCGGCAGCGGCACGGGCCGAGCAGGCTCTGGGCGTGCTTGATCTCGCTGATCCTGATCCCAGTCCGCTCATCGTCCTCTGGCTTTACACGCATCCCCCTGTCGAAGATCGCATTCGCTTCGAGAACACTTATCATCCCTGGACCGAGGGCCGGCCTATGGAGTTCGTTCATGCCAAGTCGTGAAAGGAAGATGGTGCGCATCTCGTTCATTACCCGAGTCGCGCGGCGGCGGGTGCAAAGTCGCTTGCTAGAAGGAGCAAACCTCAGATCACTGCCGTGGTTATCTCTGGTGTTCGTCGTCTTTATAGCTCGGCCATATGCAGTCGCAGGAGAGCCGCCGGCAAACTCAAAGCTGCGGTTCGAAATCTCGTTTCCGGTGTCCGCCAGCCCACATCCACTCGACGGCCGCATCTTGCTGATCATCTCCAAGGACTCGCACACTGAGCCACGTTTCACCATCAGCTCGGATTCCGCTTATTCCGAGCAGCTCTTTGGCGTCGATGTGAACGGCCTCGCGCCCGGCCAGGAGGCAATTGTAGACTCCTCGGTACTCGGCTACCCGCTCGACAGCCTCAACGACGTTCCGCCCGGCGACTATACCTTGCAAGCGGTGCTCAATGTCTACGAAACGTTTCATCGCGCTGACGGCTTTACGCTGAAACTCCCCATGGATCGCGGCGAGGGCCAGCAGTGGAACTCGAAACCGGGAAACCTTTACAGCAAGCCGCTGCGGCTTCACCTTGATCCAGGCTCGACGGGCGATGTGCGGTTGCGCCTCAGCGAAGTGATTCCGCCTATCGAGCCTCCGGCAGACACCGACTACGTGAAGCACCTGCGCATCACCAGCGCGCTGCTTACCAAATTCTGGGGCCGTCCGATGGAACTCGGCGCCATTGTTCTGCTGCCGGCGGGGTGGAGCGGTCATCCTGCCGCCCGTTATCCGGTGGTGATCTACCAGGGGCACTTCAGCGCCGACTTCGATACCGGAGTTGAATTCAGGCCGGAGCCGCCTGCGCCCGGCCTGAAGGGTTATGCGCGCACTCGGGCGGAGTATGACTACAAGTTTTATCAGGACTGGGTTTCGGGCCGCCTGCCGCACGTTATCATCCTGGTGATTCAGCACCCCAATCCCTACTACGACGATTCCTACGCCGTTGATTCGGCCAACCTCGGGCCTTACGGTGCGGCCATCACGCAGGAACTGATCCCTGAAGTCGAGCGGCGTTTCCGCGGGATTGGTCAAGGCTGGGCGCGCACGCTCTACGGCGGATCGACGGGCGGCTGGGAAGCGCTGGCCGACCAGGTTTTCTATCCCGACTTTTTCAACGGTGCCTGGGTGTTCTGTCCCGATCCGGTGGATTTTCACGCCTTCCAAATTGTAGACGTCTACGACGACCAGAACGCCTTCTGGTTGGACGCGCCTTTTGCGCGGGTGCCCCGGCCCTTCTCGCGCAAGACCGACGGCACCATTCTTTCTACCGCCGACAGTGCCACACAGTATGAATTGGTTCTCGGTACCCACGGCCGCTCCACGGATCAGCTCGACATCTGGCAGGCGGTGTTCGGCCCCGTCGGGCCGGACGGCTACCCGGCGCCCATCTGGGACCCGCGCACGGGCGTAATCGATCACAAAGTCGCCGAATACTGGCGCGATCACTACGACCTCGACGCCATCATGCAGCGCGACTGGAAAACACTGGGGCCGAAGCTCGCGGGCAAACTGCATTTCACTGTGGGCGACATGGACACGTACTATTTGAACCTCGCTGTCCAACGCCTTCAGGATTTTCTCAATAGCCCGCAAAACCCGTATCGCATCGCAGACTTCGACTACGGGCGCGGCATGCCGCACTGCTACACGGGCGATTCCAGCGTGCCGACCTCGATCAGTGGACGAACCGTTAATCAACGCTACCTGCCCGCCATGGCCGACTGGATGACGAAGACTGCGCCTAAGGGCGCAGACGTGACGAGCTGGAAATACTGAAGGCGAGCGCATAAGGCGAAAGTCTGCTATAAAGGCAGAAGAGGCAGTACAACATGAAGCTTGAGGATTATAAGACCATCCTTTACCGCCAGCAGGACGGTTCCTGGGTAGCGGACATCCCTGCAATACCGGGCTGTTACGCGCTCATGGACACTCGCGAAGACGCGCTTGCCGAACTCTCCGCCGTTTTTCGGTTGATCGCGGAGGAATATTCGGAAAAACAGATTCCGCTTCCCGCTGACACAACCGAAGTCGTTCATGCCTAACGCAGGTGAGGTGACCATTGAGATGAGAGCAACGTGCCCACCATTCAAAGCACTACGGCCTCTGTTGTTTTGGTGCTCTGTTCTTATTCTTTTGGCGGCAGGGGAGATCTTTCTTCGCAACCGGCAGGACGTCAAGTCCAGGGTGTACTATGTTTGTTGGATTCCCGTCGTCGCGATAGTTCTTCTAGGAGCACTGCGGCTGCTGCGGCTCATCGTCCTTCGCGATGAGGTTCTGACAAGCCCCAACGGAGAGCACGTAGCTTGTTGGGACGGGCACGAGGGCTTATTCTCCGATAAAGTGAGGTACCGTGCGCTTGTCGACGGAAACCCGGTTGGACCAAAGATTGATGATCCTGGAGATATCAAGTTTAGCCCAGACAGCCGCTTCCTCGCCTTTGCCGGTACAAGGTCGCGGTAGGGACGCTGGTTACCCAACGCCCCCCGCACGGATCCGTACTTGAAGAATTACCTCATACGGCTCTTACCTCGGATGCGTAACGGCGAAACGCACGCTGGGGTAAGGATGGACGATGC
>Ga0335085_10004236_pt1 | contig 23985 bp, 24 predicted proteins | sample Lox_Sample_45_FD_206712 | JGI IMG/M metagenome (GOLD analysis project Ga0335085, IMG submission 206712) | Soil microbial communities from Loxahatchee National Wildlife Refuge, Florida, United States - Lox_Sample_4.5 | ecosystem: Environmental > Terrestrial > Soil > Wetlands | place: USA...
AGGAACTGGCCGAGCGTCGCGCCGCACTCAAGGCGAACGGCGGCTACCATTATCCGCCGAGCCAGACGCCGTGGCAGGAGATCCAGCGCGCCATGGTCGATCAGCTCGGCGAAGGCATGGTGCTCGAGCCGGCGGTGAAATATCAGCGCGTCGCGCAGACCTTCGTGCCGCGCAACAACCATTGATCCGCGATCTGCCGCAGCGAGTGCACATGAGCGCGTCCCGCCCTTCGATTGCCGACAAGCGCGAGACTTTCCGCAAGCTCCACGAGGCCGGCTGCTTCGTCATTCCCAATCCGTGGAACGTCGGCACCGCCCGCTACCTGCAGGCCCTAGGTTTCAACGCGCTGGCGACGACGAGTTCCGGTCACGCGCACGCGATGGGCTATGCGGATGGCACGCAGAGCCGCGCCGTGGTGCTGGCGCATTACCGCGAGCTGGTCGAGGCGACCGACGTGCCGCTCAATGCCGATTTCGAGAACGGATTTGCCGACGATCCGGACGGCGTGGCAGACAACGTGCGGCGCTGCATCGCGACCGGCGTGGCCGGCTTGTCGATCGAGGACGCACCGAAGACCGCAACGCCGCTGTATGATTTCGATCTATCGGTGGCCCGCGTCAAAGCCGCGCGCGCGGCGATCGATCGCGCCGGCGGCGACGTTGTGTTTACGGCCCGTGCCGAGAATTTCATCCGCGGCGTGAACGACCTCGACGACACCGTCCGCCGGCTCAAAGCCTATGCCGCGGCCGGCGCCGATTGTCTCTACGCGCCCGGCATCCGCACGCGCGAGCAGATCGAAGCGGTGGTAAAGGCGGTGGCGCCGAAGCCGGTGAACTTCCTCGGCGGCGGCGCGTTCGGCTTTACGGTGGACGATCTTGCCGCCATGGGAGTGCGCCGGATCAGCGTCGGCGGCTCGCTGGCGCGCGTGGCGATGCACGCGTTCATCCGGACGGCGACGGAGATCGCCAAGGACGGCAAGTTCGACGGTTTTGCCGGACTCGTGTCCAACGCCGAATTGAACAAGTTCTTCGGCGAAGATCGCAAGAAGCTGTCGCCGTGACGGCTCACCGGGGATCGCGGCGTGCGGACGGCCGGTGCTGAGAGTCCGCCGCGACAAAGATCGAGAACGCACGAGGCTGGCATGAGTGACAGACTGGAAGGCAAGGTCGCCCTGGTCACGGCCGCGGGCCAAGGCATCGGCCGGGCCATTGCGGAAAAGTTTGCCGCCGCAGGCGCCGAGCTGATCGCAACCGACCTCGACCCCAACAAACTCTCGGGATTGCGCGGCAAGCTGCGCAAGCTCGACGTTCGCGCGACGGACGATATCGAGACCTTCGCCCGCGAAGTGTCCCGCGAATTCGGACCGCTCGATGTTATGGTCAATTGCGCCGGCTACGTGCACCAGGGCACCGTGCTCGATTGCACCGACCAAGACTGGGATTTTTCCTTCGACCTCAACGTCAAGTCGATGCACCGTACGATCAAGGCGTTCCTTCCCGGCATGCTGGAGAAGAAATCGGGATCGATCCTCAATGTCGCCTCGGCGGTGTCCTCGATCCGCGGCGTACCCAATCGATATGTCTACGGCGCTACCAAGGCGGCCGTCATCGGCCTCACCAAGGCGGTCGCCGCCGATTTCATCAGGCAAGGCATCCGCTGCAACGCCATTTGCCCGGGCACCATCGAATCGCCCTCGCTTGGCGAACGCATCACCGCGGTGTCGCAGCAGACCGGCCGCTCGCTGGACGCCGTGCGGCAGGATTTCGTCGGCCGGCAGCCGATGGGCCGGCTCGGCACGCCGGAAGAGGTCGCCTGGCTCGCCCTCTTCCTCGCCAGCGACGAGGCAAGCTACATTACCGGGCAGGCCCATCTCGTCGACGGCGGCATGGCGCTATAGCCGCGGTCCTGCCTTTGCCGACGCCACCGAGCGCGTGTCTTGAGGCCCGCTTCGGTCGCAATTCCGCGTGACGGAACAGCCATGCACATCCTCATCACCGGCGCGGCCGGAATGATCGGCCGCAAATTGACGGCGCGGCTCGTTGCCGACGGGACGCTCAGCAACCGGCCGATCGAACAACTCACGCTGCTCGACATGATCGCCCCGCAATGCCCGGACAATTCTTCGGCGCACGTTCATCGCTTGGTTGGCGACATTGCCGATGCAGCAGTGGCGCGAGCAGCCATCGGCGGCCGGCCGAACGTGATCTTCCATCTCGCCGCCGTCGTCTCCGGCGAAGCCGAGCTCGATTTCGAAAAAGGCATGCACGTCAATTTCGACGGCTCACGCGCGCTGTTCGAGGCCGCGCGCGCCGCCGGCGGCGGCTACCGTCCCCGCCTGGTTTTTTCCTCCTCGATCGCCGTTTTCGGGGCGCCGTTCCCGGACGCCATTCCCGACGAATTCTTTCTGACGCCGCTCACTTCCTACGGCACCCAGAAGGCGATGATTGAACTGCTGCTTAGCGACTATACCCGGCGCGGATTCCTCGACGGCGTCGGCATCAGGCTGCCGAATATCGTGGTTCGGCCGGGGAAGCCCAACCGGGCGGCGTCAGGCTTCTTCTCGTCGATCATCCGCGAGCCGCTCAACGGCGAGGAAGCGGTGCTGCCGGTCGACGAGAACGTTCGCAACTGGCACGCCAGTCCGCGAGCCGCCGTCGGCTTTCTGCTTCACGCCGCCGCGCTCGACGGCAACGAACTCGGGCCGCGCATCAACCTCACCATGCCCGGCTTCTGCTGCACGGTCGGCGAACAGATCGCGGCATTGCGCCGGATTGCCGGCGACAAGGTCGCCGCCCGCATCCGCCGCGAGCCGGATCCGCTGATCGCCGGCATCGTCGCCGGCTGGCCCGGCCGCTTCGACGCGCGCCGCGCCGGCGCGCTGGGCTTTACGGCCGAACCCTCCTTCGACGCCATCATTCGCGCCCACATCGACGACGAGCTGGCCGGCCGCTTCGCGGCATGATTTTTATTTTCCCGCCGGGCTCTTCCCCAACGCTCGGCCGCGGGCTTAAGTGCGGCCATGCGCTTCGACTCGACGCTGATCCCGGCAACGCTTGCGCGCCGTTACAAGCGCTTCCTCGCCGACGTGGTGCTTGATTCCGGCGACCTGACGACCGTGCACGTCGCCAATCCTGGCGCCATGACCGGCCTCGACCGTCCGTTGTCGCGGGTATGGCTGTCGGATTCCGGCAATCCGCTGCGCAAGCTGCCGCTCAGTTGGGAGTTGGTGGAGACCGACCTCGGCAGCGGCCCGGAGCTTATCGGAGTCAATACCGGGCACCCGCATGAGCTGGTCGCCGAGGCGATCGAGGCGGGCGTGATCCCGGAATTGCGCGATTACCCGTTGGTCCGCCGCGAGGTGAAATACGGCCTTGGCTCACGCATCGATTTTCTGCTGGAGGACCCGGCGGGGCGGTCCTGCTATCTGGAGATCAAGAACGTCCATCTGATGCGCCAGCCGCGGCTTGCCGAATTCCCCGATTGCGTGACCGAGCGCGGCGCCAAGCATCTGCACGAGCTCGCCGCGATGCGCGAAACCGGCGCGCGCGCCATCATGCTCTTCGTCGTCCAGATTGCGTCGGCGGATAGCTTCGCCGTCGCGCGCGACATTGATCCAGCTTATGCGGCCGCCTTCGAGCAAGCGCGCCAACGCGGCGTCGAGATGCTGGCCTGGCGCTGCCGGGTGGACCTCGAGAGCATTGAGATTGCCGCGCCGATCCCGATCATCGGCGGCTAGTGGAGCGGATTTGACATTCGCTTCACGCCCTGCCGCGAACTCGCGAAGCGGATGTCAAATCCAAAGCTCCACTAAAGCATGATCCCGAAAAGTGGACGCCGGTTTTCGGAAAAGATCATGCTTCACCAATAAGCTAGAGCGGCCCGCCGATTCGACGAAAAGTCATCCCGCTCTAGGACTCATAATTTTCTAGTGGTCCTTTGAATTCTAACATTCGCACAACAGCCCACCAAACCGGGATGCGAATGTTAAAATCGGACCACAAGCCGGCGGCGCTTGCGCCGCATCAGGAGAAGGCCGGGCCGCGCCTGGCGCGGATATCCAAGAATCGCGGGTTGCTTGCGTTGGCGGCGCGCGTGATTACATTGTGACGTGTCAGCGGCTTCTGCCGCTTGAGAGCGGCTAAAGCTTCCCAGCCATGACCTATGTCGACGCGGCCAATGTGCCGCTGCGCAAAACCGGACAGATCAAGATCTACGGCCCCGCCGCGTTCGAAGGCATGCGCAAGGCGGGCAGGCTCGCGGCCATGTGCCTCGATATGCTGGTCGATGAAATCGGCCCCGGGGTCACCACCGAGCACATCGACCGGCTCGTCTATGAATTCGGCATGGATCACGGGGCCCTGCCGGCGACATTGATGTACCGCGGCTACCGGAAGGCAACCTGCACGTCGGTCAATCACGTGGTCTGCCACGGGATTCCCGGCGAGAAGCCGCTCCGCGAGGGCGATATCGTCAACGTCGATGTGACGCTCATCCTCGACGGCTGGCACGGCGATTCCAGCCGCATGTATGCCATCGGCGAAATCCCGCGCCGGGCCGAGCGGCTGATCGAAGTCACCTACGAAGCCATGATGCGCGGCATCGCCGCGATCAGGCCCGACGCCACGACCGGCGACGTCGGCCACGCCATCCAAACCTATGTCGAGGCGCAACACATGAGCGTGGTCCGCGACTTCTGCGGCCACGGGCTCGGCCGCCTGTTTCACGATGAGCCGAATATCGTGCACGTGGGCCGGCCCGGTGAAGGCATCCTGCTCAAGCCCGGCATGTTCTTTACCGTCGAGCCGATGATCAACCTCGGCCGCCCGCACGTGAAGGTCTTGTCCGACGGCTGGACCGCGGTTACCCGCGACCGTTCGCTGTCCGCGCAGTTCGAGCATTCGGTTGGCGTCACCGAGACCGGCGTCGAGGTCTTCACCTTGTCGCCGAAGGGCTACACCAAGCCGCCCTATCGGGCCTGATCCGACACCTTCCTCCGGAGCCGAGCTCACCAGGCCGCTTCGAGCAGCTGCATCACGTGGGCGGGCGAGCGGATCGGCCGCGGATTGGTGCGTACCCAGATGTTGTTCATCGCCGCTGCGGCGATCTTCGGCAGTTGCTCGTGTTTGACGCCGACCGCGCGCAAGGTCGTCGGCTGCTTCAGCGCGGCGATCAGGTCGGCGATGGCATCGGCGGCGGCAACGCCCGGCCGGCCGACCGCTTCGGCGATCTGCCGCTGCTTCGCCGCCGTCGCGCTTTCGTTGTAGCGCATGACGTGCGGGAGCATGACGCACGAGGTGTAGCCATGGGGCACGTCGGCAAAAGCTCCAAGCGCGTGGCCAATGCCGTGGCTCGCGCCGTAATTGACCCGTGCGATGGACGACGCCGCCAGCCACGACGCCTGCTGGCAGGTTAATCGCGCACCGACATCATCGGAGCGCGGCAACGCTTCGGCAAACAGCCGCAGCGCGTGCAGGGCGAGGCCGTCGCAATACGGATGCGCTTCGATCGAGCAAAGCGTTTCCACCGCATGATCGATGCCGCGCACCCCGGTCGAAAGCCACAGCCATTCGGGCGTGTGCACGGTTACCTCCGGATCGAGGATCACGGCGCGGGCGCCGACATCCGGTCCGATGAACGAATGCTTTTGGCGGATGCGTTCATCGGTCACCCCGGCGAGGTTCGAGAACTCGGCGCCCGACAGCGTCGTCGGCACCACCACCTGGCGGACCGGCGAGGGCCTGATGTCCGGGACGCGGCGCTTGCCATCGGGGCCGATCGAAGCATGCAGGCCGTCGAGGCCCTCGGCGGAGTCGACGTCATGGGCGAGGCAAATCTGCAGGACCTTGACCGTGTCAATGGTCGTGCCGCCGCCGATGGTGAGAATGAGGTCGGGCTTCGCCGCGCGCACGGCGCGAGTCGCGGCAATGACGCTGCCGCGCGGACTGTGCTGCACGCAGCCGTCGAACAGGCCGACATAACGGTTGCCGAGTGCTGCCGCGATGGAGCGGATGACCGGCGTCTTGGTCGCGAGGCTCTTCGAGGCGACGACGAATACACGCGCCGCGCCCACGCGCGCCGCCTCCTCCACGGCGGCTTCAGCCGCCGGACGACCGAACAGGACCCGCTCCAGCGGAAGGTAGGCATAGCTTCCGGCCTTGTGCATTGGCGTCATCCCTCCGTGGCGGCGGCCGTTGTAGCGGACCTCCGGCTAGGACGCCCGGCTTGAGCGTCGTAATCTGATTGCAAAATACCGCAATCCGGTCATCCTTGGCGCCGCCGGCTTGCTGACAGGCCCGGGCGGCGCTGGAGTTGCGTTCGAATTCCATGCTGGAAAAGAAGCGCGAAAGCGAACGGGGCCTGGCCGAGGCGCCGCCGCATTATTACGGCCATCGCGAACGCCTACGCGAGCGCTTTCGCGAGGCCGGCGCCGACGCAGTATCCGACTATGAGCTGCTTGAGCTGGTGTTGTTTCGCGCTCTGCCGCGCCGGGACGTCAAACCGCTTGCCAAGGAGCTGATCGCGACCTTCGGCTCGTTCGCCGAGACAATCTCCGCCCCGGTCGCCCGGCTTGCCGGGGTCAAGGGCCTGGGCGACGCCGCCATCACCGAACTCAAGCTCGTCCAGGCGGCGGCCAGCCGGCTGGTACGCGGCGAGGTGAAGAAGCGGCCGGTCCTGTCATCCTGGTCGGCGGTGCTCGATTATTGCCGGACTGCCCAGGCTTTCGCCGATCGGGAGCAATTCCGCGTGCTCTTCCTTGACAAGCGCAACCAGCTCATCGCCGATGAATTGCAGCAGATCGGGACGGTCGATCATACGCCGGTCTACCCGCGCGAAGTCGTCAAGCGTGCGCTCGAACTGTCGGCAAGTGCGATCATCCTGGTCCACAACCATCCTTCCGGCGACCCGACCCCGTCGCGCGCCGATATTCAGATGACGCAGCAGGTCATCGCCGTGGCAAGCCCGCTCGGCATTTCCGTGCACGACCACATCATCGTCGGCAAGGAGGGTCACGCCAGCCTCAAGGGACTGAAGCTGATCTAACCAGAGGGAGGCCGACCGATGGCGCGCGAACTGACAAGGCGGCGAAGACGCCTGCCGCCAATAAGCTTGCCGGCTCTTGCGGTTGGCGCGCTTGCCTTCGGCGCGCTCGCCATTGGCGCACTGGCGATCGGCCGAATTGCGATCGGGCGGCTGGCGATCAAGAAGGCGCGGTTTGGTTCGCTTGAAGTCGATGAATTGACCGTCCGCAAGCTGCGCGTGATCGAGCGGCCGGAATCGAGCGCCCGGGGCTGAGCGCGCGAGGTTTTCTTTTGTCGCCGACGCGTGCAAGCGTGGCGGTGCTTGCGTCGTCCCCGTCGTCCAGAATTTTTCTGACAATCTGCCGACGCGCCGACTGACGAGGGCCTCATGCGCCGCTGTTCACGAGTGCGGCGGCGCTGCGGCCGGCGATGCGGCCGAGCACGGTCGCGGTGAGCAAACCGTTTCCCGACAGGTAGCCGCTCGCACGAGAGCCCGAGACGCCCGCCGCGGCACCGCCGGCGGCAAACAGATTGGGCAGCCGGCCGCCGCCGGCGGCGATGACGCGGGCTTCCCGATCGACAGCAAGCCCGCCCTGGGTGTGAAACAATGCACCGGTGACCTTGACCGCCTTGAAGGGCGGCACAAGCGGCGACGTTCCGGCGAACGGGCGGCCAAAGCGGTCGCTGCTGCTGCCATGCTTTGCCGTTTCGACCTCGGCGAAGCTTTGCGCCAGCGCGGCCGCCGGCAGGTTCAGGCGCTCCGCGAGCTGGACAATTGTCGCAGCTTCGATGACGGCGCCGCAAGCCTCGGCCTGTTGGAAATCCGCGAATTGCCGTGCGATCGCGGCAATGCGTTCGTCGAAGATATCGAAGGCGATGCCGTGCGGCTGTCCGAGCACGATGGCCGCTTGTTCCGAATAGCCCTGGCTTTCATCGGAAAACCGCTCGCCCTCGCTGTTGACCTGAAATCCACCTTCCATGATCACGGCCCAGCTGATCAGAATGCCGTGCGGATGGGCGACCGACCCGTGACCTTGATAACCTGACATGTGGAGAAGTTTCGCGCCGAGATCCTCGCCCCACCAGACGGCATCACCGCGATTGCCAGGATGACCGAAATAATAGGCACCATGCATTTCGGGGATGTAGCGGGCGACCAAATCTGGTGCGCCGCCGTAGCCGTTGCAGGCCAAGACGAGAGCCCGGCAGCCGATACCGTCGCGGCTGCCGTCCGGCCGGGTGATCTCGACCCCGCCAACAATGCGGCTGCGGTCGGCAAAGAGCGCGGTCACTGCGGCATCGACGACAAGCGAGGTCGCGGCCTCCTCCGCCGCATGCCGCAGCCGGTCGATTAACTCCGCTCCCGAACGGCTCGACAGGCCGTGCATGCGTCGCACGGAATGGCCCGGATAATTGAAATCATGCACCAGGGAGAACGGGAAGCCGTAACGATCGGCGAGCCATTCGACCGTCGCACCCGCCTCGCGCGTCACAACATCGACAACGGTCACGTCGGCCTCGCCATGAGCTTTGCGCTGAATATCGGCGGCAAATAGATCGGGACCGTCTTCGATGCCGAAGGCATTCTGAAAACGCGTGCCGGCGGCGGGGATGAGGCCGGCCGACAGCGCAGTCGAGCCGCGCGGAACCGAATCGCGCTCCAAGACGACGACTTCGGCGCCCGCTTCCTGCGCCGCCAGAGCCGCACAAAATCCGGCCGCGCCGGCGCCGACGACGACAACCGGTGCAATGGCGGCAAATCCGCCGGCCGGCACGGCTTTGACAGTCACGCGGCAGCCTCGCGATTATGCTGGTTGCTGCGCACCGCGAGGCTTGGACAAAAGCACTTGGGTGCAACGGAATAATGCAATGGTCTTGCCGCTGACCTGGCTTTTCACGTCGGCGTCCCAGACCTGAGTGGTGCGGCCGCCGTGTACGAGCCGCGCTTCACAGGTGACGACGCCGTCAAGCGCGGTGCCGATGAAGTTGGCCTTCAACTCGGCCGTGGTGAAACCCGTGGCACCCTCCGGCAGCGACATGACGCAGCCGTAGCCGCAGGCCGTGTCCGCGAGCGCCACCACCGTCGCCGCATGCAAATATCCATTGGGGGCCAAATGCTGCTTGCCGATTTCGAACCGGCCTCGGGCAAAACCCGATCGCACGTCGATCCAATCGAGCCCCATGACGCTCGGCAGGTATCCTGCTTGTTTGGCGCGGAAGGCCGCGGCGGCATTGCTCATGTTCTGATTTCCTCGACTAACCATCCGCGCTATTGCCGCACCAGCAGCACCGGGTCGGGGCCTTCGGGCACGCGTTGCCAAGTATTGGCGTCGTTCTCTTCGAAACGCCACATCTGCCCCCGCGTCGAGAGCAAGATCAGTTCGCCCTGGTTCATTCGCCAGGAGTTCGGAGCGAAGCGCGTGACAGTCGGGTCGCAGCCGGGCTTGAGTTTGAGCAAGAGCGCGTCCGCGCCGACCGGGGTATTGGTCAATGTGAGCGTGCAAATCGGCCTGCCGGTACCGCGCGCTATCGCCCATTCGCCGACGACCTCCGCGGCCGAGTGAACCGGCGCCGCGGCGGCGATCTGCAAAACATAGCGGCCCTGGCCCGGATCAAAACCGTCATAGAGGCCGGTTTCGGCTTCACTGAGTTCGAGCGCCGCGTTGCCGTTGGCATCGAGCAGACGCAACGTGCCGAAATTATCGACCGCCCAACCGACGATATCCTTGGTCGCCGGAAACAAGGTGGGGCAGTTCTTATCGACGTCGACCTGATATCCCCCGGGGCCCGGCTCGGCGCGGAAGACGAAGCGGCAAATCCGGTCGCGGTCGGCGTTGGAAAACTCCCAGGCACCGATCATGGCTTTCGCTGCGTCGCTCAGAGAGGGCGCCTCCTGCGCCAGCGCGGCACCGTAAGGTTTCGCCGCTGCTGCGACAACAACGACGATCCCAAGGCACCAGCCGAATCCGCCCGCCTTGATGGGCAAAACGCTAGGGCGCGATCGCTTCAGGTTGAATCGATTGCGCTCTATAAGTTTTTGCGGGAACATGATCTTTTCAGAAAACCGGTGTCCACTTTCCGGATCATGCTCTAGCACGCCGTCGCCGCGTCGTCATGGCAGACTTCGGCACCGAGCGAGCTTTGCCGGTCGACCACAGCGTGGTTGCTGACCGAACCTGGACCCCACTCGGTGGTTCTGCTAGCAGTGTCCGGGCCACAACAGAAATTCATCCGATCGGGAAACGCCGCAGGGGCGTCCCGGCGGCATTCGCGGGCAGCGGCTTGGACGAGATGACCGGCGAGATGCACTCGGAACGTTACCTTCTCGTCCTTGGCGCGGCGGCTGCCGACCTCTGGAGCGAATTGCCGCAAGCGCTTCAGCATGCCTTGTTCGAACGGGCCGTGGTCCTCGGGCACAAAGGCGAGCGCGACGAAAGCCTCCGCGAGCAATTGGCCAAGTTCCTCCACGATCATCATGTGCGGACCCAGCGCGCCTGACATTTGGCACCTTGACTTTTGGCACCTGAATAGCACCTGAATACTCGGCACGCGCTGTTGGCAGCCGACTTTTGGCGACAAAGCGCGCGCTTGTGGCCGGCTCCGCACATCCTAGATATTGACTGCCCCGGTAAGGCGGCGGGCACGCCATGGCGGAAGAATCGAGCATTCCGGAACGACCTCGAGCCGAGCCTGAAATTATCCCTCCGGATCGAACCGCAAGCGAAACGGGCTGGCACCGGCGATCCTGGCGCTTGGACGTATCCGGCCAGCCGGGCCAGACGCACCGTATCTATGTCGCCAGAATTGGGCCGCTCTGGCTCGCGCTCCTCATGCTGGTCGCCGGCATTTGCATCGCCGTGATCCTGCTCGCCATGCTCGGCGCCGTTCTGCTTTGGATTCCGCTGCTCGCTCTTGCTCTCGCTGCTGGAGCGGTCATCCGGCTGCTGCGCCGCTGACCACGGCCGGCGGCAAGCGTCATCCGCTCTCCGCCGGCAAAAAAACGGGCGCGTACACCGCCCATTAACACTAACCTCTTATGAATTGATTAACCATACGGATTGCCTGGACATGCGGGCGGCCTGCCTTTTCAGTGCGCATCAGGGCGGGCTTGTGGCGCCGAGAAACGGCGTTAGTTCGGCGTCGACGCGCGACCGGTGCCGCGCGCCGCATGAGAGAGTCTAGTACGGATGTTCGAAGCGACGCGCCACGACCGAACCGCCATTGCCGGGCCGGCCGATATTTCCGTTGGGTTCGCTCCGGCTGCCCAATTCGACATGCAGAGAGTCTTGACCGCCATCTGGCAGGGCAAGGCGACAATTCTTTCGACCACGGCCGTTTCGCTACTCATGGCGGCGCTGTTCGTAGCCGTCGTCCCGCATCGCTATACGGCTGACACGCAAATTCTCATCGACCCGACGGACTTCCGCGCCGTCGGCAACGATCTTGCGCCGGCTAGTCAGGCCAATGACGCGGCGGTGCTGCAAGTCGAGAGTCAAGTCCACGTCCTGACGTCTGACAGCGTGTTGCGGCGCGTCATCAAGGTCGAATCGCTCGATCGCGATCCCGAATTCGTCGGCCAGCACTCATGGCTCGGCAGCGGCAACTATGGCACCAGCGACCTTGCCGCGCTGAATGCGCTCAAGCGGGCTATCCGCGTCAAACGCGCCGAGCGAACCTATGTGGTGGACGTAAGCGTCACCAACCGCGACCCAGCCAAAGCCGCGCGCATCGCCAATGCCGTGGCGAAAGCCTATCTGGCGGAACAGACAGAAGTGCGGGCGGACGCGGCTCGCCAAGTCTCGCAGTCGCTGTCGGCCCGTCTCGACGAGCTCAAGGAACGCGTGCGCGCCGCCGAAGACCGGGTCGAGACATTCAAGGCGCACAACAACATCCTTGGCGCAAGCGGACAGCTGGTCAATGAGCAGCAGCTTTCGGAACTGAACAATCAGCTGGGAATGGCGCGCGCACGTACCGCGGCAGCAAAGGCGCGGCTCGACCAAGTCGACAAGGTGCAATTGTCCAAAGGAGAAATCGGCGCCTTTCCGGAGGCGGTGCAGTCACAGACCATTACCGCGCTACGCACGCAATATGCCGAAATCATGCGCCGCGAGGCCGAACAAATGACGTCGCTTGGCGCACGCCACCCGGCCGTGATCGAAATCCAGGCGCAAGCCGAGCGCCTGCGACACATGATCGAGGACGAGGTCCATCGCATCGCCCTCTCGGCGCGCAGCGAATACGAGGCCGCCCGCGCCAACGAGGCGATGCTTGCCGGCAACCTGGAAAAGCTCAAAAACAACGCGATCGGCACCAACCAGGCCATGGTGACGCTGCGCGAGCTGGAACGCGACGTGCTGGCGAGCCGGGCGGTTTATGAACAGTTTCTGGTGCGCGCCCGCGAAACCGGCGAACAGGGCCAGCTCGACACCAAGAACATCCGCGTGATTTCCCAGGCTGACCTGCCGTTGCGCCGCAGCTTTCCGCCCTCGAATACGATGCTCGCCATGGGCGCGCTGATGATCGGGATCGCCGCCGGCACCGGACTGGTCATGATGCGGGCGGCCGATGACGCCGCGCCGCGGCGTGCCGGGGGCAGCGGCGGCTTTCTCCGGGGCCTGAACAGGATCCTGGGCGATTTCCGGCCAAGTGCCGTCGCCTTGTCCGCGATACCGACCCTCGCGGTCCTGCCTCACGCCGATGTCGCGTTCGCGTTGCGCGCCGCGCGAAATCCGAACTCGCGCTTTGCCGCGGAACTCCGCAAGGTGCACGAAGCGGTCTATGCCAATGCCGAAGCGCACCGCAATCCCAGCGTTCTCGTCATCGCCGCGGACGATGATGACGATAATCTCGCCGCCGCACTGGCGCTTGCCGCCGCCGCGGCCGTCACTCAGCGTGTGCTGTTGGTCGACGCCGATCTCGAGCGCCGCCATCTGGCGGCAATCGACGCCGATCGAAACAGGGCCGGCCTCATCGATGTGGCGCTCCGACGCCGCGATCTGTCCGAGGTGACCGTCCACGACCGTGAAACCGGTATCAGCCTCGTGTCATTTGCCTCGCCGCAGAGTCGGCGCGACCGGCGGATCAGCGAGGCCGACGTCCTGGATGCATTCGACCGCACCAGGCGCTTCGACCTCGTCATCGTCGCCGCGATCGATGTGGACGGTGATCCGAGTACCCGCATGTTTGCCAGTCTTGTCGACCATATCGTTCTGGTCGGTGCCGCCGACCCCCATGACCCGCGTGCTTTCGAACAACTCACCTCCAATCTTGGCCGCGACGCACAAAAGATTCGCGGCGCGATCCTGACCGGCGCGGCAACCACCTGAAGGTCGACGCGATCCGGACTTTCCCCACCGCGCAAAGAAGGCACCGTGGCCAAGATCGACCTTTCGCCTGCGGCAAGCTTCCCGATCGGATCGGCGGTCGAAGCCGACACGTTCGTCCGCGGCCTGCTGCTTGCGGCGGTGGTCCTGCTGGCCTGGATCAGTTTTCGGCCGTTTGAGAATCTCGCCGCTGCTCCGGAAGTCACCAGTGCCGGGAACCTCGCCAATCAAATCGGCTACTCGCTACTGTTCGCGCTGCTCGCGGCTTGGTGCCTCGTCCACCATCCGGGACGCCTGAAGGTTCTGCTGCGACCGGTTGTCGTCGTCACTCTATTGTGGTTCGCGCTGAGCGTCGTCACCTCGTGGGAGCCGTCGCTGGCCGCGCGGCGGCTTGCTTTCACACTGGTAACGTTGGGCATTGCGGCGATGGCGCTGCTGCTGCCGAAGAACGTCCGCCAGTTCAGCGACGTGCTGGCCGCGGCGGTGCTCATTGTACTGGCCGCATGCTATCTCGGCGTGCTTCTCGTCCCCAACCTCGCCATCCACCAGGCAACGGACTTTGTCGCTCCCGAGCTCGCCGGAGATTGGCGCGGCGTGTTCTCGCACAAGAACCAAGCCAGTGCGACGATGGCGATGTTCGTGTTCATCGGACTTTTTGTTGCGCGCGTGCGAAGCGTCGGCCTCGGCGGGCTGATTTGTCTGCTTGCTGCTATTTTTCTTCTCTTCACCCAATCGAAGACATCGATCGCCGTGCTGCCGATAACGCTCGTCGTCTCAGCCCTGCTCGCCCGGATTCGCCGGCCCGCTGTCGGCATGACGCTCGCCTTTTCGGCGGTCGTCTTCTTCAACGTCTTCTCCGTTGGCTCGATCTATCTCGAACCGGTCAGGAAACTGCTCGATCTGATCCTGCCGGACGCCTCCTTTACCGGCCGGACCGAGATCTGGGAATTCGCGCTCAGGCACGTGACGGAACGGCCGATCACCGGCCATGGCTTCGCCGCCTTTTGGGGCACCAACGAGGTGGTCTATGGGATGGGTACAAGTTCGGCCTGGGCGAATGTCGCCGCCCACGCCCACAACGATTATCTCAACCTCGCGCTGACCATCGGCATTCCCGGTTCGGCCCTGGTCACGCTTTGGCTCGTGCTGTTGCCCATCGTGGATTTTTACCGGGCGCCGAACGAGCCGGCGGCGGCGGCGCTGAAGCTGTTGTTCGTGCGGGTTTGTCTGTTCTCAGCATATGCGTCCTGTTTTGAAAGCATGCTGATCCAGGAAGGCATGCTCGGCTTCTTTCTCTTCATGGCGGCGTTTGGCCTGCGCTTTCTCTCGCGGTCGCGCCTGACACCGTAGTGGCGGCCCTCCCGAGCGGCTGGGTCGCCGGCAGTAAAACAGTCAGGTGCGACTGGTTAACCGGCGCGGGCTGGACATTCTGCCGCAGGGCGTTTGCCTTTTAAGACTAACGGCCGATTTGACTTTGTTTGCCATGGCTCGGCTCGCTAGATGGGGGCGGAAGGAGCGGTCCTCCATGACGGCAGCAAGCGGCTGTCTTTATTTCGACGGCTCGGCCGATCGGCAATGGACGGTTCCGGTCGTGCCGCTCGGCGGCCTGCCGATCGCGGTGATAGATCGCGCCGATTCTGCACGGCTCATGATCGACGCGGCGCTCCGCCGGCGCCATGCCAGGCTGCCGCCGCTCATCTTCAGCTCTGCGAATGGCCAAGTCTTGTCCCTGTGCGCCAGACAGCCGCAGACGCGCGATCTGTTCCTCGCGACCGACCTCATTCACGCCGACGGCATGCCGTTGGTGTTTGCATCGCGCCTGTTGCGCCACCAACCGCTGCCGGAACGGGTCTGCACGACCGACCTGTTTCACGATGTCGCCCGGGTCGCGCCGCAACGCGGCGCGCGCATGTTCTTCCTCGGTGCCGCCAAATCGGTGGTCGATGCGGCCACGCAACGTGTCCGAGCGCTTTACCCGGATCTCGACATCGTTGGGCGCAGCTGCGGCTACCTGCGCCGGGCAGGTGACGAAGAACGGACCATCGATCTGATCAACGCCGCGCAGCCGGACATACTCTGGCTCGGGCTGGGCGCTCCCAATGAACAATCGTTCGCCGTCCGCAACCGCAACCGGCTGCGCGGCGTGGGCCTGGTCAAGACGGCCGGCGGCCTGTTCGACTACCTTTCCGGAAACAATGCCCGCGCGCCGCTCTGGATGCAGAATGCCGGACTGGAATGGCTCTTCCGGATGTATCTGGAACCGCGCCGTTTGACCGGCCGTTATCTCACCACCAATCCGCACGCTCTGTTTCTGCTGCTTACGCGAACCGGACCGGTAAGCGCGGCGGGCCTCGATTTCGGGCAGCACGAGGCCATCCGATGATCGGGGAGTGTAACGGCGCCATGACGGCAGCGGAGGCACCCCACGTCTGTTTATGTGTGCCGACATTCCGGCGTCCGGACGGATTGCGCAAGCTATTGGCCCACGTCGAGCGACTTGACTATGCTGGGAAGCTTCAGGTCGTCGTCGTCGACAACGACGCCGACACGCGCGCGGGTGCGGCGGTTGCGGAGGAAGCCGCCCGCGGTTTCCGCTTTCCGCTGAAATACATCGTCGAGCCGCGTCGCGGTCATACCTACGCTTATAACCGCGCCTTCGCTGTCGCGTGCCGCGCATCGCCCTCTCCCGATTACGTGGCCGTTCTCGACGACGATGAATTTCCGGACGCAAATTGGCTTACCGAGATGATCCGAGTGGCGGCGCAATGCGGCGCCGACATCGTCGGCGGTCCGGTGTTTCCGATCTTCGATATTCCGGATCACTGGCTGGCGAGGAGCGGCCTCTATGCGCCAACCCGATTTGCCACCGGGCCCGTCTCGATGATCTACGGCACCGGAAGCATGCTGATCCGCCGTGCCACGCTCGAGCAATACCTCGATGAGCCGTTCAAGCACGACTACGCGTTCACGGGCGGCGGCGACGAAGAGTTCTTTTACCGTTGCCGCAGAGATGGATGCCGCTTTGCGTGGGCCGACGATGCCCACGTGTTCGAGACGATGCCGGCTGCTCGCACGACCATGAGTTACGTGCTGTGGCGGCGGTTTCGCAAGGGTACCGGCGCCACCCGCGTCGAGCGAAAATTCGCCGGGACTATCGGCGGCGCCATCCGCCGCTGGTGCAAGGCACTCGGGCTCATCGGGTCCGGAACCTTATCGCTGCCGATCATGGCGCTCGGCGGACGCAGCGCCATGATGCGCAGCTTGGTCCTGGCGGCGCGCGGAGCGGGCCGCATCGCTGCCGAGTTCGGCATCCTTTACGAGGAATATCGGTAGCGGCCATGCCGACGACACGCGCACAAGACCCCAACACGGGCTCGCTGCCGACGAAGATTACCGGCATGGCGGCGCGTTTCGTCGCGCGCCAGATCCGCAGCAAGCCTCTCGCGTTCCGCGACGCGGTCCCGATGATCAGTTTCACGTTCGATGATGTGCCGGCGTCGGCGTGCGAACTTGGCGCCGACATTCTCGAACGGTACGGGACTCGCGGCACTTTCTATGTTTCGGGCGGCATCTGCGGTACCGGCAGCGGCCCTGGCGCGCCGCTGCGCGCATCGATCGATCAGCTGCGGACGATTTGGGCGAAAGGACACGAAATCGGGTGCCATACCTTTTCGCATCATGCCGTCCGCCACATCAGCCTCGGAGAACTCGGCCTGGAAATCGAGCGCAACAAGGCCATCCTGAAGAAGATCGATGGCAGTATCGTGGTGCGAAACTTCGCCTATCCCTATGGCGACATGTCGGTTCGGGCCAAGCGCTACCTGGAGACCCGCTTCGACTCCTGCCGTTCAGGCCACGCCGGCATCAATGTCGACATCGCCAACCTCGGCGCGCTCAAGGCCTGGCCGCTGGAGAACGCGTCGATCGACCGGACGAAGATCGGCGAACTGATCGCCGAAACGGTGCGAACCCGCGGCTGGCTGATCTTCTACAGCCACGACGTGGCGCAGCAACCGAGTCGGTATGGCGTCTCACCGGATCTGCTCGAATGCGCCGTCGGGACCGCGACGGGCAGCGGCTGCGCGCTCACCACCATCGCCGATGGTCTCCGGTTGCTCGGCTGGCCGTCCGGCGAAACCCAGGCGGCCTTGCCGTTATCCGCCACCCGACCGACCGACCGCTGACCGGCAGCACTGCGCGAGGTGGATCAATGTTGCCCAGAGTGACCGTAGTCATCGCCGCCTACAACGCGGAGAGATTTTTCCAGGAGACCCTGGACAGCGTGCTCGCGCAAAGCCTCGAGAACATCGCGGTGATCGTCGTTGACGACGGCTCGACTGACCGTACGCCGGACATCCTCGCCGCGTGTTCGGACCGGCGTCTGACCGTGCTCCGCCAGGACAATAGCGGCGTGAGCGCGGCGCGAAACGCCGGCCTTGCCGCCGCAAGCGCGCCTTACGTGTTCTTCCTCGACGCCGACGACGTCCTTCTGCCGGATGCGCTGTCTCGCATGGTCGGCGTTCTGGATGGAAATCCGGAGCGGGTGGCGTGTTTCGCGCATCACATCAGGATAGCAGCGGACGGCACGGAACTGTCAGAGCGCAGCGATCTGCCGTGGAAGATCTTTCCCGCCGATGACACGCTCCACCATTTGATCGCAAAGAACTTCATCGTTTGCGGCGCGATCTGCATCAGGACCGAGATTGCCCGTGCGGTGCGCGGCTTCAATCCGGCATTGAATTGGGGCGAAGATTGGGAATTCTGGTGCCGGCTCGCCGCACAGGGCGACTTCGCGGCGATGCCGAACGATGTCGTGCTGTTGTACCGGCAGCATTTCGGCAGCGCGAATTCGCGCCTGCGGAATTCGGCGCTGCGCCCGAACTTCAAAGCCATCGATGTGGTCTATTCGAATCCGGCGATAGCGCGACGCTTTCCGGCCGCCGAGCTTAAGCGGCGCCGGCGGCTCGCCCGGATAGACGGGTTCTGGACCGGGGCGCGCAACGCCTGCGTTCACGGCCGCCGGCTCGAATTTTGGCTCTGCCTGATCGTCGGCGCTTGTCGCTACCCGGACAGCGTTCTGCGGCCGCGCCTGGTCTATCTCTTTTTCCGCGCCCTGCGGCAGCAGTGGCGTCCCGCCGCGAGCCGCGCCGCTCCTGCGGATGCGATCCCCTCAGGTCCGCGGTGAGGCGCGCGATGCGCGGCGACATTTCGAGACGTTCGGTCGTCCTCGCGTTGGCAGGCGCTGCAATCGGAGCGCCGGCGATCATCGGCGCGTCTCGCCACGCCGCCGCCGCTTTCAGTCTTGAGCTGGCACCGCCGCTGCGCAGCCATTCGCGCACGTCCGGCATCAAGTTCGGATGTGCCGGCGCTGCGCCAAGCGTTCAGCGTGATCGCATCCTGCTTGAGAAGATCGCCACCGAAGGCGACATTTTCGTCCCGGAAAGCTCGCTGAAATGGGATCAGACTGAACCGCGGCCGGGCGAGTTCGATTTCGCCGAGGGCGACAGCATCGCCGCGTTCGCCGCGCGCAATGACATGCTGGTCCACGGCCATACGCTGGTCTGGTACGCGGCGATTCCGCCGTGGGTTTCGCAACTGACCACCAGCGGGGAAGCGAGAGCGGCGCTCGAGCGGCACATCGCCACCGAGGTTTCGCGGTACCGCGGAAGAATCTGGGCGTGGGATGTCGTCAACGAGCCGATCGAGCCGGCGGACCGGCTGGACGGCGGGTATCGTAATTCAGTCTGGTTACGCTGCCTCGGCATCGCTTACGTCGACCTGGCTTTCCGTCTCGCCCGTGCGACCGACCCCCAGGTGCCGTTATCCCTGAACGAATACGGGATCGAATATGCGACCGAAGCCGCCGGACGCAAGCGTCAGGCGCTGCTCGCCCTGCTGCGCAAGCTCCGCGACCAGAACACGCCGATCGATTGTCTCGGGCTGCAGTCCCATCTCGACTGCAGCCAGACATTCGACCGCGCCGGACTGACGGCGTTTCTGCAGAACGTGGTCAAGCTCGGCTATCGGCTGATGATTACCGAGCTTGACGTCAATGACGTCAAGATCCGCGGCAACGATGCAGAGCGCGACCGCGCCGTCGCTCGTCACGTCGCCGAATATCTCGACATCGTATTCTCAATGGAACGGCCTTTGTCGATCGCCACTTGGGGCTTGAGCGACCGCTATACCTGGCTGCGGCAATATTACAAGCGCGCCGACGGAACGGCGCTCCGGCCGCTGCCGCTGGACACCGGTCTTGACCGAAAGCCGATGTGGGCCGAATTGGCGCGGTTCGTGTCGCCGTGAACGGCGTCGCGCCGGTTCCGTTAATTGACGCGGCCGAATTGTGGATGTCGGCGATTCTCGATCAAACGCGATTGCTCAACGCCAACGCGATGGCTGAACTTTTCCCGGATGTCGTGATCGAACTTGAGGTTCGCCGGTCGTACGAAATCCTTGATCGCCGTCAGGAAAGCGATCCCGATGTCCCGTTAGGGTAAACCATCGGGAACTTGCCGCGCCTTAACGGACCCGTGCTAAGCCGATCGCATTCACGAGGCGACCGAGCTTAGGGTCGTCAGAGTCACGATTCACCACGAGACGGCGCGATGACCAAGTCGGCCCTTTCCGATCAGGTGCGCGGTCGGCCGACCGTCAGCGTCATCATAGCCAATTACAACGGCGCCGCGTATTTGACGGACGCCATCCGATCGGCGCAACGCCAGAGGCTGCGCGATCTTGAAATCATCATTTCAGATGACGGCTCCAGCGACGACAGCGTTACGATTGTAACCCGAATGATGAGTGAAGATTCGCGCATTCGTCTGGTGCGAAGCGAACGCAATCGCGGCCCGGCGGCGGCGCGCAATAAGGCGCTCGCCGCAGCGAAGGGAGAGTGGATCGCTATTATGGATAGCGACGATCTCATGCACCCGGAGCGATTGAGCAGATTGACGGAGGCGGGCCGTCGCGATGGCGCCGAATTGGTCGCCGACAATATCCTCGAATTTCACCAGGATGATTCAGCGCCAGCACGCCCGCTGCTGGCGGGCCATTGGACAGCCGGTCCGCATTGGGTCGACATCGCCGAGTATATCGAACTCAATCTTTTCTATGTACGTCGGCCAAACTTGGGTTTTCTAAAGCCGCTCTTTCGAGCGTCGATATTGACGGGCGCGTATCGCTATGACGAAACCCTCATTATTGGCGAGGACTATGATTTGGTGGCGCGCCTTCTCCATTCGGGCAAGAAGTTACGGGTGTATCCCGATACTTGGTATTTTTATCGGAAACACGGAGGGTCGCTGTCGCGCCGCCCAAGCAAAAACACAGTCAAGGTGCTCGAGGCCCTCAAAGCCGCGCACCTGCGATTTCTCAGCCAGGTTTCGCCCAGCGACCGGATGCTGATGGCGGCGGCCGAGGGCAGAAGGCGATCGATCGAAACCGCTCTGCTCTTTCAGAAGCTGATCGACGCCTTGAAGGCCCGACAATGGTCAGCCTCCTTGTGGATCGCCCTGAAAAGGCCGCGGGTGGCGGCGCTGTTGAGAATTCCGATCGGAAATCGCCTGCGGCGGCTTGTGTCATGACTCCTGCGACATTTTCGCGGCCTTTCGCTGAAATGTCTCGGTGGACCCTCGGCGGCCGACTGCACGACTATTTTGCAATTTTGCTGATCGGGTCCGGTGCCCGGGCCGTAGGACTCGGGTCGCAATTCCTTGTGTTGCTGATCCTCAGTCGCGTTTTGTCGAAAGGCAATTTCGGCGACCTCATGGCCGCCTATGGTTTTTATCGCCTCGCCTCGGTTGCGCTCGGAGTAGGCGGCTCGCTCGTTCTGCTTTTTCACGTTTCGCGCCGCCCGGACGACAAGAATGCCGAAATCAAGCTGCATCGCTACGGCGCACTGTTGGGAGCCGCAGTTTCCGCGGTGATTGCGGTGGCCGGCGTTTTTGCTGCAGGAACGATCGCCGGCGTGCTGGGCAAACCGGGGCTTGAGATTTGGTTCCGCCAGCTGGCGCCGTTTGCGGTATTCAACACCTTGCTGGTGATATCGACCGGCCCGCTGGAAGGACGCTCTCGCGTCTCGGAGTCGATCGCCTTGACCGAGGTGGCGCCGAACGTGGTGCGCGTCGTGCTCTTGCTGCTAATCGGATTGCTGCATTTGCCGGACGCCTACGTTGCCCATGTGCTCACGTTGTCGGTGATTATCCCTTGGCTTTGGCCGGCGCGACGCCTGCGGGACCGCTCGGTAAGCGGGCTGAGACCTTGGACCACTTGGGACTATGGCTATTGTGCAAAGTCCATCGTTGCGATGCTGTTCGCCAGTCAGCTCGGCGCCATTGATATTCTCGTCGGCAATATTCTTTTCTCATCGGATCTGGTCGCCGACTACGCGGTCGCCTCGCGGCTCGCCGGCTTATTCACTTTCTTGCAGCTCGCGGTGCTAAAGCGATTTGCCCCGCGAGCCGGCCGTTTGATCGAGACCGGGGACATCAACGCTCTGCGGCAAGAGGTGGAACTTTGCCGGCAACTGATGATCGCCTTGGGCGCGCTGTCGATCTGCGGGCTTCTCCTGATAGCGCCCTTTGTCCTGCCGGTATTCGGTAACTACGGGATCGCGCAGGAGCTGCTGGTCTGGCTCGCCATTCCCGCCTATATCGGCGCGTTCTACAGTACTTCAGACCGGCTTTTGACCATAGCGGGCCACGCCGGCGTCACGCTTTTGTTCAACGGCCTGTCCTGCCTCGTGTTGATAACCCTGCCGTTCATCCTTGCACCCTGGATCGGCGTGATTTCGATTCCCGCTGCGATGATCTCGTCCACGGTGCTGTTCAATCTTATAATCGTGGCGCGGGTACAAAGCACGTTCGCCATCCAGACGGTGCGATGGCGCGACGCCGCGTTCATGATCGTGGGCGCTGTCGGGCTCGCCGGTTACGCGATCGGCGGCTCTCCGCTGGCGGGCGTCATAGCATGTGGCATGCTTGGCGGCGTAGGCTTTTATTTTTCGTTCTTGGCAATAGTGCCGCGCAGGCAAAAGTCGATCTAAAGGAGCTGGCCTCGCGGTCAAAGCGATTCGGCTTGCGGTTAATCGTGTTTGCACATTTTTCCGGACCAGCAGCCGCGTCACGTGATAATCTGCAGCTACGACAATGATCTTTGTGCGGAGGAGCGAAAGCGAAGGACGTGCACTAGTGGTCCAATTCTAACATTCGCCCCGCTCCACTAGTGTTCTAGGCGCGCAGCATTCGCCTCACCTGGTCACAGCGTGATGCGCCATTAACCCTGGCCGGCACTTTGCCTGCAAGCGATGATGGCACTGCTGAAATTCGATATTGAGGAACACGGAAGACCGGCGCCCTCGCCATCGGGAGACTGCAATTGGGCATTTCGTTGACGGAAGCGCGCGCTCTTTTCTCCCTTAGGCAACACGGTGAGTTGGGTGGAGAAATTCTGAGCCTTGGCCGCCCCGAAGTCTACATTTCCAAGCGCGAGCTCAAGGCGCTGGCATTTACATATGGCCAGCGCTGGAGCGACGATGATATCTCACACGCTACCTCGACGGTATATGCTGAACCGCTGCTCCGGCTATTGGGATTTGGCACAATACGCTCGCTCGACGTTTCAGCTTACCAACAGGCAGACATCATTCACGACCTGAACCACCCGATTCCGGAACACCTTGAGGGCACTACCGGATTTCTTTATGGCAATGGCACGATTGAGCACGTTTTCGACGTTGCGGCGGTACTCAAGAACGTTGTGAGGCTCGTAAAAATCGGCGGCACGGTGTTCATAGCGGCTCCAGCGAACGGACAGTGCGGTCACGGCTTCTATCAATTTTCCCCGGAGTTCTTTTATAACTTCTTTTGGGTCAACGGCTTCGATCGCGTGAGAGTTTACATCGTGGGCCGGAGCTATCCACAGCGATGGTTTCGTGCGGCCGCTCCGGCAGCGCTGGGACGAAGAATCGAGTTCATGACAACCGAGCCGACCGACATCGTCGCGATCGCACGCAAAGCCGTCAACAATCCGGGTTTCGTGTATCCGCAACAGAGTGACTATGCAGACGCATCCTGGCACATGGAACCGGGAGAGTCGGAAATTGCCCACGCTGCATGGGCAAAGCGGCCGCCGATCTTTTCAAAGCTGCTCAACAGAACATCGCTCACAATGGCGGTAGCCCTTCGCTATTTTACCGGCCATGGCATGCCAGGCGTTCCGGGGCATCCGCTTTTCGAGCCGATCAACCCGCTAACCGACGCAATCTAGCACGATCGGCCGCGCAGCATCATTATTCGATCATTGAGCGAAACCATGTGCTCAGCCGACCGATGCATATCTGAGCGCAAAGCCATTCTGCTTTTTTATAAGGAATGGGAAAGGGACAAGTTTTTCAAATACGACAGGTACCTAAAGCGCCTGATTCGGCCGCTGTATAATATGACGCACCATCGCCAAAAGAAGACCGGCTTTGGAGTTTGCTTTGAGCTGTTGCAGCGCGCCCTCGAACAGCAGGGATGGCTCGTGCGAATCAACGATTACGCCAGTGCGCGTCGACATCCCGATTACCCGGTCGGTTTGGTCGGCTACCCCGTGGTGCTCGAAGGATGGAACCTTGCCAATCCCGCGATGTTGGGTCCCGC
>Ga0335085_10004237_pt1 | contig 23981 bp, 19 predicted proteins | sample Lox_Sample_45_FD_206712 | JGI IMG/M metagenome (GOLD analysis project Ga0335085, IMG submission 206712) | Soil microbial communities from Loxahatchee National Wildlife Refuge, Florida, United States - Lox_Sample_4.5 | ecosystem: Environmental > Terrestrial > Soil > Wetlands | place: USA...
ACGCGCGTCGAGTGCGGAATTATCCAAAAAGGCGGCAAGCCCGCCGGTGTAGAGGCTTTTTCCATTGGGCCGGCGGTTGCCGAAAGCCTGGTCGAGCGAGAACTTCGAGGTGGCCGAGTTGTTTACGCTGCCATTGACCAGAAACCCGTCGGCGCTATCCTCATTCGTGTCTTGCTTAGGTTTAGGAATTTCGGGAGCGCTGTTGTTCGCCGATTCGGCAGGTTTTGTCGCCGAGGGAGCAGAAGGCAACACCTGCGGTTGGTTGGGCTGGAGTTTGCTGGCCGCCATCAGTTGATCCAGCGGCAGTAGGGTCAACTCCCATTTCGCGGCAGGCATATTTGGGGAGATGGTTAGGTCAGCCGTGATCGGGGAGAAGCACTGCATCTCGATCTCAACCTTCGCGGGCCCATCGGATAGATCGGCGAACGCGAAGAGGCCGCCCTGATCGGTAACCGTGCTGAGCTTTTTTGCCCCTTGGGTGAGGGTGACGGTGGCTCCGGGAACCGGCCAGCCCGCGAAAGTGACCTGGCCGTGGTACTGCGAGGCGGCGGCTGGTGCGGGAAATCCAAGCGGGACGAGCGCGCAAAGCAGAACAACAACCAGGGGAACAGTTCGCCGCGTTCGCCACCGTAACACTGCTTTTGCTTCCCCTTCCAGCTTCGCTGGCTTCAGTTCTCCGATGGCCTCTCCACGTGGTCAATGATAAGCACCTCCACCGGACCTTTTTGTGACTCCAGTTTCAGGCCAAGTTGCTCCTGGAGTGCAGTGAAAATCGAAGGACCAGAGGAATCAGCGGAAGCTGCCGCTTGCGGCGGAGGTCCCCCAGGCACAGGCTTGAGCATCGGGGCCTCACTATCGTCAGGAGCCCAGTGCAAAGCGATGTCGTACTTCCCGGTGAGTCCGGTTTTGTCCAGCACGGTGCGCGACAATTGGGAAGAGAGCATTTGCACCAGCGACGAAATGGGAAGCGCCTGGGCCGTCAGTTGGCCTCGCCCCATCATCATCATGCCGGCGTGAGCAATGCCATCTGGTCCTTTGATCCCGTTGGGGTAGGTGTCGCCGGGAACGGCCCCGTGCAGCTTGGGACCATTTTTCGCGACCACCAGGGCGTAGATCGGAAACTCCCTGCTTTCGCGGTGGAGCTTCAACTGGAACCGCTCGGCGAGCAGAGCCTGCAGCATCTGCCCCGTGGCGTGCATGCGCTCGTCCTGGCTGAGTTTCTGGAGCTGTTCTGCCGCAGACGGGTCCATTTTGGCTTCGATATCGTAGTGGTCGGAGTCGATCCAGCCCGGCCCGCCTGAAATTTGAAAGTCCTGCACGTGATAGGCCAAGCGGATCAATTCTTTCACGGGAACGTTCTCTGCGCTAAATGCGTCGGCCGTGGTCCTGACCCTGACCATGTTCGTGCCCGACTTGTCTGGCTTGATGGAGGCAACTTCGTAGGTGAACGTGGTTCCGCTTGCTGGTTGGTCTTGGGCGCGGACGCGCGTTCCGTTGCCCAATGTAGGCACGATGAGCAGAACGGCCCAAAGTACCCTTTCAAGGGACGGCGGGTTCCATCTCGGAGTCATGTTCCGCCTCACTAGCTTCACTCCTGAGGGACTCATCGTTTCATAACACCGATCTTGCGGCTACTGCTAATTTGGCGACGGCCTCTCCACGTGGTCGATGACTAGGACTTCCACCGGACCTTTTTGCGATTCGAGTTTCAGGCCAAGCTGCTCCTCCAATGCAGCAAACAGCGACGGCTCGAAAGACTCTTCTCGACCGCCTTGCCTGTTCTGAGAAGTGCGAATCCGGCTTTGCACGGGCGACCAATGGAGAGTGAAGTAGTATTTGTCGGTAAGACCTGTCTTGTCCAGAACCGTGCGGTCGACCTCTGGTTCTCGTGCAAGGATATCCACCAGATACCTCATTGTGATCCCATTAGCTAGCATTTGCCCGTTGCCGACGGCAACTCCGAATCCCTTTATTTGCGGTCCATTGGGAATAGAGGCTTCGGGCGATGACGCCGCCGTTATCGGGGTGAGCTTTGGCCCATTCTTGTTAATAACTAGCCCATACCTTGGAAGATCTTTATTAGCGTAGCTCACGATCAAATGAAACCTCTTCGCAAGTAATGACTGCACCATCAGACTCGTCTGGTCTCGAACCTCATAGCTGGAAAGCTTCTGCAATTGTGCAGTTACCGAATCCTCCACTTTTGCGGATATGTCGTATTTCTCAGAATTGATCCAGCCCGGCCCCCCTGACACTTGGTCATCCGATTGAGCCTTGTACGCAAATTTAATGAGAAATTTTACAGTCACACTTTTCATGATTAGCCGGCCTTCCGGTTGCTCGATCGTCGGACCTGATTCTCCTTGTGGGCTCGGCTTAATGGAGGCAACTTCAAAGGATGGCGATAGAGCATTCGCATGCAGCAACTGTGCAAATAATCTCGGCCGGGCGGCGATCAGGCCAAGTGCGATCGGTGCGGTGATTACTATCGTCCCGATTGCACCCATGGCCAACTTCATGCCAAGACTAAGCTTGCAGACATAGTCTTCGGACAGAATTCGCACAATACGCTTCTTCAAGTCCGCGCCGCTGATTCCCGACACGCACGCCAATGGCGACTCAAGGTAGAACTTGCAGACGCTGAGAATCCCTTCAGCGTAGGCTTCCGCATCGTTTCCCGATTGCAGCACGGCTTCATCACAAGCTCGTTCCCGCTCCTCTACCAGTCGTGTCCTGATGCACCACACCAGCGGATAGAACCAGAAGACAGCCTCCACCAGCATATGAATGGCTGCGGTCAGGTTGTCGCACCGCCGCACGTGGCACATTTCGTGCGCGAGAACTGCACGCAACTGCTCAGGCGTCAGGCGTTCCGCAATGCCCTCGGGCAGCAACAGTACCGGTTTGAAAATGCCGACCACTCCGGGCTCAAGTCGGTCCGGAGACGACCTCACCGGAATCGGCAACCCGAGCGCCAGCGGCATCGCTCGCTTCCGTGCGATCCGTATCTGCCGCCACCAGCGAAACCAGAAACCCAAACTGACTACAAACCCGCAGAGCCATACGCCCAGCAAGATGACTGGAAGGGAGTGTGAACTCGATCCGGCCGCCACTTGCACAGCCGGAGAAGTGGCAAAAAAAGGACGCCCGATATTCTCAGCCACATCAGTCCATTGCATCTGCGATGGGCTCGCAGATGAAGCTATCTGCCACGTAAACAGACTGCCAAGCGCGACCAGCAGCGAGAAGGGAATCAAAAACTTTACCGAAGCCACGAACCACAGCCAGTAGCGCACCGCCGCGCGATTACGTCTTAAAAAACTCGTAAGCAGATAAACAGCCGCGAGGCACAACGTGGATTGCCACAGGTGATTGGCCAGCGGCGAGAAGTCAGCCACGCTGAGGCTGTTGAACATTGTTTCAACGTGGATCATGCGCCCTTCTCCTTTCGCGAGTGCTTGCGCAGTGCCCTCTCGGCTTCCTTTATGTCATCCAGTGTGAGTTCGCCCGATTCGACCAGATGCGCCATCACCAACCGGGCCCGGCCCCCGAATAAACCCAGCAGCTCTTTCAGTAAGCGGTTTTGCTCGGAAGTACGTGACATGACCGCTTCAAAGATGTGGGCGTTGCTGATCTTTTTAAAGCGGCGCACTGCGTTTTTGGACTCCAGCCGGTAGACGGTCGTCTGCACGGTCGTGTAGGCGGGCCGGTCATCTTCGGGAAAAGCTTCCTGCACTTCCCGGATGGAGAGCGTGCCCCGATCCCAGAAGATCTTCATGATCTGAAATTCGAGAGGAGTGAGTCTGATTTTGGCCATAGAGAGTCTACTATTTGTGTATGCGACTCTACTATGAAAAAGTTAGGAATGCAACAAGTCTCCGCCCACGTCGCTCCTGGTTGCGCAACGCGGGCGGAGTTCTGAATTTGGGAGGCGGCAACCCTCTCTAGTTCGCCGAGGGCTGCTCCACATGGTCAATGACCATCACGTCCGCCGGAGCTTTGGTGGCTTCGAGCTTCAGGCCGATCTGCTCCTGAATGGCTGTGTACAGCGGAGGCGGCGTGTTCTCGCCCTCTTTCGGCGGCGGAATTTTGGCTCCCATGCCCTGGAACTGCGAGTCGTCGGGAGTCCAGTCGAGGGTGAAATCCCAGCGGCCGGTGATGCCGGTCTGATCGAGGACTGGCCGGTCAAGTACGGCATTTTGCAGCAAGCCGGCGAAGTCCGCCATGTTGGCGTTCCTGACGCCCAGATCACCAAGCCGGCCGCGGAAGAACAAGCCCGGCAGGCCGTTCGGATCGCCTTCGCTCTTGGTCATCTTCGGACCGTTCTTGCCGACGGTCAAAACATAAACAGGAAGCTCTTTCTTTTCATGATGAAAGGTGAGCTTGTAGCGGGAGACGATCAATTTCTGCAGCATGCTCTTCCACTGCTTGTCGCTGGGCGCGCCTTCCGCGTCGGGCTTGGCGTCAATGTCGAACTTCTCCGTTCCGGCCCATGCCGGGAGACCTACGAGTTGCTTGGAATGGACTCCGTAGGCAAACGACATCATTTCCGTCAACGTGACGTTGATGGTCTTGAAACGAGTTCCCTGGACCAGAAAAGCCTTGCCTTGCTCGTCCGGCTTGCTGGGCTTGATCGTCGCCACCTCGAAGCTGGGGTCGGCATTGGCATCCATGGGAGGAATCTTGGGCGGAGGAGGCGGAATGGTCCACTCCGTCTCGGGAGTCGCCCGCGTCAGGTTAAGCGGTAAGGGGCTGCCCCCCTGAGTCCAGTTGCCGGTTATTGTCTTGCCGTCGGCGTCCAACTTGCCTTCATAAGTGCCGCCAATCATGCTCTGCGAAATCTTTACGGTCGTGCCTTCGAGCGTAATTTTGTTCGCGGGGATCGGCATACCGCCTTGATCAATGCTGTATCCGACCGCCTTGTATCCCCCGCCATCCTTCGTGATTTTGTAGACGATCCGCAAGTCTTGGCCCGAACCGTGCAGCGTGCCTTGCCAGGTTCCTGAGATGTCCTGCGTATTCGGGGCCGGGGATTGTGCCCGCAGTTCGGTAATGGGAACCATTCCCAAAACGACCGAGAAGACAATCGCGATAGTTGCGGGAACACGAAGCAAACGCTTTGTGCCGATGAGAAGCTCGCGAACAATTAGTTTTGTCATGATCCTCACAATTCGTTGTTGAGATCGGCCCCATCTAGCATTGAAAATAATCGAAAATCATTCGAATCGACAGTTCTTCTCCCGCCGAAAGCGCTCCGATAAACTGTCTACAGTCAGGTTCTGCGACCCTATCCTGGGAATGGGTGATGGTTTACTACATGTGACTGAGATGGTCAAGAAGTGTCTAGAGGGCGGAGTATTCCGGATTAAGACGAGCCAACAAGCGCGCTAACCGCACGACGGCTCATGCGGGGATTTCGCTTACCTTCTCTCGAAAACGGTGGCTGCGGCTGGGCTAAGCAATGGCGGAGAGGGAGGGATTCGAACCCCCGATACGGTTTCCCGTATTCCAGTTTTCAAGACTGGCGCCTTCAACCGCTCGGCCACCTCTCCGACTAATTACAGTTTTATCATATTGTTTCGCATCGGCTGCGCAGCGAATCAGGGATTTTGCGCAGGCTTGCTTTCTGGCGGCGCGGCAAATCTCGAGTCGGGAATGGGAGCGTTTTGCTGCAATTGCTCCACCTGCAGCGTTGCGCTTGAGCCGGGCCGGGCGGTGGTAATGCGGAAAGGCACTTTGAGCCCACCTTCGTCCCGGTAGTCGGCATAGTCAATCCGCGTCGGGTAAAGGCCAAGCGGCGACTCGGCGTAGCGGACGACTCGAACCAGCAGGGCCGATTGCTCGTCGAAATACAATTCCACCGGAGGCTGGCCGCTGTTCGACGCAAGAATATGGAAGGCTTCATGCCCTTCGACATTCTCTGGAGGCGCCACTTTGAACGAGCTGAACATCGTTTTGAGCTCGATGCCAAAGTGCAAATCGCCGTCCATCTTTGCCGCTTCGAGATCTGCGCCCTCTAGCTTTCTAGCCGGCCGGCCCGGGAAGATCATCGCGCCTTCATGACCATCGAAGATTGTCATCATCTCGCCGTTGGGGAAGTGAGTGATGGTGGCGCTCTTGTCCGGCGCTTTGTAGAACGACTCGGATGGGAATGTGTGTCCTCCCATTCCGCTGATTGTTCCCTTCACAATCCGGCTCGAGATATTTTCAACCGCCGCCGCCCCGCCGAGAGCCTGCACATACTTATCAATGAGCTCAGCAGGGGGAGGAAGCAGGCTTAGGTCTGGCCTGCTTTCCGGTTCTTCCGCCATGGCCGTCATTGTCGCCGCCGTCCCAATTAGTGGTGTCTGCAACGGCTTGGCTGCGCCGCGGTGGCACGAATAGCAGGTCACTTTGCGCTCGGTGTCGAAGTTGTCTTTGTTGATGGCGAACATCATGGTCATCATTTTGCGCGCCGTCACCTTAGGTTTCTTTTCGTCGCTATCGAAGTGACCTTCGGCATGGCAATGGTCGCATTTCACGCCCAGAGACGCCGTAATGAACTCCATGGCAGGGATCAGCTGGCTGGCCGGGATGCCTTTGAGCACCTTAATGTTTTTGTAAACCTGCTCAGTAGTTTTGGGGCTACCCGTCGCTTCGCCCGGCGAATTGGTGGGCGTCTGGGCTCGGGCAGATGCGGGAACTAACAAAAGGAGAACAACAATTCCCAGAGCAGTCACTAACGTCTTACCAAGATTCTCGGCCATTTCCCATCCGTCTGGAAAGAAGGAAGTTTACTGCAAAACAGGTACGGAAGACGAATCGCGGTGCTCTTTTCGTCCTCCACTATGGCCAACCCATGGTTCAGCATCGGGGTATACGCCAAGCTGTTTCAGTCAGTTACGAGGTGAGTTGCAATTGCTCTGCGGTTGATCGGGGGTGCATTGCCGGATGGGCAGCGACACGGCAGAGTCGCTCAAAACGGAGGTCTTTATGGCGAGTGCACTAATTGAGTTTTGTGAGCAGGCGAATCCAGAAGTTCTAGGCCAGGTCCGCAGTGCGACAGTACAGGGCGAAAAGCGAATCCAGGCGAGTTTCCTGGCCAGTGTGGAAAAGCGGGTGCTCGTGTGGCTGGCGGAAAGGACTCCCACGGCGGTCAACTCCGATCATTTGACGCTACTGGGATTTGCGGCGCAGATCATGGCTGGAGCGAGTTACGCGCTGGCGCGAGTAGACCGTTACTGGCTGCTCGCGGCTGTGGGGTTTTTGGCGCTGAATTGGCTCGGCGACAGCCTCGACGGCACCCTGGCTCGGGTGCGGCAGCGGCAACGTCCACGATACGGCTTTTATGTGGACCACATCATTGACAGCTTTGGCGCGCTGGCGCTCATGGGCGGGCTGGCGCTTTCGGGATATATGCATCCCTGGATTGCGATTGGGCTGCTGGTGGCGTTTCTTCTTCTTTCGATTCAGTCGTACCTGGCGACTCACACTCTGGGCGAGTTTCGGCTTTCCTTCTGGAACTTCGGGCCTACCGAGTTGCGCGTCCTGCTGGCGGTGGGCAATCTGGCTCTGTTCCGTTGGCCCGTCATGCTCAAAGGCTGCTACCCGCTCTTCGATGTAGGAGGCGCGATTGGGTTGGCCGGCATGAGCCTGACTCTGATCTTCTTCACAGCGCAGAATACGTGGCGGCTCTATCGCGAGGAGCGCATTCCGTGAGGTGGAATAGATGGCGGCGGACGTTCCGGCGCTGGCTGAGATTCAATCTGGTGGGTGCCATCGGCATTGGCGTGCAGCTGTGCGTTCTTGCGACGCTTAAGGCCGGCTTGCACCTCGATTATCTGCACGCGACCGCGTTGGCAGTAGAGGCCGCGGTGATCCACAACTTCGTTTGGCATGAGCGCTACACCTGGGCAGACCGCCCCGGAGGGAAAACTTTGCTTCGCCTCGCCAGGTTCAATCTCACCACGGGGTTGCTGTCGATCCTCGGCAATCTACTGGCGATGAGGATACTGGTCGGAGTTGTGGGCTTGCCTTACCTTCCCGCCAATGGAATCACGATCACAGCTTGTTCACTGATGAACTTTGTGGTGAGCGACCGCTTGGTCTTTGCGGGAGCAAAACACTTTATATGAAGGTATGTCTTAATCCCTGTGTCCGCGCACCTGACGATTCACCGACCAGATGTCCGCCGCGTTCTTCTCGAAGGGATAAACATGGACCATCCAGCCGAAGATCTGCGGAATGAACTTTCCCCCTGCATCCTCGCAGGCTTGCCGAGTGCTAATAGATCCTGCAAGCCCGAACCGCGGCTTGCGGCTGAGAACGTCACTCCCTTTCGCATTGGGTGGCAGGCACAAGTTCACATGCGCGTGCCATTGCGCAATGCTGAGCGGAATGCGTTGATTGAGTTCGTCCGGAGTGGCGTTCGGAGGTGCAGTGTACATAACCCCGATAAGCTTGTAGCCACCTCCACGTTTTTCATAGAGCAGGGAAGTGGGGTGGTCGGGATTGAAGTGCTGCCGCGCTTCGAAGGCATAGCCGTAATTCGTGAAGTGGTATTGCTTCTGGGGAACGTTGGGCAGAAAAATCTGAAAGCCATCGGCTAAAGCGGTGTGGTAGTCGCGGTACATTCGTGCCACTTTGCGGGCTGACTCGACGACTCGCTTTGCCTGTTGTGCATCGCCGGGTTGGGGTTCGCGCAGCGAGGTCATTTTCATGTGCGGCCCCATGTCCATGTGCCGGCTCTGCATGGCGTGCATAGCAGGCGCGACGCCATCCATGTTCATGCCCGGTATCGCGGGCATGGTAGGCATGGAGGAGGCATTGTCCTTCGGTTTCTGGTCCTGGCCCGAAGCCAACGAGCTCAACAGCAATCCGGCGATTGCCACCGCAACTGCTCTTTTTTGCATGGATCTCCTTCGCGATGCTCATAGTTCTAAACCAGATTGGCCGGAATGGTTGCCGGGGGAAGGGATAGTAGATTACGCGAGTAATGCGCGTAGTTGCCAGGTAGCCTGCACTCGCGCTCTATAAAACGGCGCTTTTTTCCGCAATGAGTTTTCTGATTCTTTGCACAAAATCGGCCGTCGCCATGTCTTCGGTCTTTTCTTTGCCGCGAGTGCGGACGTTGACCTTACCGGCTTCCGCTTCCTTGTCGCCCACCACGAGTAGGAACGGAACCTTCTGCAGGGCATGTTCCCGGATCTTGGCATTCATCTTCTCATTGCGCGCATCCACCTCCACCCTCACACTGGGGTGGCCCACTTCTTGCTGCTGGGATGAATGGGCTCCTCGCAACATCGCCGCCACCTTATTGGCATACTCCACGTGCCGCTCGGCAATCGGAATGAGCACCACCTGCACCGGCGAGAGCCACACCGGAAACGCTCCCGCATAGTGCTCAATCAGCACGCCAAAAAAGCGCTCCACTGATCCATACAGCGCTCGGTGCACCATCACCGGCTGTTTGCGCGTGCCATCTTCCGCCACATACTCCAGGCCGAAGCGCTGCGGCAGGTTGAAGTCGAACTGGATGGTCGAAAGCTGCCACAGCCTCCCGATGGCATCCACCAGCTTGACGTCAATCTTAGGTCCGTAAAACGCCGCTTCCCCGGGGATGGTCTTGTACTCGATTTTCCGTCGGGTCAGAACTTTCTCAAGCGACCCCGTTGCGGAATTCCACTGCTCTTCGCTGCCGACAAAATTCCGCTTGTCCTCCGGATTCCACGTCGAAAGCTCGGTGACAAAATCCTTGAAGCCAAAATCCTTCAGCACATCCAGCGCAAAATCCAAGCAGGCTTCGATTTCGATCTCAATCTGTTCCGGCATGCAAAAGATGTGTGCGTCATCTTGAGTAAAACCGCGAACTCGCAAAAGCCCGTGCATCACGCCCGACCGCTCATATCGATACACCGTGCCCAGCTCGCCCAGCCGCACCGGCAGATCGCGATACGACTTCAGCGAATCGGCGTAAATCAGGATATGGAACGGGCAGTTCATCGGCTTGAGCCGGTATTCGGCGTCGTCGAGCTCCATAACGTCGAACATGTTCTGCGCGTAGTAGCCCTCATGACCCGAGGTCTGCCACAGCTGCCGCCGCGCCACGTGCGGGGTGTACACCAGCGAATATCCGCGCTTGATGTACTCCGACCGCATCCAGTCTTCCATCTCCTCGCGGATGATGCCACCCTTGGGATGCCAGAAAATCAGCCCCGGCCCAGCCAGTTCCTGAATCGAGAACAGATCGAGCTGCTGCCCGAGCACGCGGTGATCGCGCTTCTTCGCCTCTTCAATCTGCGTAAGGAATTGATCGAGATCTTTCTTCGAGAAGAAGGAAGTCCCGTAGATGCGTTGCAGCTGCGGGTTCTTCTCATCCCCCAGCCAGTAGGCCCCGGCGATATTCAGCAGCTTGAAGGCTTTGATTTTTCCCGTCGAGGGAATGTGCGGACCGCGGCAAAAATCCAGAAACTTCCCGGTCTTGTAAATCGAAATTTTTTCATCGGGCTGAGTGAACTGCTCGATGAAGTGGCACTTCATGAAGTCGCCCTCGGCCTTGAACTTCGCCAGGCCTTCGTCGCGCGGCAGAAACTCGCGCGCATAGGGCAGGTTCTGCTGCACCAGTTCCTGCATCTTCTTTTCGATTTTTTGCAGGTCCTCGGGCGTGAACGGCGTGGGCCGGTAGAAATCGTAAAAAAATCCGCTCTCGGTCGCCGGACCGTGGCCGAGCTTGGTTTCCGGAAAAAGCTCGAGCACCGCCGCCGCCAGCAAGTGCGCTGAGGAATGCCGGAAGACTCCCAGCGCTTCCGGGTCTTTCTCCGTGAGAATGCGCAGTTCGGTGTCTTTCTCCAGTGGCCGGGTCAGGTCGATCAGTGTGGGGGGGGCGCCCTCGCCCGCCTGTCCGCCATCGGAGAAAACTGCGGCCGCCAGCGCCGCCTCCGCCAGCCGCAGGCTGATAGACTTGGCAATCTCCAATGAGGTCGTGCCTTTAGGGACTTCCTTGACGCTCCCATCCGGGAGCTTGATGTGAATGGTCTCTGCCATATGAACGAAGCCTTAATCTGCTGAAAGACTTGAGTCTAAAGGAGGGGGGAAAGAGGGTCAAACACGTGGGCGGCCTGCGCAGTTTACGACAGGTCGGTGCAAGAAGCCGATGACCAATATGCTCCTTGTGATCGTCTAATCTTTCGTGCCATTCCACCGCCGCTACGTGCCATTCCACAACGACAACCCTTTGCCATAGGCTGGAAATCGGACGGTCCGGTCTGCCGTCCACCTATTTTCGGAGCGGAGTGGACGTGGGTACTCTCTTGGCGGTACGGCAGCTCGCATGGGTGCAACATCCGATGATCTGGCTATGTGGGACGTGCGCAATCTTGTTTGTGATGCTGCGTGCGGTGCGGTCGCCCCTGGTTCGTTGCGGAGCTCTGCTTGTGCTCTGCGGATTGTTGTTGAACGGCCTGGTGACCTCCGCCAATGCGGGAACCATGCCGGTAATTGGAATGCCGGCCACCTCACATCCCGCGGACCCGATATGGCAGGCCGCGACGCCGGAGACGCGCCTGCCGCTATTGGCAGATCACGCGAGCCTCAGGATGTTCAGCATCGGCGATTTGCTGATGCTCTTTGGGGGCAGCCTCGTAGTTGCGATTTGCCTGCGTCGTCGAACCGGCCGAGATGGAGGCTGGAGTCATTCGCGCACGACCGACGCCTTTCAATACGATTCTCTCAACGCGTTGACAATAAAGCGGCAGGGCTTTCTCCTGCCTAGTGGCGGACCATCGGACTAAGGAATAGTGTCGCCGTCGATCGTTCTCAGCGACTCGATTTGCCACGGCTCACTTGCGCGGTTGAAGCCCACTCTGAGCGGACTCACCAGGACTCGCAGTATTTCGGGCTCCGGCCACCGCCAGGCGCACGTGGTCGCGAACGCTAACAGCACCGCACGCGGGCTGCCACGCTGTCGCAATAACGAGAGATCGCGTTCATCCTCAACCTGGCCCATGGCGGCATCAATGCCGTTGATTCCGGATGGCCACTCCGCAGCTGAGCCGCTTTTCCGTGGCTGCGAATTACTGCCCCGTTCTGTCCTGCCCTGCTCCGCCGGCAAACTCTTCGCCCATCCAGTGCTCGAAGGCCTCCGTGTCTTGCTTCCGGCCCAGGAAGTTCTTCACCAGGTCATTTGCCGACTCTGATCCTCCCGGCTCCAGAACTTCGCGGCGATAACGCATGGGCGTGGGTCCGGCCAGCAGGTTGCTGTGGTCAAACTGCATGAAGAAGTCCTCGGCGATGACTTTGTCCCACAAATACGTGTAATAAGCGGAAGAATAGCCGCCAAGGTGTCCGAACGAAGCGTACATGTGCATGCCCGGCAGCGGCGCAAAGGGAGTGTACTCTTTAGCCGCTTCGTCGCAAACGGCGTCCGGGTCGGCATCCTGCGGCTTGCCTTTATACAGGTCATAAGAGATGGCCGTGTAGCTGGTCTGCGCGGCCACCCAATTGGCTCGGCCAAAGGCGGAGGCACGGTTCATGCGGGCGACGAGGTCCGCGGGAATCGGTTTGCCGGTTTTGTAGTCGCGAGCAAAGGTGGAGAGCACCTGAGGGCTGCGCATCCATTCCTCGAGCATCTGCGAGGGTGCTTCTCCGAAGTCGGCTTCCATAGTAATGCCGCTGATCCCAGCCCATTGCTGCTGTCCACCCAGAATCCAGTGCATCAGGTGGCCGAACTCGTGGAAGAAGGTCACGACGTCGGAATATTCCATCAAGCCGGGGTCGGTTGCCGTAGGTGCGGGGAAGTTGCAGATCAGGATGGCCTCCGGCAACTGCTTGCCACGCACCCCATCAAGCACCGGGTCCATTTCGGCGTGGCTGAACTTGCCTTTGCGCGGGTGCATGTCGAGATAAAAGCGGCCGATCACTTTGCCGTGGTCTATGGTGTCCCAGGTTTCGACCGATGGGTCCCAGGCGGGCGCGTTCACTTCCTGTTTGAAGGTAACGTGGAAGAGTTTGGCAGCGGTATCCAATATCCCTTGCTTTACCTGCATGTAGGGCAGGTATGGGCGCACCGACTGCGAGTCGAAGTCGTACTGGGAGCGGCGCACCAGTTCGCTCAGATAAGACGTTTCGTAATTCCAGACCTCTTTGGCCTGCGGATCGATCTTGCGCTTCTGGGCGAGCAGCGTTTCGTATTCTTTCTGCACCATGGGCCGCGCGGCGGCGTTCACCTGCGCGATGAAATCGGCGATGTTCTTGCTGTTAGCGATCATCTTGTCGGCCGCGTTGTAGTCCGCCCAAGAAGGGTAGCCGAGCAAGGTGGCGATCTCGTAACGCGTTTGCATCATCTGCTCCAGCACTTCACGGTTCTTGGGGTAGGCGCGGGTATCGAAGGCCAGGTACAAACGGCGGCGAAGATCGTCGCTTTTGGCGAATTTCAGCGCCGGCAAAGCGTCGGGATAGTCGGTCGTGATCTGAACCTTGCCATCGGCGCCTGGCTTGTGGCGATCGATGTAATCCTGCGGCAGACCATCGAGTTCGGAAGGATCGGCCTCGACCGTCTTCTGATTGTCGGAAATGTTGCGCTCGAACATGGACTGCTCTTCCGTGAGTTGATCGTTTAGCTTTTTGAGGCGGGCGCGGGTCGCGTCGTCCTTGTCCACGCCAGCCAGACGAAATTCCAGGAGTTGCCGCTTGACATAGTAGCGTGTTGCCGGGTCTGCGTCGGAGACATCGAGCTGGGCCAATGCCTGATAGACATCGTGGTTCAGCGCCAGTGCGGTTTGAGCTGCGCTGGCCTTGCGGACCATGGCCGTGGCATGGTCGCGGAAGGTCGCGTCGGTATGCACCTCCTGCATGAGATTGGCGAAGTAGAAAGCGGTGTTAATCTGCTGGACCGCCTGGTCGTAGGGTACGAGGGTGTTTCCAATCGTCCTGGCTCCCTCGGCACTGGTAATGGCTTCGATGGAGCGCTGGGCCTCGGCAAGATGGCCGTTCTCCGCCTTCTCGAAGGCGGGGACATCCGGCCTGGAGCTCCACAGCGGAGGTTGGGACGCGGGCGGCTCTTGAGCCGCAGCTATGACGGCGCATAAAACAACGGCCAGTGCGAAGCAAGGTTTGCAGGCGGACATCTGTTCCTCCAAAGCAGATCTTTAAGGTGGTGACCTTGGAATTCCACGAGGTCCGGGCCTGGCTGAACCGGTAACACCCGGACATTGGTTCATAGACGGCTCAGGCGCGACAATGTCAACTTACCAGCCCACTTTCTGCCCCTGATTCTGCTCGTCCAGCCATTTCTTCAGCGGGGCAAAGTAGTCGAGGATGGCGCTCGCATCCATGTCGCGCTCGCCGGTGAGCGCTTCCAGGGCATCCGGCCAGGGTTTGCTCTGGCCCATCTCGAGCATCTTCTGGAATTTCGCCCCGGCTTCTTTCGAGTTAAAGAAGGTGCAGCGGTGCAGCGGCCCGGCGTAGCCCGCCTCATGGCACAGCGCGCGATAGAACTGGAATTCCAGGATGTACGCGAGGAAATACCGCACGTAAGGCACATTGCCCGCGATGTGGTACTTGGCGCCGGGGTCAAAATCGGCTTCGCTGCGCGCCACCGGGGGCACGATTCCCTGATATTTGCGCCGCAGTTCCCACCAGGCTTTGTTGTAGTCAGCCGGCTTGATCTCGCCGGAGAAAACTTTCCAGCGCCACTGATCGATCATGTAGCCGAAAGGCAGAAAAGCCACGCGGTCAAGCGCCTGCTTCAGTAACTGCGGAATGTCGTTGCTGGTGGATGGAACCTGGTTCAGCAATCCAACTTCATGCAGATAGTCCGGGGTGATGGCCAGCGCGATGGAATCGCCGATGGCTTCATGAAAGCCGTCGTTAGCTCCGTTCTCGAAAAGGTAAGGCTGGCTTTTGTAAGCTCGCTGGTAAAAATTGTGCCCGAGCTCGTGATGCACGGTGATGAAATCCACATCGCGTACCTGCAGGCAGACCTTAATGCGCAGGTCATCCTGGTTATCAATGTCCCAGGCGCTGGCGTGGCAGACCACGTCGCGATCGGCGGGCTTGGTGAAAAGCGAACGCTCCCAGAAAGTCTGCGGCAGCGGTGCGAATCCCATGGAGGTGAAGAAATTCTCGGCATACTTCACCATGCCTTGCGGATCCACGTCTTTGGCTTTGAGCAATTCCGTCAGATCGTAGCCACCGCTCTGCTGGGGCATTCCCATCAGAGGGTAGATGTTGACCCACTCCTGCGCCCAGGGATTGCCGAGAAGGTCGGCGGGAAGTGGCCCGTCGGGAGGCACAAGGTCAGGCCCGTAATATTTTGACAGGCGGGCGCGAACGAACGTGTAGAGCGATAGATAGAGCGGCCGAACCTGCTGCCAAAGTCTCTCGATTTCCGCGCTGAACTGTTCCGGGGGCATATCGTAATTGGAACGCCACATGGTGCCCGTATCTTTGAAGCCGATTTCCCGTGCCCCTTGATTTGAAAGCTGCACGAAGCGCGCATAGCGGCCGCGCATGGGCGCGCCTACTTTGTGCCAGCCCTCCCAGAGATCTTTCAGTTGCTTGGGATCGCGGCTGCTCCCCATGATCCGCTCGACGGCCGTGATATCCAGGCAATCGCCGGGATTGGGACAGTACTTGCCCTTGCCGTAGTCGGCTTCCAGCGAGGCTGCGATGTTAGTCATCTCCTTGCGCAAGGCCGGATCTTTCGGGGCCGGGGCGGTGAGCGACAGCCGCAACAGCTTAAACTTGCGCGCCAACTCCGGAGGCATCTTGAGGCGCTCGAAGCGCTTGGCCTTGTCGACCAGCTCTGTAGCCGCTGCCGTGTATTGATCCTGTGCGTCCCCCGCCAGGGCCTGCGTGTCCACGGTGATGAAGTTGTCCTCCACCCAGGTGGCACGATTCACCTTGATACTGAGTTCGTTCAGCTGCGCCTCGGCCTGCTGCATAAACTTCTGCGCCTGCTGGAGAGTCGGTGGGGATTGAGCCTGCAGAATTGGGGCGAAGAGGAACAGCAGCAGAAGCGCGCGGACTTTCATTAAAGCCTCCCGCGAGGAATTATACGAGCGGGCGCCTCAGGCGAACGAACCTTCGGTATTCTCCGGGAGGAGGAGTGCCACTACAGAGCCCAATCGAAGTTTACTTTGCTGCGGCAGCATCCAACAGATTCAGGAACGCCAATTTCTTTTCCGCAGGCAGGAACGAGGCTTCAAAGGAATTGCGCGCCAGCTCACGCAGGTGCTCATCGGTAAAAGCAAACGCATCCTGCGCTAATTGATACTCCCTCGCCAGCGAAGTTCCAAACATTGCCGGATCGTCGCTATTGAGAGTAATCATCACGCCCTGATCGAAATAACGCCGGACGGGATGCTCGGGCAGAGCCGGGCAGCAACCGGTGCGCAGGTTGCTGGTGATGCAGATCTCCACCGGAATTTGCCGAGTGGCCAACTCCTCCATCAGCTCCGAATCCTGAGCAGCGGTAAGCCCATGTCCAATGCGCTCGGCGCGGAGGTTCAGCGCTCCCCAGATGGATTCGGGCCCGGCATACTCGCCGGCATGAGCGGTCAGGTGCAGGCCATTGTCTGCCGCATAGGCGTAAGCGTCGCGAAACAGCTCGGGCGGCCCTTTCTGTTCGTCGCCGCCGATGCCCACGGCTACCACGCTGCGCTCCCGGTAGCGCGCCGCCAGTTCAAAGACCGCCTGCGCTGCTTCCGGACCGAACTGCCGCACGGCGTCAAAAATCCAGAGGAGAGAAACGCCAAAATCGCGCTCTCCGCGCTCCCGGCCTCGCTCGAGGCCCTCGAAGATGGCAGCGAAATCCTGCTTGCGCCACAAACACACGCCCACGGAAACGTAGACTTCCGCGTGCAATATGTTTTCCGCCTGGAGCTTTTCCATCAACCGATATGTGATGAGCTCGTAGTCCTCTGCAGTCTGCAGGTCTTCCGTCAGAGTCTTAAACGCCATCAGGAACCCCGGAAAGTCCTCATAGCGGTAGACGCGCTCAATCTCGGCCGGCGTTCCGCCTTTGCCGTGACGATGCCTCAGCTCGAGCAAAGTTGCAGGATCAACCGACCCTTCCAGGTGCAAATGTAACTCGGCTTTTGGAAGAGTCCGGATGAAGCCGTTGGGCTGGTTGGGGGCTGATGGCGCCATATCCGAAATTGTAAGGGATAGCGCGCCGGTTGATCAGGTACGTACTCTCGCCTCAAGAGCAAGGAACTATTTAGGCACCATCCACAGCAGCCAGTAAGCCTGAACGTAAGCCAGAACGCTGATCATGGCGGCAAAGAGTACGCTGTGCCAGAAAGTTCCGCGTAAGACGCTTCCTTCCTGCCCGATCAGTCCGACGGTCGTGACGCCGACCGCAATATTTTGCGGCGAGATCATCTTGCCGGTGACGGCGCCGGTGCAGTTGGTGGATGCCAGTAAAATCGGGCTGAGATGAAGCTGGCGCGCGGCCGCCACTTGCAGGTTGCCGAACAGCAGATTGCTGGCGGTGTCGCTTCCGGAGAGAAAACAGGCTACCCATCCCAGGTAGCTGCTCACCAGCGGAAATCCACGGCCGATGCGCGCTACCGCCGCCCCCAAGGTGTAAGCCATGCCCGAGTAGTTATAAAGATACGCCAGCGCCACGATCAGCATGACGGTCAGCCCGGGCAAACGAAGTTGCTGAAAGGTCTGCTTGCCAGAGTTAAGAAACGTGCGCGGGCCCGCCCGCAGGATAAGGGCCGTCAGGATGGCTGCGACTAACGCCGCGGTGCCTGCCGCGAGAGGCTGGAAGGAATAAAGCGCGGCATACGGCTTTTGATAGAGAGTAATCAGAATGGAATTGTGAAGATCGGGTATGGGAATCGCCAGCTGGCCTTTCTGAAACAGTCTGAGATACGACCACAGCACCATGACTGCCGATAGCAGTGCCCAGGGCAGCCAACCGGCAAAAGCCGTTCCCTGCGCCAGGGAGGGACGATCCGCTTTCCCGACAGGCGGCGTCTCTTCGCCGGAAAGCCTCTCCTTCTGCGGGCGCCAGATTTGCAGGAAAGCGCTGGTGGCTCCGATTGCGGTCAGCGCGGCGATAATGTCGGCGGCATACGGTCCCCACAGGTTTGAAACCACAAATTGTGCCAGGCTAAAGCTGCCGCCGGCGACCAGCGCCGCCGGCCAGCACCTGCGTAATCCCCTGCCCCCGCCGACCACCAGCGCCAAATAGGCGGGCAAAATCAAAGAGAGCAGAGGAATTTGCCTGCCCGTCATCGCGGCCAGCTTGAAGACGTCAAGGCCCGTCACTCCCGCGAGTGCGACAATCGGAATTCCCAAGGAGCCAAACGCCACCGGCGCGGTGTTGGATATCAGCGAGACGATCACCGCCCGGCGCGGCTGGAATCCGAGCCCAACCAACAAGGACGCTGTCACCGCCACGGGCGCGCCGAACCCTGCCGTTCCCTCCAACAGAGATCCGAAACAAAAAGCCACCAGGATGGCCTGCACGCATTCATCTCCCGAAGCGTGGTGCTCCATCCAGCGGCGCAGGAGTTCGATTTTGCCGGTTTCCCGGCAAAGGTTGTAAAGCCATAGCGCCGTGAAGACGATCCACAGAATTGGCCATAAAGCATAGGCGAAACCGAACGCCGCGCTGCCCAGCGCCAACTTCAGCGGCATGCCCCATACCAGCAGGGCCAGAATTCCGGCGCTGGCCAGACCACAAGCGGAGGCCAGCAGACCGCTCTTACGCAGCACTCCCATCAAGATGAGCACAACAATGAGCGGAATCACTGCCGCGAGCGCCGATAGTGCCACCGAATGCAGAGGATCGAGCGGTTGCGGCCAGGCGAGAGCCAGGGCGAGGATCATAGGGGTTCTTTCATGCGGTGAAGACCGGAGCGCGATTCTATTACCGAATGCCCATGCGCTCCAACCATTCTTTCAGAGTCTGGTTCGGCGCCGACACGGGTTCGCCGCTGTTCTTGTCACTTCCCCGTGTAAAATCAAACGAAATTTCCGATGACTGATACGCGCAAACTCATTATCGCGATTGATGGCCCGGCTGGCGCAGGCAAAAGCACGATTGCTTCCCGGCTGGCGCGCAAACTCGGCTATGTCAACCTGGAGAGCGGCGCCATGTACCGGGCGCTGGCGCTCAAGGCGATCGAATGGGACATATCCTTCGACGATGAAGCTGCCCTCGTGGAGCTCGCCCATAATGCCCGCATCCGGCTGGAGCCTACGGTGGGCGGCAACCGTGTTCTGCTCGACAATCGCGACGTAACCCAGCGTGTGCGAGACACCGATGTTACGCAGGCAGCATCGCGGGTGTCGGTTCATCCCAAAGTACGCGACTGGATGGTTGCCCGCCAACGCGAGATGGGAGAGGGTGGCGGGGTGGTGATGGAAGGCCGTGACATCGGCACGAAAGTCTTTCCCGACGCCGACGTAAAGATTTTCCTCGATGCGGATGCCTCCGTGCGCGCCCAGCGAAGGCTGCTGCAAACCGGGAGCGACGCTATTTCCGCCACAGCTTTGGCGGAGGAACTTCGAGAGCGCGATCGCCGCGATCGCACGCGAACTTCTTCTCCACTCGAGCCTGCCCCGGACGCGGTGATTCTGGATTCGAGCCAGCTCTCGGAGGACGAAGTACTGCGGCACGTGGAGGAACTGGTGCATCGCAAGCTGGCCTAGACCTTTGCCTCACCGATTGGGGTCGAAGGGGATGGTGATCTCGGTGACGGTGCGCGACGAGGCTGGAGCATATTTCCACTTTTGTACGGCGACAATGGCTGCATCCCCCAGCACAGGATTCCCGCCGAGGAGTTCGGCGTGCTCCACGCTGCCGTTGGGTGCGATGATTACCTTCAAACGCACGGTGCCCCCGATCGATCGCTTGTAAAGTTCTTCCGGGTAGATAGGATCAACCCGGGTGAGCAGTTTTCGTTCGTTATTGCCGAAGCTCACCGCCACGGTGAGGATTTTGACGCCTTCCGTGCTGGTTCCGGCGCTGACATAGCCAATCGCGCCTCGCGTGCCGGCGACAAAGGCCACCACCTCCGCATCGGAAGCGACAGTTGTGGGCATGGTTCCTCTGCCGCTGAATTGCAGGGCCAGATAATATTTCTGGAGATCGTCGCTGCTGCGGCCCAGGTATTGCCGCAGGAAGCTCTCGTGGGCACGCCCGCCCTTTTCGAAGACCGGTTCCACATGCATGCCCTCCAATGAAGTTTTTTCCCCCAGGAAAATGCCCTGCAGCTCGCGGACGGAGATGGTGTCGGCCTTGAGGGCGGGATTGGCGATAATCTTGATGTCACCCGCGCGGGTATTCGTGCTGGTGAACATCACCATCGCCAAGGCTACGAGGATCATTTTTGGATGGTCCATCCCCAATCTCTCCTCAGAAGTAGAACCCAGTCCTTACTACCAGTGCGTTGGTATTGGGTTTGAATCCGTTGGGATTCTCCTGGGGATAAAATCCATCGGGGTAAGAGACGAATGCATAGCCATTGATAAAGTGCGCCTCCAACTTTACATTCCAAAACTTTTTCAAATCAAAACACAGCGTGAGGACCTTGTCATAAATGTGGTTGGTGGGAAGGCTGGTGTCCGTTTTCCCGGGAAAATAGGGGGCAAGTGCACCCTTTACTTCATTCCGCAGGGTATAGTGGGAGTAATAAGAACCCAAACGCAGGTTTCTCGTCAGGGTATAGCCTCCGGAAACGTACCAGGCGCGGACATCGGTGATGTTTTCGGTGGTTCCGCTGTAGATCATCTGATCGCGCAGGTAGCGGCGGTACTCAGAATCCAGGCGAAGCCGTCCGATCACATATTCGCCGTAGAACTGATTTGTCCAGTTGGCCCGGGAATATTCGCTGTAGGGGAAGGTTCCGTCGGTGGTGATTGGATCAGTCGCCGTGCCTTTGCCTGAGGTATCCTCGTTCAAACGCGAGATTCCCAGAAGCGGGCCTTTGGCCGGCATTTGACAGCGCAGGTCTGCACCATATTGCAATCCGCCAAGGCTTTTGAAAACGGCGCCGTATTGCGAGATAAGATAGGGATAGCCGCTGTGGATGCTGTCATGCCGATGCCCGGCGAATACGGTATAGGCAAGGTTGGCCGAACTTTTCAAGGGAATCCTGCCATAGATGTCGGCGCCCAGGTGAGCAATGGTGGCTTCGCGAAGATCGGTGGGATAGACGCCTTGCGGCAGCAAGGCAAAAGTGTAGAGAAAATCCTGATCCTGTGTGTCATTGAAAAGACCGAGCACCGTTTTCACCTTGCCGGCGCGAATGCCGAGCCAGGAATGGAGGCGGTAGTCGGCAAGTGCCCAGTCGAGCGACGGGTGCCATTGGCCCAGTTGACCCAGGTTGCGGTCGTAGAACTGCGCACCCAGACGAAGGTGGTCGGTAATCCTGGTTGAGAAGTTGAGTCCCATGTCCGTCATGGCGCCGCTGCCAGAGCTGGTGTTCATGGTGAGCCAGTTGTTTTCGTCGGTGTACACAAAGCCTTGCGACAACCAGCCGTGGACTTGAACCACCCGGTCAAAGAGTTTGAATTCCTGTGCGTGGAGAAGAGGTCGGATACCGTGAAGAAGCAGGAACGCCGTAAGCAGGATTTGGCGACGCATGGAGTCTGGCTATGGTCAGAGATTGCAGCGTGTCCTACCTAGTCATCGGCAGAAACCGAGGGAGATTGCGATGAGAGATTGCTACGGAACGAAACGCTGGAACACTGACCTTTGGTAATTTTCCTGAACGAGGTTTTCCCTTCTCGGCCGCTAGAAGTTGAACCCAGTCCTGATGACTAAGGCGTTGGTATTGGGCTGGAAGCCCAGCGGGTTCACCTGCGGATAGAAGCCCTCTGGGTAGCTGCCACCTGCATAGCCATCCATGAAATGGCCCTCCACTTTCACGTTCCAGAACTTTTGGATATCGAAGCGCGCGGCGACGACTTTGTCGTAAATGTGGTTGGCAGGCAGGTTGCTGTCGGTCTGGGCGGGGAACATCGGACCATAGGGACCTCCGGCCACACTATGCACCGTGTAGTGCGAATAGTAGGCCCCCAGGGTAAGCCGTTTTATAAGCCGGTAAGCGCCTGAGAGATACCATCCCCGCGCGTCGGTGGCGGTGGTGAGCACCGTCTGGCCGATGGCCATAAATTCCTCGTCGTGCACGAAACGCCGGTATTCGCCGTCAACCTGGAGATTCCCTGCGATGTATTGGCCGTAGAACTGGTTCGTCCAGTCGACCCGGGAGCGATCCGACTCCGGGGTTACGACGACTCCCTCGTCGGTGGGACCGGCGAATGTACCTTTGCCACTCACCTCGCCGTTGATTCGAGAAGCTCCGATCAAGAGCCCTTTGAGAGGTGAATTCCATCGCAGGTCGCCTCCGTATTGCAATCCACCATAGCGTGAGTAGTAGAGGTTGTAAGCGGAGGTTAGATACTCGTATCCGCTATGGATGCTGTCGCTGCGGTGCCCGGCGAATGCTGTGTAGGAAAGAACGCCGAAGCGGGCGGAGAGAGGCGTGCTGCCATAAATGTCTCCGCCTACATGGGCGATGGTGGTGTCACGAAGATCGATGGGATACACGCTTTGGGGAAGCAGGGCAAAAGTATGGAGAAAATCCTGGTCTTGCGTGTCGTTATACAGGCCGAGCACCGTCTTTACTTTTCCGCCGCGCACACCGAACCACGATTTGAAACGATAGTCCGCTACTGCCCAGTCGAGAGAAGGATGCCATTGCCCCAGTTGACCCAGATTGCGGTCGTAAACCTGCGCGCCCACGCGAAGGTGGTCGGTGATGCGGGTTGACACGTTCAGCCCCATGTCCGTCATGGCGCCGCTTCCGGAACTGGTGTTCATGGTGAGCCAGTTATTCCGATCGGTGTAGACAAATCCCTGCGATAGCCAGCCATGGACCTGAACGGTGCGATGAAAAAGCTTGAATTCCTGGGCGCGGGAAAAGGGCAGAGTGGCGAAGAATACCAGACATGCGATGACGATTCGTCCGGGCATGGGGCCTCCTACTCCCCATCGGCAGGTCAAGGCACAAGCTCCAGAGTATGTGGAGTCAAAGATGAGCACTCAGGCGGTGAACTTTCGTAATCCAGAGGGAAGATTCAGGCTTCGGTAAGGGGCGGCCAAAAATTCAGGGCAAATTCAGATTTAAGGTCTTAAGCCAAACGAGCGGGCAACCTGCGAGCCCGCGCGCTGTGATCGGGATAGGGTCCCTTGCGCCCGAGGCGACTGCCGGCAGCCAGTTCACTGCAAAGCTTCTGAGCCATGCCCGGCTCGTGAAGATGCGTGAGGAAAAGACGCCGTAGGTGGCTTCGGCTTACGACTCCGGCCAGATATTCTTCGTAGAGCTTCGCGCCGAGGGCGTGGCCAATTTCCTGAGCCGCGTCCTTCGAACTTGCGCTGTCCAAGGTCTTCATCAGGTCCTCGTATTCCAAACGGGATAGTTGGCATGGTTCCCCTCCTTGGTGGCTGGGACAAAGCACTCGGGAACCGAAATATGCCAAGGCATGTTCCAACACATCGGAATGCGAGCAAGGCTGCAATTCTGCGTCTTGGCCCGCCCGCCGCGGCAACCCACGGCAAGCGCTGTGCAGAAATCTTGCCGTCTCCTGCACCGCATAGGACAAGCGAAACTCGCGCAGATAGAAGACATTCATTCGGGGCAGGTAGATGCAACCCTGTTCGTCAATTTTTTCTACCAAGAGCGCCTGTTCCTTTGCCTCCGCAGATTCATGTTCCAACAGCCGCCGTAAGCGAGCTTCCGAAAGGTTACTGAACACCTCGGGCAATAAGTCGACCAGGAACTTCGGCTGGGTAGTGTTGTGGGAGGAATAACGATTGATGCCGAGAAAACTGATGAGGCTGTCAATCAGGTTGTAAATGGTGGGCGCAGGGTCGGGACCTTCTTCTTCGCTGCGCCCCCAGCGGCTCAGATGTAAGCGGTAGTTCTCATACTTTTCCAGTGGCGTGGAGGTGAACGCGCATAGAACATTTCTTCGTACGC
>Ga0335085_10004238_pt1 | contig 23980 bp, 20 predicted proteins | sample Lox_Sample_45_FD_206712 | JGI IMG/M metagenome (GOLD analysis project Ga0335085, IMG submission 206712) | Soil microbial communities from Loxahatchee National Wildlife Refuge, Florida, United States - Lox_Sample_4.5 | ecosystem: Environmental > Terrestrial > Soil > Wetlands | place: USA...
AACCGAAGGCGCTCGTCCATCACCGAATTCTCTTTCCACGGCATCGACACTTTCCCCCCGCAATTGCGGGGGGAAAGTGTTACCCATGTGTCCGGTACGAAACGTCACCTATCTCTCGGGTCGGTCAGCGGCGATCGGCAGGCCGCGAAAACTCCGAAAGGTAACGGCCCAGGTAACTGTTGAACAAGCGCCGGCGCTGGGATTAGCGTCGAGCGACTGGGATCTTGCCCAGGTTGCGACGAACGCTGGGTCGGCTATGATTTCGAACATGGCGGAGATTGATCGATTTGATGCGTACATGAGACTGGCCGAATTTTCGGCGTTGAAGCATGACAGACGCCGTCAGTTCGAGTGGAAGGTCAGCCTGGGCTATTGGGGCGTCCTAGTCGTTGGAATCGCGTATTTGCACGTGCTCACGGTACCGAAATGGATTCTGATCGCACTCGTGTGGCTTAGCGCGATTCTTTTTGCATTCGGATGGCTCCGAGGCATTTGGGTTGCCAGCACCACCGACAGAATGTGGTCCGACTACTACATGCATGAAGCCGAGGGCGTAATCGATTGCGAGGCAAAGCGGCAACAGAAGCCCCAGCCGATAGTCTGTCTAAAATCCGCGTTTGGGTTTCTTTCTCATTGGGGCACAATTTTCCAATTTGGAACGACGGTATTCCTGGCGCTGGCTTTCACTGCCGTGGTCGTATGTGGCCGTGATACACTGAATTCATAGGTCAGCGGTCGCGCCTCAACATCTATACTTGCGCGTCTCCGAGATTCTCTCGGCCAAATCAGAAGGCGATTGGTCAGTGCCATCTTCCTTCCTAAGCTCGAAATTGGAAATCCGCTCCGGCATCGATCGCGTCCGAAGCCGGTGATGGGCGAGCGGTCGCTGTGCATCACGGTTTGGTCTCGGACTTTAGATCGATGCCAGCCAACTGAGCAGCGTAGAGCGTCCACCAGTGGCACATGACGAGGTAAAACCGTCGGTTCTCGCCTCGCGAAGTCCTGGCGAGGCTCCAGTATTGCCGTGCTGTCTCAAGGGCGGACGCCGCGGTGTCGGCCATTGCGAGACCCCCGCGATCTCGGTAGCGACACTAAGAGAGGTGTGACTGCCGGCCCCGCTGCCTACTCCCGTAGATTCCCGAATCTCGCCGATTTTGATGCGGTGCGAAGCCGCCCTAACTAATCAGCGGCGAACGGATGAGTGCCGAACACCCATCGTTTGATGTACCCTGACGCTCCGGGCCCCGATCCGACATCTCGCGGAGGTGTCAACATGAGCGTGAAGTGGCGCGCACCAGCAGCACTTGCGTTTGCTGCCGTCGTCATCTCAAGCGCTGCGGCTGCTGCGGAACAGCAGGCATTTCGTTGTCCCACATCAGGTACCAAGATCGAGTTCACCGACGGAACAGCGGTCACGTTCACCGGTCAGGACGGCATGTGGTGTCTAGCTACGGATAGCCAGAAAAGGCCCGTACGCAGTTACGCCATGTTGGCGCCGCCGGGATCTCCACTTGTGGAGAATCAAGCCGAGCGGATTTGGCCGCTCGAAATCGGAAAGGAAATCGAGTTCAAGGCGAAGGTCGAGAGTAAGCATGTGGCTGGCGGGGAGCCGTACCCGTCCTACTACGAGCAATTCAGAATTGGGACCGTTCGGCGCGAGACCATCACCGTGCAGGCGGGCACGTTCGATACCTGGGTCATTGAAATACATGAGAGTGCGCTTGGAAAGGTTGAAGGCAGTTTCCTGAAGACGCTTTGGTATGCGCCTGAGGTTGGTTTCATCGTCAAGTCCACGACCCATGTTGCTATGGGGATCGGCCAAGATTCAGGTGGTGAAGCAAAGCGCATCACGCGTGCCGACGCTTCTACCAACGGATCGCCGGCACCTTCGCAACCTGCGCCGGCCAATCCGAGCGCAGCATCTCCTCAACCCGGCACAAACTCGGTCTCCGCAGCGGCGCGCTTGCGCGAATTGAAATCGCTACTGGATCAGAAATTGATCACGCAGCAAGAATATGACGTGCGTCGGAAGGCGATCCTCGACAATGTCTCTGGGCCGGTTAAGTAGCGTCGTCGGCCGAAGAAGAAGAGTCATTTTTCGGAGGACTGAACCAGCGGGATTGCCAATAAGTCATCATTACCTGAGTCCCTGGATCTTCTCCGGTTTTGAGTAGAGCCCCCTGAACCGTCACCGAATCGTGCTGCTGCGCATCCGATGGTGCGGCACTTCGCAGCCGCGGGCCCAGCCGGCGAGCCGGGCTTCCGCTCATTCGGCCCGCTCCGCGGCAAGCTCACCACTCCTTCCCGAATCCTACTGCGTCGGCTCCAAGACGAGCGGCAGCGGGACGACGTCGCCCGCGCGCGTGGGCTCGCGGGCAGGGGCGGGATGGCTCGGGCGGGCGAGCTCGCAGGCGAGGTAGTCGCTCTGGGTTATCCCGGGTCCGGTGAGACAGGGGTCGTTCTGGCGGCTGTCCATTTGCGCGCGGGCGCGCTCGCTCAGCACGGGCATGCCGCCGACGGATTTGTCCTTCGCCTGGTCGATGAGACACTGCGTGTAGGCCTGCGAGGTGCCACCGCGGTCGAGAATCGCCCGGCACTGCGCGGGATCGATCGCGGTGCGCTGCGGCGTGCAGGCCGCGAGCGCGGAGATCGCGGCGGAAAAAGCGACGGCGCGCGCGAGCTGCGCAGATGTCGAGTGACGCCCTCGCCTCCGCAATCGCATGAAGAATCCCCGATTCACCCAATGTGCTCGCGCCGACTGTATCACAAGTCGCGCGCAGAAACGCAAAGCCATGCACGCCGAAGGTTAACGCGGGATTTCCGTGCTAGGGATAGATGAATCCGTTGGTGGGATAGGGCCGGCCGTAGACCTCGAACTTCTCGTTCCAGACGCAGACCGCGGACCAGTCGTGCCGGCTCGAGCAATCCATCGCGAGCACGCCGCGCTGGACGCGCCCCTTCTCGCCGCGGCCGGAGCCCCAATTCGCGTGGTCGATCAGCAAGGTCCTCTCGTCGAGCACGCGCGACACCAATGCGACGTGGCCGGAGTGCATCTTGCCGGTGCGCTTGAAGACCAGCACCGACCCCTCGCGCGGCGCCCTGCCGCGCTCGTAGATCCCCGCGGCGTGGTCCCACCAGAGCCAGGCATTGCCGGAAATGTTGAAATCGGACGACGACTTCACGTACTGCACGCAATTGATGGCGAGGGCATTCGGTACCGCCGCGAGCGCGACAAGGATGGTCAGCGCGATCGCCGTCGTGCGTTTCCCCATGAGCCTCCCCCGAGAGCGCTGCATCCCACGATCAAAACCTGCTTAGCCAATGACGGGGAGCTTGGCAACGGTCAAACTTGAGGTCCGCTTGACTCCGCGGGGGGCGGAGTCCTAGAGGCATTGGCGGATTTGCCGGAGTCGACGAGGAGGCGATGCGCTCGAACAGGCTGGAAGTGAGACCGATCGCGGGCGCGCTCGGCGCGGAGATCGCGGGCGTCGGCCTCGGCGAGCCCCTCGACGGCGCCACCGTCGCCGAGCTGCGCCGCGCCCTCCTCGATCATCTCGTGATCTTCTTCCGGAGCCAGCCGCTTTCGCTCGACGCCTTCATGGCGCTCGCGCGCTCCTTCGGCACGCCCGTCGAGTATCCTTTCGTCAGGGGTCTGCCGGGCTATCCGGAGATCATCGAGGTCGCGAAGCTCGAGCACGAGCGCGTCAATTTCGGCGGCGTCTGGCACTCCGACACGACCTATCTGGAGAGACCGCCGATGGGGAGCATGCTGCTCGCGCGCGAGGTGCCGCCTTTCGGCGGCGACACGCTCTTTGCGAATCAGTACCTCGCCTACGAGACGCTCTCGCAGGAGATGCAGCGGCTGCTCGCGGGCTTGAAGGGCGTGAGCTCATCCGCCAAGGCCGACGTCACGCGGACGCGCGAGGACCGGCTGCGCGACTCACCCGGCGGCAAGGCGTCGGCCGTGCTCACCGCGGAGCACCCGGTGGTGCGCACGCATCCCGAGACCGGGCGCAAGGCGCTCTACGTCAACGTCGCGCACACCCTGCGCTTCGCGGGGATGACCGAGGAGGAGAGCGCGCCGCTGCTCGATTTTCTCTTCCGCCACCAGATCCGGCCGGAATTCACCTGCCGCTTCCGGTGGGAAGTCGGGTCGCTGGCCTTCTGGGACAACCGCGCGGCCCAGCACAATCCCATCAACGACTATCACGGCCACCGGCGGGTCATGCACCGTATCACGCTGGCGGGCGACCGGCCGCGCTAGGAGATCGTCCCGCATGGCGCGGGGGTTAGCGAATTTCATAAAATGCTCTTCGATTGCTCCGCAACACATATGGCGCTCCGCACCCCCGAAAGGCATACTTCGGCGACACCATAAGGTGAGGCTCTCATGTTGCGCCTCTTGCGCTTTGTCCGAAAGTCCCGCGGTGCGCGGAAGGGTGCTACGGCGATCGAGTACGGTCTGCTCGCGGCGCTTCTTGCCCTCGCGACCCTGGGAACCATTCAGACGCTGGGAACCACTCTGAACACCAGCGCCGGCAATATCGCAGCCAGCGTTCAGAACGCCGGCTGATCAGCGACCGACCTGCTAGTCCGCGGCGGCGCTCGCCTGCGCCGGCTGCGGGCGCGCGATTTTGGCGCCGGGCCAGACCGCCGCACGAGTCCGGTGATATTGCGGCGGATATGACGCCTCCGCTCCCAGCGCTTCCGCCGCGTGCCACACCCATCGGGGATCGTCGAGAAAGCCGCGGGCGAGCGCCACCATGTCCGCCTGCCCCGAGGCGACGATGCGCTCGGCCTGGCGCGGCTCCGCGATCAATCCGACCGCGCGGGTGGCGATCCCCGCCTCCCGCCGGATCCGCTCGGCGAAGGGGACTTGATAGCCGGGACCGAGCGGGATCTGCGCCTTGAGCGAGACGCCGCCGCTGGAGACGCAGACGTAATCGACGCCGCGCTCCCTGAGCGCCTTGGCGAAGGCGACGGCATCCTCGACCGTCAATCCGCCCTCGATCCAGTCGCTCCCGGTGATGCGCAGGCCGAGCGGCTTCTCCGCGGGCCAGGCCGCGCGCATGGCCTCCACCACCTCGAGCGGGAAGCGCCGGCGGTTCTCGACGCTACCGCCATAGGCGTCGCTCCGCGTGTTCGAGAGCGGCGACATGAACTCGTGCAGGAGATAGCCGTGCGCGCAATGCGCCTCGACGAGATCGAGCCCGATCCGCGCGGCGCGCCGCGTCGCCTCGGCGAAGGCGTCGCGGATGCGCGCGAGATCCGCGAGCGTCGCCTCCCGCGGCGTCGCCCAGCCCTCGGCCATCGGGATCGGCGAGGGCGCCACCGTCTCCCAGGCGTCCTCGTGCGGCTTGAGCGAGGCGCCGCCTTCCCAGGGCCGCTGCGCCGAGCCCTTGCGTCCGGCATGGGCGAGCTGAATGCCGAGCGGCGCGTTGCCCCAACGCCGGCACGCCGCGACCACCTCCGCGAGCGCGAGCTCGCAATTGTCGGAGTAAAGGCCGAGGCAGCCATGGGTGATGCGGCCGATGCGCTCGACCGCGGTCGCCTCGATCATCAGGAGGCCCACGCCCGAGACCGCGAGATTGCCGAGATGCAGCATGTGCCAGGAATTGGCGCAGCCGTCGTCGGCGGAATACTGGCACATCGGAGAGACGACGATGCGGTTGGGCAACGTCAATCCGCGCAGCGCGATCGGCGTGAAAAGCTGGCTCGTCATGGCTCTTTCGATTACCCCCGGGAGGAACGGCGCGCGCCACTCTAAGCGCGCGCATCGCGCCAAGGCAATCGCGCGCGGCGAATGGTTGCCCGGCGCTTTCGTTCGAGATCGCGTTTTCCGCTAGGACCCCGCCTGCGGCTTTGGAGGGAAGACACGCAGGCGGGGGAAGACCCAGGAGGTCTCCGCCCGCCAAGGGGGTTCAGCGGACGGGGCGGACGAGCCGCCTGCCGGCATTAGGTCCGATCACCGCAACGGCCTCAAATTAAATGATTTTAATCTCGACCGTGCGTTCGCGCGGATTTTCGCTCGGAGCTTTTCCAGCCCCTTCGGCCGCCGCTATACTGCCCGGAAACGATGGGGGAAAGGACGATGGCATCGCTGATGGATCGGCGGGCGGCGGCGGCGATGGCGGCAGTCGCGGAGGCAAAAGGCATTCTCGGCCGCGAGGGAGTGACGCGGGAAGCGCTCGAGCGCATCAAGAGCGTCGTAATCGGACTCGCCGCGCAGACGGATTTGTTCCCGAGCGAGCACTTCCCGATTCCTCCGGGCAAGAGCGCGGCGCTCTACCGGATCTCGGAGGACGCCGACCGCCGGTTCGCGCTCTACGCCTCCGCCAATACGCCGGGCAAGGCGCAGCCGCCGCACAACCACACGACCTGGGCCGTGATCAGCGGCGTCTTCGGCGACGAGCACAACGTGTTCTTCGAGCGCACCGACGACCGCGCTACACCCGGCAGCGGACGGCTGCGCAAGACCGGCGAGCTCACGGTGCGCCGCGGCAGCGCCTGCGCGCTCATGCCCGACGATTTCCACACCATCGAGGTACTCGGCGGAAAGCCCGCGCTGCATCTTCATTTCTACGGCATGAGCCTCGAGAACCTGCCGGAGCGCATCGGCTTCGAGGACACCGATGGCGGGGCCTATCGCGTCTATGGCGCCAAGCCCGAGATCGCGGCGCCGCGCGTGCCGGCGCGCGAGCTCAAGACGATGCTGCGAGACGGCGGCGAGCTCGCGCTCCTCGATGTGCGCGAGGAGGGCGTCTTCGCGCGCAGCCATCTCCTCCTCGCGGTCCCCCTGCCCTTGAGCCGCCTCGAGCTCGGGCTCGCGGCGCTGGTGCCGCGCCGCGCCGCGCGCATCGTGCTGGTCGATGACGGCGACGGTCTCGCCGATCGCGCGGCGGCGCTGATGGCGCGCGTGGGGTACCGCAATCTCGCGGTGCTCGCGGGCGGCATTCCCGCGTGGAAGGAGACGGGTTTCGAGCTCTTCTCCGGCGTCAACGTGCCGAGCAAGGCCTTCGGCGAGTTCATCGAGCACGCCGCGGGCACGCCCAATCTGAGCGCCGCCGAGCTCAGAGCGAAGCTCGATGCCCGCGAGAACCTCGTCATCCTCGACAGCCGCCCGATGGACGAGTACCGCAACATGAGCATTCCCGGCGGGATCGACTGCCCCGGGGCGGAGCTCGTGCGCTCGGTCCACGACCTGGCGCCTTCGGCCGAGACCCTCGTCGTCGTCAATTGCGCGGGACGCACGCGCAGCATCATCGGCGCGCAGTCCCTCATCAACGCGGGAATACCGAACAAGGTCGTGGCACTCCGGAACGGCACCATGGGCTGGCATCTCGCGGGCCTCGAGGTCGAGCGCGGCGCCAGCCGCCGCGCCCCCTCCCCCACGCCAGAGGGGCTCGCGAAGGCGCGCGCCGCGGCCGAGCGCGTCGCCGCGCGCGCGGGCGTGCGGGTCATCGATCGCGCCGCGCTCGCGCGCTTCGAGGCAGAGCGCGAGCGGCGGAGCCTCTACTTGCTGGACGTGCGGAGCCCGGAGGAGTTTCTCGCGGGTCACCCCAAGGGCGCGCGCTCGGCGCCCGGCGGTCAGCTCGTGCAGGCGACGGACGTCTACGTGGGGACGCGGAACGCTCGACTGGTGCTGCTCGACGACGACGGCGTGCGCTCGCTGATGACGGCGTCGTGGCTCATGCAGATGGGCTGGGACGAGGTTTACGTGCTGCCGGGCGCGCTTGCCGCGATGGAGCTCGAGCGGGGACCGGCGCCGCGCGAAGTGCTGAGTCTCGCCCCCGCGCCGGCACGCACCATCGACGCCAGGGAGCTGCAGTCCCTGCTCGCTGGCGGCCAGACGCTGGTACTCGATTTTGCGACGAGCCTCCAATACCGCGACGGTCACATCATGGGCGCCTGGTGGGCGATCCGCTCCCGCCTCGGGACGAGCCTGCCGAAGCTCCCCGCGCATCGACAGATCGTGACGACGTCGCCGGACGGCGCGCTCGCCGCGCTTGCGGCGGAGGATCTCGCGGAGCTGACGCCGGCGCCCGTGCGCGCGCTTTCGGGCGGCACCGCGGCCTGGCGTGCCGCCGGTCTTCCGCTGGTGCCGGGGGCCGAGCGCATGGCCGATACGACGGAGGACGTCTGGTATCGCCCCTACGATCGCGCCCAGGGCGCCGAAGCCGCGATGAAGGAATACCTGAGCTGGGAGGTCGACCTCGTGCGCCAGATCGAGCGCGACGGCGACGCCCGGTTCCGGCTCTTGGTGTGACGCCCGGGACTCAATCCATACGCGTATAGATTTCCGCGTGATCGAACGGGCCCGCCGCGAGAGCGCGCAGAAATGACGCGATCGCCTCGCGCGTACCCTTGATGGCCCCGCCGCCGCCCGTCTTGCTGCTGCCTTGCTCGCCTTCCTTCGGCAGGATGACGCCGGTCCTCTCGGCCTGCGCCACTAGTAGCTTGTCGGTCACGGAGAGCTGCTGCAACTCCCGGATCCTCTCGCCGCTACGCAGGATGCGGTAGATGAGGTGCAGATAGACGTTGGGCTCCCACTCCTTCCGGTGCAACTGCACCAGGAAAACGTCGCCGCCCGCCGCCACGATGCGAAGGGTGCCCTCGCCCGGCGGCGAGGCGGCGCTCTCGACGTAACGGTAGTCCTTGCTGCCCTCGACGCGCGAGACGAGGTAGGCGGAATCGCCGTTGACGTAGCGCCCTTCGAGACCGGGAATGCCAACGGCGCTCCCGGCGTCGAATATCTCCTGATCGGTCTCGTAGCAGCCGGCGATCCCCAGCAGAAGCGTCAGGATGACGAGGAAACGCGAGGCGAGGCGCATGGCGGTCAGCGTCCTTTGAACGCGGGCTTGCGCTTCTCGTTGAAGGCGCGGCGGCCCTCGACATAGTCCTCGCTCGCGAAGCAGGCCGCGACCATCCGCTCGGAGCGCGCGAGGTCGCGCTCCGCGGAGTCCTTGAGGAGCTCGATCACTGTCTGCTTCACTGCGGCGATCGTCATCGGCGCGTTCGCGGCGATGGTCTTGGCGTAGTCGTCGACCTTGGCCTCGAGCTCCGCCTCCGGCACCACCTGGTTCACGAGCCCCATGATGAGGGCCTGCTGGGCCGTGAACTGCTTCGCGGTGAAGAAGATCTCCTTCGCGCGTGAGGGGCCCACGAGGTCCATGAGCTTGCGGATGCCCTTGTGGCCGTAGCCGAGGCCGAGCTTCGCCGCGGGGATGCCGAAGCGGGAATTCTCGGAGCAGATGCGGATGTCGCAGCCGATCGCGACGCCGACCCCGCCGCCGATGCAATAGCCCTGGATCATCGCGATCACCGGCATCGGCAAGTTCTGCAGCTTCGCGTTCACGCGCTCGGTCGTGGCGTTGTAGTGCTTCACCGCCTCCTCGCTCGCGCGCTCGCTCTCGAATTTCGAGATGTCCGCGCCGGAGACGAAGGCCTTGCCGCCGGCGCCGGAGAGGACGACGACGCGGATCGCGGGGTCGTTGGTGAAATCATCGAGAATGGTCTCCGCCGCCTGCCACATCTCCAAGGAGACCGCGTTGAGGCGCGCGGGATTGTTGAAGACCATGCGGCCGACGGGGCCGTCCTTGCTCATGAGCATCTTGTCCGAGTTCATCGCGGGCTCCGTTGCTGTTCCTCGCCGGCGCGCGTCAGAGGACGCCGCGCTCTCGAAATCCCTTGATCTCCGCGGCGCCGTAGCCGAGCTCGCCGAGGATCTCGTCGGTGTGCTGGCCGACGTCCGGCGGCTCCGCCACAAGATGGCTCGGCGTGCGGCTCAGCTTCATCGGCTGCCCCTGCAATTGGATGGGGCCGCGGAGCCTGGTCTCGATCCGCTCGACGATCCCGAGATGCCTCACCTGCGGGTCCTCGAACACCTCGTTCATGGCGTAGATCGGGCCGCAGGGCACCCCGATCCGGTTGAAGCGCTCGACCCAGTCGGCGCTGCTGCGCTTGCGCGTGATCTCCGCGATCTCCGTGTTGAGGCGGTCGCGGTTCTTGGAGCGGAGCTGCGCGCTCGCGTAGTCGGGGTCGGCGAGGAATTGCGGCGCCTCCACGGCCTCGCAGAAGCGCTGCCAGATGTGGCCGCCCGCGGCCGCGATGTTGATGTGGCCGTCGGTCGTGGGGAATACGCCGGTGGGAATGCTCGTGGGGTGGTTGTTCCCGGCCTGCTTCGGCACCTCGCCGTCGACGAGCCAGCGCGCGGCCTGGAAGTCCAGCATGAAGGTCTGGGCCGAGAGCAGCGAGCTCTGCACCCACTGCCCCTCGCCGGAGACCTCGCGCTCCATGAGCGCCACCAGGATGCCCATGGCGCAGAAGATGCCGGCGGTGAGGTCGGCGATCGGAATCCCCACGCGCACGGGCCCCTGCCCCGGCAGCCCCGTGATCGACATCAAGCCGCCCATCCCCTGCGCCACCTGATCGAAGCCGGGACGGTCGGCATAGGGCCCGTCCTGGCCGAAGCCGGAGATCGAGCCGTAGACGAGCCGCTTGTTCACTTTGCGCAGCGTTTCGTAGTCGATGCCCAGGCGGAACTTCACATCGGGCCGGTAGTTCTCGACCAGCACGTCGGCGCGCTCGACGAGGCGCTTCAGGATCGCGACCGCCTCGGGCTTCTTGAGGTCGAGCGTCATGCTGCGCTTGTTGCGGTGGAGATTGAGGAAGTCTGAGCCGTCGCGGGGGCCGCCCATGCTCTCGCCGCCGGTATCGGGCATCTCGACCTTGACGACGTTGGCGCCCCAGTCCGCGAGCTGGCGCACGCAGGTGGGTCCCGCACGCACGCGCGTGAGATCGATGACGGTGAAGCGCTTTAGCGCCTCGGATGCTGGCTTGAACGGCATTATCCCTCCTCTGAGGCGGCGGGGCGCGCCTGCAGCCCCGCCCGCGGCAAGCGATAGGCGATCCCGATCACCGCGAAGGTGATCAGCAGCATGAGCAGCCCCACGACCGCGATCGCGCCGGGATCGCCGCTCTCGTTGAGATCGTAGATCAGCACCGACAGCACCTTGGTATCGACCGTGAAGAGCAGTATGGCAGCAGAGAGCTCGCGGATCGAGGCCACGAAGACGAGGCACCAGGTGCTGACGACGGCGGTCCAGAGCAGCGGCGCGGTGATGTCCGCCAGCGTGCGCAGCCGGCCCGCCCCGAGGATGCGGCCGGCCTCCTCGAGGTCCGAATGCACAGAGCGGAACGCCGCCTGAAACTGCTGATACCCGATCGGCAGCTCGATGGTGAGAAAGGCGAGGAAAAGGATGGCGAGCGTCCCGTAGAGCGCGAATGGCGGATGGGTATAGGCGAAGAAGAGGCCGACGCCAAGAACGATGCTGGGAATGGCGATGGGCGCCGTCGCGAGATAGCCGAGCCAACGCCAAAGCGGCAGCGCCCGGCGCGCGACGACATAGGCGATGACGAGGGTGAGCAGCGTCCCCGCGGTCGCCGTCGTCACGCCCAGGATCAGCGAGTTCGAGAGCGCCTGCCTGGTGCCCGAGAGCTCCGCGAACACGAAGGTGAAATGCTGGATCGTGAGATTGGCGGGCGAGAGCGTGACCGAGAGCGTGCGCGAGAAGGCGCTGAGCACCAGCGCCGCATAGGGCATGAGCACGGAGATCGTCACGATTCCCAGAGCGAACAGCAGCGCCGGGAGCCGCCATCGCCCGAGGGGAACGATGTCGGGCCTCCCCGCCTTCCCGCCGACGACGGCATAGCCCCTGCGCCCCAGGAGGCGCTGCTGCACTTGCAGCAGGACGATGGTGACCGCGAGGAGCGGCACCGCGGCGGCCGCGGCGAGGCCGGGCTGCGGCGGAAACTGGAAGAGCGTCCAGATCTTGGTAGTGATGGTCTGCAGGCCCGCGGGGATCGCGATGATCGCGGGAGCGCCGAAATTGTTCATGGCCTCGAGGAACGCCACCAGCGTTCCCGCAAGCAGCGCCGGGAGCCCGAGCGGCACCGTCACCTTGAGCGCGGTGGCCCAGCGCCGCGCGCCCAGTATCGCCGAGGCCTCCTCGAGCTCGCGCGGGATGCGCTCGAGGCCGTTGACGACGAGGATGAACACGTAGGGAAAAGTATAGGTCGCGATGACAAAGACGAGACCGCCGACGGAATAGATGTTGAAGGCGTGCTCGGAGCGCGGCAAATCCAGCATCAGGCGATAGGCCTGGTTGAGGAGCCCGCTGTTGGGAGCCGCGAGGATCTCCCAGGCGATCGCGCCGAGGAAAGGCGGCGTCACGAAAGAAGTGAGCACCAGGAGGCGGATGGCGCGTTTCCAGGGGAAGTCGCTCCGCGCGATGAGCCAGGCGAGCGGGGCCGCCACGGCGGCGCAGGCGAGCGCCACCGCGAAGGCAACGCCGAGGCTCAGCAGCAGCGGCTGCAGCAGCTCCGGGTCCTCGACCAGCGCCACGAAATTGGCGCCGGTGAGGCCGCCGCCGCCGGGCTCGGCCACGCTCACCCGGAACAGCCAGGCGAGCGGCAGCCCGATCAGTCCCGCGAGCAGGATCGCCGCGACCCCTAGAATCGGGATCGCGAGCTCGAGGCGCCGGAGCTCCATGGCGGTGCTTGCGCGCTCGCGGTCTCAGCCGCCGAAGAGCTGGCGGTACTTCTTCTTGATCTCCTCCGCCTTCGCCTCCATCGCCTTGGGGTCCTCGGGCCAGAGCTTGAGGCTCGCGAGCGGCACGTGATCCGGCCGGTCCTTGACCTCCTTGTCGAGCGAGCGCGTGCCGCCCTTCTCGACCATGTACTGCTGGACCGGCGCGGAGAAAATGAAGGCGTAGAAGAGCCGCGCGGCGTTGGGGTGCGGCGCTTCCTTCATGATCGCCGCCGGCGAGGTGATCATCGGCACTCCCTCGGCGGGATAGACGATCTTGAGGGGATTGCCCTGATCCATGAGCGCGTAGACGAAATACTCGGAGCCGTCGACCATGACGTCGCGCTCGCCGGTCGCGACCTTGCGCGGCGGCTCCGTCGCGGATTGCGTCTGCAGCACGTCCTGCTTCGCGAGCTTCTCGAAGAAGTCCCAGCCGCCGAGCGCCTGGAGCGTCTCGTAAGTGCTGGTCATGATGGTGCCGCTGTAATTGGGGCTCGCCTTCACGAGCCGGCCCTTCCATTTTGGGTCGAGTAGGTCGGCGAAGCTCTTGGGCGCTTCCCCTTCCTTGACGAGTTTCGTGTTGTAGGCGAAGGGGCTGAGCGTGACGCGCCAGGAGCCGTAAGTGCCGTCGGGATCGATGGCGTTGGCCGGATATTCGGTCGCCATCTCCGCGGAGAGGAAGGGCGCGAGCATGCCGTGCTCCTTCCAGTAGAGGAAATGCGCGGCGTCGGAGCTGTTGACGACGTCGACGGTATGGATGCTGGCAGCGTATTCCTGCCCGATCCTCTGGAAAACGCGCTCCGAGCCCGTGCGCTCGACCTGGACCGAGATACCCGGATATTTCTCCTGGAAGAGCTTGGCGAGGTCCTCGCCGAGCTTGAGCTCGACCGAGGTGTAGAAGACGACCTTCCCTTCGGCGGTCGCGGCTTTCACCAGCTCCGGCGTGATCGTCGTGGGCGCGGGCATCGCCGCGTCGGCCGTGTCTGGGGCGCCCAGCGCCAGGGCGAGCGCAAGCGTGCTCCACCGGAATGCTCGATACTTCATCGCGGCCTCCTTCTTGGCTCGAATCTTTGATGCGTTACGCCGGAAGTGCCCGGCAGCTCGCCGGCGGCAGCTCCACCGTCACCTCGCGGCCCGCGGCAAAGTCGAGCTCGCGCGGGGTTATCACCCGAAGCGCGGTATCGCCGGGCAGCCGCACGAGATAATCGCGGCTCGAACCCAGATAGACCTGCCGCTCGATGACGCCGCGCACGCGGTTCACCCCCTCCGCCGCGCGCTCCGAAAGTACGATCTCCTGCGGGCGGACCGAGACCGCGGTGTCCCCGGACGCCGCCGGCGCGCCCTGCCCGCAGCGGATGGTGATACCCCCGCAGCGTACGACATTGTCGCCGAGATGAGGTCCCCGGAGGATGTTGGTGCCGCCGATGAAGCGCGCGACGAATTCCGTCGCTGGACGCTCGTAGATGTCCGTCGGCGCCCCCGCTTGCTCGATCCGGCCCTCGCGCATCACGACGATGCGGTCGGCGGCGGTCATCGCCTCCTGCTGGTCGTGCGTGACGTAGATCGTGGTATAGCGATACTCGTCGTGGAGCCGCCGCAGCTCGAAGCGCATCTCCTCACGGAGATTGGCGTCGAGGTTCGAGAGCGGCTCGTCGAGGAGCAGGGTCTCGGGCTTCACGACGAGAGCGCGGGCGAGCGCCACGCGCTGCTGCTGGCCGCCGGAGAGCTCGGCGGGATAGCGGTCGGCGTAGCGGCTCATCTGCGCCACGCCCAGGATTTCCTCGACCCGCCTCCCGATCTCCTCGCGCGGCACCTTCCGGACGGAGAGGCCGTAGCCCACGTTCTGCGCGATCGTCATGTGCGGCCAGAGGGCGTAGCTCTGGAAGATCATGGACATGTTGCGCCGCTCCGGCGGGACCACCGCGCCCGGCGCCGAGAGCGTCCTCCCCGCGACCGCGATCTCGCCGCCGTCGGGCTCGACGAAGCCCGCGATGAGCCGCAGCGTGGTGGTCTTGCCGCAGCCGGAGGGTCCAAGGAGGCAGACGAGGCTCCCGTGCTCCACCGTGAGGTCGACGCGGTCCACCACGGCCTGAGCGCCGTAGCGCTTCGTCAATCCCTTGAGCTCGACCGATGCCATTTCCCCCGCTCTCCCGCCCGCCCCCGCCTCGCTCCCGAGAGAAGGCTTGGAAGCCCGCGCCCTGTCAAGGCGCGGCGCTCATGGCAAATAAGCGCCGCCGTTGACGTGGATGGTCTGCCCCGTGATGAAGCGGCCGGAGGGTCCCGCGAGGTGGCGGACCATGGCCGCGATCTCCTCGGGACGGCCGAGGCGCCCGACCAGCGGCGGATTGCGCCGGTGGACGGTGGGGACGCCGCCGGTCCTGACGGTGTCGATGAGGCCGGGCACGACGCAATTGACGGTGATCCGCGCCGGCGCCAGCTCGTGCGCGAGCGCCTTGGTGAGGCCGACCAAGCCTGCCTTGCCTGCGACGACGTGCGCGCGCTCGGCGGCTCCGCTGTGGCCGGTCATGCCGCCGATATTGACGATCGCGGCGCCGTCGCTTTGCTTCAAGGCCGTGAGCGCCGCGCGGGTCGTAATGAACGCCCCCTCGAGGATGAGTGCCACGACCGAGCGGAATTCCTGAAGGTCCATGGTCTCGATCGGCCGCTCCCGCCGCACGGCGGCGTTGTTGACGAGGATGTCCAGCCGGCCGAATTTGGCGAGAGCGGCGTCCAGCATGCCCTTGACCGCGGCCTCGTCGGTCACGTCCGCGAGGGCGACGAGCGCACGCCCCTGCCGCTCCTCGATCTCCTGTGCGACCGCCTCGGCATCCGCGCGCGAGACGCGCGTATTGATCACCACCGCGGCGCCCGCCTCGGCCAAGGCCAAGGCGATGGCGCGGCCGATGTTGCGCGCGCCGCCCGTCACCAATGCCACGCGGCCCGAAAGTTCCCGCTGCTGCGTCATATACTCCTCCTCCCCGTCGGCGATCCTCGCTCGGCGCAGTTCTCGCCCGTAGCGCGCGCAGGCGCAACCGTTTAAAGCGCCGCTCCGCCATCGACAGCGGGCGTCGCCTGTTGCTAGGGTTGCGCTCACCCCATAAGCAACCCCAGTAAATCCGAAGGAGCGAGCGCCATGAGCATCCAGCGTGTCAAAGTCGGGCCCCGCATGAGCCAGGCCGTGGGCTACGGCGATACCGTCTATCTCGCGGGACAGGTCGCCGACGACGGCACCCTCGACGCCGCCGGACAGACGAAGCAGATCCTCGCGAGGATCGATGGTCTCCTCGCGGAGGCGGGCACCGACAAGTCAAAGCTTCTCTCGGCGACGATCTGGCTTGCGGACATCAGGTTCTACGACGCCATGAACAAGATCTGGGACGCTTGGGTCTCGTCGGGCAACACACCCGCACGGGCCTGCGTCGAGGCGAAGCTCGCGCGCTCGGATCTGCTCGTCGAGATCGGCGTGATCGCCGCTCGCTGATCGCAGAGCTTGGGAGGCGCGCTTGCGAAAAGCGCGCCCCCCGTGCTCCACTTCGGCGCTTACGGCTTCAACAGAGGGGGATCTTCATGGCCAGCGGCACCTTCACGCTCTACGGCATCGCCTTGTCGGGGCCCACCTACAAGGCAGCGCTCATGCTGAGCCTCTGCGGCCAGAAATTCTCCTACCGCCACATGAACCTCCGCGAGGGCGCGCACAAGAAGCCGGAGTTTCTCGCGATCAACCGCTACGGCCAGGTGCCCGCGCTGGTGCATGGCGAGCTCAACCTCTGCCAGTCCGGCGCGATCCTGCAGTATCTCGCGGAGACGCTCGGCAAGTTCGGGGGGAGCAGCGTGCTCGAGCGCCAGCGGGCGCGGGAATGGCTGTTCTGGGACGCCGACCGGCTCTCGCCGGGCGTCTTCCGCACCCGTGCCTACAAGCGCGGCTTCGTGAAGGCGGAGCCGCCGGTCATCGATACCTTCCGCCAACTCGGCGAGGCCGGTCTCACCGTGCTCGACGAGAGCCTCGCGCGCTCCCCCTTCCTCGCGGGCCAGACGCCGACCATCGGCGACGTCGCCTGCTATGGCGTAGTGGCGCTCGCCGAGGAGGGCGGCTTCGACATCAACAGCTATAAGAGCATCGCCGCCTGGGCCGGCCGCATCCAGGCCTTGCCGGGCTTCAAGGCGCCCTACGACCTGCTGCCGCTCGCGGATATTCCCTGAGCCGCCCTCAAAGGCCGCGTGCAACGCCTTCAGTATCTCGGCCGGGTCCGCGCCGAGCCTCTAGCGGAAAGTCAGGGAGCGTCCGCAGGCGAGCGGGGGCTGGAGAGGACGCCGGTCCGAGATGAGCTCGCGAGCGTCGCGCTCATCGCTTTCCGGCCGCGGTCCGCGGTCGCTTGGTCTCGCCGTTCTGCCCGAGACGCTTGGCGATGTGGGTCACCACGCGCGGGCTCACGAAATGCGAGACGTCGCCGCCGAGCTGGGCGATCTCCTTGACGAAGCGCGAGGAAATGAACTGGTAGCGGTCGCTCGCCATCAGGAACACCGTCTCGATCTTGGGGTTGAGGCGGTTGTTCATGCCGGCCATCTGGAACTCGTACTCGAAATCGGAGACGGCGCGGAGCCCGCGAACGATAACCGTGGCGCCCACCTCCATCGCGAAGTGCATGAGAAGATTCTCGAAGGGCCTGACCTCGACGCGCTTGCGCGTCGCCGCGTCGGCGAGGTGAGCGATCTCCTCCGTGACGATGGCGACCCGCTCCTCGGTCGAGAAGAGCGGGCCCTTGCCGATGTTGCGGGCGACGCCGATCACGAGCCGGTCCACGATCTTGGTCGCGCGCAGGATGATGTCGGTATGGCCGTTGGTGATGGGATCGAAGGTGCCGGGATAGACCCCGATACGCTCGCCGCTCATGTGCCGCCCCCGCTTTCCCCGCCGTTTCCGCTCTCGCCGTTGCCGTTCTCGTCGCCGGCCTCGCCCAGGCGCGCGGCCGAGACCACGCGCTCGCCCTCGCCCGGCTTGAATACCACGACGCCCTGGGTCCGCCGCCGTGCAATGCGGATGTCGTTCACGGGCAAGCGTATCACCGTGCCGGCATTGCTCACGAGCATCACCTGGTCGCGGTGATGCACCGGGAAGACCGCGACGATGGCGTCGTTGCGTCGCGAGAGGTCCATGTTCTCGATGCCCTGACCCCCGCGCCCGGTTATGCGGTAGTCATAGGCCGAGGTGCGCACGCCGAAGCCCTTCTCGGTGATCGAGAGCAGGAACTCTTCGCGCTTTGCGAGGGCGTCGAATTCCTCCTCGCTGATCTCCGCGCCCGCCTCGGGCTCGGCTTCGGGCTCGGCGACGGCGGTCGCGGCGGCGGCGTCGCTCTCGGCGCCCATCTGGCGCCGCCGCTTCGCCGCAAGGCGCATGTAGGCGTCGCGCGTCTCCGGCGCCACCTCCTCGTGCCGCAGGATCGTCATGGAGATGACGTTGTCGCCCTCCCCGAGCCTGATGCCGCGCACGCCGACGGAGCTGCGGCCCGTGAAGATGCGGACGTCCTCTACCGGGAAACGGATCGCCTTGCCGAGCCTGGTCGCGAGCAGCACGTCGTCCTTCTCCGTCGAGATCGCGACGCCGATCAGGCGGTCGTCGGCGTCCGTGCCCTCGAACTTCATGGCCATCTTGCCGTTGGCCATGACGTTGCCGAAGTCGGAGAGCGCATTCCGCCTGACGTTGCCCTTGGCGGTCGCGAACATGACGGTGTAGTTGCCCCAGCTCGCCTCGTCCTCCGGGAGCGGCAGGACCGCAGAGATGCTCTCGCCCGGTGCCAGGTTCGGCAGCAGGTTGATCATCGCTTTGCCGCGCGCCTGCGGCGTGCCCTCGGGCAGTCGATAGACCTTGAGCTTGTAGACGCGGCCCGAGGCCGTGAAGAACAGCACCGAGGCGTGGGTCGAGGCCACGAAGACCTCGCTCACGAAATCCTCCTCGCGGATCGACATGCCCGCGCGGCCGCGCCCGCCGCGGCGCTGGGCGCGGTAGGTCGATAGCGGCACGCGCTTGATATAGCCGCCGTGGCTCACGGTGATGACCATGTCCTCGCGCTGGATCAGGTCCTCGATGTCGGCCTCGAACTCGATGTCCTCGATCGCGGTCCGGCGCGGCGTCGCGAACTGCTCCTTGACGGCCGCGAGCTCGCCGTTCAGCACCTCCAGGAGCTTGGCGCGCGAGCGCAGTATCTCCAGGAAGCCGCCGATCTCGCCGATGAGACCGTTGATCTCCTCCTCGATCTTCTCGCGCTCGAGGCCGGTGAGGCGCTGGAGACGCAGGTCCAGGATCGCCTTCGCCTGCTCGTCCGAGAGACGATAGCTCGTCCCGTCGGGCTGGATGCCGCCGCGGCCCCTCTCCTCGACCCGCTCGATCAGCGGCTTCACGACGCTCATGGGCCAGGCGCGCCCGCGCAGCGCGTCTCGCGCGGCGGCGGGATCCTTGGCGCGTCGGATGAGCTCGATGATGGCGTCTATATTCGCCACCGCGACGGCAAGGCCGAGCAGCACGTGCGCCCGCTCGCGGGCCTTCCGCAGCAAGAAGGAGGTGCGCCGGGTGATGACCTCCTCGCGGAAGCGCACGAAGGCGGCGATCACCTGCTTCAGGTTCATCATCTCCGGCCGCCCGCCGTCGAGGGCGAGCATGTTTACGCCGAAGCTCGTCTGGAGCGGCGTGTAGCGGTAGAGCTGGTTGAGCACGATCTCGGACATGGCGTCGCGCTTCAGCTCGATCACCACGCGCACGCCTTCGCGGTCGGATTCGTCGCGGAGCTCGGAGATTCCGTCGATGAGCTTCTCGTTCACGACCTCGGCGATGCGCTCGACCATCCGCCCCTTGTTCACCTGGTAGGGCACCTCCGTGACGATGATCGCCTCGCGGTCCCGGCGGAGCTCCTCGATATGCGTGCGCCCGCGCATGACGATGGGGCCGCGCCCGGTGTGATAGGCCGCGCGAATGCCCGTGCGTCCCAGGATGATCCCGCCGGTCGGGAAATCGGGACCAGGGACCAGCTCCATCAGCTCGTCGATGGTGATTTCGGGATTGGCGACGTAGGCGCGGCAGGCGTCGATGACCTCGCCGAGATTGTGCGTGGGAATGTTGGTCGCCATGCCCACGGCGATGCCGCTCGCGCCGTTCACAAGGAGGTTCGGGAACCGCGCGGGCAACACGGTGGGCTCGAGATTCTCGCCGTCGTAGTTCGGCTGGAAGTCGACGGTCTCCTTGTCGAGATCGTCGAGGAGGGCGTCGGCAGCGCGAGAGAGCCGCGCCTCCGTGTAGCGCATCGCCGCCGGCGGGTCCCCGTCCATGGAGCCGAAATTGCCCTGCCCGTCGATGAGCATGAGGCGCATGGAGAAGTCCTGCGCCATCCGCACCATCGCCTCGTAGACAGGGTCGTTGCCATGCGGGTGGTATTTGCCGATGACGTCGCCGACCACGCGCGCGGACTTCCGGAAGCTCCGGTTCCAGTCGAATCCGTTCTCCTTCATGGAGTGGAGGATGCGGCGGTGCACCGGCTTGAGCCCGTCGCGCACGTCCGGGAGCGCGCGCGAGACGATCACGCTCATGGCGTAATCGAGGTAGGAGCGTTTCATCTCCTCCTCGATCGTCACGGGCGCGATGTCGAGCGGCGGTGGCGCGGGCGGTTCGGTGGCCAAAAGAGGGTCCGGAAAAGGCTTGCGGAAGGTCGCGCGAACGCGCGCGAATTGGGGCTCTCAGACTACCGAATTTTGCCCCTGCGAACAACGCTCGCCGGGCCGGGAAAGAACGGTTCAAACGCACTCAAACAACGGTTTACATGAAGAATGCTATTAGCGTTATTTCAATAGCTTACGTCATCTACCTCAACCGGTTTCGAGATATGTTTCACGCCGTGAAAACCGGCCGTCTGAGGTCTTCTTTCGTCACACCGCAAAATCCCTTCCGGGCGCGCCGCTTCTTGCCGAATCGGAGCGTCGAATGCCGCCCTCCCCCAGTCTGGATTGGGGCGTGACGGAGGGGAAATGAACGGCATCGGCGGAGGGACCTACGACGTGGTCGTCGTGGGCTGCGGCATCGCGGGGATCTCGGCCGCGGTCTCGGCGCTGCAGGCGGGCGCGCGGGTGGCGATCCTCGAGCGCGCGCCCCGAGAGGAGCGCGGCGGCAACACCCGCTGGAGCTCGACGGGCTTGCCACGCGCGGCCTCGATCCCCTGAAGTCGAATTGGTCCGGGCCGATCGCGAGGGCGCCGTTCCTGGCCTACCCCATCACCTGCGCGAACTGCTTCACCTTCGGAGGCGCCAAGGTCGACACCGACGCCCGCGTCCTCGACCTCGACGGCGTCCCCATCCCGGGCCTTTACGCCGCGGGCGAGGTCATCGGGCTCTATTATGGAACCTATACCGGCGCCACCTCGGTTCTCCGCGGCGCGGTCTTCGGCCGAAAGGCCGGCCTCCACGCGGCGAAGCGCGGCACCCCCTAGAACGGAATCTCGTCGTCGAGATCCTGCGCGCCGCCGCCGGACCGCCGTCCGCCGCCGCTCCCGGGTCCGCCTCCCCCACCGCCGCCGGAGCCCATATCATCGGGCCCGCCGCCCATCCCGCCCTCGCCACCGCCGCCGCCGCGCCCATCGAGCATGGTGAGCTCGCCGCGGAAGCGCTGCAGCACGACCTCGGTCGTGTAGCGCTCCTGGCCGGAGTTGTCGGTCCATTTCCGCGTCTGCAGCGCGCCCTCGATGTAAAGCTTCGAGCCCTTGCGCACGTATTTCTCGATGACGTCGACGAGGCGCTCGTTAAAGACCACCACGCGATGCCACTCCGTGCGCTCCTTGCGCTCGCCCGAATTCTTGTCGCGCCAGCTCTCCGAGGTCGCCAGCGACATGTTCGCGACCCGCATCCCGTCCTGCGTGGTGCGGATCTCGGGATCGCGCCCGATATTGCCCACGAGGATCACTTTGTTCACGCTGCCGGCCATCGCGATACCTCTCGTCCCTGCGGTTCGGACCTCGCCGAATCCGGGGAGACCATACCACGAACGCGCCGGCGCATGTCATGCAAGCGATGCCCGGTAAGTCGTTGACCCTGTGGATAAGTTCTCGGAGTCGCCTTCGCCTTGACAGCCCCGGTATAATTGCCGTCCACGGCTTCGGTACCAGCACTCATGCAGCTCATCCGGGTTCGCGGCGCTCGCGAGCACAATCTCAAGAACGTCGATGTCGACATGCCCCGCGACAGCCTCGTCGTGCTGACGGGACTCTCGGGGTCGGGGAAGTCGTCGCTCGCCTTCGACACGATCTACGCGGAGGGCCAGCGGCGATACGTCGAGAGCCTCTCGGCCTATGCGCGGCAGTTCCTGGAGCTGATGCAGAAGCCCGACGTGGATTCGATCGAGGGCCTCTCGCCCGCGATCTCGATCGAGCAGAAGACCACCTCGAAGAACCCCCGCTCCACCGTCGGTACGGTGACAGAGATCTACGACTACATGCGCCTGCTCTTCGCGCGCATCGGCATACCCTACTCGCCTGCGACGGGATTGCCGATCGAGAGCCAGACGGTCTCGCAGATGGTCGACCGCCTCGCCGCGATGAAGGAGGGAACGCGGCTCTACCTCCTGGCGCCCGTCGTGCGCGGGCGCAAGGGCGAGTACCGGAAGGAGCTCGCGGAATTCCAGAAGCGCGGCTTCCAGCGTGTCAAGATCGACGGCAAGATGCTGGAGATCGACGCCGTTCCCGCGCTCAACAAGAAGCTCAAGCACGACATCGAGGTCGTGGTCGACCGCCTGGTGCTGCGCGATGGGCTCGGCAACCGCCTCGCGGATTCGCTCGAGACCGCGCTCGCGCTCGCCGACGGGCTCGCCATCGCCGAGAACGCCGACACCGGCGAGCGCACGATCTTCTCCTCGAAATTCGCCTGCCCGGTCTCGGGCTTCACCATCCCGGAGATCGAGCCCAGGCTCTTCTCCTTCAACAACCCCTTCGGCGCCTGCCCCGCCTGCGACGGGCTCGGCACGAAGCTTTTCTTCGACCCAGAGCTGGTGGTGCCGGACGAGCGGCTGAGCCTCCGCGAGGGCGCGGTCGCGCCCTGGGCCAATTCGAGCTCGCAGTACTACTCGCAGACCCTCGACAGCCTCGCCCGGCACTACAAGGTCAGCACCAACACGCCCTGGAAGGACCTCTCCGCGGACGTGCAGCAGGCGATCCTCTTCGGCTCCGATGGCGAGGAGATCGCGATGAAATACGACGACGGGCTCCGCGCCTACACGACCAAGCGGCCCTTCGAGGGCGTCATTCCCAACATGGAGCGGCGCTGGAAGGAGACCGACAGCGCCTGGCTCAAGGAGGAGCTAGGCCGCTACCAGAACACGCGCGAGTGCGAGACCTGCCACGGCCGCCGACTCAAGCCGGAGGCGCTCGCGGTGAAGATCCGCCAACGCGACATCAGCGAGGTCTCGGACTTCTCGATCCTCGAGGCCGCGGAATGGTTCGGCTCGCTCGACCGCCATCTCAGCGCCAAGCACCGCGAGATCGCGCAGCGCATCCTCAAGGAGATCAACGAGCGCCTGGGTTTCCTCAAGAACGTCGGCCTCGAATACCTCACGCTCTCGCGCACTTCCGGCACACTCTCGGGCGGCGAGAGCCAGCGCATTCGCCTTGCGTCCCAGATCGGCTCGGGCCTTACCGGCGTCCTCTACGTCCTCGACGAGCCCTCGATCGGACTCCATCAGCGCGACAACGACCGGCTCCTCGCGACCTTGAAGCGCCTGCGCGATCTCGGCAACACCGTCATTGTGGTCGAGCACGACGAGGAGGCGATCCGCCACGCCGACTACCTCGTGGACATGGGACCCGGGGCGGGCGTCCACGGCGGCCACATCGTCGCCGCGGGAAAGCCCGCGGAGGTAATGGCCCATCCCGAGAGCATCACCGGTCAGTACCTGACGGGGCGCCGGCGCATCGAGGTGCCGGAGAAGCGGCGGCGCGGCCATCCCGGACAGACGCTCCGCGTCGTCGGCGCGCGCGCGAACAATCTCCAGAACCTCACGGTGTCCGTCCCGCTGGGCACCTTCACCTGCGTCACCGGCGTCTCCGGCGGCGGCAAGTCGACGCTGGTCGTGGAGACGCTCTACAAGGCCCTCGCCCGCCGGCTCATGGGCACCCGCGATCATCCGGGTGGGCACGACCGGATCGAGGGCGCGGAGCACCTCGACAAGATCGTGGACATCGACCAATCCCCGATCGGACGCACGCCGCGCTCGAACCCCGCGACCTACACCGGCGCCTTCACGCCGATCCGAGACTGGTTCGCGGGCTTGCCGGAAGCGAAGGCGCGGGGCTATGCGCCCGGGCGCTTCTCCTTCAACGTCAAGGGCGGGCGCTGCGAGGCTTGCCAGGGCGACGGCGTAATCAAGAT
>Ga0335085_10004239_pt1 | contig 23974 bp, 18 predicted proteins | sample Lox_Sample_45_FD_206712 | JGI IMG/M metagenome (GOLD analysis project Ga0335085, IMG submission 206712) | Soil microbial communities from Loxahatchee National Wildlife Refuge, Florida, United States - Lox_Sample_4.5 | ecosystem: Environmental > Terrestrial > Soil > Wetlands | place: USA...
ATATGGACTTTCTGAAGATTGATGTCCAGGGCAGCGAGCTCGCTGTCTTCCAGTCCGGGCGGGGGGGGAAGCTCGCGAGTACGGTGGCAATCCAGACAGAGGTATCGTTCATAAGCCTCTATAGGGATCAGCCCACTTTCGGCGATATCGACGTCGAGTTACGGAGCCAAGGCTTCATTCCGCATTGCTTCGCGGGTATCAAGAAACTGCCTATCGCTCCCTGCGTTATCAACAACGACCCATGGACGCCGCTAAATCAGCTGCTCGAAGCCGACGTGGTCTACGTGCGTGATTTTGCGCGTCCCGAATCGATGAGCGAGGAGCAGCTGAAGCACCTGGCATTGATTGCTCATCATTGCTACAAGTCATTTGACTTGGTCTTACGCTGCTTGCGAGTCTTGGAGCGGAGGGGCGCGCTGCAATCGGATGCTCCAAGGCGCTACCTCGAAAGCTGTCCGGAACTCGTGAGCTGATTGCAATGTCGCGGAGGCACCCGGCATCGTTCTTGCCGCTGCTTTCGCTCAACCGAGGTGTCGAATTCTACGTTTGCTCGAGCCTCGGCTCCGGATGGCCAATCCGCCAACGGCGTCGATATGGGCGCAGACATCGCGAGGGAGCCGAGCATCGCCGGCACGACGCTCGTCGGCCCTTCAATCCGGCTCGAATGCCTCCCGGTAGTCGCGACGCAGCGCGGGGTCCTGGGCGGATTTCTCGAGGTAGCAGTTGCCGGCCGCGAGCGCGTCGATCCCCGTCCCCATGAAACAGCGGAAGGCGTCGTCGGGCGTGCAGACGATGGGCTCGCCGCGGACGTTGAAACTCGTGTTCACGATGACGCCGCAGCCCGTCTGCTCCTTGAACGCGGAAATGAGCGCGTGGAAGCGGGAATTCGTCTCCCTGTGCACGGTCTGGATCCGCGCAGAATAGTCGACGTGGGTCACGGCGGGGATGCTCGAGCGCGCGACGTTCAGCTTCTCGATGCCGAAGAGCGCCTTCTCGTCCGCGGTCATCTCGCGGCGATGCTGGCCCAGCACGCTCGCGACCAACATCATGTACGGGGAATCGTCGTCGAGATCGAACCACTCCGCGACGTCCTCGCGCAGCACCGAGGGCGCGAAGGGGCGGAAGGACTCGCGGTACTTGACCTTGAGATTGAGCGTCTTCTGCATGGCCGGAGAGCGCGCGTCGCCGAGGATCGAGCGCGCGCCCAGCGCGCGCGGCCCGAACTCCATGCGGCCTTGGAACCACCCCAGCGCCTTCTGCTCCGCGAGCGCCGAGGCCGAGCGCGCGATCAGTCGCTCGTCGTCGAGGATCTCGAAGCGCGCGCCGGCCGCCCTGAGACGCGCCTCGATCTCCTTCTGATCGAATTCGGGCCCGAGATAGGAGCCGTGCATGAGATCGCCGCTCGCGGGTGTCGCGCGAGGCTTGCCGCAGAGGCCGTGATAGGCCGCGAGCGCCGCGCCGATCGCGCCGCCAGCGTCTCCCGCGGCCGGCTGCACCCAAAGCCGCTCGAAGCGCCCGTCGCGCAGCACTTTGCCATTGGCGACGCAATTGAGCGCGACGCCGCCCGCGAGGCAGAGGTTGCGCATGCCGGTCTCCTGCGCGAGCGCGCGCGTGAGGCGCAGGACGATCTCCTCGGTCACCGCCTGGATCGAGGCCGCGAGGTCCATCTCGCGCTGCGTCAGCAGGCTCGCGGGGTCTCGCGCGGGGCCGCCGAAGAGCCGGGCGAAGCGCTCGTTGGTCATGGTCAAGCCCGTGCAGTAGTCGAAATAGGACTGGTCCAGGCGGAAGCTTCCGTCGGGCTTGAGATCGACGAGCTCCTCCAGGATGAGCGAGGCGTATTTGGGCTCGCCGTAGGGTGCCAATCCCATCACCTTGTACTCGCCGGAATTGACCTTGAAGCCGGTGTAGTAGGTGAAGGCCGAATAGAGAAGGCCGAGGGAGTGCGGAAAATGCAGCTCCTTGAAGATCTCGAGCCCGTTGCCGCGTCCGATCGCGGCCGAGGTCGTCGCCCATTCGCCGACGCCGTCCATCGTCAGCACCAGCGCCTCCTCGAAGGGAGAGGGAAAGAAGGCGCTGGCGGCGTGACTCTGGTGATGCTCCGCGAAGACGAGCCGCGCCGTCCAGTCGATCCCGGGATCGAGCGCCTTGAGCTCGCGGCCGAGCAGGCTCTTCTGGAAGAGCTTCTCCTTGAGCCAGATCGGCATCGCCAGGCGGAAGGAGCGGTAGCCCCGGGGCGCGAAGGCGAGGTAGGTCTCGAGCAGCCGCTCGAATTTCAGGAAGGGCTTGTCGTAGAAGGCGACGAGATCGAGGTCGCCGGGCTTCGCGCGCCCGGCCGCGAGGCAGTACTCGATCGCGGCATGCGGGAAGCGCGCGTCGTGCTTCTTGCGCGAGAAGCGCTCCTCCTGTGCCGCCGCGACGATGCGGCCGTCCTCGACGAGCACCGCCGCGCTGTCGTGGTAATAGGCGGAAATCCCGAGGACCCGCACCGTGCCACCTAGAACAGGGTGTAGATGAACGGCGCGATCGCGGAACCCTGGGAAAGAACCAGCAGGCCGCCCAGCAACAGGATCACGATCATGATCGGCGCGAGCCACAGCTTTTTGCGCGCCCGCATGAAGGCCCAGAGCTCCGCAAGAAAGGACATGGGCGCTCCCTAGAACATGCGCCGCATCGTATCCGGCGGCGGTCCCGGCGGATGACGCAGGATCCAGTACGAGGCCTCGCCCGGCGCCTTTCGCAGCCGGAGATCGTCGCGGCCCATCCGGCGGCGGATCGCCGCGACCGGCGTCAGGATGCCGAAGAAGATGACGGCCATCACCAGCGGACTGACGACGCGGTGCAATAGCAGCCCGAGCTTCGTCCAGAGCCGATTGAGCGGGCGCAGCACTGCGGGGAAGACGAGAGCAAATAAGAGAAACGCGCCGGCGACGGCGAGGGCGATGAGCCTTAGCTCGCCGCCCCACAGCAGCGGCGCGGCCGCGATGACGGCGAAGACGGCCGCGAAGACGAGCCCGAAGGCGCGATCTGAGCCGCCGATCGTCTCCTGCGGGCGGTCGAGGTTTTCGTGGATCGCTTGCGGCATCTGGGTCGGGGGCGGTTCGGCGGCGCGACGTTACCAGCCCAATACGACTATCGCAACCGGGGCGGGCTACCGGCGGCGGTTGCCTCGGCGCCGCTCCGGCCTTGCCGGCCCGCCTTCGCGCCCTTCCGTGCGCGGAAGAATCGATCGGCGGCCGCAAGGAGGGAAACGCACCCCAATCCGCCACGGCCCTCTCTCTTTGGTAGAATTGCGGTCGCTGTGCGAAGCTCTAACCTGAACGCGCGCGGAGATAGAGGCACGATCGGTTGCCCCCTTCCCGAAGGCGGTGACCGGCTTGCCCCTGGGGAGGCTCGGGGAGCGGCCAGAGCCGCGCCTGGTCGAAGAGGCGCAACGCGGTCGGATGCGGGGGTCTCCGCCGCTGCGCGCTGGGCGCTCTGCGATGGCTCGGTGCCGATGGTCGCAGCAGGTCACTTCGCGCACAGTCTGGCCAAGTGGGGCGAGACCGCAATTGCGCGTCTCAAGGGGGAAATCCGTAGCGGACGTCACCCACGTCTATATTTGGCGTTGCAGTCGATCCGCTATTCTCAGCAGCGCGCCCTCGGCTCGCTCGGACTCGGCGGGCTTCGCGGCGCCGGCGATGCGCTGGCAAAGCTTACCCCGCTTCTTGCCGAAGATCGGTTCGTGCGGGGTCGGATAATATTGGTGAACGACAGCCTGGTCGCGGGCGGGGTCGAGCGGCAAATCGTCTACACGTTGCGGGGGCTGGCTTCGACGCCCGCGGTCGAGAGCGTCGCCCTTCTATGCCTTCATCTATCCGACATCCCCGGCAATGATTTCTATCTGTCGCATTTGAGGGACTGCGCCGCCGAGGTAGCGGATGCCACGCGGTCCACCGACGCCTCCGACTTGGCCGGCGCGTGCGGTGGCAACCCCACGGTCGCGGCGCTGATCGAGATGCTGCCCGACCGGTTGCAGGAGGACGTGCGCCGGCTCGCGATCGAATTCCTGAGGCGGCGCCCCGAGGTCGTGCATGGATTTCAAGATAACGCCGGTATCGCCGCCGGCTTCGCCGCCGTCGCCGTGGGCGTCCCTCGCATCGTCCTGTCGAGCCGGAACGTGCGGCCGACGAATTTCGCTTACTACCGGAGCTATATGGATCCCGCCTATCGGCTGCTTGCCCGTTGCGGCCGGGTTGTCTTCTCGAACAACAGCCACGCCGGCGCGAAGGACTATGCCGAATGGACCGGCCTGCGCCCCTCGAGTTTCCGGATCGTACGGAACGGCATCGACGGCGACGAAATCGCCCGGCCCGAGGCGGCCGCGATCGCGGCATTCCGCGCGAGCATCGCGATACCGGATGGGGCGCCATTGATCGGCTCCGTGTTTCGATTCCGTGCCGAGAAACGACCGCTCCTGTGGATCGACGCCGCAAGCGAGGTGGCGCGAAGGTTTCCCGACGCGCATTTCCTGCTGATCGGCGAGGGGCCGCTGGAGGGAAGGATGCTGCGGCGAGCCAGGCACCGCGGAATCTCCGGCCGCCTGCACATGCCCGGCACGATGGAGGACGTGCCGCTCGCGGTTTCCGCGATGTCGGTCTTCCTTCTGACCTCGCAATTCGAGGGCATACCCAACGTCCTCCTCGAGGCGGGCCTGCTGGGCGTGCCGGTGGTCACGACCGAGGCGGGCGGCGCCGTGGAGGCGATCGATCCGGGCCGTACGGGCTGGGTGGTGACGGACGGCAAAGCCAAGAGCTTGGCCGCGCGCGTGTTGCAGATCCTGAGCGACCCAGAATGGGCTTCGGCCGCTCGGCATGCCGCGCCGGCTTTCGTCCGCTCGCGCTTCGGCCTACGGCGCATGCTCGTCGAAACCGTTGCGCTCTATGGCATCGCAGCGCGCTCGGGAGCGAGTGCCGATGCAGACCGTCCCGGCGCATAGGAAGCCGCTGGCGTTCTCGACCGCTGCAGTCCGAGGGTAGGTCGCATCGGAGAGGATCTCCGCTCCGTTGCGCCGGCAGATCGGGGGCGTGCGAGAGCGGTGGCTGTCTTCGGCGTCGACGCCGAGGCTCCTGACCTCTCCATTTGCCGCAAGGGCCCTTGCCGCCCCGATCCCTTGTCACGGGGCAGGGGGACTCTATATACGATTGCGCGGCAGCTTCACCTGTTAAGAGAGATCGGATTGTTCATTTCAAATTTCGAGGGGGACGACAGCTCCGTCCTTAACTGCACTCGCCGGACCGGCAAGGCGGCACCTCGCCGGAAATGGAGAGCGCGCTCGGGTGCGAGGGGTCTCCGAGGCTCTGCGTCGAATGCCCCGCGATAGCTCGGTGCCAATGGCCGTGGGCAATCGCCTCGCGCGGTTCCTGGCCAAGGGGGGCGGGGCCGCGCTATCGCGCCTGAAGGATGATTTGCGAGGCGGGCGCTATCCGCAGCTTTACATGATGCTGCAGTCGATCCGCTATTCTCAGCACCGCGTCCTCGGGTCGCTCGACCCCGGGCGACGTCTCGGTACCGGCGACATGCTGGCGGGGCTTACTCCGCTCCTTGCGCAGGATCGGTTCGTACGGGGTCGAATTGTACTCGTGAACGACGGTTTGCTGTCGGGCGGCGTGGAGCGGCAGATCGTCTATCACCTGCGGAGCCTGCCCTCGACCCCCGCGGTCGAGACCGTCGCCCTTCTCTGTCTGCAGTCTTTCGAGACCCCGGGTTACGACTTCTATCTGTCTCATTTGCAGGATTGCGGCGCCGAAGTAGCGGAAGCCACGCGATCGGCGGATGACCCCGACTTGGCCGGCGCGTGCCGTGACAACCCGGCCATCGCGGCGCTGATCGAGATGCTTCCCGACCGGCTGCGGCGCGACGTGCGCCGGCTCGCGATCGAATTCCTGAGGCGCCGCCCCGAGGTGGTGCACGGATTTCAAGACATCAGCGGTATCGCCGCCGGCTTCGCCGCCGCCGCAGTGGGCGTCCCGCGCATCATCCTGTCGAGCTGGAACATGCGGCCGACGAATTTCATTCACTACCGAAGCTACATGCGTCCCGCCTATCGCTCGCTCGCCGGCTGCAGTCGAATCATCTTCGCGAACAACAGCAGCGCCGGTGCCAAGGATTACGCCGAGTGGATCGGCCTTCCATCGCTGCCGGTCGAAGTCATGCCCAACGGCATCGATACCGACGAGATCGCCCGGCCCGAGGCGGCCGCGATCGCCGCCTTCCGCGCGAGCATCGCGGTACCGGAAGGCGCACCCTTGATCGGCTCCGTTTTCCGATTCTATCCGGAAAAGCGACCGACGCTGTGGATCGATGCCGCGAGCGAGATCGCCAGAAGCTTTCCCGACGCGCATTTCCTGCTGGTCGGCGCGGGCCCTCTCAGGGCGAGGATCTTGCGGCGCGCAAGACGTCGGGGCATTGCCGGACGGTTGCATATGCCCGGCCGGATGAAGGACGTGTCGCTCGCGATTTCCGCGATGACCGTCCTCCTTCTGACGTCGCGATTCGAAGGCATACCCAACGTCCTGCTCGAGGCTGGGCTGCTTGGCGTGCCGGTGGTCACGACCGACGCGGGCGGCGCCGCGGAGGCGATCGACCCGGGCCGCACCGGCTGGCTGGTGACGGACGGCAAAGCCAAGAGCCTAGCCGACCGCGTATCGCAGATCCTGAGCGACCGAGAATGGGCATCGGCCGCTCGGGATGCCGCCCCGGCGTTCATCCGCTCGCGCTTCGGTTTGCAGCGCATGCTCGCCGAGACCCTCACGCTCTGCGGCGTCGCAGCGCGAGCCAGAGCGGATGTCGGCGCAGGTCGGCCCGGAGCGTAGGAAGTTGTCCCTCAAATGGTCTTTCCCGTCGATTTCCTGCATCGACAATGTCTCTCCGAATTGGATCCGGCAATGCCGCTTGCACCATGGGATTCGAGCACGAAGACGGCCCTCGCGCAGCGCCGGCGCGCCGCCTCTCGAGCGTCGTTGCCTTCGAGCTAAAATTTGTCATTCGCTTTTCGCGAGTGATAGTTGTTCGGTCCCTAGCTGGATCTGCGGAACGGCCAATCCAGCGCCTCACCGATCAAGCGCAATCCGCTCCGATGCGTGCGTTCGCCGATCTTGGCCGCGCTGAGCGCTCCTCGATGGCTTGGTGTCATTGGTCGCAGCCAATCGGGTCGTGCAGTTTTTGACAAAGCGGGGTTAGGTCATGTTGATGCGCTTCAAACGCGCGCTAAGGGAGGGGCGCTATCCGCGGCTTCATTTGATGGTGGAGTCGATCCGCTATTATCGGCAACGTATCTCCGGGTCTCTGGGCCTCGGTCGGCCCCGCGGTGCCAGGGACACGCTGGCCGGGATCACTCCGCTTCTAGCGGCAGATCGGTTCGTGCCCGGTCGCATAGTGCTGGTAAACTGCGGCCTAGCCGCGGGCGGAGTAGAGCGACAGATTGTCTATCACTTGCGAGGGTTGGCTTCGACTGCTGCGCTCGAGAGCGTCGCCCTCGTCTGTACTCATCCTTTTGACACGCCCGGCTATGACTTTTATCTGCCTGATCTGAAGGATTGCGCCGCAGAAGCGACGGAAGCCACGCGGTCCACGGACGCCTCCGATTTCGCTAGCGCGTGCGGTAGCAACCCCTCGGTCGCGGCGCTGATCGAGATGCTTCCCGAACGGTTGCAACGAGACGTCCGCCGGCTCGCGATCGAATTCTTGAGGCGGCGCCCTGAGGTCGTGCACGGATTTCAAGATATGTCCGGTGTTGCGGCCAGTTTAGCCGCCGCCGCCGTGGGCGTCCCCCGCATCATCCTCTCGAGTTGGAACCTGCGGCCGACGACCTTAGACCACTACCAGGACTATATGCGTCCCGCCTATCGGCTGCTTGCCGGCTGCAATCGAATTATCTTCGCGAACAACAGCAATGCCGGCGCCAAGGACTACGTCAGGTGGATCGGCATACCCTCCTTGAAATTCCGCGTAATGCCAAATGGCATCGACACCGACGAAATCGCTCGGCCCGACGCGGCGGCGATCGCGGCCTTCCGCGCGAGCATCGGGGTATCGGAAGGGGCACCGTTGATCGGGTCCGTATTTCGCCTCCGGGCCCAGAAACGACCGATGCTTTGGATCGACGCCGCAAGCGAGGTCGCCCGAGCCTTTCCCGACGCGCATTTCCTGCTGCTCGGCGCCGGTCCCCTGAGGGAGAGAATCCTGCGGCGCGCGAGGCGTCGCGGCATCGCCGACAGATTGCACATGCCCGGTACGATGAAGGACGTGTCGCTCGCGATTTCCGCGATGTCGGTCTTCCTTCTGACCTCGGAAATCGAGGGCATACCCAACGTCCTCCTCGAGGCTGGCCTGCTGGGCGTGCCGGTGGTCACGACCGAAGCGGGCGGCGCCGTGGAGGCGATCGACCCGGGGCGCACCGGCTGGGTGGCGACGGATGGCAATGCCAAGACCGTGGCCGCCTGCGTCTCGCGGATCCTGAACGATCAGGACTGGGTTTCGGCCGCTCGGCATGCCGCCCCGGCTTTCATCCGCTCGCATTTCGGTCTGCAGCGCGTGCTCGGCGACATCGTTGCGCTCTACGGCGTCGCTGCACCTCATCGACTCTGCAGCCCGGCCGAGGCCTCACTCGGCCCCGGTGCCTCAGACGGCAAATGCCGTTCCCTCGGCGTGCCGGAGAGTCTCGAGGTCATCGCGATAGGCGCGGATCACGTCTTTCGTCTCTCCCGCCGCGACGATACGCCCCTGCCGCAGGTAGATGCAGCGGTTGCACCACTCCTTGATCAGATCCATCGTGTGGGAGGCGAACACCATGATGGATGAGTTCCGCACGAAGCCGTCCATCCGCTGGCGCGCCCTCTCGAGGAAATGCGCGTCGCCCGCCGCCAGCCACTCGTCCATTACGAGTATTTCCGGCGGAACGCATGTCGAGACGGCAAAGGCGAGACGGATCATCATGCCCGCGGAATACGTACGCACGGGCATGTCGAGGTGGTGATGAAGCTCGGTGAATGCCGCGATGTCGCTGGCGAGCCTGCGCATCTCACGCGGATGGATGTCCAAGTACATGCCGCGCAGAATGATGTTCTCCCAGCCCGTGGCCTCCGGATTGAGCCCAACCGAGGCGTCGAGAATCGCCGAGACCTTGCCTGAGGTGTGAAGGCGCCCCCGCGTCGGCTCGTAGATGCCGGAAAGCACCTTGAGGAGCGTCGTCTTGCCGGCGCCGTTGAAACCGATGATGCCGAGCCGGTCGCCGTCCTCGATGTCGAGCGTAAGCCCATCCAGGGCGCGGACGTTGATTCGATTGAATGCGTCGCGCGACAGGTTTCCCTGCGTCGAGGTCGCGAGCAGCAGCTTCTTGAGCGAGCGGCTGCTGCCCTGATAGATCGGGAACTCGAGCGAGACGTCGCGCAACCGCAGGAAAGGCACAGCCGGTCAGACCCAGAAGGCGATGCGCGAGCGGAAGCGCGCAAAGAAGGCCAAAGTCGCGCCGCCGCAGGCGCCCGTGACGACGAGCACCACGAGCCAGGAGAAAGGCGCCGGCCCCGCGCCCAGCAAGGGCGCCCTCACTATGTCGATCGCGGCGAAGAACGGATTGAGCTCCGCGATCCGCCGCCATGGGCCGAGAAGCTCGGGCGACCAGAAGATCGGCGTGACGAAGAACACCACTTGCACGAAGCTCGCTACGATCGGCGGTATGTCGCGAAATCGAGCGCTCAAAATTCCGAGCAGCAGACTGATCCAGAGGCCGTTGACGGCCAGCACGAAGAGCGCGGGTATCGCGAGCAGCGCCCGCCAATCGACGGGGATGTGAAAAACGATGAAGACGACGGGCACGATCGCCGCGTTGTGCGCGAGCACCAGCAAACTGCGACAGACCGAACGATATGCGTAGATCGAGAAAGGCAGCGGCACCTGCTGAATGATGTTCTGCACGGAGAGGAACGTAGTGCATCCCTCGATGATGACCGTGGAAATGAATTGCCAGGTAACGAGCCCGATTGCGACGAACGGCAGATATACCGCCACCTCGGCATGGAGGATCTTGGAGTAGAGCACCCCCATCAGCGCAATCATGACCGCCGTGCTGACGGTGATCCAAAGCGGTCCGAGAACCGAGCCTCGATATTTGAGCCTGATGTCCTGGACGGCGAGCGCCGTCCACAGCCAGCTCTTGGCCGCGCCCCCGACGAGATCCATCGCTGCTTTGCTGAGACGCGTCTGCGGCGGCGAAAAGCCGGCGCCGAATGACTCGTCGTTCTTGGACGGCAATGTGAGCGACATTCCTAGACCGCCAGCCGTGCAGGCGTATAGCACCACCCTCGGCGAACTGTCCAGGATCGCGGGCGCTCGGTAGTCCGCCAGCAGTGCCTTGGAATTCCGGGGCTATCGGAGTATCTAGGATGGCTCATGACCGCTCGATTCGGCTTTTTGGCGATCGTGCTGGCGCTGCTCCTCGGCGGGTGCGGCTTCCACCCGCTTTACGCCGAGCGCGGCGACAGCACCTTCGATGCCGATCTCGCGGCGATCAAGGTGAACACGATCCAGGACCGCTTGGGACAGGAGCTTGCTCTGTCGCTGCGGGACGGGCTCAATCCGCGCGGGATCAAAGTACCCACCCGCTACGTTCTGGAGGTGAAGCTCTTCCCCCAACGCCACGATCTCGCCATCCGTAGCGACGGCACGGCCTCCCGGACCCAAATGATGATCATTGCGAATTTTCATTTGAAGGAGATCGAGACCGATCGAACGGTGATGCAGGGGACGACACGGACAGCCGTGTCCTTCGACTCTCAGGGCGACGAGTACGCCAACGTCGTTGCGCGCCAGAACGCGCAGGAGCGCTCGCTGCAGGATATCAGCGACGACATCCGCGCCCGGCTCTTCGCCTATGTGAGCCGGCATCGCTCGACCGCCAGCGCGCAATGAGCGGGCGGCGCCGCTTTGGCGCGGCAGACCCACATCCCATCCCGGCTTCCGGACCGCATTTGGAGCTCGGTGGAGCGTCTAAAGCGGTCTCCGAGGCCCTTGCTCCGATGGTGCCGAGGCCAGGCGTATCGATCTCGTCTGCGGTCCGGTTCGCTTGCGGGTTTTGCTCACGCTTGTGTGGCTTGCAAAGCTCGCGGAAGCTATGTTCCTTCTCCGCCCATGTGCGGCATCGCGGGCATTCTCGATCCCAGATCTTCCGACGCCTCGAAGCTGCGGGAGCGCTTGACGGCGATGGCCTCGAGCATCGTCCATCGCGGTCCCGACGGGACGAATCTATGGTGCGATCGGGATGCGGGGGTAGGGCTCGGCCACACGCGCCTCGCCGTCGTCGATCTTTCCGCCGCGGCCTCTCAGCCCATGATCTCGGCCGACGGCCGATACGTCATTACCTACAACGGCGAGCTCTACAATACCGATGATCTCCGTGAGGAGCTCGGGCCGGCGCGGGTCAACTGGCGCAGCCATTCCGATACCGAGGTGCTGCTCGAGGCCTGCGCGGCGTGGGGCATCGAGTGCGCCCTCCGCAGGGCCAACGGCATGTTCGCGCTCGCGCTCTGGGACAGACAGACGCGGACCCTGTGCCTCGCGCGCGACCGGCTCGGCATCAAGCCGCTTTATTGGGGATTTTTCGGCGGCCTTCTTCTTTTCGGCTCCGAGCTAAAATCGCTGCGCGCCCACGACGGATGGCGCCCGGAAATCGATCGCGACGCGCTCGCGGCCTATATGCGGCTCGGATACGTTCCGGCGCCGCGCACGATCTACCGCGGCGTCAGCAAGCTCGAGCCCGGCCGGATCTTGACGCTCGCGCCTGGGGGATCGCCGGCGGTCTCCGCCTATTGGGACATGGCGGAGGTCGAGCGAGCCGGCCGCGAGGCCCGCGCGCTCGACGAAGGCTCGGCGGTGGAGCGCATGCACGCGCTCCTTAGCGATGCGGTGCGGCGGCAGCTCGTATCCGACGTGCCCCTCGGCGCGTTCCTGTCCGGCGGCGTCGACTCCTCGACGGTGACGGCGCTGATGCAGGCCAACAGCAGCAAGCCGGTAAAGTCCTTCTCCATAGGGTTCCGCGAGGCCGGCTTCGACGAAGCGCAGGCCGCCAAGGCCGTCGCGAGGCACATCGGCACCGACCACACCGATCTCTACGTCGAGCCCGGTCATGCGCTCGAGATCGTCCCGCGCCTCGCGACGTTTTACGACGAGCCCTTCGGCGATCCCTCGCAGATCCCCACGTATCTGCTCTCGGAAATGACGCGGGGCCACGTCACTGTCGCGCTTTCCGGCGACGGCGGCGACGAGCTCTTCGGGGGTTACGAGAGGTATTTCCTCGCGCGGACCGTCAGCCGTTGGATCGACCGCATCCCGCAGGCGGCGCGCGCGCCCCTCTCATGCCTCATGCGGGCCGTTCCGCTGCGCGCCGGAAACGCCCTGGGGCGGCTCATGATGCCGGGACGGCGCATTTCGGATGCCGGCGAGAAGGTGCACCGGGTGGCTGGCATGCTGCGCAATGGCGGAGAGGGAATCTATCGCGAGATTCTCAGCCAGTGGCATGCGCCCGAGCAACTCGTCCTTGATGCCCGGGAAGCGAGGGGACCGCTTTGGGATGCGGATTTGGCGCGCAGCCTGCCCGATTCCATGGAGCGCATGCAGTATCTCGACACGATCACCTACCTACCCGACGACATCCTCACGAAGGTCGACCGCGCGAGCATGGCGGTCTCGCTCGAGGCGAGGGTGCCGCTCCTCGATCATCGCGTCGTCGAGCTCGCGTGGCAGATGCCCTCAAAGCTGAAGGCGAGAGACGGCCGCGGCAAATGGTTGCTCCGCCAGATCCTCTACAAGCACGTTCCCAGGGCGCTGGTCGATCGTCCCAAGATGGGATTTGCCGTCCCCATCGGAGAGTGGCTGCGGGGCCCCTTGCGCGATTGGGCGGAGGACTTGCTCGACGAGCCGCGGATGCGGAAGGACGGCATCCTCCGGGCCGAGCTGGTTCGCCGCAATTGGGAGGACCATCTCTCCGGCCGCCGAAGCCGCGCTTATCAGTTATGGGACGTCCTGATGTTTCAGGCTTGGCAGCGGCGTTGGGCTTGAAGGCGCGGAGATCCTGAGATCGGCGGGTACGGAGCCGCCGAGCACGGCCTTATAGACCTCGAGGTACTGCTGCGCTATTCGAGCGATGCCGTAGTGCTCCTCGATGCGTCGTCGTGCGCGCGAGCCTAGTGCGTTGCGAGCCTCGACGGGCATCGCAAGGAGCTCGTGAAGCGCGGCAGCGAGCGCCGCCGGCTCGCGAGGCGGCACGATGCGGCCGGTATCGCCGACGATCACGGCGGCATCGCCGACATCCGTCGCGACGCAAGGCACGCAGCAGGCCATTGCCTCGCCGAGCACGTTGGCGAAGCCTTCCCCGAAGGCCGAGGAGAGGCAGAGCAAATCGAACCCGGGCATCAGGCTCGGGAGGTCGGAGCGCTCTCCGATGAGGCTCGCATTCCCCTCGAGCTTCAGCGCCGCGACTTCGTCCGCGAGCCCCTCGGTGCCGCGCCCGACGAGGACGGCGTGCACGCTCGCTCCGCTCGCGCGCAGTCCGGCGACGGCCCTCAGAAAATTGGAATGGTCCTTCATGGGCGCCGCGCGCGCGCACATGCCCACGATCGGCACGCCTTGGGGAACGCCGCAGAGCGCAGCAAGACGCGCCCGGGCCGTCTCGTCCCGGCGCCAGCGCTCCAAGTCGAAGCCGTTGGGGATCTCCGCCCACCATTTCGGCCGGTAGCCCAGGGATTCGTGATGCAGCCTCCCTGCATGGCTGTTGACGATGACGCCGCTCGGCAGGGTCGAGCAGCGCGCCAAGACCCGCAGCATGACCTTCGACCCCGGCCTCGCATGATCCTGCGGGTCCATGTCGGAGTTGCGGAGGTTCCAGATCAGCCGTCGCAGGCGGCGCGTGGCGATGGCGGCCAGGAGACCCGCGAGATCGGCGTGATAGAGCCAGGTCTGGACGATGTCGGGCCGAAGGCGCCGCACGATGCCGGGGAGGCGCAGCATGGCCGGGAATGAGGCAGTCGAGCGCATGCCGAGCACGGTCACAGGCGCCCCCAGCTTCTCGATCTCGTCGGCGAGCGGCCCTCTCTCGACCAGGCAGACGACGCGATTGTCGATTCCCGCCGATGCGTGGGCACCGATCAGCTTCGCCAGCATCGTTTCCGCACCGCCCCGGCGCAAACCCGTGATGATGTGAAGCACTCGCATGGGACGGTCAGCGATCCGCGCTCGGTGCCAAGCCCTTGAGCCCCCTCGTCGTCAGGCAGGCCAAACCCTCGCCGGCCATTGGACCCCGATCGGAGGCGAGGAGGCAACGGGTATATTGCTCGATCCGGCGTCAGCGGATCGAGCGCGGCGTTTCTCGGCTTGAAAGAACGCCGCGATTGGGCGATGACACCAGTCCGCATGAAGCCATCGAGCGAGTTCCTTCGTCATGCTGCGTCGGTTCGCACTTGCATCGATCACCATCGCCATCGGCGTCGCCGCGCCGCTCCTCGTTGCGGAATTGGCTCTTCGGTTCCTTCCCGTCAACACCGGACTGCGAGTCGTCACCGTCGATGCCGACCATCCCGTGGCCAAATTCACGCCCAACCGCGATTTCATCTATTCCAGAGGCTGGGACCTACGCGGCGTCAATCGCGGCCACGTCAACAACGATGGCTTCGTCAACAACCAGGACTACACCGATGCCGACCCGCGTCCGCTGCTCGCGATCGTCGGCGACTCCTACGTCGAAGCGGCGATGGTCCCTTACGCGGAGACCATGCAAGGCCGCCTCGCGGCGGAGGTGGGCGATACCGGCCGGGTATATAGTTTCGGCGGCTCCGGCGCCCCGCTAAGCCAATACATTGTTTGGGCGGCCTACGCGGCGCAAAAATATCGTCCTCGCGGCATCGTCATTGTCGTCGTCGGCAACGATTTCGACGAGAGCCTTCTGAAGTACAAGGCCACGCCCGCGCACCACTACTTCGCGGAGCAGCCTGACGGAAAGCTCGAGCTGCAGCGGGTCGACTTTCATCCCCTGCTCGGGTCGGGGTTGCTCTCCCACTCCGCCTTGGCGCGATACGTGCTCCTCAATCTGCAAGCGATCAATCTCGTCTTTCGCATCGAAAGCTGGTTCTCCGGAAAACCCAAGGCAGCATACGTCGCCAACACCTCCAATTCTCTCGATCCCGCTCGGGTGGAGGATTCGCGGCGTGTCATCCCGGCCTTCCTCGAGGAGTTGCTGCGGCGAACCGGCCTACCGCCGGACCGGCTCCTGCTCGTCGTCGACGGCATTCGCCCCGAGCTCTACGCCGGCGAGACCGCGGGGAGGGACAGCTATTTCGGAATCATGCGATCGGAGCTCATGGCCGCAGCGCGGAGCCGCGGCATCGAGGTCATCGACATGCAGACGGTCTTCGCGGCCGCCTACGGCAAGGACAAGCAGCGCTTCGAGTTCCCCGACGACGGCCATTGGAGCAGCCACGGTCACGAGATCGCGGCGAGAGCGATCGCGGGTTCGGCCTTGTTCCATAGCGTCTTCGCCCGCTGATCCGCGGGCGGGATCGCCGAGGCGGCCCGCCGGGACGGTCGGCTCTATCGCTGCCGCTTCAGGTACTCCCGCATCGCATAGGCGCGGCGAAGCTTGTTGCGCTCGGCGACGGTGAGCTGGCGGCGGTGGCGGCCGACGAGGAGGAGATCGAGGCCGGTGCCGTCCCTCTCCCACTCGCGGGGCGGGCCGGTGTCGAGATGAATGAAATGCGAGCGTGGATACCAGCCGACGCCGCCGCGTCCCATCTTGCGCGCGGCCGTGCGGGCGTCGGGGAGCCGCGCCTCGAATGTCACGTCGAGCGCCCGTCCCAGCAGGTGCTGGCTCTTCTCGGCGGCGCCGAAGGCCGAGGCGGCTAGTTTCCGGTTCGTCTCGGGCGTGCGATAGGCGGAGAGGATCGTCGCGCGGCTTTGGCCCGCCGCCGCCATCACGTCCGCGAGAAAATCGAGCGTCTCTATGTCGACGGGCCCGACCTTGTTCACGTGATGGTCCCGGAGAAGTACCGCGAGATCGGCGATTGCATCGGGTATCGGGCCGTCGGCGTCGCGATAGGGCCCGTCGAAACTCTCGCGGGTATTCGCGTTGGTGAGCGAGAGTTGGCGCGGGACGGAAGGGACGGCGATGGCGCGGCCGCCGAGGAGAAGGCAAAGGCCGCTCCCGATCAGGAACTCGCGCCGCCGCCTGAGGATGCTATTCATTCCCGGGACCGGATGCCCTATCGGTGACAGATCAAGAGATAGGCGAGAGCGGCCGGCAATCCAGGCCGCCGGCCGCTCTACGGACCATCCATCACAGCGTGCAAACGAGGGACAGGACATGAGCAATCGAGTGGAGTTGCGGGAGCGCGGCGAGAGGGTTCGCCGCGAGCTTTTCGGGTCTGAAGCGCGGCATTCGGCCCTGGCGGCGCCCGTCGCGGGATTTCCCGAGCTGATGGCGGAGCTAGTCTACGGCAGTATCTGGACGCGGCAGGGACTTCCACGGCGGGAGCGGATGGTCTGCACCCTCGCGGCGCTCTGCGCGCTCCAGAATCTGGGCGCGCTCGAGAAGCACTGCCGCGCCGCGCTCGAGATCGGGCTGGAGCCCGGAGCCATCGTCGAGATCATCGTCCAGGACGGGATCTACCGCGGTTTCGCCGTCTCGGAGACGGCGCTCGAGGTGGCGGCGCGCGTCTTCCGCGAGCGGGGCACCCAGCTCGACGCGGCGGCGTCCGCGAGCGCGTCGCTGGAGGAGCTCGCCGCGCTCGGGCGCGAAGTGCAGACCGCTCTGCACCGCGAGCGCAGCGATGAAGGCCATGCCGATCCCGCCAACCCCGTCACGGGCTCGATCTATCCGCTGATCGTCCAATTCTGCTACGGCGCGATCTGGAACCGCCCGGGCCTCGACCGGAGGACGCGGGCGCTCGCGGCCGTCGCGGCGTTCACCGTTCTGGGACGCGACCTCCTGTTGCGGAAGTTCGCGCTTTCCGCGCTCAACGTGGGGGCGACGCGCACGGAGGTGATCGAGGCCGTGGTGCAGACCGGTCCCTATGGCGGCTTCGCCTTCATGCTAAGCGGGCTCGCCGCCGTCGGCGAGGCCTTTGCCTCGAGCGGAGCGAAGCCCGCGCGCTGAGGCAGCGTGGCGTCAATCGCCGGCGAGACTCCGTGCCGCCTCGGCGAGGCGATGCGCGAGGCGGGGGTCGAGGCGCTTGGCGAGCTCCGCATGCGCCCTCCGCCAGACCGGGAGAGCCGCCTCGAGCCGCCGCGCGCCCTGCTCCGTCAGCCATACCGCGCGGCGGCGCTGGTCCAGCTCGGTCACTGCGATCTCGACGAGCCCCGCCTGCTCGAGCCCGCGGAGGTTTCGCGATAGCGTCGACTGGTCGAGGCCCGTCCGCTCCGCGAGCGCGCCCAGCGTGTCGTCGGCGGACGCCGCCACCTGGGCCAAGAGCCCGAATTGGGCGAGGCTCAGGCCGCAGCCCTCCATGCGCCTCTCGAGAAAGCTCGTGATCCGCCGCGCGGCCAGACGGCTGCTCCAGCCGGCGCAGCCCGAAATCGCGGCGCGGACGTCGCGGACGAGGCTCTTCCTGGGCGCTTGCGGTCGCTCGGCCATGGGTATATGTATTTACATCTTTTGTACATACAAGGGAATCGGAATCATGCGGCCCCCTGCGGAAAAGCGCTACGGGGTGGCGCTCGCCGAGGACGTCGCGGGAATGACGGGGAAAGAGGTGCTGCGGGCGATAATGGAGGGCCGGCTGCCGGCGCCGCCGATCGCGGCGACGCTGACCTTCGAGCTCGTGGAGGTCGGCGACGGCTTCGCGGCCTTCGAGGGCGACCCCGGGCCGCATCTGCTCAATCCCCTCGGCATGGTGCACGGAGGCTGGGCGCTCACGCTCATCGACAGCGCCGCGGGCTGCGCCGCGCATTCGCTCCTGCCGGCCGGCGTCGGCTATGCGACGGTCGAGACCAAGGGCAATTTCTCGCGCCCCATCGCCGCCGATGCCGGGCGCGTGCGCGCGGAGGCCCGCGTCGTCGGGCACGGCCGGCAGATCATCTCGGCGGAAGCGCGCGTGCTCGACGCCGAGGGCCGCGTCCTCGCGCACGGCACCTCCACGATCATCGTGCTCGGCGGCGAGCGTCGCTCTTAACCGCCCGCGCGGCCGCGCAGTGTCAAATTTCTGGCACCGCTTCGCCGACTCGGCAGCGCGTGTGTTTCTTCCGCGGATCTATGGCATAGAGACGGATGTCGCGCGGCGGCGCGGCGACGCATGGGTGCCGGCGGGGGAGAGGGCGTATGGCACGCACATTCGAGGGGGCGACGCATGCGTCGGATTCTCGTGCTGGCCTTCGCTCTCGCGCTGGGGGCCTGCGCCGATCATGTCGCGCGGCAGCAGATCATCGACAGCCGTGCTCCCGGTTATCTCGAGCGGCTCCACGCGGCGGCCTTGGCGCCCTACCGCGCCTGGGAGAAGGAGCATCCCGTGAGCTGCGATTCCTCGACTCTGCTCGAGGCGCGGGCGACGGTGCTCGACACCGCGCTCATGGTCACGCCGGAGAGGCAAGGTTTTCCCGCGACCTATGAGGCCGCGCGGTGGATGCTCGAGGTCGCGGATGGAGCGAGCGCCCATGGTTGCACCGGCGTCGCGCGCAATCTCTACGCCAACGTCAACGCGATCTACGTGGGCCTCGGCTACGTGGCGCTGCGCCAGCATGCCTCGACCGGATTGGCGCGGCTTGGGAATTAGCGCCGTGCGCTTCCAGCGTCAGAGCTTGAGCTCGAGCACGTAGAGGCCGCCGGCGAAGCGGTCGACGGCATAGACGATGCCGTTCTCGTCGACGTAGACGTCGTTGATGGCCGGCGCTCCCGCGCGCGACCCCGCGGGCGTCTCCGGCACGAAATGGGCGACCTCTCGCGGACGGAAGGGATCGCTCACGTCGTGCACGCGCAGCCCGCCGTTGAAATAGGTGCCGAAGACGAGCGTGCTCGAGCGCAAGGCCGGGCCCGGCCGGTTCTCGTGGAGATTGTGCGCGCCGTAGCGTCCCGGGAGCCGGCGCTGGTCCTCGATCGGCGGCAGCGGCAGCGTGCTGATGGGGACAAGATTGTCCTCGCGCCGCGCGTCCACGACCCAGACGAGCTTCGGCCAATCGCGCCCGCGGTCGGTAATGGCCTCGTCGCTCACGATGAGGAGGTCGCGGTCGAGGAGCGGCAGGACCGTGTGCGTGAAGCCCGGGAAGGGCGGATGCGGATTCCAGTGCCCGACCGGCTTCGGCCGCGCCATTTCGGAGATGTCGAGGATCCAGGCGCCGCCGTCGATAAAGCCGACATAGGCTCGGTCGGGCCGCTCTGGATAGACGTTGGTGTTGTGCGCGCGCGTGCCGGTGTCGAAGACGGGATGCCGGGGCAGCGGCGGCTCGGCGTCCCCCTCGCGCTGGCCCGGGACCCACCAACCCCCGGCCTCGCGCGGCCGGGAGGGCTCGCGTACGTCGAGAATCCGGTAAAACTGATGATCGCGCGGATTGCGCGGGATGAAGTCCGGGGCGCCGCCGGAGAGGTGGATGTAGGCGCCGTCGACGAACCAGAGCTGATGGACGCCGCGGGAATGCGGGCCCGAGCAGTCGAAAAAGGCGATGCGGCGTGGCTCCTCGGGCTTGGCGATGTCGAGGAGCTCGAGCCCCGCGGGCTGCATCCCCGGGGCCGTCGTCTGGTAGGCCACCGCCATGACGTCGCCGCAGACCTCGAGCGAATTCGAGCGCATCTGCTGGTGCGGCAGCTCGGTCTGCAGGACGACCTTCGGACGGCGCGGGTCCGTGACGTCGACGGCCGTGTAGTTCTTCGGAGCGGATTCATGCGCTAGCCAGAGGATGCGCCGTCCGTCCTTGGCGAGCTGCAGGCTCATGCCTTCGCCCATGCCGCCGAACCCCGCGAGAGCGTCGTGAGCGATCAACTCCATGTTCTTCAGACTCGCGCTCATTTTTCGAAAGCTCCCTCTATCTCCGAATAAGGCCGCGGCCGCTGGGGCGCGGATCTTAGCGGAGAGGATGGCGCCGCGAAGGCCAAATCGTGGGGCGCTGGAAGGCGCTTCGCTCTCCGGGGTCGGCTGGCTTCTCCTTCGTCCGCGTCTTGTTCTTCACCCGCGGGTCGCGCATGGGCTCGCATTCGTATTCATTTGAATAGTCAATTCGCTGGGGTATATTGACGACAAAAGGGGGCAGGATACCGAAGGTAAATCCTAAGCCTTGTTAAGCATATTTTGAGACGAGCGGCGCGGTTCGGCCAGAAAGGGTTGGTGACAGCCCTTTTGGCTTGTGACGCGCGTCATGGCGGTATCGTGCCTTCCACGACCACCTTTTAAGAACCTTAACGCCTGTAGCGACGATAACGGGGCCGGCAGAGCCCCCGGAGGCAATGCGTGGGCATTCGGGTTTCATCGGCGCAAACGCCGGCTGCGCGCTTTGGTGCGGGCGCCGGCTCCGTGCGCATGGGGAATGGTTAATGCAGTACCGTCCCTTCCATTCCTTCCGCGACGTCCTCCTGACCTCGACGGCGCTGGTGGCGGCGCTCGCCTCGGCGGAGGGCGCGCTTGCCGGTCCGCTGGGGACGCCGCAGGTGCAGGCGGGTCAGGCGACGGTGACCTCGCCCGCGGCCAACAAGACGGTGATCAATCAGGCCACGAACAAGGCGATCCTGAACTGGAGCGCCTTCTCGATCCCCTCGGGCTCGAGCGTGCAGTTCGTGCAGCCGGGCCCGGGCGCGATCGCGCTCAACCGCGTCACCGGCGGGAACGTCACGAGCATCCAGGGCCAGCTCACGGCGAACGGGCAGGTCTGGATCGTCAACCCCAACGGCGTCTTCTTCGGGCCGGGCGCGCAGGTGAACGTCGCGGGCTTGATCGCGACCACCGCGGACATCCGCAACCAGGACTTCCTCTCCGGGAACTACAAGTTCGGGATCGGGTCGAGCAATCCCAACGCCTCGATCGTGAACCAGGGGACGATCCAGGCCTCGGCGGGGGGCGCGGTGCTGGCGGGTGCCCAGGTGACGAACCAGGGCCTGATCATCGCGACGATGGGGACGGTGGCGCTGGGCGGGGGGAAGACCTTCGCGGTCGACTTCCAGGGCGACAAGCTGATCCGGTTCGAGGTGACCTCGCCTGCGGACCAGGCACCTTCGGACGGGTCTGCGCTGGTGACGAACAGCGGGACGCTCTCGGCGCAAGGCGGGACGGTGCTGCTGACGGCGCGGGGAGCGAAGGGGGTGATCGACAACGTCATCAACACGTCGGGGATCGTGGAGGCGACCTCGGCGAAGCTGGTGAACGGGGAGATCGTGCTCGACGGGGGGGACGCGGGCACGGTGACGGTCTCGGGCAAGCTCGATGCCTCCGGCAAGAGCGCGGGCGAGACGGGCGGAACGGTGAAGGTGCTGGGGAGCCAGGTGACGCTCGCCGCGGGCGCGACGCTCGACGTCTCCGGCGACGCCGGCGGCGGGACGGCGCTGGTGGGCGGGAACTTCCACGGGAGCGGCCCCGAGCCCAACGCCAAGACCACGACGATCTCCGCCGGCGCCAGCATCAACGCCGACGCGATCAGCAGCGGCAACGGCGGCAAGGTCGCGGTCTGGGCCGACGGTCTCACGAGCTACGGCGGCACGATCACCGCGCGCGGCGGCTCCGTCAGCGGCAGCGGCGGCTATGTGGAGACGTCGGGTAAGCAGCAGCTCGCCGTGACATCCACCGCCAAGGTGGACACGAGCGCCAACCACGGCAGCGCGGGAAGCTGGCTGCTCGATCCCACGGATGCGACGATCGGGACCAGCGTCGGCAACATCGATCCCGGCGCGATTACGGGCGCCCTCGGTACCGGTGACGTCATCGTCAACACCAGCGCGGGCGGCAACATCACCGTCGCAGCCTCGACCGGCACGACCCTCATCTACACCAGCGCCAACCAGCTCAGCCTCCTTGCCGCCGGCAACATCGAGGTCGATGCCTCGATCCAGAACCGAGGCAGCGGCGCGGTCAATCTGGTCGCGGGCTGGAACGGAAGCTCCGGCCTCGGCGTCGGGTCGAGCACGACCTTCCCGCCGAGCGCCGGCACCTCCGTTGCCACCTCCTTCAGCGTCGCGGGGCTCACGCCCGGCAGTTACGGCCACACGATCTTCATCGGCGGCACCGCCCTCGGCACCGCGATCGCGGTCGGCAGCGCCGGCGGACCGCTCAATGTCTTTGCCGGCGATCTCACGATCCAGGGCGGTTCCGGCACGGACGCATTGGCGCAGCTCGGCTTCAATCCGCAGCTCGCGAGCGGCGGCAGCGCCTATAGCCACATCAACGTGAAGCTCACCGGCAATCTGTCGCTGCTCGGCGGGAGCGGCACGCGGGCCGGCGCCATGATCGGGCATGGCGGCGCGATGCTCTTCAGCGGCCTGACCCATGCAGGCGATTTCACGCTCGGGGGCATCATAGACGTCACCGCAGTCACTGGCGTGACGCTCCTGGGCGGCACGGGTCAAGGCGCCTTCGCGCAGATCGGCCATGGCGGCTACGGCGCGTTCAAGAGCGCGACCCTCAGCGGGGGTGGGCTCGTGCTCGGCGGCTCGATCAACGTCCACGCTGGCACCGACCTGTCCCTCGGCGGCGGCAGCGGCGCGTACGCCTCGGCGCAGATCGGCCACGGCGGGTGGGATCTCGCGCGCGGGGGATCCGCGACGTCATTCCTGACGACCGGCATCGTCACCGTTGACGCTGGCAACATCGTAATGACCGGCGGGACAAGCACCGGGTCCTTCGTCCAGATCGGTCATGGCGGATACAATGCGCTCAGCGGCGCCACACTTTCCGTCGGCGGCGCGATCGCGGGCTCGATCTTCGTCACGTCGCAAAACGATGTGACGTTGGCCGGCGGCACCGGTCGCGCGGCCTTCGCGCAGATCGGCAATGGCGGCGCGGAATTTGCGAATAATGCGCATGCCGGTTACGTCTCGGTTGACGGCAATATCGGCGTTACCGCGCTGGGCGGCATTTCCCTGCTCGGCGGCGGCAGCACGATGGCGTCGGCGCAGATCGGGCACGGTGGCTACGGCGCGCTGAATCACGCGACGCTCACGGGCAGCGCCTATTTCGGCGGCTACATCACCGTAGGCGCGGGCGGAGGAGCGCTAAGCCTGGCGGGGGGCGGCGGTCAAGGTGCCTTCGCGCAAATCGGTCACGGCGGCAATGACGTCGGCGATCACCTGAGCGCGCAGAGCGCCGCCATCGTTGGGTACATCACCGCAACCGCGACCGGAGACATCTCCCTCATCGGCGGCAGCGGTACGAAGTCGGCCGCCATGATCGGTCATGGTGGCGGATATGACGCGCTATTCACTGCGTCATTATCGGGCGGTCCGGCCTATGTCGGCGGCACGATTACCGTCGGCGCCGGTGGGCGGCTCACCCTTCAAGGCGGCGGGTACTACAGCTCCGCGCAAATCGGTCACGGCGGGAGCGACTTCGGATTTAGCGCGCAAGCTTCGGGCGCGACGTTGACCGGCGGAATCACCGCGACGGCAGTGTCCGGCGTGACACTCCAGGGCGGCGGCAACTACGCATTCGCACAAATCGGTCATGGTGGCTATGCCGCCTTCACCGACGCGAAGATCGCCGGGACAATCGCGGTTGGCGGGAACATCGTTGTTGATCCCGTCGTGGCGAGCGACGTCGTGCTCGCCGGCGGCCCGGGCAGGTACGCCTTCGCTCAGATCGGCCACGGCGGCAACTCGTTCGGCTACCGCGGTAGCGGCAGTGTCTCCATCGGTGGAAGCATCACCGTTAACGCCCCCTCCGGCGGCGTCACACTTCAAGGCGGCCTCGGGAATTCCTCGGCCGCCCAGATTGGCCATGGCGGCGGATACGCGCTCAAGAGCTTCACCCTCGGCGGCGGCGGGAATTCGATC